>QWCI01000006.1_pt1 | contig 152878 bp, 196 predicted proteins | sample 1972541 | NCBI WGS metagenome assembly QWCI01 (sample SAMN09866712, study PRJNA288562) | Human oral metagenome isolate term3_saliva, whole genome shotgun sequencing... | isolation source: mouth | host: Homo sapiens | place: USA: California | reverse complement strand
TTAGATCCTAAACCGCCAAACGATCCGTTGAATATATTTCCTAAGCTTCCGCCTACACCACCTAAGCCGCCACCGCCTGCGCTAGATCCACCGATTCTCGGTATACTCGCCGTCGCAACACTAGGGCTATTTCGAAGTTTACCACCTGCAAGACGTAGATTTTCATCATACATTTTATAAACTTCAGCGGTTGGTGCTTTTGCTTCTTCAAAAGTAATCTCGATATCAAATTTCTTTGGAGTACCTGAAAGGTGAACTTCTCCATTCTCCATAAAGGTAATGTTGATATTTTTAATTACTAAATTATTATACAATAATTGCGATTGAACTAATGGGTTACTAAATTGGATTTGCCAATAGTGTGGAGATAATAGTTCAACTTCGCTCACCGCTTCCGGCAAACTAAATTCCTTTAAGCGCGCCGCTAACGCTAAACCATTCATAGCATCTTCGTGATTCTCTGGAATTACCGACCATCTCAAAGTGAAACTTCTTGGGTTTACCCCTTGGAAGTTTTGCCAAAAACCAGGGTCGTTGATGATTTGACGCCGCCCATTGATCGCTGCCGCTTCTCGCGCATAATCCATTAGCGGGCCTTGTAACTGCATCATTTTCTTAGAGGGTCTAGTAACAACACCACCAGCTACAGAACCTAAGGCGGCTTGGTGCATACTATTATCTCCTAACACCGCGCCAGCAATTACGTTGGAACCTAAAACAGTAGCGTCCACCAAATCACCTACAAAGCGGCCGCCCGCTTTAACTGCCGCTTCACCACCAGGAATAGCAGAAGCCATCGCATCAATCGCTTTACCAGTCATATCTTTTGCGCTATCGATGTAGCCTTGAATACTCTCATTGAAAGTACCGCCAGATTTAACGTAAGTCGCCCAACTAGAGCCTGCTTGATACGCCGCCCCGACGATTTGCTGGTTAAAGCCAGAAGGGGATGAGTTCCAGTCGATAGCAGTAGTTTCACCAATACCTAACGGCATCGGGAGGATTGCGGTGAACGCGAGCTTCGTTCCTGGAATTTTTCTAAATCTTCGGTTGTTAGCGCGAGCATTAGCTAGATATGCGGACGCATCTCCGTTGAACGTTTTTGCGCGCTCTTTGGCTTTGGTGTTCTTTTGTTTTTCTTCCAATGTACTGTCAACAGTTCCAGCAATATCCTTTAAGCTGTAATCACTTGCAAACGCCATCAACATCACGTAACCGGAACGGTAAGTTCTATTGTTTTGATGCGGAAAAACTAAAATATCCTTAACTGGGTCAACCGCAATAGTGATATCTTCGCTAGACTCTTGATTCTGCGCAGTGATTTTTTGAATGTTGATCGCCGCAGCAGCCGCTGCAGCAGCAGCGCCCCCAACACCAGGAGTTGGCGTGCCAGTGGCTGGAGCAGGTGTAGGTGCTGGTGTAGGTGCTAAACCCATCTAATTCTCCTTGATAATCTCGTTTATCTCGCGCGTCTAAATTGTGTGTTATTTGGGTGACCAAAACCAGTAAACCCTTCCACACCTAGAGTAAATGTTGTTCTTTTAGTATAGAGATCTTTTCCAGGGCCATCTGCTGAATTTTCTTCAAAATATTCCAAACGCCCTTCTTCATCTAATTTGTAGTTATATGTAATATCGATATCAATAGCATTTGCTTGACCGTCTTGGTTAGCTTTGATATCAATATTCTCAACTTCCACTGCCGGTGGTAGATTGACATCTAACTGGTTTGCGATGTGATTTCTGATAGCTACAATGGTTACCCAATCCAACTGCTCAAATATAAACGAAGTTAAATTCACTCCGAAATCCGGAGCGTGTCTCAGCGACCCCAATTGCGTACACAGCACATTTTTGATCATATTATGAACAATGCTAGGTCCAGAAATGGAATCTTGATCATTAATAAAATCTTTGTTGAATTGATAAGTTTTTCGTCTCGCATCATACTCTTCGAAAATAGAGCGATCGCTCAAAATTCGAATATCTCTGACCGTTAAACAACTTTGCGGGATCTGAGGTTGATAACCTTGATAATTCGCATTATTCGCGTCTACGCGAGAATTTAATGCGTTGATATTATTAAACTTATGATTAATTTCGTCTAGATTGTTACCATTAAAATACATTGTTTGCTCCCGTTATTATCCTTGGTAATCACCTTGAGCTTGATTACCGTTAAGTCTAATCGCTCTATTAGGATCTTGGTTACCTACATTCATATTAACTTCCGTTACGGATTGAGAAACTCCGGATATCACCCCAGACATGCCATTGACTACAGTTTTATCCATCATTGATGAAATTTTCACAGATTCCGCGACCGCGGCTTCTTTGACTAACTTCAATTCTTCCGATTTTCGGTTGACTATAGTAGTGCTAGAATTCACGGATGGAGAAATTGGATCACCTAAAGCTCTAATAGCTTCGGCAACCGTCATTTCTCCTTTCAAAATCTTATCATTGTAGTAAGCAAAGCTCTTATGATTGTGATATTCATTATAGAATTTATCATATACAGGACCTAATGGATTACCTTTATTGTCTACTGATTGAACTTCACCTACAGTTACTCCGCTATTATCTGGTTTCATTAATGAACTATTCGTCATTGACATTAATGGAGAGTTCAACACTCCGCCAGCGATCGAACTCGCCCCGGTTGCTGCGGTTCCGGAATAGCTAGAAGCATTCGAGGTATTATTAGCGTTAGCATCAGTAGAAATTCCTTCCTCGATTAATGATTCGATATATTGACCGGCGCTTTTACCGCCAGTATTACCTAATGCCATGCTGATTAAACCACCAGAAGCTTCATCTAATAAGTTAACTCCGAAAGAAGTCAAGCTGTCAGATTTTTTAGCAGCACTGTAAGCATCGTAAGCCAACAAACCCCAACCGATAATTGGAAACGCTTTACTTGCCACTTTACCTAATGCTTTACCTACTGCTTTCGCAATACCTTTAGATCCGGTTTTCTCTAAGGATGGGATGATTTTCTTCTTAACGCTTTCGATCGCTTCCTTGCCTTTCTCTAACCAACCTTTCTCGTTGCCTTTAGTCTTCGCGGCTTTTTGAACTTGCGTTTTGGTATTGTTTGAAGCGGTTTTACCGGTCTTAGCATCTGCTTTAGCTTTAGCTTTGGGCTCTGCTGCTTTGGATTTTGGCTTAACAGTAGATTTAACTTTATCTTTAATCTTACGCCAAGCATCTCCGAGCATATTACCGAGTTTACCGAGACCCTTCAAGGCGAATTTCGCAATTTTAGCCCCAACTTTGAAGATCATGCCGCCGATAAATTTGAAAGCTTTTAAAGCCATCTTACCCATCGCGAGACCAACTTTACCAACTTTCTTGATTAACCATTTTGCGATTTTAAGTGGTACTTTACCAATCCAACCAATAACCTTGAGAATTTTTCCGAATAGTTTAGAAGCGATGCCGGTTAAAGCGCCGCCAATCAACGAAGTAATTCCACCTAGGATCATAGGGAGTAAGTTCTTAAGATTCATGAACTTGCTCATCAAATCTCCGATCATATCGAAACCAGATTTCGCTTTATCAGCTACGGTAGAGATCACGTTTTTGGTAGATTTAAGACCATCAACGACTTTCGAGCCAACTTTACCAACCGCGCCTCGTTTCTTAATACTAGTATCTTGCTCATCAATTAAATCCTCTTGCATGTGCTTGATGGATTTAGCGATGCGCTCTAAAGTATCCGTTCTGCGAGCGTAAAGTTTGATGAATTGTTTGGATAATAACTTATCTTGATGGGAGCCTTTCGAATTGCCGGATTTGAGCTCATCGATGACTTTCGCTGCGTCCTTTTCCTCGTACTTTTCTAGGTATGCTTGAAGATCCGTAAGAGTTTTGCTAATCTCTTTCGGAGAGCTTTTCGAGGTGATTTTGCCTTTGAAAACGTCTAATTTCTGAGCCATTGGAGTTTCTGGGAGTTCGTTAGGTTAGTTGAATTACATTAATATTTAATATAAAACAAAACTCCGCGATTGCGGAGTTTTTGTAGCACTTGGAGAATTTACGCAATTCGCGCAATTCGCGTTACGCGATGAAGTTCCCGGTACGGGTATTATATTGCAACGGTTTATCTAAGTCAGCATCGCCGATTACCCAATCCGTGTACGCAAACGTTACGGTTGTACGAGTAATGGTATCTTGCTGATCATCGCCTAGCGATACTTCCGCGATATCTTGAGGAAAGACGCCGTGGAACGTATAGCGCACCGTTTCGTTCATAGCTGAATCTAATTGGCTTGCAGCCAAGTTTGTCATGACTTCGATAGGCATCCCAGAGTGCATGTTGTCTTGAAAGTGATCTATACTTCTCATCCATTCCAATAACGCTCTACGCAAATTATGTTCTTCTGTGTTATAGAACTCCACAGTCCAAGTATTTGGAAATGCGGTGTCTCCCGGAAGAACTAATTTTCGACCTTGGTTAAAAGTCTCGATCATACCGATAGATTTGCTTGGAAAGCTAGACGCAATAGCCAGAGTATCAAAAGTTTGAATATCCGCCGTTTTTGGCACGGCATTTGGAATATTGAAGTGCAAGCGATATTTGTTTGCACGAGCTCCAGGTCCTAAAGCCTGTTTAAGTTCTAAAATTTTACCCATTATGGTTATCCTTTAATTTGCAAATTAAGATAATATTATGAGTATTTATAATAGAACTTAAACACTTTGAATTATTTCAAAATGCCCACGATCAATTCTCCATCCACAACATAGAAGATGAATTGACTTAACACTAACGGGTACTCTGTGGTATCAGCCAAATCTTCTTTCGAAATTTCAGTAAACGACGCCCCATCACTTATGATGATTCGAGGTACCCAATGTAAACATAATGCGTAGAACACCCGTAAAATCTCAGACTCCATACCAATTAGTTTCATCTGTTGAATTTCAGATAACGACTCGATGGTAATTACATCGTTTCGCTCCGCTAAATTCTTAACCTTCTCTAGAACCTTAGCTTTATATCGGTATAAAGTAGACGAGGTTACTGGTAGACCAGATAACTCATTAAGCTCGCCAATCAGTAAAGTTTGTACATCGTATGCGTTCATAAGTAACCTTCAAAAATCTACGCAATGTTCACTAAAGTGAAGACGCGTTAAATTCAACCTTTTCAGCCTTCCGAAATTCTTTACTCTTCGCTTTACAATATTCTCTAAGCTCTTTACTCATATGATACTCCGGTTGATCGAAGTTATATCGAGGATCTTCCTGCATAAGAGGAGCTACTTTCTTCAATAATTCTAATGTTTCAGACACATCTCGCATTTAAATTACCTCAATTTTCGGAAGACCTTCCGGGATATTAATTCTTTCAACATACAAAGCATTCGCTTTAGCGAAATCTTGTATAGCTTCGTTTTCTACCAAGAATCTCATATCCGTAAACACAATTAACTTTGAATTTTCCAAAGCTTTCTGAGCCTTTTCAATAGCTTGTTTAGCGTAGTAATCTTGACCAAATTTAACTTTGTTGGATTCCGCTACATGAATTAGCGCTTCGCGCGTGGTTTTACCTTCCAATTGATATCCATCTACGATGCAACTTGGAAATTTGTAATTAGTTCGCTTAAGCGAATCGATTGCGTGACCAGCTAGACCAGCTCTAGCAAAAGCCTCGCGAAGAGGATCCGCGAAGCGGATGATTGTGATTTCCGGATTTTTAATTTTCATTAACTGAGCCCAGGTATCTTTGCCTGTTCCGTGGTCTCCGGAGAGCACAATAATCTTACGTTCATCCAAACTTAATTGATTTAAGCGAACTTTGAGCTCCCAAGATTCTTGGATAATGGTTTCTAAGTCCTGCATTTTGCTTGCCGGTAAGTAAATTTTGTTCATAGTGATCTCCCAGTTCCCGGTTAAACGCCAAAGCGATTGTAGATGTGCACACGGCAGTTTACCCAGCTTCTAGTAGCCCGAAACATTTCGAGCCAAGCAGACCAGCAATAAATTGCAATCGCTGCTAAAGTGAAAGCTCGCGAATCAATCGCCGAAGTCCAAGATCCGATTTGCACTTTAAGATCAAAATCGAAAATAGTGAATAGGATTGAAACAATTAAAGTATTCAACGCTACGCGCAATGCGACCTTTCCGGTACTTACTTTAAGTATCCAATCTTTATGTTTTGAAACTACTACAACGTATTTCGGATCATTCATAATTCCGTTTCGGCTGTAAAGTTGATAAGCTCGAACAGCATGCAAAAGCCCATATACAGCCAAAGTAATAACAAAACACCAGAAGATCCACGCGGCGTTGTTCGTAGGTCGAATATCTGTAAATGATCGGATGATTAGGCTAGCTGCCGAACCGCATAAGATCGAACCAACCGCAATGACAAACGGAGCAAAAGTAAACTCTAAAACTTTCGCCATTTTTGGTTTGTAAGGTTCGATTTCATTTTTAATGTTGTCGTAGACGTCTTTGAAAAATTCCATTGTAATACTCCTACTATTACTGTCGCTAATAATTATATCTTATGTGTTGTATTATAAAGCACTTAAAGCTAGAAATCAACCAGTATTTTGAAATTTTTTGTAGTGTAGAAGTCTCGTTCAACAAGACTCGAAAATTTCGAAATAAAAAACTCCAAATTACACCTACATTGTAGAACTTGGAGATTTTTAACTTTCAGGTATCTTTATGATGCTACGAACTCGAGCTAGTGTCACCATTGTAACCAAAATCACCTGGAATTTGTTTGTATGATTTTTGTAATATAGTACCTATATCTGGTCGCTTATCTTCTAGCTTATCATAATCGAAATCTTTGAGTCTTCGGTCGTAGGCTGGTTCTTTATTAACTCCTTCGTTAATTTCGCGCCAGCGGTTCCACATGTTGTCCCAACGAGCAAGTTCGTATGGCCTCCAGTAAATTTCACCTTTACGCTCAGCCGTTTGGTCCAATGTAACGCCATCCGAACTTAAGAAGCTATTAAACTCGCGATATCTTTCCTCATCCCACCAATATTCACCATCGTAACGAACATAATCTTTTGAACGTTCCGCCTGCTGACCCATGATTTCCCAGCGGTTTGTAGTATGGAATAATTGGTTTTGAACTTGACCGGATTTTAAACCTTTTGAGTGTAGTTTATAGTGCGAACATGCAAACGTCACCGTAAACTCGGCAATTTGCCCAACCGAATCATATGAGTAGTTCGGTGCTTCTACCCTAATAGGGAATACATTATGAATTTCATACATCGCAGTAGGTTTCATCCCATCAAAATCCCATTGCTCAATATACGCGGTAGTATTATACCAGGTCATATACTGGGGCATATCATTTCCGATATTGGAGACCTGTCTTTGTGTCATAGCCTCTTTTCGAGGATTATAGTAGTAATGGCGTTGCTCTATCATCATTTGCCATTCCTCGAAGAAGCGCTTCAAAATATGAGTTTCACTCAAATAAAATGTTACTGTGAAGCTCTGAGAAAATTTAGTCTGACCTCTAATAGGGATGGTCATCCCTTTATGCTTAAATTCAAAAGGGGTATGCTCCATCGTTGGTAATGTCAGCGCTTTAACTGAGTATACTAGATGATTCATAAGCTCAGCGTTACCAGAAATAGGTGGTAGAACAAACGTAAATTTGGTTGTTCTGGCAGCATCGCCTAGGATCTCATGGAATTTGTTTTGAATAATACTAGACATTTATTAAATTTTTAAGTTGATTATAATTAACATATTTAATGAAAAACCTCAAAGATTTAAATCCTTGAGGTTTTTTTTGAAAATTTAGATTAATTATTCCTTCTCTAATCTAATACCTTTAAGACCAAGAACGATTTGATAAATAACATTGTTTTCATCGCGCATCCAGAATAATTGAAGACCGTCTGCTAATGGATTTGGTTTGAATGCGTTACCGCTAACATGTTTGAAGAATTGGTCGCCGATTTTAGCTACGTTTTCACCGCGCCAGCTTTTAGCTGCTTCGTTGATTTTTAAGATGTCATCCCAAGTCATTTTATCTACTGCAGGGAAGGTGTTAGCTTTAGCTGCACGGTTAATAACCGCTTGTTCTTTAGCTCTAGCGTAAAAATCAGTTTCACCTTCTTGGTTTTTCCAAGAACCGGCTCGCGGCTCATACTTATCTGTTACTCGTTGATTTACAGTACGCTCAGCGCGCAATTTCGCCAAATCCGGATCTTTAATAACGATGAAACCTTTATAGCCTTCAGCTTCTACTTGTAAGCGAAGTTTAAGATCTTTAATTTTTTGTGCGCGGAAAGAACTTCTCCAACCACTACCATCGTAGATTTCTAACTGATCATCACCAGTAACTGGATTTTTACCTAAAGTTAGGGTTTTAACGTCAGTGTTCATACCTACCGGTTTATCGCTGAAACCCGGCTCGTTGTTTACAACTACATGAGTACCAGATGCAGTACCAACATAGAATAATCCAAATTCACCACTTTTCTTACTAGCTGCGCGAACATCAGCAACTAATTCATCAAAATTATGACCTTCGATGGCCACCACTTTTGAATTTGGTGAAATAGAAAGAACAGCTTTCTGTTTAAGAGCTGCTTTGATGATTTTGAGATACTCAGGAGAAGCGCCCGCTACACGTAAGTTACCTAAACTTTCGCTCAGTTCGTTAAGATCGGCGGCGAACTCATTTAATGATTCGTTCATTAATTCGTTATCGAATTGTTCGAATGTAATATGCATTTTATTTTCCTTATAAGGTTTGTTTGATCAATTTTCAATTAATTTAAAATATTTAAATCTCCGGATTCTCGAATAATTCACGTAGCGTGCGACTTCGATCTTCCATATCTATTACAGTGTCCCCCGAGACGCATTGACGACCCAAAAGCCCCACTACTTCTTCCTTTTCATCATCCAACATCTTGTGAATAAATCGAGTTTGATAATCTCGCATGTCTGGGAAGTCAATGCCTTTTGGAGTTTTGATTTGAATGTAGTTTTCACGAAAATACTCAAAATCATTTGCACATCTCTCAAATTCACTCACGTGAATATCTGAGAGTTTTAGTGTAGTCGCTTGTTTCTTGAGGCCTTTATTACCATCAAAACTTATCGGAGAACCAAACGCATCCAAGTAGAACATGCGCTCGTTCTTCTCCAAATCTAGGATCTCTAGCGCTACACGCTTACCATCCTTACCTTGAGCTCTTAAAGTATCCAAAAGCTCTTGGGTAATAAGGTGCTGATTGTTTTTGAAGTACTCGATTTCTTCCGGTGTTAAAATGTGTGACATTGTTATGTTATAATAAATTTACCTAATTTCAATATTTAAAAATTTTTTGAAGTGTTCGAGTATGGGGAAGTAGTTCAACAAAACTCGCAGCTTTAGTTTCAAAAGTTTGAAATAAAAAAATCTCCAAAATTTACACCGTAGTGTATCACTTGGAGATTTTTTTTATTGGCGCTACTTACGATGTAAAATCTCTTGAAGTTTGATAGCTCGCTGTTCTTTTTGGAACATCGCTTTCTTCACTACTTTACGTTCCTTGTAGATATTCTTAACCAATTCCGGAAGAAATCCAGGTTTATCCTTTCTAAAGAATACTCCGTTTGGAGCCATTGTTAGGTTGGTTTCTTTTAATAATCTAACTAACTTAGCTTTCAATTCTGGGTTCTTAATTAAGTTCAACAAGTTTTGTTCGTTTTGCTCTTTGTCTTTGTCCCCTACGTGAAGATGTTCAAAAACTAAACGTTTTAACTCTCCTTCGGCGCCTTCATTACTTAATTCCCAAGCAAACATAAAGTTATTTGGAGACATACCAGATCCCGCGATCGCGAGAATTGGGTACATCGAGTTAACGTCAGCAGATAACACCCATTCGTGTTTTCCAGTAACCGGATCTCTTACAAAGCCACCAAGAATGGATTTCTCTAAATCAGCTCCACGAGCTAAAATGGTTTCCGGGTCGATGATCCAACCAGCATCCAACAGAATGTTGCGAATAAAGTTAGCCCAAGGTTTAGTAGTTCCTAGTATGCTGTTATATTGCGAATTCATGCGATTAGAAACATCGCACATCAGAGCCGATAGACCACATTTCTTATCGATTTCTTGCAATAACACTACATCGATAACACCATAGTAAATGAATTGCCCGTGACCAGCTTTACAGATTTCGCTTTCTGGTTTACCAGCTTCTGTCATCAAATAACATAATGTTTTTGTTTGATCTTCTGTTGGATTTTCTGGTTTTTGGTAATTACCAAGATAGAAATCATCGAAAGTTTTAAATTCTGAGTGATCAATTTTACGAGCTTTCACTTCCACTTCTGCGATTGCATTCAATGAATATGAAGTTCTTGGTGCTAGCACGATCTTTTGATATAAACGTTTAATATCAATGTAAGCACATCCACCTACTGTAAGATCAAAAGTATATCTGTTATCGAATATTTGAGATCTTCCTTGAATAAAACCCTTTTGCTCGCCAGTATTCTCTCCGAATTTTCTCCAGAATGGAGAGAATTTCGAAACATCCAAACCAATTCGCTTACAGCGATTAAACAAATACGGAAAGTCGAATCCTTCGCCGTTCCACGCGAAAACTACTGCAGGTTGAAGTTGTTCAACAAAATCGAAATATTTGTTAAACATTTCAATTTCATTAGAGCATTTGTGATATTGAATTTCTTTACCTAAATGATCTGGTTGTTTCTTATACCAATCTTCATAAAAGAACTCTTTATCACCTATCAAGTGCACAATTTGAGTTTTGTTATCTAAAAACTGAATTAAACTTACTGGTTCTAAAGCTTTATCCGGACTCGGGAAACCTTTCATTACTGTTCCTACACGCGTCTCGATATCCAGATAGAAAATTCTTGGGTTTTGATTTCCTAAATTTCTAAACTGTTCGCGAATCGCGAGATCTACTGGACTGATTTGACTTGTACAACCAAAAGCTTTCGCATCATTCGAGGAACCTCGTTCTCTGCGAAATTTCTTTCCACTATAAATTGAAGCGAAGTTACCAGTTTCATCTGGAACGTAATATTCCCATTTCTGCGGAACATCATCTGTTAGAAATGATTTGCCGATATCCGTATCAAAATATCTCGCCCAATACTTAAAGTTCGCGAAGAACCCACCTTCATAATATATTGCCATATATTCTCCTTTTCTCCTGTTATTCCTCTGCTACAAATCTCTACAAATTTTCTTTAATGTTTCCAGCTCATCTGGACAATGTTGATTCATCCACTCTAGATATTCAGCTGCCTCCTTCAGAGAAATTTTGAAGAATTTAGACATCGTATCCTGGAACTCAACATCTTTAGAATCTTTCTTAGCTCCGGATGGAAACTTAATGAATTTGATTTGACCTTTAAGAGCGCTTGAAATTCCTCTTAATATTGCTAGATTAGATTGCTTCCCGGGAAGACAATTTAGTGTATTCGCTAATTCGATAAGACGATTATCTCCAGATAACCATCTTCGTAGAAGAAAGTCGCTGACTTTATCAGCATCTTGCGGTGTGATTTCTTTCTGTTCTAGGACCTTCTTGAAAACTGTGAACATTATAATCTCCTAAACCCAAAACATTTATTAAAATAATACAAATTAAAACAAATACAAAAACCTTCAAAGCCGAAACAACTATGAATTTTAATATTTTAAACGGTAACAATAATAAACTCAACATAATTTGAACCGTTAATTCCCCCAACCTTCAGAGGTCGTGGATTTCTTTTGATGCTTAGTCTTCCGAGTATACGCTTTAGCGTTCTTTTCAACTCTGTTGCGGAACATGGAAGTGGTAACAATAGCTTTGAGTTTATTATCTTTAACTTTGATGTTGAAATCGTGCATAGTTCTCGTCCTTCTGATTACTCTTAGTACTTAAATCCTAAAACATCCAATTTAACGTTTGCGACTCCTGTAGACTTTGAGTCAATTTTAGCGAACGCTGCCGGAGTTAAATCAATGATCTTCCCCGGCTTAAATGGACCGCGATCGGTAATCTCCACGATAACCGATTTACCATTCTTTAAGTTAGTTACTCGAACTTGGCTACCGAATGGTAATGTTTTGTGGGCAGCAGTGAGTTTGTGTTGTGAAAACAAGCTCCCATCTGCTGTTTTGGTTCCTTTACGATAGCAACAATACCACGTTGCTTTCCCTTGTTCTTTGTGTTTGATCGCTTGTTTCTTATCCTTTAAATGATATCGAACTTTGCGAATCACGTAAGACTTCGAATTATCCCAATTCGCGCCCTTGTACACCTTGGGTGTAGTCTGCGCTGATGATGGTTGCTGGGTAGATCGGGAGTAGTTCGAAGCATACGCTGATGTTGAAGTTACTAAAGTTGTCGCAATAATCAGCAAAACTGATGTTACGAAAGTCTTAGCAAATTTAACAGTCGAGTCTTTAATACTCTTAAGATTAGTTAATTTCATTGTGATATAATCTCCTTACATTTTAACTAATTTGAAGCACTTTTAAAGAACTCGAACTTATGCACGTTTTCAAATTTTTAACGATGGATGTATTATATTATAACTTAACCCAATAATCAACCCTAAGTTTTAAGATCATCAATACAATCCACTTTCAACGCTTTCGCGTCAAATTTGGCTTTGTATTCCCCTGGAGGTAACAAAATCACGTCCGCATCGCTAGTATCCGGTTGCTTACATTTTGTTGGAGTCTCCGGAAACTTATCGCGATCCCCGTATTGCGGAATAGTGATATCGTTACGATAGCGAATATTGTAACCAGTATTCAGGAAATACTTTTCAGTCGACGGATTGATTTCATCTAGGTGACCATCTTCCAATCCAAAATTGGGATCCCGGATATCTTCCGTAGTGGAAGTTTTCGGGTCGCCAATCTGCAAAGTATAGGGATTTGTTTGAATTTTATGAACCATTAAGAGCCTCAGTACGCTCGTCCAGCGTAAAGTTAGATTTCTTGTATATTTGTTTTCGGTGATTATATTGTCTCGCGAACATCCCGGATCCCCCGATTACATCGACAATATCATACACGTTGAAAGTTTGCTTACCTTCGTTTAGTCGGATCCCCCGACCCAAACTCTGCGCCACTACCACTCCAGATTTTACAGGGCTCGCGAAAATCGCATATCTCAAAGATTTGATGTTTACCCCAGTACTTAACAATGCATAATTAGCTACCAAAATGGCTTCCGGGTCTTCATCCATTAAATGTCGGATAGCCTCGCGATCTTTAGCGCTAGATTGACCTGACATAAAGTAAACTCCATAGGTTTTCATAGTTTCGAGGTCTGGTGTTTCTTCTTGTACAGAGAGGCCTTTGTGTTTCGCGATCTCCTTGAAAATTTCAAAACCGTGCTCAATTAAGGTGAACAAAACTAGCGTGGAACCTTCTTTTCGCTGACTTGCTTGTAAAGCGATATTTGCGATGATTTGGTTTCTTCCTTCCGCATTTAGCATCACTTTGAGCTTATCCAGATACTCACCATATCTACTAAATTCTTGTGCAGTTTCCGCGGTATGCTTGAGTTTTACTCCAGTAATATGAATTGGAGTCCCTCTACCCTCTTCGATCAACTGGCTCGAAGAAATGATGTTTTCGGGTACCCCGAATAACCCAATCAACGTCAATTTTTGAGATTTTGAATCCGGTAAAGTTCCAGTAAAACCTAATTTGTATTTCGCAAAACCAGAATCTTGTACTAACTGCGAAGTGCAGCTAGAGCTGAATTTGTGCACTTCATCGCAGATGATAAAGTCGATAGACTTGAAGAATTCCGGTTCTAACTTGCTTAAACTTTGCCAAGTAGTTATCACCAAATCTCCAGGTTTCAACGATTCGTTGGAATCTTTGAGTTGTTTAAGCTTCTTAGAACCTCCACCGAAGGTGATAATCGAAGAGTGCAATTCATTTAAATTATAACTCTTAATATCGCTTGCAAACTGAGTTAGTAAATTGATATTAGGAACTACCAAAACGCCTTTGAGACCTTCTCTTCGGAAATACTCTAAGCATAACGAAATGGTTAAAGATTTGCCAGACCCAGTGCACATTAAACTTAACTTGCGTTTTTTGTTCAACGCTTTCTTACAAGCTTCGATTTGGTATGGGTATGGAACAAACGGTAAGATATCAGATTCCAAAATATCTTCCAAGTACTCATCAATCTTCGGATCATCTTCAATCTCTTGGTCTTCTAGTTGTAAAATTTCTCGAACTGGCGGAATTTCCAATAAACCGGAATCCAACACTAGAGTGTAATCTCCGAATTCTTGGTAGAACACATCATACTTACTCTTACGCCCGATTTTGACCATATAATCATATTGCCAGCCTGCTCGCTCTACCTGTAAGGTTTGTTTTAGCAATCTCAGCGCAGATTGTGAATGCTCCAATTCGTTGAAGTTTAGTTGAACAAAACTCGAGTTTAGTGGTTTTATTTGTACTAAACCTCGTTTACCAATGTTGCTCATGTGCTCCTCTCAATAAAATATACGAAAAGATCATCACCAATAAAGCGGTGACAATCTTCCAAAATTTAGATACGGGGTTCTTCCACAGGAAACCTAAAGCAATCATAAACTCTATTACAAATCCCAAGAGAACCCAACTCGCTACAGTAAATCTTTCCATTAAAATTATGTTTGGTGAATTGATATATTATATTAATAAACACCAAAACATTTAAACGCCAACATTACAAAGACGCCAGTTAAGAAAATCCACATCGCCGCTAAAGCGGAATTGCCTGCGTATTGCAATCCGCCTAATGCGATCGTGACCGCGCACGCCACACAGAACAAGCCCATCACTAATAGAAACATACCTAACCAATCAAAAACACTCATACCTAAAAACATATCTCACTCCTTCGTTTACTTAATGGCAATTATAGACACCAAGATAACCGTTCAACATTGCTCCACCGATAATAAAGAGAATAAAACCGGCAAAAGCGATACACATTATCAAGCTCTCCCCACCTTTCCCATTTTTACCGCCAATCATCACGCCGTTATACTTATCCGATTTATCGGAAAATGCAAATTTAACGGTAAGAACGCCTGCTAAAATTAGTAAAATTGCTACATAAATCATAAGTTACTCCCTATTTGAACTTACTTAAATCCCAGACACGACTGCTATAATGCCGCAAGCGATAATCGCGGCGATGATTACTATCATAGTAATTGTCATCAAATCCTCCCATAGGTTCCACCGGGTCAGTTGCCGCTTCCAACGCGGAACAATAAAAATAAACAAAACATAAAACTAAAATAATGAAAATACTCATAACTTGGGTTCCCAAGAGATGGTAAATTCATCATCTTGCATGCTAAATCTCACCGTATAACCCAACCATTCTAAATCGGAAGTTACCGGATCTAAATCCAAGTCTTTAACTTTAATTTCGAAGACCCCTAAATCCCCGTAAATGGCTTGTTTAACTCGTTCTAAAACTTCGCGGATAAGTCGACCTTTTGTAATTTCCACCGCACGGCTTGCTGTAAGGGTCGCAAGGTCTTCTAATAATTCGTCTTTCTCGCATCCCTTACAACTTGCGAGATTAGTCGGTACTACAAAATCGCGAGAAACTAACGGTTCTAAGCGTTCTAGTGTGATTAGTTTGCTTGTGTCAATCGCGTCTTCCAAACTCGGTACATATACTCGCACATTTTCAGGGCTCGCATACAACCACTGTTTATAAGATTCATCGAATCTATCTGAAGTTAATACCCCGGATACTAACTCAGTAGTTGAGTACCCTGAAATCATTTTAACGCGAATTGGAGTAAGTCTAGTTGACATATCAATTTCAATTACTTCAAACGTAACATCCAAATCTTTACATGTTAAAATATCTCCGATTTCAACATCATTCAAATCTTCAAATTTCATACCAGCTCCTTATAATCCTTACCAATGATACTCAGAAAAATTGAAAATAATATCAATCAACATTATAAGGACTCCAATAGCCCAAGTAATCACGGCAACACCAAATAACTTCTCACATACCGTTGCTAGTCTGTCATTATCCGTAATCAATATCAAACCAAATAAAATAGCAATAACAACCATTAATACTACGCCTAAGGCGTAAAATCCAATACTAATATTCAATAAATTCATAATTTACCTCCCATTGCTCCTCATAACCCTTATCAAATTTTTGGTAACCAAGAAACTTTAAACGCATCCATCTGCATACTAAAAGTTATAGAATAACCTAGTTTGGTAAGATCTGCTACTACCGGATCTAAATCGAGATCTTCGATCGTGATTTCCCAAACTCCAATGGTTTCAATTTCGCGTTGAATGCGTTGCATAACCTCATTGATTAGGATATTCTTTGAAATTTCTACTGCTTTGCTAGCGGTTAGAACTTCAGCAGGCGCTGAACTTACTTCACCCATCAAATCTAAATCTTCCACAGTAACTAACTTGTCTTCGTTTATTATGAGCGCTTCCGCATTAGCTACATCTCTTGCTATTTCCATACTGGCAAAAATCCATTGAGAGCCAAAACTATCAAAGTCGTCGATTTTAAGAGCGCCGGATACTAAACCTTTCGGCCCGTTGACTAACTTAACATGCAATGGGGCTGATGTATTACCGAGATTGATTTCTACTACCTCGAAGATAGCTCCTAGTCTTCTATGATAAAGCTGGTCTCCTGCCTTAATATACTCTAAATCTTTTACGTTCATAATAACTCCTACTAAATTACATATCATCTAAATCGCGGAAACCCAAGAAGGTCGGAAATCTCGGAGCTTCTTTAACTCCTACACTAAAGTGTTTGTATTTTACAATTTTACCTTCTAATGATTCTTTCATACTCCATAATTCTGCACGAGTCGCGTCATCATAACCAGAACCAATGCTAAATTCAATACCAGTTTCTAAGTCACGAACTCTTAACGCTCCTAGAGTTCCAGCTGGAATGAAATCTGCTTTCTTGCTGGAAGTTTTTGAGTAACCCAATTCTGAAATTTCCCGTTCACCGACGTTTGTCATCTTTTCTTCCCAACCGATAACTACCGCTTCAGAATCCTGGAAACGTTTCACTTTAGTGAGTAATCGCTGTTTTAAAGTTGAACGACCTTGTTTATACTTACCGTCCAAACTTTTAACCATTACCCCTTCATAACCAGCTTCTAATAGAACCTCTTCGAGCATGTAAAGCTGATCTAAATTTTGAACGATTACTTGAGGAACGATTTGAATATTGTTTGGTAATTGATCTTTCAAATTGAGTAAATGATCATGTCTTAAAACCGCTTCATCATCTAAAACATCCGGAATCACGTCGAAGACGTAAAATGTGATTTCTAGATCCTTAACATCCTCTCTAAGCTCCTCACCCATCAACGCGGTGGAATGATTAAAGCAATTCGGATCTGTTGGAGAGCCTAAAATCAATTCCCCATCCAATCCGTTAAATTCCGGTTTCCCGAAGAGCTCTTGAACTTTCTTATTGCGGATAGGTTTTAAACTTCTAGACATTACCACACCATCTAATACGATAGCACGGATCCCATCTAATTTCGGGCTAGCCATTAAAGGGAAAGTAAAATTTTCGATTTCTTCTTTAGTAGCGGAAGCCGCTAACATTGGTTTGAATTTTGGTTTCATTAGAATCTCCTAACTCCTGTTATCTCTTTATCTTATGCTGTATTATAATGCAATCAAATCAAGAAATCAACCTCTATTTTACGTATTTTGAGAGATCATAATTTCTAGCGAACGCTTTATGCTCTAAAAGGTAGTTCAGTAAGAAATATTTGTGACCTTTGAGATTGGATAGGCTAAATTTTTCTGGTGAGACAAATTTGCAATCTTGATAATCAATCTCCATTTCCGGATCCCCTTCGCCGTAGAAATTTGGTTCGAATTTAGAAAGCTTGCAAACTTCAATCATATTGCTTTCTGTATCATAAAGAAGCACCATTACTGCTTCACCATCAATTTCATAAATGCCATTTTCGATAATCATATTATTACTCCTAAGTGGTTATTCTCGTTATCTTACAAGGTGTATTATAATACATCCAAAACTAGAAATCAATACTCTCTAAATTTTTTTTCACTACTTGTGAGTCCTGTTCAACTAAACTCGAAAGTTTCAAAATTAAAAAAAAAAATCTCCGCAACTGCGGAGATTTTATTAATGAATGTTTTATTATAACTCTACATTTACTCGCTTAAAGCGAAGATTTGAGAGCTTAATGCTTGCATTCTAACGTTTTCTTTAAGTTTAGGGTAAAGTTTAAGGGCTTTAGCTACGTGCTCTTGCACAATCTTCTCGTTATCTCCAGCTTTGTCTTTAAACCCCGCTTTGTTGACTAGGTTGTTAGCACATTTGAGATTGTGGATAGCATCCCAAAGAGCTTTGCGATCTTCCGGAGCTAACTCTTCCGCTTTAACCGCTTCTAAAGTTTTGGTAATCTCTTGAAGATTATGCATCACGATGTTTTTACGCTCAACATTCAAAATTTCTTCTGCTTTCTTCAACGAACACTCTAAAGAGTCGAATAACTCACCTTTAACTCCTACTACTTTATCCAATTCGAATTTTGCGTGATATACGCGTTCGCGTAATTCGCTGATCATATCGAAATTAACTTGAGCTGCGATAGTTCCGTATGCAGAATCAATCACTTTATCGGTTACGGTACCGGAATATGAATCTTCAAAACTATGCACTTTGTGCATATTGTTGGATTCTTCAATAGCGAATTTGGCGGAGTGTAGTGCACCTGGTTCTTTAGGTTGAATTTTCTCGCGACCAAAGAAAGCTTTTGCTAATTCTTCGGTATCTTTGATTTCAAATTCTTTGCGCTCTAAAGTAGGATTCGTAATATTATCGAAAGCTTTAACGATGAATTCCCCCTCCACTTCCTTACCCATCAATTTTAGGTTTTCTGCCACGTCTTTGATCTTATCCAACGCAGTTGGTTTCTTCAGATCTTTAGCAAATTTCAAAGGATTTTCCACATACTGTACTGGAACCTTCGGAACGGCGTTACTAGAAACTACTTTGGTGGTTTGGAATTCCAAAGATCTAGTAGGCTCTTCTACCTTTACTTCTTTAGATTTTGGTTCCTGGAATAGCTCTTTAACCACATCACAAATAATTTTAGGATCTGTTCCGCATAGTTTTGGTTCTTCTGGTTTAGCAGTCTCTGTAGTCTCTGTAGTCTCTGCAGTAGCAGAATTTTCAGCTGGTTGAGTTTCTGCTGGTTTAGGAGCTTCCGGTGTGGCTGGCGTCTCTGAATTTTCCGCAGTAGCGGTGGTTTCAGAAGTTTCTGAATTCGCAATTGGTCGAGTTTCGGCAACCGATGTTGGTTGAACTTCTTCAGTTGTATTTTCGGTATTTGTTAATTCTGTGTTTTCGGCGGATGTCTCAGTCATTATTAAAGTCCTTGGTTTTGGAAAGCTAATGAATTTTTGATAGCCGGATCAATTTGTTTAGCTAATCTCAAAAATTCGAATGTGTTGTTAGTTAAATTTGCTCTAATCTCGTGATCTTGCATACATTGCAGTTTACTGCATAATTTGCGAAGTTGATCGAATTCCGAATGATCCAAAGACGGATTGATGCTAATGCTCGCCAAAAGATTATGTCGAGATTGTTCAACTAGTTCGTGGTACGCGTTGGTTAAAGTTTCGATTGCTGGTAAGAGCTCAATAGTAGTGTTTTTAGAAGAAGCAAACCCAACCAAATCCTCACCGTTTACGGTAATTGTTAAGCTTCTAATCATGTTAGCTCTGAGATTATCGACGTAGTCGTACAACTCTAAAGCGTTTGCCGGAGTGATATCACTTACTTCCAATTCTAAGAATTTGTCGTTTAGGTCAACCAAACATTTTAACTCTTCGATAAATGCATATTTCGATGGGTTGTTAGCTAGCATAAAGTTAGTTTTGAAAAGATGCATGATCTCTTCGGCAGCTCTAAAAATCGACCCAATCGCCCATAATCCATTATGTCGATGTTTTGCATTTTGAAGATCGTCTAAAGACGATAGCTTCACGAGTTTACTAAGCATTCGAGAACTCCTACGTAAAATAAAAGGTAATGTCTTTAATATTTAAACATTACCTTCATAATTAATTATTCGATTTACATATCGTCGACCATCGTCCCGATATTGTATACTGAAAGATCACTCTCTTGCAAAGCCGCGTTTTCCTTGTTCATATCCAGGTACTGGGTAAACCACTCAACAATTGGAGTTGATTCAAAATCACCGAAAACTCCGCTTACGCGGATATCGCGGAGACGTAAGTCAACCCAATATTTCAGGAATTTATTGGTGTTCTCTTCCGAGATTGGAGTATACTCTCCTAGCACTTCGCGGAGATATTCAGCAAAGTTAGATTCATCTTGGTAAACTTTAAGGAAATGTTTTTGCGCAGTTTCTTGGAACCATTCGCTTTCTAAGATTTCGCTAAAGCGAGGGTCTTTGCGTAACTCGCGTAATAGTACCACTGATGCTGCAGTATGAGTGTTCTCATCGAAATTTATAAGCTTAATAATTCGAGTAGCTCCAGGAATAGAAGCGTAACGATCGTGTATTAAGTAAGTGTATAAGAAACTCGCATAGAATTTGATACCTTCTAAAGCATAGATGGTTAAAATTAGCTCAATGATTTTCTTCGCGTTTTCTTCACTGAATTCCGCACCCGCCAAATCTTCCGCGTAATCGGCGATCTCGGAATATTGCTCGATTTCGGATTTTACGCGATTGATGATGTCCATATTTTGGAAGTTGCGCTCGAATACTGGAGTGCTGTCCATAAAGATTCCACGAATAATATGCGAATAGCTTAAGCTATGAATCATTTCGAAATAGCCCCAAGTTTTGAATAGAGCTTCGAATTCCGGATTGGTCACAAATAATGAGATAGTTTCTTCCAAACCGCGATTTTGTGCAGAGTCCATCAAAGTTTGATAGAACCAAATACTGCACATCGCATCTTGCACTTGCGTAGGCATAAGATGGAACTTCACCGCATCATCCTTCATGGAAATTTCATTAGGATTCCAGAATGCGTTACGCATACTTTCTTCTAATTTCACCGCGGCAGGAAATGCTGGATCATCATAACGCTGGAAACCGGAATATTCTCCGAAGAAAATTTGATTGTTTTCGGAACCTAGGTTGTTGAAGTCTACGATTAGCGAATTTTGTTCTGACATAGATTTGCTCCTTTAAATTAAAAGTTTGAATAAGTATTGTAATATAACACCTTTATTTGTTCAATCGGTTTAATTGATATCCGCGATTCCAAAGTACTCTTTAATCGCTTCAAAATCAAAATCCCGCAATCCTACAGAACCTTTGATAACCGGAACGAAGCATTTAGATTGTAGTTCTTGCAAAATTTCCGGGTCGAAATCTTGCATGTCATCCAAATATACCGCGGCGCTGTAATCTGTAGAGTTGAGTAAATCAATCGCAAATCGAGCTCTTTCGTTGGTGGAAATGCACGAGTAGCCCACGGCGATTACTTCGAAACCGAAGAACTCGTTGAACGCTTCTTGCGCATTAAGAATTTCTTCAATTTTGAAAGCTATCGACCAACTCGAAATTAAGTAAACCTTAGCGTCAGCTAATTTTACTATTTCACGAAGTTTGTCGAGTTGACGTTTGTTAACGCGGCCAAAATGTTGCGGCCCAAACTTATCAGATAAGGCAGTTCGCACATAACAATCGATAGTATCCGGAGATCTTTCGACACCGAAATCTTTAACCCCATTTAGAACTCCATCTACATCCAAGAAAATAATGTTCATATTATTTCCCCTCCTGCTCTACGTTTACTGCTCGCCCTACTCGCTCAACTTCATCCAATCTTAACAGGAATTCACCAGGATCAATACCAAATACTGGATCTGGTTGCGTATCGAATTTAGCCATAAGACACCACCAACTATTCCCAGGTCTAGTAAACCAAAATCTTCCGTAGGGTTGAGTCATCGCCATAGTTTCCTGCTTGAATTTGGTCATTTTAACTTGAAAGTTGAGGTCACAAATTCGAACGATCTCATATTCATTTCCGAATTTATCCCGGATGATATCCCCTTCATATAATTTTTGCATATTAGTCTCCAATTACCACCAACTACACCAACTACCACTTAATTTCGAATTTACCACCGCTCTCTAAAACTTTATAGCCTTCGTCGCTGAAGTATTCGAATATTTTGTATTTCGGTGAAAACATCGCGAGCTCGCTCATTTCGGGGTCTAGCATATCGAAAGATACGGTATGCTCCCCACGTTCCGCAGCCTCTAAAATTTTAGGATAGATTTCATCTAAAACTTTGTCCAAATCTGCGTTCTTCGCTTTAGCGGTAATTTCGCGAACTTGGGTAATGTTAGGTCTGGTAATTTTACGCTTTTTAATCTCAGTGTTGATAAATTGGTTAGTGGTTTCGCGCTCCGCGAGCATCTTAAGAGGTTCTTTAGGTTCTTCAGTTAGCGAGGCTAACGTTTTATTAAACGGCTTGAGCTCCGTAGCAAACAACTGATAAATTCCGATGTAATCATCATTTAACACCGCATCGTTTTGCGAATTATAGATGCGAAGGCTTAAGCCTCCTTCTTCAAATTCCGCGCCTCGGTTTGCGGTTCTCCCGTAACGCATATCATAGTGTTTTACTAACTCTATCTGATAAGTTGCTAACCCGTCAATTTCACCTTTATGGGCTATTTTATAAACGTTACCAACTCTATCCGTTACCAAATCCCCTTCTTCGAATTTTGGCACGTCCATGCGCCAAAATTTAAGATCTTCGAAACATACTTCATATCGGTTATCTGCGTAGAAGTTATATCGGGTGCCGTTTATCCAACCCGAATGACTATCGGTAATTTCTTGCCCCGCGATATCCACTGGAGTGTATGAAGAATACGGTTCGTGCTCAATCAGCTTAACTAGCGCAGTTTGATCGCGGTTACCTATTGCGCAAATTTCAAAAACATCTCCGTGTTGAGAAATTAATAGAAGCCCAATTCTTAATTCAAAGAAAATCATCTTTATCTCCTTTAACTGTTACCGGCATGCGCTTCGCGCTACCAACTAATCTCAATTAACATACCGTGCTCTAACACGTTAAACCCTTCGCGTTTAAAATGTTGGATGCAGTTTTTAAATTTCCCGGTTAGATTGGCACGACGCTCACCTAAACGCGCCTGCTCCTCCAAAATTTGATATGCTTCATCTAATAAGTTTTCTGGATTGTATTCCTCAGAAAGTTTGCGAAGCTCCTGGATGCTAGGGCGGTGTTTCGCGCTTTCCGCTTTAGCGGGTGTTGCAGATTCTAAAGGTTTCCGAAGTTCCACTTGAAAAACCGATTTTGATAAAACCAATTCCGAAGCCGTGATAGTATGATTGAATTCTTTTACATTTCGCGCATCTTCTTCGCGGTTATAAACCCAATATTTGTTACCTTCTTCTAAGAATTTAACATTATCATGCACTTCTCGAATTGGAGAGGTTGGGTTTTTAGTAACTAATTTCAAACGATAACCCATATCGCAGTAATCGAAGCGATCTGGATCTAATCGTTGTCTAGGTTTGGATTCGACTACTTCAAAAGTATTACCAAAAGCATCCTTAACTAGGTCACCTTCGAAGAAAATCGGAACATCAGATTCTTCGATTTCTTCCGTTGTTTCTGCGGTTTCTACTTCTTCGAAAATTACTAAGTCCGCCGCGAAAATATGATGCTCTAGCGTACCGCTATATTCATCCGGACGGATATCTTCCACAGTGTTGTAGATCCAGTAAGTATCGCCCAGTTTGATAAACTCCAAATTATCATAAATTTTTGGGTTTGGGTGACCGATAGCGTTGCTTACAAGCTTCAAGCGGTAACCAAACGGTTGATAATCGCAACCTCGGATAAATGCGGAAGGTTCTTTGGTTTCCACAACTTCAAATACATTTCCAAATTTATCTTTTACATAGTCACCCAGTTTGAACATTGGAATTTCAGATTCTTTCGCATCTTCCGCCTCTTCGAAAATCACTAATTCGGTAGCGGTGATATGAGCCGGAGTTACATCATAACCTTTTGCTTTGATGTCTTCTTTAGTGTTGAAAATCCAAAGCGTATCGCCTTGTCGGCAAAATGCACCACTACTTTCACCAACTTCGCGTAATGGTGAGTTTGGGTCTTTATCGATTAGCGCTAAACGATAACCCATATTATCATATTCGTCAGAATCTTGCTCAAAATGTTGAGGTGCTACTACAGCTACAATTTTGAAAATATTACCGAATTTGTCCTTTACATAATCCCCTTGATTGAACATTGGAATTTCGAGCTCTTCCGCTTCTTCAACTGGCTCCAGATATTCCAACGCTACTTCATAATAACCCTCAGTGGTTACGAGCTCGGCGGTTTGATCAATTTCGAGGACTTTACCAGGAATGAAAGTTTGATGAGTATAGTTCACTTTCCATCCATTGCTGTGGTTCTCTAACATTTTAACGATAACTAGATCCCCTTTGGTGCCCATAATTTCAAAAACATCACCGCCAGCATTACGAACTTTCATACCTTGTTTAATTTCTTGAATCATCATAATTTTAATCTCCTGTGATTGCTGCTTAATTATCTTATGTGATGTATTATAATAGAATCTTAATTAAAATACAATACCAAATTCAAAGTTTTTGCTTATTAATGCAATAAACAAAACCTCTTAATCTTTCGACCAAGAGGCTTAATGAGGTTTTTATTCTATTTGCTAACTGGCTCAGCGACCCAACCGACAAATTTCAAAGTACTCAATTTGATGATGCTGAAATCTCCGCCGATGTCGAGATCTTCAGTGACTTCATCATTGTCGATAAGCATCAAATCGTGATTTTGTGAGTAATTGTAGTATTCAACACCTCTACAAGTAGTAATATGGGTATTGCGAACTACCCAATCTACCCAAATATCCGGATCTAAACCTCTGCGATGCTCAATGATTTCTACGACAAATTCGTTTCCTCTTGCATCCCCTAAAATCATCCCGGGTCTTACATCATAAAATTCCATAACACACCTCACACCTTACTCTCAGTTACCAAGAAATTTGATAATCGCTAAAATTGTATGTCATAACATATCCCTTCTCTTCTAGGATCTGGCGCATTTCTTCATCCATGAACTTATCACTCACCCAGCAATAAGAATCTCCGCGATTAACCGCATCCTGGATTCTCTGTTGAATATAACGAAGTTTCGCATCTTGGAGCTTCTCGTGAATTTCATTAGTATCCGGTATACCGGAAAATTGAATGTTTAAAGCATCTACCATTTTAAATCTCCTTACCATCATGCGCTTCGCGCTACCATCTAACATAACAGCGTTGCGGATGACCAGTAAAGTAAACTTGATAACCCGCTGCGATTAAAACTCCACCAATCCCATCAATATCACCCTGCGGCAAATTTACTTCTTGTTCTCCGCGTCTCGCGGCATCTCGAATGACTTGAAAGACATCATCGAGTTGATGTTGCTTTACTAATAGGCGCATCTCTTCCGGTCTTGGTAATACGAACATTTGGTGAACAATATCGTACAATTCTTCCGCTTCTTCAACCGCTTTAGTTTGTAAGTGGCTACGATTATCTGCAACCTCACTGGTTTTGCGGCCTGAAGGTTTTTGATCCGCCTCCGTTCCTAATACTCTCAAAGATTCTACATCAATACAAGGAACGTTAAATTCTGATTTCTGAGCTGAAATAAGTTCGCGCTCGATCCAAAATTCAGTATCTGTAAAACCTTGTCCAGGTTCCATCACTTCGAATTCATTTCCTGGCACCGCGAAAGCTTTGACATGTTTAACTAACTTCAAACAGACTGGAATTTCATCATCCATTCGATCAACATCTAAAACTTCAAATTGATTACCGTCTTTGTCTACTAAAATTTGCCCTACTCTTACATCTTCAAATAACATTTTATTCCTCTCCTAATTTTTACCACTTAATTGCGCGCTCAGTTATAGTGTAGCCAGCTAGACGATATTTTTCTTTAACCGCTTTTGAGATTGTTGGAAGCTCTTCGAATAAAACTTCGCGCAGGCCTCGTTTAGCCTCAAACTCAATAGCATGATTAATTAACGCGATTGTTTCTCTATCATTCTCGTGCTCTTCCGATAGTTCACGAGCTTTTGAAATGTCAAACGGATCGAATTCATTAGCTGTATAAGTCTCTTCCGGTTCATTCGCTGGCTTGTAAATCAAATCTCTAGGATCGATATGAGAGTCAATATCGACTACCTTAAAGACTTCCAAATCGCGTAAGGTAACCACATAGCGATAAAGCTTAACATAATTATCAAACTCATATCGAGTCATATTCACATCTTCACGAATAAGGGTTTTGTTGTTAAAGATCCAACCAGAGTGTTCATAGCTGCTATCTACGTTAAGAATAAAGTCATCTCCAAGATCTCCAATTTTAAAGAGAATAGGCTTATCAGATTCTAGAACTTTTATACTGCATGGGCGCTTATCATCAAAGCTATCCACTTCCAGTAATTCAAAGATTACATCTGTACCTTTCAAGTTTAAGATTGTACCAATTTCTAATTTGCGTAATTCTGTTAATTTCATTTTTGCTCCCTAATTCGATTACCAACGGATAGTTTCAGAATCCACCGTATAACCCGCTTGACGATATTGCTCTTTGATGCTTTCTGGAACTTCATCCGCGATAGGTTCTAAACGGATAAAGCAGCGTCCTCCCAGCGCCGCACTTTCGATGGAATCGTTGATCGCTTTGATAATTAGTTTATTATCCGCAAACTCTGCCAATTTTTCACGAGCTTTTGCTACGGGTAAAGGTTCTAAAGTTTCCGGGATTGGTAGCCAAAGTGAATCCAACAAACTGATTGGCCGGTCATTGACCTCAAGGTCGCGTAAAGTAACGACATAGTCGAAATCCTTGACGAAAGCTTCAAACTCGCTTCTAGTCATCAGAGCATCATCTCGCGTTTGAGCTTTGTTGTTAAAAATCCAACCGGAGTTATTCATTCTTTTATGAACTTCTAGAACGATGTCATCCCCGTGGCCATCAGCTCTTAAAAGAACTGGCGCATCTGCTTCGATGACTTTGATATAAGCTGGGCGATCTTTATCACTATGATCGATATCCAGCAACTCAAAAATAACATCTGTTCCTTTTAAACGAAGTTCAGTGCCGCGCTCTAAGCGATATAATTCACGTAAATTCATTTCGTTATCTCCCTTTGCTCCTTTACTCTTATAAAATAATACCCATATCGATAATAAAGACTTGATCTTTATCAGTTGAAGTACGCTTCGCGTAAGATTCTACCGCTTGATTTGGAAACCAGAAAGCATCCTGCACTTCACGGAATGTAAAGCTACCGATTGGTGTTCTAACACGTTTAACAAACTTGGTCATTTCAAGTAACCATAAAACCGGTCTTCCGTCAGTTTCACAATCAATGGCAGAAACTACAAATTCGTTACCAAAACGATCTTGTAACTTATTGCCGATTTGTAATTTTTGATGAATTTTGTTATCGAAGTAGATCATTTTAATCTCCTGCTTAATTATCTTATGGGATGTATTATAATAAAAAACCAATTAAAACACAATACCAAATTCAAAGTTTTTATCTATTACTGCAATAGCTAATAACTTTTCACCAATAAAATATCTCCTCAATCGCGGAGATCTTTAGGTTACCAAACGCAGTGCTACCAAGCTATAGCGCTACCAAGCAATGCATCCTGCATAGATTTTGTAACCAGCTCTCGAAAATTGTGTAATGATTTCCAATCGATCTAAATCCGCCGGAATTCTAACACAGGATTTGCCTCGCACACTAGCATCTTTGATGAGCTGGCTAATCTGAACTAGCTCGCGTTTCAAAGTAAAGAATTTTTCTCTGTTCGCTTGAGCCTCTTCTACTGGAAAAATCAAACTTTCACCAATTTCATCGTTCTCCGCTAAAGCGGCTTCCTTAACGTCATCCGAGAATTCGATTAGCGATTCGTCTTTAAAACTTACTACATTTTCCGGTTTAACGATCTTTTCGAACGTAGTCGGTTCCAAATCTTCGCAAGTTAGAATTCTTTCATCTACATATACTACTTCCGCATTGCGATAAGATTCTCTATCATAATACACATAATCGTGATCTCCGATGTTTTCAAAAACTTCGTCATCATCACTACCAGTTTTAATGCGTTTGATTCCTTCCGGCAAATAGGTAAGTTTTATTCTTAACGGAATACTTACATAATCCTCCGCCTCGAGCTCGTCCGGATAGCAATCCACTTGGCATACTTCGAAAATAGCGCCAGTTACGCGGTCGCGTACTAAATCACCACGTTTCAATTCTTGGATTTCTTCAATATTCATACTTTTCGCTTACCAACTAATTTTACCAGATTCCAAATCTACTTGATACCCAGCTTCTTCTAATCTTGATTTGACTGTTAACAATTCAGCATAACTTAAATCACCGCAAGTTAAGCAATTTGAACCTTTTGAGTTTTGCTCAACAATATCGACAATTACAGTATCCAAGAGTTCGTTTACTCCGCGTTCGCGGATTTTTCGAAGTTCTTCCGGTTTCGGTAACATCAATTTTGGAATTTTAACCGCAATTTCTTCGCCAGAATCAAGAGTAACTTTTAGCTCACGATCAGTAAGAACTGCGCTTTCAATTTTTGGAACTGATGGTGATAGCAACTCAGCTGGATCGACTTTGAACATTTCATCTAAGTAAGTACTCCAAACATTAATACCACGGTCAGTTTGAAAGTAATCACAAGCATTTTCATGATCGAGGTAGACCCAATAAACATCACCCGGAGCAGTAAACCACTCTTCGATTGCTTCATGCGGGCACGCTTGGATTTGCGCGGTTTGGTTTAAAATCTCTAACAATGCGCGCTGAGATTGCACCGCATGAACCTTGAAATAAGCATTATGACGCGGTTCGTGTAGAACATCTCCAGGTTTGATGTCGCTAACTGATCGAACTTTGTTTTTAGAAGTAAATTCAGCAACATCAGCTTCCCCGGTGCTTTCTGCGGCTTCTGGGTAGAATAAATCTTCTAAAGTCATATAAATATCAGACCCTGCGATATCATGCAAATCACTAAGGGCAACTCGGGAAGCATAAGGCCATCTAATAGATCCTTTTCGTTCAAATCCAATATGCGGAGTAACTGCAATATAATCCGCTTCTGAAATATTATCAATCAGCTCTAATTTAGCCGGTTGTTCATCATCATTGAAATCAACATATTCTATTTTAAAGTTGTACACCTTTCCGGTTACCGGATGTACCCAACATACTAATGTGCCGTCATCTAATTCGTGAACATTTACAATCTTTTGCATTTTAAACCTCCGGGTCCCAACTTACTCGATCACTAAAAACTTCGTAACCTTGTTCAACTAAATCATCCAAACAGATTTTAAACTCTTCATCCGTTAAGTAAGTTTCGAATTCTCCGCTTCTAGCGGCTTCTACAATTCTCTTACTGACGCGTTCTTTGGTGTTTAGCGCATTTTCTGCTAAATCACGAGCTTTGTCTGCACGCAAAAACGGCTTATCATACTCTTTAAGCAACTCGTCTGCTGCGCCAAGAGCCACCTGATTGATACCGTGATTGTAGATATGGCCGTCTAGAGCTTCTAAATCTTCCGTGCTAGTGCTCGGGGTAGCACGGCATTTACTTAGAAGAATTACATCCGAGGAAGGCCATTCATCAAATTCATCACGGAATGTGTACGCATTATCCGCTACTTGGCGAATTTGACGTGGAACAGAAAATGAGGCGGATCTAGCATTATTGCAAGTTTTAATGGCGTGTTTAGGTTCATCTAATAGCATCAAGCGGCAAGTAAATCCGTTTGAAAATAATTCATCTGCAACTTCAATTACTAGGAATTTTAATTCTTGATTTGTAATGGGATCCTTATAATAAACAAATTCGTTTTCTTTTACATCATTTGGTGTTAAATCTGGCATAATATTCTCCCTAATTTACTAATCTAAGAAATCCCAATAGATAGCGCTAAAGCGCACCTCATAACCTAATTCTTCTAATTCTTCCTTATGCATTTCGATAAGTACTGGAGGAAGCTCCGCATAAGTTTTACCTTGTTTGATAGCTTTAGCTAAAGCTTTAGTCACCATTACTCCGAAATCAGATTTGGAAGTGTAAATGATTTCCTGCAGCTCAGTTATAGAAGGCACTTTAAGATCTGCGATTGGAGCGACCAGCTCTTCCGCCACTTTAGCGGGGATTTCGACATCAGTCGCATTAGTCGCATTAGCCACATCCAACACTGCATCAGAATCTGGCAATAATTTGTCTAACGTAATATAGTAATCGTTTGGTAAAAATTCAACCTCGTCGTCTTCAAGAGCTTCAACTGAAGTGTATGGCCAGCACGTACAACCAGTATACGTAAAGAAAGTATACCGCGTTACGCGCAATTCTTCACCAGATTTGATATCAGAAAGAAGCTCCAAACTCACCGGTTGATTTGCGGATTTATAATCTGTGCGAACTACTTCAAAACGATAAACCTTTCCAGTTCCTGGGTGAACCCAGCGAACCACATCGTGCGCTTCTAAGCTTAACGGATCTAAATAATTGTTACTCATAAGACTCTCCCGTAGCCTGCAAATACTTAAGTTTTAATTCATCTTCTAAACGTTGGCGGAACTCTTCTTTGGTTTCCAATATAAGTTCCAATTTGAAAAGACGCCCCGTCACTTCAAAATCTTCATAATCTAAACGCCCGTCGATGTGTAATTCTACCACATGATCATCCGTTAATTCAACCCCTAATTGATCGCAGATTCGAAAAATGTCATCATAACCGTTTACGGTAGTTTGACAAATTTCGAATTTTGCGGGATTCGAGTTTAGGTGACCGAAACTTTTGATTTGTTGATTTAAAATTTGAAAAATGGTTAAGATCATTTATTCACCTCCGAATCTGCAGTTTTCGCTTCGTCATATTCACGAACTAAACTTAACATTTTACGCTCTCTTGCTTCGTATTCGCCGCGGATTTTAGATTGATACTCCGCTGGAGTCATCATCTCAGCAACGATATAGTCTCCATCAAGTTTCCAAACACCAGTTTTATGATTTCGCATGAAGAAATTTTCATTGAATGACTCAACAAACATCAATGTCTTGAGTTTCTTAACCGCTTCATCCGCACCGGAGACTACGAAAATGTTTCCGGTAAGATAATAATCTTCTTGCCCTACAAAAAGGACATAGCGCGCCTCTTCTCCCATTTTAATTCCCCTTTACTAAATACCAGCTAATTTCATTATTGAAATCGCGAGGGTAGATCATTTCGCAACCGTCACATTCCATTCGGAAAACACCATCCGCAATTTTTGAAACAATACGAAAATCCGGAAGATGGCTAGCCAGTACATTATGGCGAACTGGTTGTCTTTGGCGGAACGCGGTTTCTAAAACCAAGTTGTTAATTTTATTCAATTCGTTTAATTCGGTCATTTTGATATCTCCCGCTTAACTTATGTGTTGTATTATAATACATCTAAATTAAGAAATCAACTCTTACTTTTGTGGTTTAGAATAAACCCAACTTACACTTCGACCAGCGATTCGAATTACTTGATCTTTCAAATCCTGCTCTGTTAGGTAATAAGTCATACCTGGAAGATCGCCTTCCCACAATTCCAATGTTCTGATAGTCATAAGCTCTGTGCTTAAAAGACCTCTACGACCATCCTTTAGTAAAACCATTTCCATCTTTAATATCTCCGCTTATAAAATTTCTAAGTTTCTTACCGTTAGAAAGTTATAATCTTTAAACTTACCAAATCCTGATTCTTTAAATGTAGTATAGTTACATAAACATTTCTTATTTTTGTAGACCCATACTGCGGAATTTGGGATTACTAGCATAGGATCATTTCCCATGAAATTATGAATAGTAGGAATCGCAGTTGAATATCCTGATATCAATGTGATAAGAATTGGACACTTATGATCTTCTTCATCAAATTCCACGATTTCGAAAATCATATCAGTTCCTTTAAGACGAACTTTATCACCAGTCTCTAAATTGAAAAGGTCTCTCAATTTCATATCTTATCAATCCTATACCGCATCCACTAAACCAGCAACTCGCAATAACTCTTCTAAAGTGTTGGCTAAGCCATCTAAATCGTAACCATCTACCAACACGTCGTTATGTTGTTGAACAAAGTCTAAAATTGGTTTTGCTGATTTTACAGAAATAGATTCGAAATCTTTGTTAATATCGATCATAGCCAAAGTGGTGTAGCTTTCCCCCAGTTCACGAATACCGATTTTCGCAAATTCACAGTTCATTTCAACATACAAACGAGTTAAGCGATTTAAAGCCACTAATCTTCCACACCAAGTTACTGTAGCGCAAGTTGAATATAATTCGAATTTTTCCATTTTATGATCTCCCGAGGTTTGTTTAACTCTTTATCTTATGGGATGTATTATAATAGAAACTTAAACATAACACAATACCTAAAACGAAGTTTTTACCTATTGTTGTAATAGATTTTACCAATAAAAAATCTCCGCAATTGCGGAGATTTTGCTATTTTTGATTTGCTCGAGTTATAATCTCGTTAATTATTTTCTCGAGTTGATCGTTGAGCTTCGATAATTTACTCATTATAGTACCTCTATAAACTTATAAACTTTCCGTAAAAGTACGAGTAATCACATCTCGTTGTTGTTCCGGAGTCAACGAGTTAAAACGAACCGCGTAACCAGAAACTCGAATGGTTAACTGAGGGTACTTGTCCGGATTTTGGATTGCATCTTCCAACGTTTCGCGGTTAAGAACATTTACGTTAAGATGCTGACCGCCTTCCACTTTAACTTTGGGCTCGTTAAGGATTTCTACTTCGCGATATTCATAGCCATCTAAATGATTCGCGGGAATTACAGTATCTTCCAGGACATCTTTTGCCACTAAACAACGCGCTTGGTTATCTTCGATTAGCCAAATAGAACCTTCTAGGTCACCATAATGAACATCTCTCTTATTGGAGAAATCTTCAATAATTTGAATTGCTTTAATCATTATACGATCCCCTAATTGATAATAACGTCCCCGATTTTTTCGCCGCCCAAAGACTGTAATTGAACAGTTTGTGGTTTTTCCACTTTTAAACCGTTCTCGGTAAGTTTTAGAGCGTTGTCTTCGCTTTCCGCTACAGCTACTTCAATCGCGGTACCAGAAGCATTCTTGCGAATGGTTTTGTTGTCTAGGTTACGCTCACTAATTACTTTAATAGACATTAGTTACTCCCGATTAAATAGTAGTTTGCATTTCAGCTTTTAAAACTTCACCCATTAATCGAACGCTAGAATGTTCGCTTGCCGCGAAAGATTCTAAAAGATCGATAGCAGTTTGGGTTAAGCGATACTCGCCATACTCTTGGAATTCTTCGTTGATGGCATCACCCGGTTTAACTGGTTCACCATTTTCTGGCTCTTCCAATTTGTGAATTTCGAAGTGATGGCTTTCCGCGTGCTCTTCGATGTCTTTAGCCACTTTCTCGTCAATCAAAACCGACGCTTTAGCGTCATCTTTGAATGTGGCGACGATAGCGAAAACTTGCCCAGCATTCTTAACCATTGCGGCATCTTCGATTTGTTTATTAGACGGTTTACCGTTACCTTCTTTGACCACGATATGTGTAAATTTCATTTGTTAATCCTTTCGTAATGGATGGAGTCCTACACCCCATCTAAATCATCATAAGCTAAGATATGCGCTCTTGGGGTAAAGCTGAAACCGTATTTGGCACATACATCAAACACGAAACGTGTATTCTTCAATTGCTTTTCAATGGTCTCCCCTAAAGGCATCAAGTAAACTTGCGTATTAGCGGATTCTGTTGAATTTAATATATTTAAGATTTCATCTTTAGTAGATTCCCAGGTCTCCGGGTTTACCACAAATTTGAAATAGCTTCCATTTGAATTTTTGATGATGTCGTTGATAGCATCAAAATTTAAGCGTTTACGTTCTGGTTCCCCGGAAACCGATAATTTCACCGACATAGAAAATTGCAGCGCTCGCTGATAATCTTCTGTAAATTCGATATTACGCGAAGCGTTAGTTTCGACGGTAATGTGAAAATTTCGAGACCAGAAATATTTCAAAGTTTCTTGTAGTACCTGGTTATCCCAATGCATAGTAGGCTCTCCGCCAGTCAACACAATATCAGGCTTACTTTCAACACCCAATTTGCGAGATTCTTCCATCATCGAATCTGCAATTTTGTTGATTTGATCAATCAAATCTGAAGCTTTTGTATACTCTGTCCAAGTATCTTTGAACTTTGAACTCACTGCATGAATGGTGTCGCAACCTACAATAGTTTCTCCATTCGGAGCTACTCGGGTACACCCGAAACCTTCACATTTTAAATTACACATACCCGTGCGAACAAAAATAGCTGGTCTTAATCTTGGACCTTCTCCTTGAATCGTGTTACCGAAAATCTCCACTACTGGTAACGGTCGATTTTTAAAAACTGGTACGTTTTTAACTTTAATCTCGTGCATTGAAAAATATTACTCCTAAACACTAAAAATTGAATAGAATATTATTATAAAAAACTATCCAATTTTATTCAAACTTTACTTTGTTACTGCTGGCAAATCATACCATTCGTTGTTATCAAAATCGAAACCACGAACTTTGCCATCTTCGCATACTGCGAAAAGTTCTTCGTTGTGCGAATGTAAACTTAACACTTTTACTTTTGTTACTGGTTGAATGTTCCCCGGAGGCGTAATCTCCGAGATTTGATATTTTCGATAACCCTTACCAATCTCTGGAACACGATCATTGGTAGATTGTCTTTCTCGATCATTCCAATAACAAGCGCTAAATTCCACATACGGATCGATGATAACGTAACCTAGATGATCTTCAGTTGGGTGAATCATTCCCGCAACCGCATACTTCGGCACCCAGAACTTCCCATTTTGATCGCTGAATTTGTAAGCTCCTTGAGTTACATGATCGATCTTATCGAATTGATAGCGTTTTTCGCTTAGCGAAGTAACCGCTTTAGGTTCTTCATCCCACGGACGTTCTACGCTTCGCCAATTATATTCAAAATCATCGTAATGCATATTCTAATCTCCTAATGTGTTGATGTTAAAATGTTTTTTTTTTTTAAATGTTAATACTTCTAATCTTCCCGGCCAAAGAATTCTTTGAGGAACTTCTTATCTTTCATAGCAGTCCATTCACTACCTTTCTTGAATAACTCAGCTAGCTTGTAAACAAATTGCTCTTCGTAATCATAACATCCAACGCTAACACGCAATTCAAATTCCGTGTTGGTTAACTTTGATTTGATGGAAATGACGTGACCGCTTCCAGAATACCAAGTTACTTTGAGGTTGTTAGTTTCTAATGTTCGATGATCGGCATCTTCAAAGGTATAGAAATTATTACCTTTAAGGTGCCAAATAACGTTGTCCAAGAAATCGCTGCGTTGATATGAATGCATTTTATTCATGTTAATCATTTTGTCTCCTTAGATTTTGCCGGTTTTGAGCGCTTCGAGTGTCCTAAAACCGCCTTGATAAATTTCGGATCTTGTTGAACAAGCTTAACAATCTCTTTGAGTTTATCTTTAGTCATTTTAAAATCTCCTACTCTTCCACGAGTTCAAAATTTGTGTAAAGTAAACGAGCTAATTGACCAACATTAACACTCTCCAAAACAAATTCACCATCTTTCGTCTTCGCGTAAACATTGTAAATAGCTCCAGTGTCCAAACTACGCACTTGCAATCCGCGCTCCCACGCTTCATTCAAAACTTCTAATCTGATAGGCTTCTCATACATTCCAACAATATCCCAAGAGTCATCTTCGGTTGACATGCCTACTTTACCTTCAAGCGACCAAGATTCCGCTTCGCGGAGGATTTTGCCGTTTTTATCCATAACAAAACCAACAAGTTTATGTTCGAGGTCGTGGCCGTAGATATCTCTAGCGTCGTCATGTTTGTAAACAATACGCGCATGATCACCATCTCGCAATTGAACTATTTCGCCGTTCAACGCTGCTTGTAAATCGAAAGGTTTCATTTTAAATCTCCTATAATCCTATTCATCCCAATAACCGTGTTCGCGGTAAGTAGTCTCTTCCACTACTAAAATCACAAGAAAACGATTATCGTACGGATTGTGAGTAATGGTGTGATTGAGATATTTGAGTTTGGTTTCGAAGTCTCTGCTATAGCAGCTACTCTCTGCTGCTGATAAAAGCGAGTTAAGTGAAGTTTCGATGCTATCGAAATCATCCGCGGTTGCGGAATAAGTTACGGTTTCCTTTGCAATGATGTCCATTTTTTAATCTCCTGTGGGTTGCTGGGTTGCGTTTATGAATTAATGTAATAATACAAAATTGCCATAATCTTTTGGTAAAAGTTTCCAGACACTACCGGATTTCTGATCTTTGATAGCGTAACCATCTTTCAATTTGCCGGTGACGCGATAAACGAAATGCCCGTTGTGCTCGCTCTTTTATGTAATGTATTATAGTACATCTAAAATAAGAAATCAACTGCTGACTGCACCTTTTCAAATTTTTTTTAGTACGTGTCAAGTTTGGCTGAACAAGACTTGAAAAGTTATGAAATAAAAAATCTCCCACTTCGGGGAGATTTGTTTAGATTTGGATTACCATCTTACCATTGGTACATGTAACCAGCACCTACAGTAACATCTTTTTGGCTATCCACACCAGCAGATAATTTGATGATGTGATGGGCGTTATCACTTGTACGTGAATAACCTACTGCTAAAGCAGATTGACCGTGTTTATGACCAACACCAACCCCAACACCAGATTTACCTGGAAGGTATACTTGTGGGATGTTTGCCATCGCGGCTACCGAAGCGATACCAGCATCTGCGCGTTTACGGTTTTTGCGAACATCGCGATCTAATTTGCGGATAGCTTTAGAGTTGGCTTCGATTGCCTTGCGGTTATTTTCAATTCTGGCGTAATTACCCATAACGCCAACCTTAACAGCTCCTAACTCCGCTTTGGTAGCTAAATGTTTAGTTTCTACACCCACGGTGTAAACTGCTTCACCATTTTCACCAAACTCTTTAGTTACTTGAACATTTTGACCAGCTTTCACTACAGTGTGACGTTTAGCTTCTTTTTCCACTTCTTGGATTTTAGCCGTGTTCGCTTTAACGCCTTCAGCGTTAGCTTTAACGCCTTCTGCATTCGCTTTTACGCCTTTAGTGTTAGCTTCAGCTTTGGCGTCCACTTTATCGATTGCCGGTTGGAAGTCTTTAGAGTTTACGGTATAAACTGCTTTACCATTTGCATCTACCGTTACATCCACTGTAGTGTTTTCACCAGCTTTAACTTCTGGCAATTTTTGTTCTACTGCTTTGATGTACTCAGTGTTACCTGCGATCGCTTTCGCGTTACCTGCGATGTCTTTAGCATTTTTATCGATTAATGCTTCCGCTGCGCGGATATCTGCAGTGTTAGTTTCGATAGCTTTAGCATTTTGCTTAATACTTTCGGCGTTCTCTGCAATTTTCGCTTTGTTAGCGTCGATAGCAGGTTGGAAGTCTTTAGAACTTACGGTATAAGTCACTTTGCCGTTAGCATCTGTAGTTGATGTAACTACGGTATTATCGCCAGCTTGGACTTCCGGTAATTTTCGTTCAACGGCTTTGATGTAGTTGGTATTTGACTTAATACCTTCCGCGTTAGCGGCGATCTTGTCTGTGTGCAATTTAATCGCATCGTGAACGGTATTTTCACCAGTTCCACCGATATCGGTCATAGTGATATTGCCTTTGTTATCCAAGGCCGCGTTGCCACCTAAAATATTGGTTACGCTACCTGCTACATTGTTGATAACATCGTTGGTTGCATACAATTGAGAACCATTGATAGCATCTGTTGAAGTAGCAGAGATTTCACCAGCACCAACGTTGATAATTTGACGAGTATGGTCGCCTTTTGCACCAACAGAAACTACTGCAGTCGCATCAGTACCAGCAAATCCACCATAAGTGATTTTACCTACTGTTGCTTCATTCACCGCTACTGCAGATTCTGTTACTGCTGCAGTACCTAAAGCTACTGCTGAACCGTGATTTGCTTGAGCTGCTTTACCTAATGCTACACCATAACTTGCCGTTGCGGTTGCACCTTGACCAATAGCAGTACTTGCTTTGTTGTTAGCTACTGAATTAGAACCGATTGCGATAGTGCTTAGACCGGTAGAATTTGCGTGAACACCAATCGCTGTTGAAGATTCACCGATTGCTTTAGTTTCAACACCAATCGCCACCCCGTGATTAGTTGCATTGTTAGTAAAACCTATCGCTACACCACGAACATGTGCTTTGTTGTCGTAACCTACGGTGGTTGCTTCATCCGAGGTGATTAAGTTGTAGTGCCCAACTGCGGTTGCACGGCTACCTGTAATGTTGTTACCACCACCAATAGCGTGGGTATGGTCACCATTTACCACGTTATTCATACCGATACCAGTGTTTTGTTCACCTTTTAAGTGGTTATTATCGCCAACTGCTTGAGATTGATAACCAGTGATTGAACTACCGTCACCGAAAATGTTACCGTCTTTCGCGTCTGCACCCACTACGTTTTGGTTACCATAAACACTTGAACTGCCGTGAATAGCGTCAACTGTGTTGTCTTGACCAAATACTGAGTGGTTGTTGCCTTCTACATCCGATTTCACTACGCGGTTCGCGTAAGACTCTTTTGCTTCCGCGGTGCGAGTATCTGGGGTATAACCATCTACTACGTATGGCACCGTAGGTAAAGTTTTTGCGGTTGTCGGAGTTGCCGCGATCGCGGAACCGGATAAAATACCGGCTACTAATAATGTTGCTACAGTTTTCTTCATTTAAATGCTCCTTATGTTTAATGAATTTAACTCAGATTGTTTAACTAATTAACAAGATGTATTATAGTCGATTCCAAACCGGAAATCAACTGCTATTTCAACTTTTAGAAAACTTGAGGTCGTTCGATGACCAACTTAATTTCCTCGTCTTCTAAATCGACTACCTTATCCACCTCTTCATAAACTTCGTTATATCCGTAATCTTCACCGTATTGCTCATAATCAATCACATTGTGAATAGTGTTAGTCAGTAAGTTTCTCAATGCTGGTGCTAGATCTGAGTCTAAAACTAAGTGAACTTCTTTGTGATCGATCTTATCCACTTTAGTTCGGCTAGAATGAATCCAGTAATTGCTATTTTCACCGCCGCATGCGATTGACAATCTGAACGGTTCGGTCCGATCATTAAACTCCCCTGCATAGATAGACTCTAAGGTCATCTTACGACTTAAAGATCCAGTAATGGTAACTTTTGGAAGTTTGTAAGGTAACTTATCTAGAGCAGATTTGATATAATCTACCACATTCAAATCAAAATTACCATCTGGGCCTTTCAAAAATGCTTTGAAATCCGCATATCCCAAATCTAAATCTAAACGATCCAAATTGAAACCTTCGAATAATTCGGTAACAGAAAGATCCGGGAACGCTTTAGCTTCGTTGATGATCTCTTGGATGATGTCAAAGCTTAGATTGTTAATCGTAGCTAACTTACCGGTTAATTGCGCAGCAAAATCCTGGCTGAAATGCTGATTAATGATTTCACTATAAACGTCATAGCCCAATGCCCCATAGTAGAAATTGTAACGAATCCGACTAGGACGATTGAAGAAATAACGATTGATTCGCTCTTGATCATTTGCAGTTAATACAAATAAGTGGTTATTATTATACAAACCATCTAATAAAGTTAGCAAGGATCCTTGATCTTCCTTTTCCTCGAACATCTTCTCAAATTCGTCGATCAAGAACATAGCTGGCTGTTTTAAGTTGCTTAGAACATATTCTAAATGTTTGATGGAATCTTGTTGAACTAAAATCACTGGTTGATTTAATTCATTGACTACGTCAAAGGCAATTAATTTTGCTAAAGTAGATTTACCAGTACCGCCATTTCCGTGTAACAAAACTCCTAAGTTCTTATCTTGTTGTTTGTAAGAACGTAAGATTCGATCTTTTTGAAGATTGATGTTACCATAAAGTTTGGCTGGTTGTTTTGGCATGTCCGCATATTCTAAAAAGTAGACCATACCTTGCATTGTTTCTTGTGCAACAAAACGATAAACTCTTGCCGGAAGCAAATCTACTAATTGATCTACTGGTGGGAGTTTAACGAATTCTGCCTTGGTGATGCCAAGCATTACTTTATCTTGTGGTTCTAAAATAGTGTTCATTTTTGCTCCTGTGTTTACTGAAATTGCTGTAGTTGTTGTGATTAAACTTTATAATAATTTAAAATGTCTTCAATTTCCGCGTCTACGACGATCATATGATGTTTACTAAGGTCAAAAAATTGACGATAGCACGCAACTCGTTCTGGAAATTTGAGATATTCATCCTTATCCAATTTGTAAGTTGCGATGCGAGTTTCTACGCTTCGTAGAGCATCGCAGATTTTAACACTAATAGCATCTCTTGTGTATAAAATTTCAAGCTTTTTATGCGAGCTATTAACGGTAAGTAATTCACCACCAATCATGATGTTGGTAGTATTATCAGTTACTGCCGCTAAATCGTGGAATTCTAATTTCATTTCTTTATCCCCTGAGGTCGTGATCGTTATACTAATACCAAATCTTCGCAAGTAATAACAGTTCGAAAATCGATGTAATCTTCGTCACCCATTTCTTCCGCTCCGAATAATAAAGCGGATGTTTCATCAATGTATAACCAAGCTTGGTCACCCACTTCACATAACGTCTCATTTGCAGGCTCCCAAGTTGAAGTGTTATGCTGATGCCCGAAAGTTTTAATTAACTCAACTCGAACTGGGCAGTAATCTTGACGAGATAAATCAATTTCGATAACCTTGAAAATATTTCCAGTTTCTGCATCTTTTACAAGATCACCTACGTTTAATTTTTTGATATCTTTGAAATTCATTTTAAACTCCTAAAGCTTCCAATTCTATGCTCTGCATTGTTCTAAAATCCACTCGATAGCAGCGTCAACGCTATAGCCATCATAAAGATCGATACAATATCCGCGACCTAACAATTCCAAAGCATCCACGTCATCGGATTCTTCGATATCGAAAGTGGCTAGAGTATGGGGAACGTCGTTGCTGTATAATTTAACAATGATTTTATCAGCTTGGCATTCATAATACACTTCATTGAAAGTGCTTGGGATTTGGAAATCTTCACCATTTAATGTGATGGTGATTGTAGAGATTTCCGGAATGTCTAAGTGCGCTAATTTCATTTTATGCTCCTGAGTGTTAATCTCTTCCTTATGTGATGTATTATAATACACTCTATCAAATTCAACAACATGGAATTACCTATTAAAGCAATAGATTTTACCTATAAAAGAAAACCGCTAAAGCGGATAAGGCAATAGCGGTTTTTGCGGTTTTGAAGATTTGAGATTAAAGCCCAGGATTTGGTGTTGAGATAACTTTTGAACTTCCTTTAACTGTATCCCGAACTATGTGAATTTGCGTTAGCGCGCAGTATTCCAATGTTAGATCTTCCGGTTTGGAACCTTGTTCAACCAACTCCAAGATAGCATCTTCGATCTGTTTATCGCGTTCGCTAATAATACCACTTACGATATTGTAAATTCCCATACTCAAATCTCCTCAATTAAAAATTACAGCGAAACTACTTCAACTCGACGATTTGGAGCTAAGCATTTGATTAGCTGTTCTTTCGAAGGTTTGGTTTGTTCATCTAATTTGCACTCTTCCAGTTTTACGTTTGGACGTTGCTCACCGTAAGCTTTAGTGATAATTTCAGCTTGAACACCAGCTTGTTGCAATTGTTTAGCTACTGCTTCTGCGCGTTCTTTTGATAATTTCGCGTTGTATTCAGTTGAACCTAATTGATCCGTAAAGCCTTTAACAATTACCAATTTAGCTGATTTTAATTTTTCTGCCAATTCGGTTACTGCAGTTTTACCTTGATCCGTTAATTTTGAGGAATCGAAATCAAATAAGTAATCCGCGGGAAGCGTATCTTGCGTACCGTAACAACCTTCTGGATGCCAGAAGAAAGATTGCGCATTGTGATGCTTGTCAAATAAGATTTTATATTGGCAAATTTTGTGTTGACCATTCTCGTTAAAGTTGAACACATAATCCCATTCACTTACGCCGTATAAACCTTCCGCGAAGTGCGGGCGGCCTAACAAGTTTTGCAATTGGTCTTTGTTCATACCTTTGCCGTTAAGCTCAACTAATTTCAAGCTTTCAAGATTTGGCCAAGAGCCAAATTGTGAACCGTCGTGGTTGAATTTAGATTTGTCAATAGCAGGCCAAACGATTTCAGTACCTTCTTGGATAGTACCCTCATCTGTTACATTTGACAAGTTACCGCAAGCGGTTAACGTTACCATAGCAGCGACTAATACTGCAGTTTTGATTAATTTTAACATACAAGCTCCTTATTTCTATGTGTTAAAAAAAATTATTTTGTTGTTTCCGGCTTGGAGTCCTTGGTTTTCTCAACCTGCTCAACTCGCTCAACCAAATATTGGTCTAAGTAATTATCCAACTCTTTGTTTAAAATCTTAACTGATTTCTCCACTAAGGAAGATTTGTTCAGCCCTTCATAGATCTCGGTACCTACATATACCCCACCTAGCATTGCTAAGCCTTGTTTAGATGGTAGTAAGATGTATATAATCAAAGCGAATAGACCTCGTTTAAGAGCTTTGTTCGCTTTAGCGATTAGCTTATCATTCTCTTCTTTAATTTCTTTAACCTTTTCCTCGGGAGTATCTTCACCAGGTTCTTTGGTTTGCGCGAGACAAGCAATAACTCCAATAAACATGAAAATTGCGAAACCCATGACCGTTTTTAAAATCGGACCGTATACATCAAATAAGTAAACAATAAAATATAACATCTTTTAATCTCCTTAGCCCCAAATTAATTTACCAGCTAATAAACCCAAACCGAACATTACAGCGCATACTACAACTAAAATCGTAGTTAACGCTGCCGCGTATCCATCTAATAAACCTTGCATTCGAATCTCCTGCGCTCCTACACTTGCTAAAATTTCCCAAAGACCATTTTGTACATCAAAACGATAATTGCTGCGCAACACGCTCCAGCTGCGATGGTTGCTAACCACAATAGAACCGTAAGCGGTAGCTGGCAAGTACTACATTGAGCCAAATCTAAAATCATAATAACCCATACCCCTACACCAACTCAAAAGTATAATCTTTAAGCAAAGTGAAAGTATCAGCTTTTGCATCTTCCTCGATGAACATATATTCACCATCGCGAGTTTTACCTATTGGCTTAACGGAAGCGTAACCGAATTTCTCATGATGCGCTTTCAAACATTTGTTATTTTTTGAATGCATACTCTAAGATTTCCGATTATGTTCGGTTGTACATGCCAACAATATCTTCATCTCCATTATGGTCATTGAAGGTACCGTCCAAACTCCAAAAATAAGTATAATCGAAATCAATCGTGTTGGTTTCAGGATCGAATATGAAACCTACTAAAGGCTCGTGTCTTTCCGGGTTCTCAGGATTGATAATATTATGTTTGTGCGCATTGTAAACAACAATCGCTACTTCACCACCTCTTAACTGAACTAGGTGACCTTTAAGTGCCCGTTCAATGTTAAATTCTGGTAAGTTTGATTCAGGTGTGCTCATTTTAATCTCCTATGAATGTTGAGTATATGTGCTCTTAATCATAATGTATTATATTATAACAAGAGCACAAAATCAACCGGATTAATCCAAATCCATGTAAGATTCTTCATCTTCGAAGAGTTCTGAGTCCGGTTCAAACTCATAATCTTCCGAATCTAAGTACTCTAAACCATATTCAGTTTCGAATACCCAACGACCGTCTTCCGTTTTAGCTACCGGTTTAGCCCAAATTTGACGCGTAGCTAATACAAAACCACCGTTTTTACGCGCTGCGCGTAAGATGTCTTCTTGTAAGCGTTGATGTGCAGTTTTATCATACACTTCACCGTCTTCCGCATCCCAGTGTTTCGCGTTTACGCGATAATCTTCGTAATGATCGATTGGATCGATCGGCTCAACAGGCTCTTCTGTATCTTCACCACCGAAAGCTTTTGATAAGCTCTTAATTAATCGCTCAATACGTTCTTCCGCTTCGCGCGGTAACGCTTCGAACGGAAGAGTAATAACATCTGATTCCTCACCAGAATCGTCACCAAAGATTCCATCGATAACGCGGCTTAAGCGAGGTTTCAGCTCTACTAGTTCGCGATCTTCATGACGTGATAGCTCAACCAAGATCTCAGTGAATCGATCCAATTCTTTACGAACTTCCGGTTCTAATTCACCAGGAGCAAATTCATAACCTTCTGCTTGTTTGCGGTACGCAAGAACAGCGAACGGAGCAAAAGCTGGATCTAATTGATCGTAAACTTCTACTGCCAATTCTTCGTCTCCGACGAGATCTACTAAAGTTTCAGTGACCACTGCAGTAAGTTTAACCGCTTTCGCTAACGCGTCTTCTGGTACTCCTAAGCCAGCTAACACGTCTACTAATGGTGCTAAATCTTCCGCAACTTGCGCCTCATATGTTGGTAACGCTTCCTGCGCATCACGCGTGTCATGCGTATCTTGTTTACGAGAGCGTTCAACTAGAAGCTCAGTTAAGCGATCCACTACTTTGCGTAGCTCAGGGCGTAAGTTAAGTTTCTTACCATTTGCTTGATCGCGGTACGCGAGGACGGCCAAAGCAAAATCTTCACCTAATAAATCCGAAATTTCGAGAGCTTTCGCAAAGCCCGCTACTTCCATCATATACTTCGCAGATTCAAATACATCCGCAGAGGTAACATTGCGATCGTAATCATATTTCATATTGTGCTCCTTTAAAGCAATTGTTAACAATTAAATTCTATAAAACCAACGAATCCGTGCTTACAGCACTAAATCATCTAAAGAAATCACTTTCCAGTTCTTGGAAAACAAATCTTCGATATTCTCCACGTAAGTGGCCTTTTCGGACATGGAATAGATGTAGATATCCTCATTATCGTCATAAACATCCAAAATCACCAAGACGTCGTCATCGCGAACTAATAAGTCTCCGACTTGGTATTCTTGATAGTTAACTTCATGCAATTGAGGATCCTGGATGCTATCAATAAAGTAAGACCATCCATTAGGAACTTCAAAAACTTCATCCGCTTGAAGATATTCCGGATTTCGTACAATCCGTCCGCGTTCATCCATTAATTTGATAGCACGATTATGCCCAGAGGCGGAGTGGGTATAATCTCTCCACATTAGCAACCACACCGAGTCGCCGATGCGGCGAACTTCTAAAGATTTGTCTAAATCTGCCCAGCTACCATTGTTTGAAGCGCGGGCACCATCACTATAACTCATTTGATGCCTCCAAATTAACCAATCAATTTAGCCGAACGTACGGTAAAGCGACAATGTGATTTTGGAGTCTCCCAGAAATCCACATAGCTTACGGATACTCGATCTCCAAAGATCTTCGCTAAACGCTTACTTGCAATATCCGCGAACATTTTACAAAGATTTTCACTAGTAGGTACAAATTTCACTACTACTAAACCTTCTAATTTATCGCGCATTGCGCGTTTCATTTCTTCAGATTCTTGTGCTTCGCACACCACATCGATATGTGCAGGATGCACATGACCTAAATCATATTCATCCCATTGGATGTTTTCTTTTGAGTTGTTGAATAACTCATCGAATAATGGATCTTCATAACCCGCAATGAACTTGTGATCTAACACATCATCCACTAAAACTTTGATAATTTCTAAGTTTTTGAAATCCGTCACCATTCCACGTTCTAAGTTTTCTGCTTTTAAGCCGATTTTTAGCATCCCATTGTGGCCGTGTAAATGTCTGCATTTGCACAAACCATTGACGGAAAGCTCCGGATCTAACTCTTGGTTATAAACTCGATGACCATAACAAAAATCGAATTGCTTATCAATCTCGAACATTTTAAATCTCCCAATCTCCTATTAAAAATACTATATTATACTACTATCAAAATAAAATCAACTTTTAAAATCTTGAAACTTCGCTTTCCGCGAATTGATCCGACAAGATATCAATCGCATTTGAAGAGCAGAAATTCACCTCATTAACGTTTAGCATCTCCGTGCAATCTTCAGATAACACCAAGAATAAGCCGAATGGAGAATCGATAAAGTCACCAACTTGGACATTCTCCGGTTTAATCATCATCAAATCTTCACTATCGATGAATCGCTTATCATAAGATTCGTATAAATCACCGGTCAATTCTTCATATACGCGTTCCGCGCGATCTAAGATTCTTCCATCTCGCATAATTCGAAAGCGTTTGGTACAATCTGGGTTGTAACTTAATTCAGATTTAGTTACCATAACGATCTGTTCTTTCAAATCTTTTGAGGTTGCTACTACCACAAATACTTTATCATTCTTTTTAAATTTAGGTTTCATAATTTCTCCGGTATCTCCTGCATCTCTTATTAGTTACACTCTCAAATCTACAATCTCTACATATTCGTCTGAAAGACGAGCTTTGTAATAATCCATCAAAATGTTAATTTGCGATTCTTCCAAATCGCGTTGGAAAATTTCTGTGTTTTCATCCGTTTTAATTTCGGTCACTGAAACCCGTTGAACAACAATTTCGCCACTCCAAATTTCATCTTTTAGCTGGGAAGCTAGGTTTTGAAAATCTTGGTGATTGCGCGAATTAACGATCCAGCAAATTACAATTTTACCGAAATTTGGGCCTTGAGCCCATATCGCTTCAATTAGAGTATCGCGATCTTCTTGAGTTTTAAGCGTATCAATAATTACAAATTTCATACAAACCCCATTAAGCCCATAATGTGATGTGACGGTAAACTTTTAGACCTTTTAGAGAATTTGGTGATTTTAGTTCTACCGTACAAGACTCTAAATCTAAAGTTAATTCCAAACCTTGATGATGACCTAAGCTTAACAAGAAACCATTATGTACTTTGATGATATCACCAGCACGAAGAAAATCCACCGGAATTTCAAAGCAATCTTCCGTATCCCAGATAAAGCGCTTATGCACATATTCCGGATCATTGATTGAAAATTGCCCACCATCCACCACCATTTGAACTACTGCAGTAGCGCGAACTGGAGCTAAAGCTCCGATTGCGGTTAAGCGGATATCATCACACATTAACTTGGTGTTAGTAAACGTATTATACGTTACTGCTCCGGAATAAAAAGTATTGTTAAAACCAATAAAGACTTGATCCTCTTTCACATAGATCTCTACTGGTTGATTTTTGAAAGTTTTTGAAACTTGTTCTACTTCTGAAAATGATTTTGCATGTTTAGCCATTTAGTACTCCTATATCCTAAGGCTCTGATTATTTCAATAATTTTGCTTGCATTTCTTCCATAATCCGCGCATTGAACGCTTCTTTGGTAGTTTTACGGAAGATCCAATTTTGCGGTTGACCTTGCGCAACAAAGTAGTTCGCTACATAGATGGATCCAGCTTCAGTTTCTAAAGATTCTAGTTCCACTTCACTTACTACTTCACCAGTATAGTCCTCGATTTCGGATTGGATTTCTAATAATGTCGATGCTTCAAAAGCAGATAAGGTACTCTCACCTTCATAGTTTGTAATTACTTCGATAATCATTTTGTAATCTCCTGCAATTCCGGTTATGCTAATTCTAAAGTTTCTAATGTTAATAAGCGATATTTTAAACGCCATTCGCGATCTTGGAACTCGCGCGTTGCTTCATCCGCAACCAATTCATTCAAATAAAGCCAAGAGCGATCGCCAGCAATCTCAAGTAAACTCGTTCTGCTTTCCCAGGTATCCGTGTTGATCGCATCGATTACATCAGTTAATAGAGCCACTTCCACCGGAGCAATTGCATCGTCGTGGTCGATATCCATTACACGAAATTTTGCACCAGTAACAGTGTCAATTAAAGTATCACCTTTGTTGAGTTTTTGAATATCTTGAAATTTCATTTTGTAATCTCCTAAATTCTACACCGTAGGTGTAATCTCTTCTTTATGTGGTGTATTATAAAAGAAATTAAAACATAACACAATACCTAAAACGAAGTTTTTACCTATTAAAGCAATAGATTTTACCTATAAAAATCTCCGCTGATGCGGAGATATTTTATTAACTGAAAAACTTAAGATTTTTGAACAGTGCGTAAAACGCTTTCGCGTAATGCTTTATCTTCGAATTTGCCACCGAACCATTCCGTAGTTAATGAACCGTCGTGAGATTGCGAACCGCGAAGATATTCACAAGTGTGTTTAGCATTGAACACGCCTACATACACATCCGGAGTTTGAGCAGCTTCGCTTACAGCGCGATATAACTCTTTAGTTAAATCTTCTTGGATAGTTGGACGACGCGCAACATGATCAGCGACACGCTGTAATTTTGAAATGCCAAGAACGAAATTACCCGGAATGTAGCTAATGATAGCATATGAACCGTCTCCAATTAACGTTCCGTAAGGAAGGAAATGGTGACTACAAACTGAACTTAAATCTACACGTTTAGTTACCGGGCAAGGCTCGTAAGGTGTTAAGTCTTCACCTGGTTGAGTTGCCGGGAATGTCGCGATGCGCGGTGGTTTTGCATATCGACCACACATAATTTCGTTATCGCATTCCAAGCTATCTCCAGTGATAGTCTTCGCCCAGCGTTGAGCTGTCCCGATATTTCCTACGGAAAGATCTTGAATTAAGTTACTGTCTTGACGATCGAATTTTAGAATATCTAAAACCTCTTCCATTTTTAAACCAGCAACCCAACGCATACACAATAGTGTAGGTTCATCGATAGTTTGACCAGATTCGAAAATGTTACCACCCGCGGCGAAAGGTTTAAGATCGCGCAATTTTAATAATGTGGTTAGCAAATTCTCATTAGGATATTTCGATTTGAAATATGCCTGTAAGTTTTCATATTGCTCCGTTGAAAGTTTAAGATCTAGGTGAATATAATCTAAGATTTCTGCAGCTTGATTATGATCAATCGCATTCTCCGTACCGATAGCACGAGAAAGAGTGTCAATTTGCCCAGTAAAGAAGCTAGGTGTAGGTTTTGGTAATTTATCTAAAGTTGTCATAGAGTTTCCTTGTTTGTTGGATACTTAGTCTATGAAAAGATTTGAGGTCTGCAAGATACACCGGAGGTGTAAATTTGCTTGACGGCAGATCCTTTCGGTTTCCTAATCATTTAAGATTACATTGTTTATTATAAAAACTCACAATATAAAATTCAATGATTATTTTGATTTCCGGATCACGGAAAATAAAAGCTCTGGCGGGAAGCCAAAGCTTTGGAAGAATCGGAGAACCACTAGGCTTTGTATGACTCTATGAGAGAAAAAGTCAGTGACGTCAGCACTCAAACTCCGGAATTTTATAGTGGTTTTTCACAGGAGATAATATTTGAATTTGGTTGCGGGTGCAGGATTTGCACGCTGCGTTCTTCGGATAATGAGTCCGATGAGATACTACTTCTCCAACCCGCTATTGAATTTGGCGACCCTACGGGAACTCGAATCCCGATTCTTACCGTGAAAGGGTAATGTCCTGACCGATTAGACGATAGGGTCATTTAAATCTTATAGAGTATTTATTATACAATTTTATTGAAAAGTTCATCTACAAACTTATCTACCGCGCCACCTCGAAGCCATTCTGGTAATTGAACAATAGTTAAGCGATATTCATATTCATCCCAATCATCGTAATCTTTGTATGAATGTAATGCGCTCTCCACGTAAACGGGCTCCTCGCGGAGAATAGCATCCAATTCATCCAACAACAAACCGTTGGTGTCATCAAAACCTACCGCGGTTACCGGGTAATCCGAGTACTCTAAAAGCTCTTTCAATGCTCGGAAATAATCCGAACCTTTATGGAACCATTTTCCGGCCCAGCATTGTTTCAAAAGGTCGGTAAATTGCTTCTCTTTGTATTGAGTAATAGCCTGTTCCGTTGGGTAATCAGTTACTTTAATCCAATCTGAGGTATCATTTACACGAGTGTACAGCATGCTACCATCCCAGATGAAGTCTTCGTTATAATCATCGCGATTATGGCGATCGAACTCGAAAAATTCCACTTTAGTGGATCTTTTCGGTTCGTGATCCCGCATATTTTGAATTACCGAGAACGCAATTTCTTCTGCATCAAGGTGCATAGCGAGATAATGAGTTAACGGTTCTGGGTATAAAGACAGAGCGTCGATCAAACCTCGCAATTTATGCGTATTCGCAAATTCTGCGAAGCGATCGATGATTTCATCTTTAGTAAAATCAGTAGCAAATTTAATGGTGTGAAGCTCATCATTCTGTTTGAATAATACACGCCACACGTATGTTTTCGGTAAATTGCTCATTATTTGCTCCTGATAATCCTGTGTTTGTCCTGTGTTTAAATTGGTGGTTACTATAAGACTCGAACTTATAACAAATTCCCTATGAAAGAATCGCTCTACCAATTGAGCTAAGTTACAAATTATAGTTGCGATTATTGAAAACTTTCTTTTAAAGAACAATTAAATTTGATAATCAACTTGAAGCATCCACGTAACCGACTTACGCAATTTCTTCAAATTACCACCAAGGGTGGATTTTGTGATAAATTCTGATGCTCGAATCGAACGAGCTTCTTCGTCTCCGACGATAGTTTGCCGTTAGCCTATTCCTAATCTATCACGATTATCATATTTAATTGATCTTATTCCTAATCAACATAATGTATTATAATGCACTTCAATACTAAAATCAACTAAAATTTACTAAAAATTTCAAAATTTTTGAATTTCTTTTGCCCTACGCAACGTGTGAAATTCTAAGCGTCGATGATACGGTTCATCCCAACCTGGTTGTTTGGGTCGCACAAATCTAACACCATTAAGCACTTCGTTTGCTCTAATAAGACAAATCCCCTTTCAGTTTTTAGAAGTAGGAAACCTTCTGAAAGATTTGAATTGAGAAGTTTAAACTCTTACTCAGGAACTGGATTGTCATACCTACGTATAAGAATTGGATACCAATCTCTAGATAAGACCATGAGCACCTCAATCGACTACAGTGATCCAGCTTCACTGTAGTAAGTGTCTTACTCATTTCAATATCATCTATTCAAAAATAACATTGAAATGTGTAATGGTCCCCTGGGTAGGGCATGATCCTACAGCTTTTCGATTATGAGCCGACTACTCTAACCAATTGAGTTACCAGGGGTATAAATGGGGTGGAGACTGGGGTGGGATTTGCGCCCACGAACGATGGATTTGCAATCCACGCCATTAACTACTCTGGTACCCAGCCATTGGTTTTGATGAGATAACTTAACACTAACGGAAGTTTGGCGCCTCCGGATTTTCGACGTTTTATTGCCTTCAAGCTTTAAATTATCTCATCAAAATCTCCGCTTTCGCGGAAACTTTGAGATTTGGCGCTCCGAGTGTGATTCGAACACACATTAATCTGTTTAGAAGACAGATGCCTATCCCTTAGACTACCGGAGCTTTATTCATTTTAATCTCCTGTTTATTAAATTATAACGCACGTAAAATTTTAGCAAACTCAGTGCTTGCACCACCATTGTCAATATTCCATTTGTTCGCTTTCGCGAAAGCTTGGGAATCTTCTTCTGATAATTCTACGTATTGAGTTTTCATGTTGTCTTTAACTGCATCTAACTTATCGCTTAACTCATTAGTTAAGATAACTAACTGCTCTTTGCGGGATTCATAGAAAGCGATAGCTTCAATATCTCCCGCATCTACTTCCAAAACAGAATCCAACGCATTAGTAACAGAATCTAACTCGTCGTAACGACACATTAAGATTCGATGCGTTTCGAACAATTCCGCGTTGACGCGTAAATTAAGAGCAACAAGACGATTGCGAATCTCTGTATCGAAATCTAAAGTGCCGCGGTTTGCTGATAAATCTTTTAATGTAACGTCGATGTCGTTTAATAAAACTTGCATTTCTAATCTCCTGCTTCTTCTGTTCTGTAAGAGATCATTATGATCTCCTAATCAATGAATGTATTATAATCCACCTAAACTAAGAAATCAACTTAAAATGCTGAAATTTTCAAAAATTTTACCTATTGATGCGATAGGTATCAGCAATCCCGTTATTCCGCATCCGGAAGAGCCAAGAACTCTTTGAACGAGATAGGTTCTAAACCAAAATATTTCGGTCGGTTGAACGAAACATCGCAGTTAGCCCCTTGAAGTTTCATCATGACTAAAACATCGCCCTTAACCGCTTGGTCGCCGCGCATTACTACGTAAGTAATCAAGGTATCTCCAACCATCTTTGGTGGCTGGAATAATTTTTCAATTTGATAGCCTTTGCTGAAAGCAATATCTACTGCGTTATCGAACTTGGTTAGTTGTTCGTCTGTAAAATCTAATTTCACTTTTTGTTTTTGCATAATTTTTGTTAATAGGTACTTAATATATTGTTTTAGAAACTGGGTGATTTTAAAGTTTGCGATACGCTAAAGCTTGCGATATTCTACAAAATATCCGGTAACCGGAAGATCGGTGTACTCGTCGACATCCGAGAACGCGCTGTAAGCGACTCGCTCGAAACCCTCTTGAATGAAATTGTCTTCAGTCCATCCAATAACCGGGAACATCAACGGGTGTTGCGTATACGCAGTTTCTCCGTTGCGCATATAGCAAGGACGATGCGATTTCACATCACAATCAAATTCTGTCACATACCAAGTATCAATCTTATCTTTTAACTGATTAAGAATATGAACCCCGCCAATGGCGATAATTTCTTCATCGTGATCCGCATTACCCAACGCGTATTCATTCAAATACTCTAAACTAGGCCAGATTACAAGCTCTTGATCGTTCGCGGCAGCGACAATTTCAAGTTTGTTTACTAGTGCATTGTTTGTCGTAACGACAATATTCTTGCGGTTTGGTAAGAGTTTACCAGTCTCTTCGATTAATGCTCGAGCGGTATTAGCTCCCATCAAAACAGTTTTACCTTTAGTAAGTTGAACAAACCAACGCTTATCTAATTTGCTATTGATTGGCTGATAGTAATTAGTATTCTCCCCGCGGAGACCCACAATACCGTGTCGATCAGTGCAGTATACTGCAGATAATTTCATATTCAATCCTCCAGATTAACGTTGATTATTTTGAAGATTATTCGCTTTATAGAAGTCCATTAATTTCACTTCTTCTTGAGCAGTTTTAGCTGTTGGTTCAACTGTAGAGAAAACGTAAGCTGTTGAGATAGCGCTTGCTAAGCAGATTGCGCCGATTACCGTGTAAGCCAATTTTGCTAATTTTGATAATGTGTTCATTTTAATCTCCTGTGTTAAATTTTACACTATAGTGTATCGTCTCTATGCTTGGTATTATAGCGCATCTAGAAATAAAAGCAACTACTTTTTTTGAACTTTTTTTAACTTTTTTTTCGAGTTTTGTTCAACAAGACTCGCAAGGTAGAGTTTCAAATTTTTTTCAAAGTTTCCGCTAAAGCGGGGTAATGAAATGATTTATGTTAATGTTTATTATAATAAAACACACAATAAAAAAAATCTCGAAGACTACACTAGAGTGTAAATTTTCGAGATTTTTAAGTCTTGGAAGTTATTGCTTAATCACACCGCAATCCCAATATTGAAGCCCCTCTATGAATCTTTGATGCTGGTGATCTTCAAAATTTCCAGTAAACCGGTTAGGATTGAATAAACCGTAATTCAAAGATTCTTCGATGTTTGAGATCTGATTAAACTCTAAGAATTCTTTACTTACGTTCAAAGGTTCACCTGTAAGGTGATGTTTGATGATGTTTTCATAATCTGATTTGAAATGCTCCTGTTCATAATCAGTAAATGACAACATCAAGATTCCGCGATCGTGGAAAGCTTTGAATTTTTCGAAGTGGTATTCTCTTTCCTTTTCGCTACCTTTAGCTGCTTTGTTTACTGAGTGGTATGCTAAACCATTTATTTCAATCCCAATTCCTATATCCGGGATGAAGATATCCAACTCGTATAGAGCATCGTTCGCGTTACGCGTACTGTGAATGGCTTTGACGTTACATAGATAATCAACACCAATCAAATCCAACAACCGTCTTACTTTAAGCTCAGTTAAAAACTCCGTCTTTGATTTTAACCCCAACATTTTAAGATACATGAGGGATGAGTTATAATCGTAATTGGTAGTTAAAAATTCAACAACCTCATCTTCATCTTCATAACCGTTGGTTAACCAATCATAAATCTTAGAGTATCGTGGATCTTTAGAAGCTATCGTTTCTCTGATCTTTCTGGCGGTTTCTTCTGCTGCCCCGGGTATGTTCATATAACAATCGACGCCGTATCTATCCAACATTGTTCGTCGCATATTTTCTGCAATTTCAGGGGATTGGATCGGGTAATAAACACCATATCTTTCAAATAGTGTTTCCTTCGTCTCGCGGAGTATATCCGCGTTTTGTAGAGGGTGTGCTACCCCATAGCGCTCAAGACAGGTTGATTTCATGCGGTTTTGAACCTCATCAGATTTTATAGGGTTGTCAACTCCATATTTCTCAACCCACTTAGCTTCCAGGTTATCTCTTAGTTGACCTTTATTCCAGTTATGCTCTACACCGTAACGATCCAGCATAGTTTGTTTAACTTTAGGTTTGAAATATTCACTTTCAGTGTAACTCTCTACACCGTAACGATCCAGCATAGTTTGTTTAATTTGGTCCCTAACCTTCTTGGATTTTAACGGGTTAGTAGCTCCATATTTTTCAACCCATTTAGCTTCCAGCTCATCGCGCATCTTACCTCTAGCCCAATTATGGGTTACGCCATATTTCTCCAACATGGTTTGACTATTCCTTTCGCGAATTTCGGATGGATAAACCGCGAGAAGATCTACCCGCTTATCTTCTTTAGATAAGATTCCTTCACACATTCCGGGAGTATTCTTATATCCAAAAACATCATAATAATACCCCGGGTAGCATTCACCATTAGCAACTAAATCGTAAAGTTGTTTGAGGAGTACTTTATTCTTTCTTCCTCGCTTTTTAACTTCTTTTCCGATCATTCCGGTGCGCAGATCTATCTTAAAGTTTAACTCTTTGCATTGCTTAATGAGCTGAGGGGTGATCACCTCAACGATGTCACCCTCTCTTACATTACTTACCGGAAGATCCAAAACCGCCGGTGCCTCTTTGCTGTGTTTGTTCATAACTACTCCATTGAGACTCGTTTAACTCTTCAAAAATAATCTGTGGTTTCTTATGAACAACCACTTGGGCAAAGTAATCGCCCTTGTGGATTGTATAAGGAAACTTCGAGTTATTTATTACTTTTATTCCGAAGTCACCTGTATATCCGGCGTCGCAAATTCCACTGAAAACCGACAAGCTTTTCTTGAACCCGAAAGAGCTACGAAGATGGATTTGCATGTAGTAAGGTTGATCTTCTGGAATAGAGAATCTTACTCCTACAGGTACTACTGCGTCATTACCCGGATGAATTTCCACAGTTTCTACTGCAGCAACATCAAACGCGGCGGAAGTTCCGTTGTAAGCACAACGAGGTTCTTTCGCATCTGGATGATCCTTGATCATTTTGATAGTTACTCGATCAACCTGACTTGCTTTCGGAGTTAGCGCTAAATCCAAACGTTTAGCTAAAGCTAAAGCTTCTTCAGCTTGTTCAACTGTTTTGAAACACGCTAAATTTTGGAAAGCAAACCCCGCTAAAGTGTCTAGTGAATTCGCTTCTAAAGAACCAGAACAGCGAACTTTATCCCCGACCACATAGTACAATGGATTTTGATCTAATTGAACTTTGGCTTTTTGTAAAAGCTCGATATCGCGCACATCAATCAAAGATTCGAGGTTAAATTCATTCTCGTTGAAGAACTTACCGTTTACAGTAAAATTGAAAGTGGTTTTATCAAACTTCACTGAAGGGTTTTGACGCTCTTTACCAGCTCGATAAAGAGCTAAGATTGCCGCTAAGGCAATTTGATGTTGTGGTAACATTTGCATATTATTTCTCCTCATGCTCCTATAAAAAATTAATTAAACAATCCAGCCCATTCATCGATAACTTCTAACGCACTCGTTGGATTTGTTGGTTCGGAATCTTTGCGCATCTTTTGATCTAACACTCTCGCATTTTCTTTATCGATGCGATGATGTTCTTCTAAGATTTGCTCTACTTGTTGAACGTTAGTTTCAAACAGATCTCGCATTTCTTTTCGAGCTTCTAAAGATTTTGGAATTTCCGGATCTTCGAATCTCATTAACTCGTAATTTACCCGCATCGGGAAAGTTTCGGTTTTACCGGTATATCGGTTTTTGGTAATCTTACAGATGATGTCTCCCTTCTCTTTCATCTCTTCTGTTTGGAGTAGGAACATCAAAAAGTCTGCCGTCATTACACTACCCATAGAATCAGAAACTGCCGAGTTGTCCGCTTCCAAGTTGTTGGTCGCTCCGCGATTTAGTTGGTTTGCGCTGATTATCGGGATGTTTAAGCGTTTCGCGCAAGCGCGAGTTTCTTCCGCTATAGATTTGATATAACTATACAAACCCGCTGAAGGTGAAATGATATCAGATTTCATGATACCAACATAGTCTACGAATACAATATCGAAATCTAAGTTCTTTTCATTTTTAAACGAGTCGACTAAATTTTCGAGTTGTAACGGACTAAAGCTGTTCGCTGGATAATCCTTAGACCAGAAAGTTCCGCAACCTTTCAATTTGGCATCATTTAATTTTTTAATGAACAAATCTTTATTGAAATGTCTAGGAACAAAGTCAGCAATCGGCATCTCTAAAGTATTCGAGTGTACTCGCTTCATTACTTCTTCCGCAGACATTTCTAAACTCACTAACAGCACATTCTTCCCAGCTTTGATAAACCCGGAAATCAAATCCGTCATCATTAAAGATTTACCAACACCAGAAGGCGCTAATATCAAGTTCAAAGTCCCTGGTAAGAATCCAGGTCCTAATCTTTCATTCAACGAATAATGCTGCGTTAATAAACCAGTAGTTTCCTGTGAATAGTAGTCGATGACTGCGGTAGCATCACTGAACTCGATACCTAGATCGCTATCTATGTTGACTTTAGCGCGTTCGTCTAAAATTTGCTCCGCTTTTCTTTTGAGTTCGTCATTTTTGGTTAACAAACCTTCACTGCCGATCTCCAAAGCTTTTAAGTAAAGAGCATCTTTAACGAAGGATAAGGTTTCATCGCATAATTTATCTGTGTTATACTTCGAGGTATCCAATTCTCCAATAGATTGGATTTCTTGGAAAATTCGATTTCTCAGATCCTGATTTTGGGTATCTTTGATTGACATTTCAAGGTCACCCAAACTCGGAGGAAGAGAATATTCCTTGTAATGTTTCTTAATAGAATTGAATATATCTCTTCGCTCTTGCGAAAAGAATTCCGGTTTTAAAATACCCAGAACCTTTGAGAAATACTCTTTATTCGTGCAAAGCGAACCCAAGAGAATTCTCTCAAATTTCTGTTCTGGTGTAGTTGCAGTTGTTGACATCCGTACTCCTTAACGGGGCTAAATTGCGCTAAATCGTAATAGAAACTTCTCCACCTTTCTTACTTACGAAGATGTTCAAATCTGAAGATTTGTAAGCTTTTTGATCGATAAGATCTAATAAATCATTTATTGTACGAGGAATTGGTACATTTTTCAACTCAAAATTGAATTGAGAATGCGGACCTACATAAACTTCAAAATCTTTGCTAATTCCAAGGAATTTTGAGAATGCAGTATCAAGCAAACGCTCAAAATCTTTACGAGTAAAATGCTCAAAGTTCGCCGCTTTAGTGCTAAAATTTTTCTCATAATCTGGGCCATTATAGATGGTAATATCTACGCGAGTATTACGCTCATCATAGCTCATTAAGAACTGATTATCAATCAAGATATCCCGTTGCTCGCCGTTGGCGATATTTTGGATGAATTGGATTACGCGTTCGTATGTTAAAGAGTTCATGATAATCTCCTTTGCTTTAATTTACATGTATTATAATCCATCTAAAACAAGAAATCAACCCTGTTTAGAGCTTTTTATTAAGATTATCATAAGCAAACCATACACTCCAATAGCATGCAAGACAACCCAAAATTCCGATAATGGCAGTATGCCAATTGTAGTGCTCTGGATGATCAACATCTTTAAACAGAAGCACAATGTAAAGTTCGGTTAATCCAAAGCAAACTAAAGATAGCAGAACACTTACGCAGAGCGCAACTATCCAAAATAAACGATCATTTTTCGTTGTCATTACCAACTCCCGGAATATTAATGTTAGTGTTTTGCCATTTGAAGAACTCACCGCGATAGCTTTGGTTAGTAAGATTCTTACGAAAATCCAACAAACCCCAGACGCTCCAAATCCAGAATCCAACAATGGCGATTAATAAAAGTATCGTCATTGAGGTGCCTATGCTCAACTGAGTAAACCCGTATACGGGATGTTGTGGTTCGATACAACCAGATAAACCAGCTAAACCAGCTAACATTGCAGCTAAAGCGCCAGCTTTAAGAATTTTTGTTGTTTTCGTCATTTTCCGACTCCTTACCTAATAATTTCAAATCATTTACAATCGATAAAACCACATCGATCAACCATCCTAATAACAAGACCCCAAACGCAAACATTAAAGTTAGTGTAGCCAGGATCATCACAAGAATAATAGAACTAAATTCCCAAAATAACATAAAGTCACTCCTCATTAAAGTATGATGTATTATAGTATGTTTATTATAAGAAATCAACTCAATTCAAGAAATTTTTTTATAAGTGGTGGGTTTTGTTGAACAAGACTCGAGAGTTTTGAAATTTTTCACAAAATAAAACCTCTCAAATCTACGCTTTCGCGTTTAAATGAGAGGTCTTTAAGTTATGAACTACCACAATCGCGGAGATTTTTAAATTTTTAAGCTCGTTTACTAATAAAATTGCTAGAAGGTCTTGAAGGCAAGAAAACTTCAGTGCATAGATTGCTGGAACCGATATACTCGTTTAACATACTTACTTTGTTTGCGTTATCAGTATGGAACAAGTAAATGTTACCAGTTTCAGCGCGTTGCTTACAGAAAGATTTCCAAACTTCGCGAGCTTTAATTTTCTTGGTGTTTGGGTCATCTAAGTATTTTTGATAAGCTTTCTCAAACTCTTCTCCATACAAACTGTAAAGATCTTGAGCTTCATGCGGACTCACCAACGCAATCTCTTCATCATTTTCTACTTTACGAATAAAGATATCATTTACCTTTAACGCGTATTTTAATCTGCGAGCGCGGTTTTCATCAGTACCGCCGTTAGATTTCAATACTAATAAATCCAAAATATCTTGGTGATACCAAGGGTAGTAAATGCAAAGAGCTCCAGGTCTTGTGCCACCCTGATTGAACGCAGTTACGGTAGCTTCAAATAATTTTAAGAATGGAACCGGACCTGAGGTTACTCCATTACTAATTAAACTTCCGCGAGCGCGGAGTTGTGAAATATCGATAGCCACTCCAGCGATGTTTTTAGACATTACGCCGAGCTTGTGATTGATGTCTAAAATGCTATCTGTATGATCCCCTACCGTCATCAATACACAACTTGATGTCTGTGGTCGATTGGTCATCGCGTTCACCATAATTGGAGTCGCTAGCGTGAATTTATGCAAACTAATGTTATCATAAATTCGTTTGCATTCTTTTAAACGCTCTTCATCGGGTAAGTTAGCCGTTAGGAACATCGCTACGCGCATATACGCAATTTGTGGAAGCTCCTTAATAGTATCGATAGATCCGTTAACAGGATGTTTTACGTTACGTAAATTCAAGCAATATTTTGAATGAAAGATTACCGCTGATTTGTAATTGAATCTTAAATCTCTTGCTGGTTTCAAATATTTGTTAAGTTCTTCCACTTCACTTTCAGTGAAAGTTTCCGGGAATTTAATATTTGAAGCTTCTTTAAGAATGTTAATATGAGGATATTTACCGCGATAATCTTTATTCTTAACCCCTTCCAAATATAGGATACCCGCATAAACTTCGAATTGTGGTGAAGCTGGAGTAATTCGGCGACTCGCTACTCGCTCTAAAGCTGAGATCACTTCGCTTGTTCTTAAAGTAGTTCCAATTTCTTCGAAGAAGTCACCGAGCAAGGTTTTTGCCGCGTCTTCCGGGATCCCGATCTTTTCGAGGAAGCTTAACATTTTATGTTCGTTGAAGTCTTCGATGCGCCCATCGCGCTTCATAAATTTGATTTCTTTGATTGTCTTTAACATATTATCTCCTTATTCGCTTATACCGCACATGCTACACATTCTTCTTCAGTTTCAACCGCTTTTTGAGTTTTAACGTAATATAAGCTTTTAACACCGTGCTTCATCGCGTAAGTGTGCAAATCTGTAAATTCACGCAAGCTATCCACTTTCTTGAAGTACAATGTAATGCTCTGCCCTTGATCCACAAAACATTGCCGTACAATCGCGTTAGTTAACAATGCTTTTTGATCGCAGTCGAACGCAGATTTATAATACAAGTGGTTTTGGCGAAGATTTGGAGCTAACGCTGGTAAATTTTTAGTTCCTTCTTCTTTGTAAACCAAGTCGTGCACTGGCTCGGTAGATTCTGTCGCGTTGATTGCTTTACCAGAACTCGCGGTTGGGGCGATCGCCATAACTTGCGCATTTCGGATACCGTATTGTTTGATTTCCTCACCAAGTTCATTCCAACGATCTAGTTTACCAGAGCTTACGAAATTTCTACCGTATTCTGTTAATTCCCAAGCTTGCGGGAAGTGTTTTAGTGACATATGAACTGGAGTAAGTCCTTCAGCCCATTTTGTGCTTTTGAATTGTTTAAACGCACCAAATTTCTTGGCTCGTAGCATACTTGCTCTATAGAGCATATAGCTGAGATTATCCATTAGCTCGGCTTGGAATTCCGCAGCTTTCGGAGAATCGATAAAGATTTGTTGCGAAGCTAACAAGTTAGTGAGATTGGTCAACCCAATGCCCATATATTTGTATTCGTCGTTAGTAATTTGACCTTCTAATACCGGGCAAACACCAAATTCAATCGCAAGATCTAATGCATCTACTGCACATTGCGCAATTTCTTGCTGTTCATCCGGGGAAGAGTAATACCATTCATAGACGTTAATACTCGCTAAATTACAGAGAGCTACGTCTCCCGACGTACGCTCTGAATGAATTTTGATTTCGTTTTCCATTATGCTACTCCTAATATCGCTATTTTAAATGGAAGTTATTTATAACAATCACAATAAACGCATCAATTCAAAACAACACGCTAAAGCGTTTAACTGTTTATCTTTTGCGGATGAATGATAACTTTGATATTTCGCTAAAGCGATGATCCCGTTGATCAGAGCTTCTTGTTTATCTCCGAAGATTAGCTCGATGTGTTCACTTAAGTAACCAAAAATATGATCGCAAGATCCTAAACCGTATACTAAAGTTCTTACTTTGTTGATATCTTTTTGTTTCATCAAAATCATCAATTCATCTAATTTGTTTGAATCTCCAACATAAGAATATTCGAACACTTTAGTTCCATCTTCTTTAGTGTGCAATCCAGCTCCAAGAGCTCCGATCATTGAACGAATTTTCGGAAAGTTAGATTTGATTACTTTAAGAAGATCATCTCTTTCATACTGGACATTTTCCTCTGCGAGGATGTATTCCAATCTTGAAAGAATTGGTTTAGCGATTTGAGCCGGTCCAAAGTTATTAAAATCATAAACTTCTAAACGATCCAGTAAAGGCTCAATGATATTCTCTTTGAAGTTCCCGGTAAATATAAATCGCACATTAGAGCCAAAAGTATCGATGAAGCCGCGAAAAGCTGCTTGACCTTCTTTTGAGAATCCATCAAACTCGTCCATTACTACAATTTTTACGCAATCGCGTAAAGCTGTTTGACTAGCAAATTGTTGAATTCTGGTACGTAAAATATCAATACCGCGCTCTAGAGAAGAGTTGATCCAAAGCGCTTCCGCGTTCAACTCTCGCATTAAAACTTTAGCTAAGCTCGATTTACCGGTTCCTGGTAATCTTGAGAATAATCCAAGATGTGGCATTGTTTTACCACCATCTTTAAGATATTGCTTAAGTTTATCTTTGATATAATCCGGTAAGATCATTTCATCCAAATTCTTTGGTCTGTATTTCTCATACCACACAGAACTTTGAAAAAGCGAATCATAACCTGATTCTTTAGGCTTCGATAGTTCAGTATCAATCTCATCCCACATTCGTTACTCCTATTGCGCTAATTTTATGTGCTAATAATTTAGTTAGATTGTTATTATAATACATCTCGAATTGTTTTTCAAGCAATAAAAATCTCCGCAATTGCGGAGATTTTTAAGATTTGAAGGTTTATAAAATAGTGCCTTGATATTCATCCAAGAGATAGGATTGCAACAAGTAGCTATGTTGTTCATCGATCTCAAATTTGCCAATTTCTTTTACATTAGCGAATGAACGTTTCGCATCTGCTGTTACCTGAATTGAGTTGCCTTTAGATCTTACGATTAGGAAATAATCGCCAAAATCTAACCAAACCGCATCACTTAAAAGACTTACGATTACCCGGTTAAGATTTAACTTCTCTTTGGTATCCTCAAATTTTGCCTTAACTTTAACGTTATCCACCTCATACCAGATACTGGAAAGTGGAATAAGACCTAAGGCGATTTCCGCGGTACGCTCAATATGCTCTTTACCGCTCTCACTGATCCAGATAAGGATTCTGCGTTGAAGGGAAGTATCCGTTACTACTGATTTTGAATCTTTATCATAGTTTACTGATAGCGGTACTCCAGCGATTTTTCCACTAGATATGAGTTGTTTAAGCCCAATATTAGCGTCTTTAGGTAGCTCACCAGTAATACCGCGAGATCCACGAATAGCAGATTCTGTTTGCTTAACGCTGATAGGGATAATATCTCCATCTTTAACCGCTTGATTGAACTTCTCGTTGATAAGAGTAATGTCACCAGAAAGGAAGTTAACCAAATTTACTCCACGACGAATAAACAAAATATCCGCTGGGTTCCATTTGTCCCCTTTGATCTTAACATCTAACTGTCTTCCGGCTAATCTAGCGCACATACCTTTGAAAGCTTCCCATTTTTCACGAGCATACACCACATAGTTCGAGGTATCTGAAGACATTGGAGTGCCTCTGATGATATTTTGTGATACTTGGATGAAATTAGATGCATAATCCTTATTGAATTCCACCAACATCAGAATATCATCTAGTTCTTTAACGGTTACGCCATCTAAGCGTTTTAGTAGCTCTAATTTCTTAGATTCGTCCCGCATCACCTCCAAGAATTGCTCTATGTTATCATAGTTAGCTAAAGTGGCTACTGCCACGAAAGCTTCCATTTTGGCGGCGTTGGTACCGGAAGCGCGGAGACCTGGGCGTTCAATTTGACCTAGATTGTATGCAGTTCCATTTAACAAAATTTGGATTTTTGCTAAGTGTGGATTAGCTCCGGATTTTACTCCAAGCTTATCTTTCACTTCTTGGAAAGTTTTACAGTCGCGGATATGCACGCGTTGACCATCTTTTAAAAATTCTGCGTCTGGGTTTTGCTCTTTGAATAAGTTGAATCTTCGACCATTTTCGCTTACCCACGAGGATTGGGTTGACCAATTTGCCATTCGTATCTCCTAAATTATAGGTTTGTTAAGTTGCTAAGATTATTTGACCACATTTGTTGAATAGTAGTCTTCTCAGTTTGTTTGATTTCTTGTTTAGTTTGCTTAATCTTTTCTTCTAATGCAAGCACTTCTTCTTTCACCATTTTACCCATTGGAATGCGATGAAGATATCCAAATCCTTCTTGCGAATCATTCGGGTCTTGGTAAAGTTTATTTTGCTTGAATAATTTATTCAAATCAGAAGATTTTAATTTTTTGAAGTCGATTTTATTATTAATCACTTCTTTAATTAACCATAAGATAGATTGATCTTTGGACATTTTGATATTCAAATTTTCTAAGATCAAAGCTTTGCGTTTTTCGATATATCCTAACTTGATATCTACATATCGTTTTAGAATATCGAACGGAGTTTCTGCTTCGAAGATCTTGTTATTTTCATCCATACAGGTGAAGTTTTCTGTAATGGAAGTTTGCAATTTGAATAGCTTGATGACTTGCTCTTTGGTTAAGGTCGTTTTCTTATCAAAGGTTACCACAAATTTGAAGTTATCTCCGTCGGAGCAATCTTCATATTTTTTGAACTTTTTGTCCTCTTCTAATTTATCTAATACTTGTAGGTAAGATCTTAAATCGCTACCATACGGGATATCTAAGATAGTAACTACGTTTTTATCGATTTGGAAGTTTGCAGTGAACAACCATTTGAAAGCTTGCGGGTTCTCCGGATCTCGCTCAACCGTACCATTGAAGTTCCCAATGTAAGGTTTCACTTTGTTGATCAACTCTAAAGCTTTATAATCTCCGGATTCTAAGAATACGTTGATGCATTGAGTGATTGAATCTACTGGACGAGCTAAAATATTTTGAGCAAACCCCGAACTTACCCCTTTGCTACCATTTACTAAAAGAATTGGAAGCTCCGGAGTAAAGTACATAGGCTCGATTTTAGTGCCTTCGAAGGTTTGATTTACTAATAAGGCTTTATCGATATCTAGGAAGATTTCGCGTAAGCGATTATTCCCCGCCGCGAAGATGTAACGGCTAGCTGAAGCTTCTGGAATAGCTCGAGTACCAAAGTTACCTTTGCGTTTTAATAACGGAATTTGATTCGTAGTTAAGTAATCTTGACCTAAAGTCACTACTACTCCATCTAAGCTCCCGTGCAGATAGTCAGCGTACTCCGCTGCTTTGGAAGACAATTGAGAAACTTTAGTAAGCTCGGTAATTTTCTTATCCAATACTGTGTAGATAACTTTACGGCTTGCATTCTTTAAGCCGTCAACCAAGCTAGCAATTTTTCGCAAGTTATCATAACTTGCTTGATTTACATAATCTTGTTCAAAGAAACGAACTGCGTTTATCCCAGGCATAAATCTCTCCTAATAAATAAATGTATTGTGATTATCGAATTATAATAATAATAACAAAAGAAATATCTCGTCAATTCGCTCCTAAATTGATGAGACCTTCAAGAGGATCGAGTGCTCCTATCGATCCTCTTTTTTTTATGTTTGCAATATTATAATCTACTTTTGAATTTAATTCAACAAGATCAGCAAGTTTAGACGCTCGCAATACTAAAGTTATTAGCCAAGATCATATCTTTACGTTTTTGACTATCATCACCTAACCAAGCATCCAGCATCGCTGGAAAATTTGGATCTTCTAAGCTTACATGTTTAAGAATAGCTTCCAATCCCTCATCCTTGATTACCGAAGCGATATCACTAGGATCTAAAGTACCAAGACCTTTAAAGTACATCAACGTTTCACCAGATTTGAGATCCACCGATCCCTCGATATCGAAAGTCCATCTTACCAATTTACCATCTTTCATCGCGCCCTTAACTGGAGTTTGCAAGAAGTATACGCGTTCGCGTAGTTCCGGAAGAAACTGGGTTATGAAGCCTAAAAGTAAGCCGCGGATATGGAAGCCGTCTAAATCCTGGTCGCTACTGATTACAATCTTCTTAAAATCATTTTGATGGATAATGGCTAACAGTTCGCTGAGCTCTTTGTTCGCCGCGACTTTTTGAGCACTCGATTTATACGCGTTTAAGGGTTTCCCTTTTAATGCGTAGTATGCGATTCCTTTACGACCTAACGCTGGAACCAAACCACCCATCGCAGAATCCCCTTCTACTAACATTAAGATTTCGCGATCCCCTTGAGCATCCAAGAACTTATCCGATTTGATTTTAGTTTTCTTTGCGTCCTTTAAAGCTTTCTTCTCTACGCGAAGTTCGCGAGCTTGCGTAGTAGCTTTGATAAAGTCTTTAATCTGTTTAGATTTCTTAACTTTTTGAACTAACGAATTTAGGTCACCGAGATATTCTCTAGTCTCTTTTGTTGAGTTGGTAATCTTCTCTTTTGTCTGGGAATTAAAACGAAGGTTTTTCCATCCACGACCAATAAAGACAATTTGCAAAGTGTTCAACACATCAGCACGAGTACAATTTAAGCCTTTTGTCTCCGACAATTCTTTAACAATTTCTTGTAATATAAGATCGATATGACTACCACCATCCGGTGTATTCAAACCGTTTACTACGCTGAAATGGCTGGTTTTTTCGCTGTTAGCGATAACTAGCACTTGATAATCTTTAGTAGCGTGTTCAACAAACGGAGTTTCTTCGGTGGTAAATAAACTCGCAATTCTTTTAGGTGTTTTGATTCTTTTTCCATCGAAATAGAATTTGATATCCGGATAAGTTAAAGATAATACTACCAATCTTGTACGGATTACATCTTTAACATCTTCGCTGATTTCAGCCAAGCTGAATTTTGCGAGATCCGGCCAGAATGTGATATTAGTGCCAGGTTCTGATTTCTTATATTCGATATTACAATTGTGCAATAATGCATTATCTCGCCATTCCACTTTAGTAGTGGTGTCCTGAGTTTTGGTCACACAAACAAATCGTTTACTGAAACAGTTTGTTGCAAAAGCGCCAACCCCGTTGGTACCCATCTGACCTAAATTCTCTTCATCATTAAAGTTACTACCCGCTCGAGCATTTCCTAAAGCAATTACTACTGGAAGATCTTCGAAGTCTTCGCGTTTCGCGACACCGCCCGATATAGCCATTTTTTTGAATTTCTCCGGCATTGGGAAACCAGTAGAGTCATCTTGCACTTCTACCTTGTCTTCCGAAATCTTAACTTTGATAGTAGACCCTTTGCCGGTTTTGATGATGACGTCAACAGAGTTATCAATCACTTCGTTGATAATTTTGATTAATCCCGGTGCATACGTTAATTGCTTAGTTTGAAGTTTTGGTTCTTCGAACACATTTTCAAAGATAGCCGTTTCGTGTTGTTCATTGCTTACAGAGCCAATGTACATGCTTGGGCGATGCACTATATGCTCGCGGTCTGATAATTTCTTAATCTCAAATTTTTCTTTTACCATTATGATACGCTCCTTATTATTAAGTATGTTGTATTATAATATAACTAAAAATTAAAATCAACCATCAAAAATTTTCGCTACGCGAAAAATTTGTAACCACCTGTAAAGTTTTGTTCAACGAAACTCGCAAGGTATGAAAAAAAATCTCCCACTGCGGGGAGATCTTTTAAGTTATACATCAATAATAAATTTAGTACCGAACGTATCCTCGAGATACGTTTGGAAAGATTGACCTACCGATTTTGCCGTAGGCTCCGCCAAATTCATCGATTTTACTTCAATTTTAAGAAGCTTAAGTTCATCTACTTCCATCGTCTCAGCGGCTTTGATTGGCTCCACGTAACGTGGAATCTCCAAGAACTCCACTTTGGAATCTTTTACTAGACGCTTAATTTTGTTAACTGTCTTGGTATCATAGATTTCCTTAGTTTCTACCGGAGTTTTAAGAACAATCTTATTTGGCGTTTCTTTGTTAATATCACTAATAGCGAAAGAAGAACAAACTTCGAAGTTGTCCGGTTTGGCAATAGAAAGCGAAGTATAAAGAATAGCTTTTTCAATTACACTATTACAGCAAAGGAACAAAATCATACGAAATCCTCCTGCGTTAATTCTAAGCCGTCGGCTAATTTCTTAAACGCTTTGATGTTTTGGATCGCTAACGTCGGATTGATTTTAGCAATCAGCGCGAATCCCAAATCGTCCAAAATTTCATTTTTTGCATGATCTAAGCGAATACCGCTAACGGCTTGCATAATCGGAGAAATGGAAATGACATAATCTACTTTAATATCACCATTTTCGATATCATAGAAAAGCTTTTCGTTAGTTTCGCGTTTACCTGAATCTAAAAGAGCAATCTCCGCGCCGAAAAGTGCTCGGTTTAAACCGTTCAGCTTTTTGATCACTTCATAATTCTCAGAGCGTAAGAAAACGATAGCTTTGTGATTACCAAATCTATCAACAAACTCTAATGAATTTTTAAAAGCTTGTGTGTTGGTGCTTTGGAAACCACCACCCGCGACTTTATCGAAAACCGAAGTTAGACTTGGATGGATATTAACTGGAATAAATTGCCCATAACACTTCAAATAGCTTAACCAAAACTTTTGATCTTCTACTTCTTGCACGTTAGTGAAATCCACGAAAACCTCGCGACGTTCATCGCTTTCACCTGCTTTAGTAATTTGCGTTTCGCAAGCAGTTAAGTAATTAAAGTGACTAAAAAAGTTAGCATCAAAATAGTCTACATCTTGTAGCGCAGAAACTTGTTCGACTAAAGATGTAGGAGTTTTGAAACCGAGTTTAAATTTCATCACAAAACTCCTTAGCTATTACACTGCCGTGTGAGCGGTTGGAATAACGATAGTAGCTTCTTCGCTTTGAAGGATTGCACGGAATGTGCTAGCTTTTTCAGAGAATACTAAACTTAAGTTAAACTCGTTGCCCAATTTTCCAAAGAAACTTGCATCCACTACCACGGAACAATCTTTTGAAGATTCGCCTTGGATTTTGAATTTATATGAGTTTGATGATGACATTAATACGTCAACATCTTTCACGATAAACTCAATTTCACCGTTACGAGAATGAATAACCACTTTAGAATTCGCAATTGCCGCGGACGCGGTTTTAATGCGGTTGATGGTGTCTTTGGTGATGGTAGCATTCAATGTTGAGTTTGCTGATAAGGTTTGAGTTACAGCGCGTTCGATATCGATAGTTTGAAGATTTTGGATTAAGCGAATATCTGAGGTAACAAATTTCGCATCACCAGTAGCATCTTTGATTTTTAAGGTTTCGTTTTCTAACGTAATTTCCGGTTCTTCGAACAGCGAGATTACTCGTTGGAAGTTCGAAATGTTATCGTAGAAGCCAACATCTTTTTCGCTTGGTGTTTCCGAATCTACGCAACCAAAGAATGAGTTTGCCGAATCTGTAAAGTAAGTCTTACCGTTCTTTACGATGGCAGTTTCTGTAAAACGCCCAATAACGTTCAATGATTCTAAAAAGTTCAATTTTGCACTCCTATAAAAAATAAATTGATGTGAATATTATAATAACATCATTACAATAAAAATTCTACTTTTATCGCTTATCATTTACGATTAAAAGCTTCTTTGAACATTTGTTCAAAATCCGGTGATTTGCTATTCCCGGATTCTCCCGGAATTTTAACCCCATACTTACGCAAAGATTCTAAAATTTGTTCACCTAATTTTTGGGATTCGGTTTTGGTTTGTTCATAATTTGCTCCTTATTTGTTTTTGAAATTATACGCGAAACGCGTAGAATCTTCAACTTAATTGCTTTGTTTGTTACCTTCTCGGGCTTGTTTAAGCTGTTGAACTGCTTGGTCTATCAGACCAGATTGAATTTCGCGTTCGAATGGTAACATAGAATCTACATCCACTTTGGTAAATCCATTGATTACTAGTTTGTGATAGACTTGGTACATCGCGGCGATTGAGTGGGTACTCAAGGATTTCACGACGAATTGACGATCTACGTTAACTAAATTCTCAAAATCGCATAAGATGCATCTACTGTACATAGTATGCTTAAATTTTGGAAATCTCGCTTTCAGCGATAAGGTCAAATCTTTTACATCCTCCAGGTCTCGCATATTCTTAAGCTCTGGGCTTTCCTCAAACATACCAAACACATCCGACATTTTGATGTTTTCTGGATCGAGATTCAATTCGGTTACATCTTTAAGTTTAACGTCTCGGAATCTTTCGATTTTGTCAAACAAACTAAAGTCTAGCATATCTTCCAGCATAATGATGGATTCAGTTACTCGATTGCATTTTGGGCATTTATATTTTAGCTGGCAATCACTGCCGTTTGAAATCTCGCGAACTTTGAGCAAGCAAGCCAATTTCAAATCTTCCGAAAGATTATCCGGCACTCCATAAAGTTTGCAAATATGATCAAACGCAATTTGCTCATCTTCCTGGATGGCTTGCGCTTCCAGTGCAGATTTCTCGATCTGGGAAGAAATCGGAGAAAGCTTAATGCTCTCTCCAGTAGCTAAAATTTTGAAATCGACCTCTAAGTCTAAGGTTGGATTTTTCATTGCGACTCCACCAACTCCACTGACTAACAACAGCTTCCGTCATCTTTGTGAATATGATCGGATAGTTTAACCAATGTCCAATTTTCAGATTCGTATTCTTCTGCATCATATTCAGTTACCTGGATAGTGCAAGGGCTTTGCGATTTCGCATAGTTTGCGTCCAAACCGAATGTTACCGCATAGAACATGTCAACTAATTGGTAAACTCGCTCTTTGAGTTTTGAGCTTTCTTCAAATTTTGCTAGATTATCTTCCAGATAATGTTGTAGTTTGTGATTTAGCGCATGCTCTTCAATGCTAACAGACACATTAGTTATTTTAGGCTTTACAAACTTAACATTTTTTTGCTTATCAAATTCGCTGAGATTTCGATTTGCAAATTCACGGAGTTCTTCGATAATAGCATCCGAAGCATCTATAACTAATTCTGTGTCGGTAAGTTTGAAATCTTTCTGATATCGGTAGCCGACAAATTCTGCTAGTTCTAGCAAACTCATCCCGCGGAATTTTGCAAAGTTTTGCATGAGTTGAGTAAGAGTAAATCTTAAAAGATCCGGTGTAATCTCTACGTAATCCTTAACTAATGGGAAATTTAGATCATCACCATAATCTCGCATATCGTTAGGTTTTACTAACAGTGTCAATATTAGAGTATCATCTCCATCACCGGTAGATTGAAGTTCCTGACGGAAATCCGTAATCGGATAGAATACCGCTTCCCCAGTTTCATTCGGGAGGATGATATAGTCGCGTTCTTGGTGAACTCCGAACTCGCTAGTATAAGATTCGAAAAATTCGCGCTGATTTAACATCAGTTGAGATCCCGCGAAAAGTTCATCGTATTGGACTCCTAATGGAGTAGGAACCTCGTTATCCAATCTCCCGATTACTACCGTTTTTGCAAAAGCTAAACAGGCAAGTTCACTCTTAACGTTAAAGCAAATCAGCTTTTGGTAACCAGGAACTTGTTTAAAGTATTCTAATTGATCCTTAACGAATAAGTTATGAATATCGTATATCTTTGGTTGATGGCGCTCATTATACAAGCGATAGCGATCATACAACAAAGGCACTAAAGCGCTCAAATCTTGGGTATCCCAAAGACTGAGAATGCTTAGATCGTTTTGACGCTGGTCAATTACCTTATTGATAAAATCCACTACGGTACTTGCCAGCATGTAGGTATTGGAACCTTTGTTGGTCTGGAAACCTTTCAAGTTCAACATACCTAGCAAGGTCTCTAAATCTTTTTGCTGCGCTTTCTGTTTGTCTTTGATTTTGATATTATCGCGATAGGTTGCCATTACAGATCTCCTGCTAGCATCTCTTGTGGGATTTCTGGTTTTGGAATTTCTACTACAGTTGCTTTGTTTTTAGCGATTGTCCCTTTAACTGCTTTTGGAATCGGGTTATTGTCTGCAAATTTTATCGTAAACGATACTTCTTGCACACCCGAGATCTTAAGTTGCTCGATTAATTCGGCTAAATTTAAATTCATTTTATACTCCTTATAAGTTTATGTTATTATAGATTACTTATATTTTATCTTCAACTTAATTTTTAAGAGTTGTAAAGTTTCGGTCACCAAAACTCAAACACTTCGAAATAAAAAAATCTCCGCATCATCACCTACGGTGTAAAATGCGGAGATTGTTTAGGCTGTTTATGATGTTTTAATAACCATCATCCTGTTCTTTATTAGCTTGATAAATTGGATAGTAAGTATTACCTTCATCAATCTCTTGCTTGATCTTATCAAACTCTGCCTGAACATCGCTAGCAGACATATCGAATACTTTATCGATTACCGTTTCCGCACTGAACATTTTACCAATTAAAGGTTTTGCGGCTTCGTAAAGATCTAATGCTTTCTCAAAGTCTTCTTTTACTTTAGCCTTTTCATACCAAGCTTCGTAATTCAACGAGATATAAGTATCGTTGATATACTCTTCCGGAATCTGTTTATCACGTAAAATTTGACGGAACATCTCAGTAAAGACATTCGAATAAACGAATCTAACCCGATCTAAGAAGTTAACGAAACGAAGCTCATCCACTTCGATGGAGTTTGCTGTGTAATCGTAGCTCGCCTCACTTTCAAAGATTCGGCGTAATGGGATAAACATACTTTGATATAGTTTCTTATTAAAGTACATAATATCATCCAAGCTATCTTGGAAGTTACCCGCTTCATCGATAGTCTCTACGGTAGTCCCTTTGCTTCCGGAACGATTAGCAAACCAATAATCTTCTACAATTCCGGTAGGTTCGTTGTTGGTGCTTACGATTTTTCCGCTAGTCGCATCATAACGTTTCTTATACTTGAACTTATTTTGAAGATCTTGCATATACGCTAAAGCGCGATTCTGTGGTAAGTTCGAAATATCCACATTGAATACTCGACGGGCTACCGAACGTCTAAAACGCATCGGGATTAACATATCTTGCAGGGACTGCAATTGGTTTGCATATTTGAATGCGTACAATAAGAAACCGTGTCGCGCTCCGGTTACATCAAAAAGACCAAAGTCACTTTGGATAATTTGTTCCGGTTTCAATTCCATTCGATTTGAGCGGCCAGCTTGATAGTAAGCTACCCCATCTTGCTCAACAATTTTTAGCGGATCGATCGGGATGAATACTCGAATTTTGTTTTGGTTGTCTTCGGATTCACCATCTTGCGACCCTTGTAAGCTCTTCAGATCTTTGATCGCTTTGCCAGTTTTCTTATCAAATCGAGTCTTGACGCCATCCTTAGTCGCTGAAAGCGGTTCATAGAAATCGTTAGCGGATTCGATCAAAGCTTCCACGTCCTTTTCAGTGATTCGACTTGGATCGATATACGCGGTACGCGTTTTCCAATGAACCATAGATTCATTCAATAAGGTACCGGACATCCCGTGCATATTTCTAGCGTTAGCTTTTTCTTTGCCAACGAATTTGCTCGGATCTACCGCTAAGCTTAGAACGCACATACGACCGTCGATATACGCTTGCTTTAAGAAGTTGAACGTTATCAAAGCATCCGGAGTTTTGATTCCGTTAATTACCACGAAAGGTTTCTTCTTGAACTCCGTAAAGATTTCATTTACCTTTTCAAACTGCTCATCTTCTTCCCCTTCCGTTTCTAGCACTAGCGGGTCATCTTTGAGGAATAGGTCACGCATAATCTCTTCGATGCCAATAGCCACTTCCGGGTACAGCGAAATTGCACGTTGGTGCATAATGTAAGATTTTTCAACTTCTTGTAATCCTGGATTTCCATAAGCCCTGGTAAAGACACCGCCAACATCCCAGAAGCTATCCCCAATAAAGTTTCCTTCACCGCCAATAGCGCCACCCAACCCGAAACTTGGATTTCCTTGGAAACCTACTGTAGAATCATAACCGAAACCTGGCATACTACCGCCTAACGAGCCCGTAAAATCTTCGTTAAGTTCTTTATCTTCGGGTTTGTTGGTACCCGCGACCGCGAAATCTGTTGGTTCCTTAGAACCGAATAATTTTTGAAATAATCCCAACTTGAACTCCTTCGTTGAGTTTAACGTGATAAATGAATAAAGTAATTTACATATTTATATTATAAAAATCGTTAAAAAATTTTTTAAGAGTTGTTGAGTTTCGGTTACCGAAACCTTCAAAGTTCAAAAAAAATCTCTCAAAACTACACTTTCGTGTAAAAAAATTGAGAGATTGTTTATTATATTACTTTTTTATCTTAACGTCTTAAATCTTCGCGTTGCATTACGGTCGCGATGCTTTCGAAACCAGTGTTAGTAACACGTAAACGAATGTACTCAGCAACTCCGGTAGGAAGAATGTAAACATCTACGATCAATTCGTTGTTTGCCATTGTTTCTGGTGAGTTGTTGCGATCACTACAATCAACGTAGAAATCTTGCAAACCACCTTCCGCTTTAAACGAATTCAACATCGGGCTTAACGAGCTTACTACCCCTTGCATTACGTAATGATTGATGTTTTCCATCACGAATTGACGCAATACAGAAGAAGCGTTTTGAACGATAGCATTCGTCATTGAGCGAACGTGCCAACTAATGAATGGATCTTCCATTTCTGCTAAAGTGCGGTTACCCCAAACTACGTTACCCACGCCATTCATAGCAACAATTGGATTGATATTGTGCATGTACAAAATATCGCGATGGGCTTGGGAAGGATTGAAGATTAGGCGTGCGCCTGGTTTCAATACGCCACGACGAACGCCAGCGGAAGCTTTATGAGCTCCGTGCTTATCGTTAGTTTCGCAACGAACACCAGCTAAATCACCAGCCACGTTAATTAAACGATGTTTGTTGTTATAAGTATCATAAATTGCTAAGTAGTTACCGCCAATTACCGCGTTATCATACTTCAACACCATCGCATTAACAGTTTGAGCTTGGTTACCGCAACATGCTGAACCATCTACAATATGCATACTTTCACGCCAGTCAACCATTGCATCGATCATATGAATTGGGTTTTTACTAGCAAATAAGTTGTAAGGAGCCCCAACAATTGCGGTTACAGTTCCGCGAGCTCTTGCAAGGTTCACCGCACTTAAACCTTCATCCATTTCATTAGCGATAACTACATCAAATTTGTAAGTATCTGCGTCCTCAAAAACTTTATAAGCGTTTTCGATATCGGTTACCGAAACTTCAGCATCTAAGCCACCCAAAAGTTGTAATGGGCGATTGATATCTCTTGCACTAAACGCAGTCGACCACAAGTTGCCAATACCACGGCGAGCAAAGATGTAGTTAGATTTTAAGTTAATCTCATCTACGATGAAATTACCACGTTCTGAGCGATTTTCAGTTCCCACGAATTGTTCAACCACTTTACCATCTAACGCTACTAAAACTCCAACGTTACCTTGAGTAATTGGTTGACGGAACGCTTGGTCTACTACCACCCCATCAAACGCTAATTTTGCTGAAGTTAAATCCGCCGCTGAATAGTTCACTTTGAAATCTTCTGGTTTAACTACCGCGATTTGCACACTATTACCCCAAGAACCCGGAGATCTTGCCCAGAAGCTCATTGGAGAATTAACATCATTCCAAGCGTATGAATCACTGTAAAGATCGAAAGCATCCGGAGATTCGATGAACGCTTCGTTAGCTACTGAACCTACTGGATCTGAAGTTGGAGTTGAATTGAATTTTGATAGAGTTGGCATTTCCACAGATGCGTTAGTCGCTCCAGATAAGCGCATCAACTGATCATCTTTGAAAACGTCAAATTTTAATTTTGGAACGAATACAAAATTATCTACATCTAAAACGGTATAGACAGCCCCATTGTTCGCATTGTCACCGGAAATGGTAAAGCGATCAAATTTTTTGAAAACTTTCTTAATACGATCGATGTCGCCTTTCTTGAATCCAAAAGGATTTTTACCAGCTAGTTCGAATGATTTGATAGAAACATCAACTGTTACGTCAACATCTACCCCGACATCTGCGCAAGCATCGAAAGTATGATCTAAGTTTGCTGCACGAGAAACATAGACACCTGGATGGTATTCTAAGAATCGCGCAACTTGGAAGAAATCGTTATAGTTGAGATCATTCGGGGAACCGAAATGAGTCTCAAGTTCACGAATATCCGTAATCGGTAGGGCATAACCTACCGGTCCTTTGCTAAATTTACCGGCGAAAGCCGCGCGAATAGCAGATGGATTACGTCTTGCAAAACGTAATGCGCGCTCTTCACCGTAAACGCCTGGAGATTTATATGCCATTGTTTAACCTCTTTTTTTGTACGTACTTAAGTTAATAAAGTTATTAATATTTAATAAACATACAAAAAGAGGTTTCTAAATCTTATGATCGGAAGCTTTGCATAAACTTCGCAGTTTCGCGATCCGCTTTGAGCTGATAGATTCGATCTAAAATGATATTATGAGTTAAAACTTTCGGTAACCGATCTTGTTCAACAAAACTCAGCACTCCAGATTTTTGCATTTGATCAAATTCCTTTTGATAATCCTCCGAGGTAATAGTCTTATCCACAGCGTTAAATTCCTCTTCGGTTACCCGACCATTCATCATCGCGATTTCCAATCGGGTTTTACCGCGCTTAGCTAAAGCTTGTTGTTTGCGAAGTTCTTTAGCTTCTTCTTTTTGTTGGATTTTTAGTTGTTTCTTCATTTCTTTCTCCTTGAACTTCTCTTGTTGTTTGCGTTCACGCAAGATCGCGCGTTTTACTCGGGTAAACACAATCTTATCTTCGAATAAACATAACGAACTTAATAATCTTAATTCACCAGAAATTTCACAGCGATAATACATCGCCATTCTCAAACGCATTACGCGATTGCGAAGTTCTTTATAAGCATTTGGAAAGTGTTCTGGGTCAGTATTTTCCAATTGTTCAACCACATCAAAATAGTACAATACCGTTTCCCGGTCACATACTAAAATTGGAACTGCCTGCCCATCAATTTGTAAGAAATCTGGCTTTACATTAAAATCCATACTTAAAATCCCCTAGAATCCCCATTTCACTCTATCACCGTTTGTGTTAAGACCGTAATCTTCTAACACTTTTCGTACATAATCCGCGCCTTGAACATACACTTCGAATTCTCCGCGTTCTGCGGCTTCTTCGACTGCTTTTAGGATTTCGGCAACTTTAATTTTAGTCGCTTTTTGCTTCATTTGCTCCTTGAAATTTGCGTCCGGTTCAGCGAGCTCCGTTGGTTCAGTGATAGTTTGCATTTGCTTAACCAACTCTAATAACGCGGATTTTGCATCCTTTTGATCTTCCGGTTTTGTGTTTTGAATAGTTCGCGCATTATTATTGATGTAAATTGGTAACATCTCGCACATAAACACTTCATCTTCGTGAATAAGCACATCATAAACTTGGCGGCTTACTGCACACCAAGCAAACTCGAAATTATCTTCGTAGAAGCAACTTCCCACGATGATACGATCGGTTACTCGTTTGGTTAATTTTACCTTACAAGAAGCATCCCCTAATGTACAGTTTTCTAAAACTTTGAATTGATTGCCGTCGCGGTCTTCCCAGATATCCCCTTTGAAGTAGCGGATTTCTTTGAATTGTTTAACGGCTTGCGGATCAAAAAGCGCTAGATCATCTACAGTGAGGACTTCCCCTAAATAATCATCCACCTGCGCATCTTTATAAACCCATTGCTTATCTCCTACATGCGCAAACCCGAAATAACCTTCGTAATCAGAAGGCGAGGTTTTAGTAATCTCCGCCGTTGCGCGTTTAACCGCTTTTAAAAAAATATGGCATTGTACAGGGTTGAGTGTCCACTTCTACTACTTCATAAACATTACCTTTTAAATCTTGTACGTAATCACCTTTTTTGAATTTTGTCATAATCTTAATCTCCTAATGTATTGTCTTTATGTGGAGTATTATAATACATTTAAAATAAAAACACAACCACTTTTAAAATTTTTTTTCTGAGTTGTTGAGTATGGAGAAGTCGGTCACCGAAACTTTCAAAGTTCAAAAATAAAAAAAAATCTCCGCGATTGCGGAGATCTTTAGATCTTTAAAACTAACCCACCAATACTGGAGCTGGATCTACCCATTTTTCTTGGAGTTCTTCCATCAATTTTTCAATATCGGCTTGAGCTTCACTAATCAATCGATCATAGTTGATAGTTGCCCCGCCAACTAAACTTTGAGAATACTTACCAACAATTTGACCCCAAAGTAATTGACTTTTCGCTTTAGCGAAATCTTTAACCCAACTTTCGTTGAAGATCAAATCAAATTCTTCATCTACGTGATATCTCGCTTGACCTTTAATAATAAGAATAGATTGATTAACATCCCCTAAAATTCTACAAGTTCGTTTAATCGAATCCCATTTGAAGGGAATGCAAGTTTTACCATTCTGGTAAGTGACTTGCGTTACTTCATCCCAATCGATGAATCGAAAGCTGTAAGTTTCTGGGTGTCTTAAATCCACTTCAACCAGCTCTGCCGTTTCGAAGAAACCGTAAACTACATCCGTATAGGTTTTTACGGTATCTCTAATAATTTGATGGATATGCTCATCAGTGAGTTCAACTTGAATTACTGGTTCCCCTAACATCAAGCGGATATACTTAACTAACTGATTAGCGTTAGAAATTTCTCCGTAGATATTAGGACTTAAGAATGGAGAATTGTTTACAAGCATTAGAAATCCCACTTATTCTCTAATATGTTGGCTTCAATTTGCGGTTTAAGATCATAGAAAACTATAGTTTTAATGATCAAGTTCGGCTCCATCTCATATTTTCGAGCTATGTTTTTCAAACATTTTTCGAAATCCGAGCATTTTAGACTTTCTTTGAGAAGCATATTCTTGCACTCTTCCAACTCTTGTAAATTGCTCTCGTCTACGAGAGAGCTCAGAACACTTGCTGGTACATCTTCATCGGAAACTTCTTTATTGTGTTTATGAAATTCCCCGAATACGATATTTTTTACGACCTGTGTAAGATACGCAAACGCATTAACCCGGTTACCGGAAATCTCGGACTTCTTCAGTGGGTCGAAATTTTCGCGATAGCGAACCCATCGCTCAAACGCTAATGAACCTAATTCATCTTCACTCAGGTGACTATTGCGCCCAAACGTTCTTAAACATCTACGACACAACAAAAGAATAAGTTCATATGCTCTAGCTACTTCGTGTTGTGTCGGTTCAACATAAGGCGAAACCTCTAATGCTCTCTTAAAGTTTTCTTGAACTAAAGGATTAGCTTTATTACCTTTGAATTCTTGCATGTACTTTTTGTAATTGTCGTATGATTCATCGAAGATTTTGCGAGCTTCCTCCGTGCACTCTCGTGCAGGCTCTCCAAAATTGCGACAGTTGCGGCCAATTGAAAGCATTAGGGCGAGTTCATGTTCATTAATGTATTCACTCGCCATTTGATTAACCTCTTAATGTTGCTTTAGCGGGGCGACCACGACGCGGTTTAGCAGCTTCTGCTTGATCAATTAATGACTGGTCTTTTAAAGAAACCTCGATTTGCTTCAAATCATGAGTATGATTATCACAATCCGGCTGAACTTCGAATTTCTCAGAGCATTCTAATTTTTGCTCAATACAATCCACCGGTTTGCATGCCGGCTCTTCTGGTTTAGGATCTTCATACCAAACTTCGATGAACCCACGACGGATAAGACCTTGCATCTTACCTTGGAACTCGCGATTAATATCTCGCTCTTCTAAATAATCGCCTTCAAAGACGTTTTGGCCGTTTAAAACAAAATCCTTACGGATACGAATTTTCTTATGTACTGGTTTTGCACATTTTGACATCTATTTTTACTCCTACTTCGATATCGGATTGTTTACCAATCTAACAACGAACCTAATTGTTGTTCACTAATATATTTATTAGAAATCAAATCAGGCAAATTCGTGCCTTGTAGTTTCAAACCTTCTACCAACTTGGAAGCTGGATCGTTTACGAATTTCGATTCATCCAAATACTCCGAAATTATCTGCTCACGCAGAGCGGTCGGAATTCCTTCTTCTAACACAAGTTGTCGATTACGGTAATAATTTTTGCGGTAGCAAGGATCTAAATTTAAGAAATTTTCCAAACTTCCCACTTCTTGTATTCGCTTTTTCAGAGTGGCCAACCCGAATTTTTCACGCTCAAATACTCCACCAAAAGCTTCAAAATCCTCGTAGTTGAAGTAACTGGTACTAAAACTCCAAGCATCTTCACTTTCATCTAATAATGCTGATTCAATTAGATATTCACGAACTCCTGGTTTAAACGCTTTAAAGTCTACAATTCTTGGAACGTTGTCCGCTTGATCACCTAAACATACGTGCTCTAATAACCACTCTTGCATTCCATTTTCCACGTCTCCGGCTTTATCGTCTACGCGAAGAATTTTGTTAGTCATCCAGCTATACTGCTTAATCAAAGGATTAGTTTGCAATTGAATAAAGTCTTTATCCGGAGATAAGATCATTACCGGTTCACCCTTCTCAGCGGCATATCTAGCCAACACTAAAATCAAATCATCTGCTTCGCAGTGATCGATATCCACCACTTTGAATAGTTTTTTAGCTTGTGAAGCTTTCAAAGTCTTAACAAAATTATCAAAAAGAATGTAAGCATCTTGGTAACTGAATTTCGTAAAACTTTGGCGGAAACTTTGTCTGGCATATTTGTACATTGGATAAATTTTCTTTCTCCAATTTCCTTTACCGGACGTTTCATCTAAGCAAATCACGATCTCTGTCGCGTATTCGCGAAACATGTTGATGTGGGAACAAATAATATTCAGCATCGATAGATTGAACTCTTTTTGATAGAGTTTCAAGTCTACGAAGTCCGCTTTGGTCTCCTTCAAGATCCCGGAAGCTAACCCGTGAGTACACTTATGAAACGCCGAACTTAAATCAATTAAAATCATTGAACTTTTACTCCTAATAGTAATTAATAGCAATTAATTAACGTTTATTATAATGTTAAACCATGTAAATTGCTATCAATTTTCTCCGGTCTTTGATCGATTGGAGCTGTTGGGGCTCCGGTTAGCGCAGATTGTAAGTTCGGTTTAACTGGTTTTGCTTTCGCAGGTTCTGCGGTCGCTGGTTTCAAATTATGGGTAAAATTATCCACCAAATCGAAAGTAATATCGATCTTCTCTGGAGCCTCTACCATTTGCACTTTTGAAACTTTACGCGTAGGTTCCGGATCTCGTGATGCGCGCGGTTCCGGGTTCGGTGTGGAAAATCTCAACTTGTACAAATTCTCTACTCTTTGCATAGCCTCAGAAGCGATCTTTTGAATCGCTTCACTGGCATACATTAAATCATCTTCATATTTTTGCATCTTAAACTCCAAATTACCAATCATCCAAACTTCCAAATACCGGGACATCTCGAATATCATAGTTCATACTTTCCACCATCCGCTCTAGCGGTTGCTCGAATTGTTTCTGGAAGTTAGTTTGATAATCAAAAATTCCATCTTCTTCAATAATTTTTGCGATTTTTGAATCGCTAAAACTGATGATCTCTGTTCCGAATCTGTTTGGTGTTAAGAGATAGCAACGCTTATACTTCTCACCGGGTTGTAAAAGTTCGATTTCCCCTTCTAAACCTTGTTGTTTCACCCAGTTGTTATGAGCTAGCGCTGCTTTAGAACCTTGAGGAACACCCTTTTCATTCAAATCATAATCTAACGAATTAACGCTTTGTACAGCACAAATATCTTCCAGTGGTTGGTTTTGATATTGAAGTTTAGTTTCATCTCTCCACTTACGCACACCATACTGATCATTGTCTAAAATAACAGATATAGATTCTTGTAGTTTTTGTTTAACCCATTTCGGAGTACTCGATCTCGCAATTTCTAATCCCATGGTTTTGATATAAGGATCATCTAAACTAAATCTTACACCCTCTGAATCCAATACGCGAGCCGCGTAACGTTTCTTCGCTACAAAGAACGCTCGATCGCTGATAATTTCTCGCTCTACCCCAATTTGAGTTGGATCGTCAATATTCAAAATTTCCGCATATTCTTCAATTGAATCTTGGATAATTTTTTGAACCACTTTCTTCTCAAAGCTATCCACCCAATCTACAATTCCTGGAGTTGACGCGTTCGCGTTTTCTCCAAATTTTCGAGATACTATAGTTTGTAAACTGTAGTAAAAACTGTCGGTATCGCCATAAATGATGTAAGGCTTATCCGAAGGCAACAATGCTTGCAATTCACGCTCCACGTTATTTGCAACTAATTGAATAAAGAATCGACCGCTAGAAGTGATGGCTGCTGCCATGTCTGGATTTGCTAAAGTAAAGTGTTTATTCCCGAGGGCTCCATATAAGCTGTTGATTAGAATTTTCAGCGTAAGCTGAGTGATGTGATCGCTCGCGGATGCGTATTCTAGAGTTTCGATATAACTCTCTAATTCTTCTACTGAGCAATTATCAAACCAACTTAAATCCTTCTCCAACAATTCTTCTACTGTTAATTTCTGCATATTCCTCTCCTAATATAATTTGTTAAGTATTATAATAAACCATCTCATAAAATTCAACTAATAAAAACCTACGCAAAAGCGTAGGTTTTTTTTAAAGATTTTGAAAATTTACGGCGTTCCGATTACCGGGGAGTTTAAGAATATAGTAAATTTCTCTACTTCACTTTCTGCTACTTTCGGGTTTTTAGCTTTAACCATTTGGGTAACCGTAATAGTATTACTTGCTTGGTTGTTTGTAGAACCGATAACCAGATAAGTCGCGGCAGTTCCCTTAGCGCTGAACGCATTTACGAAATAAGAACCTGTCCAGAATGGATACGGTAGAGTAATAACTGCAGATTTATCCGCTTCTACGCTTCCATAAACCACACCTGCTTTCGTTAATGAGTTGAATGCTAATTTTGCGTTTCCGGTAAGGTTGAAAGTTTTGATGGTATTATCGAAAGACTTTGCATCGCCTGGAGGGCCTGGAGGTCCAGCTGGACCTGGATCCCCTTTATCACCTTTAGGTCCTTGATCACCCTTCTCACCTTTTGGACCTACTGGACCAGGACTGCCTTGTTCACCTTGAGCCCCTGGTGGGCCTTGAATTCCGCGATCGCCAGGTTCACCTTTTGGACCTCTTGGACCTTCTGCCCCCGCTGGACCTGGGCCACCTTGAACGCCTTGTGGGCCTACATCTCCACGATCACCTTTCGGGCCTATAGGACCTGCTGGGCCTACGGGACCTTGTTCACCTGGAAAACCTCTTGGACCTTCTGGACCGATTGGGCCTGCCGGGCCAGTATCCCCTTTCTCACCTTTACCGCCTGAAATACCAGAAAGACCTCTTGGACCGACGTCTCCGCGTTCCCCTTTTGGTCCTGGTGTTCCTGGTAAACCTCGTTCGCCACGATCCCCTTTGTCGCCTTTAGGGCCTCGTTCACCTTGCGGACCTTGTAACCCTACAGGGCCTTGTTCGCCACGATCCCCTTGATCTCCCTTAAATCCTCTTGGGCCTTGTGGGCCTGCGGGGCCTTGTGGACCAGTATCACCTTTTGGCCCTATCGGACCAACGGGGCCTTGTGGACCAGGTTCACCTGGATAGCCTCTTGGACCTCTCGGGCCTTGTTCGCCTTGTGTTCCCGTCATTGCTTGCATATTGTTACCTAAATTTGATGAGTTTTGTTGACCTAAACTTCCATTATTGGAATTTGAATTTTTGCAAATCGAAGGATCCGTCAGCGCCGCGTGAATTTGAGACATCATATTCAACGCGATTGGATCTTCGTGACATTGGTAGTTATGCAACATCGAAAGATCCGGATGCCCTAACAAGCTTTCCTTTTTGCAAGCGATGGTGATATCTTCAGGCTTCGAATAATCAGCGCAACGCTGATTATCGTAAGTGAAAGAATCTTTGTATAGTTTATCCTTCATTTATAATACCTTTAAGACTTATTCCGCTTTTGCTGCTTTTGCTGCTGGTTTCTTTTGCTCTTTCTTATCTTTGAGCTCTTTAACCATCTGCTTAATTTCAGAATTGATGGATTCCTGCTCTTTCACTAAACTGTTAGCTCCAGCTTTTTCCTTATGCTCGATTGCAGTTCTAATCGCGTTGTTCGCATTAGCATCTGCAGCCGCTTTCTGTTCGATTGCTTTTGAGTCTTCTTTAGTTTTACCTTTTAGTTTATCTTGCGCAATTTTCTTAACGTTTAAATCACTTAATTGCTCTTGAGCTTTATCTAACAGCTCCTTAATATCGCGCTTGCGCAATTCTTCAGCCTTGTCCTTTTCAGCTTGTTTTTCTTTAGCTTTCTCTTTATGTTTTTCGATCGCGGCATCCACTTTCTCACTTGCATGATTGATTGCGCGATCACGAGCCCCAGCGGCTACACGCGATAAACCAGTTTTATCAGATACAGTTTTAAGAGCGTTACCAATTAATGACCCAGCGCCTTTAACATAATCGATACCTTTATCCAGAAACATCAAAAGTTGTTCATCATTTGCTTCCGAAAGTAAAAGCTCTTCAAATTCTGCTCTAGCAGCTTCTGAAAGTGTGCCATCTTCATTTAAGAATGGGAAGCTCTCACCATATTTTGAAAGTCGGTCAACAATGCGGAGTTCGCTTTGATTATTGGAACCTAAACGATGGCGTTGATCAAAAGTGCTATCCGGAAGATCAATTTGACCTTGAGGAATTAAATCCCCACGAGCAGTAAAACGTTGATCAATTGGATCTAGGATGTTATCATAAACCGCGTTGAAATTTACTTCGAATGGTTCATTAGCAATAGACCAGAAATTACCCATATCCGGAAGCTCCGGTGTAATTTCTTTGTCTGTATGAATCGCATATTGAGTTGCATAATCGAAATCTTCCAAGCTCTTAATGCGGAAGCTTTGATAAGCGTTACGATCTTGCACTAATATATCTACTTCTTGGATTTCCGCGAAGTTTAGAAGATCTTCCAATTTAGATTTGAATTCAATCAAATCTTCTGGTTCTTTTGGGACTACCGCTAAGGGGAATGCTTTGAATAAACTAAAGAATAAATCATCTACGTTATTGTACGGTTCAACCAAAGTAACGAAGAATGTTTGCTCTTCCGATACTTCATGATTTAAATTGGTAATGTTTGACATATAAGGCTCCTATTATCTTTCGATACTTACATTAATTGGGAAATCTTGGCTGTAAATCTTACCCATATTGATTTCGCTAATACTCGCATCATACAGTTTAATTCGAATACTACCATTACTGGTCATTACGAATGCGCTGGTAGAATAGATGATCGATTTGAAATCTGGGTCTTTCTCTGCAATTTTCTCTACTTCCGCTTTTACGCGTCTTGGACGCAAGAAGGCGTTTTTCTCAATGAACTCTTCTCCCATTGCATCTACCGCAGGTAGAATATCGGAAACTTCGAAAACGTGCTCTTTGATATACTCTTCCGCTTTCTCGCGTCTGGAAGTACTAGATTCAAAAGAGATACCGTCTTTCTCTTGATAACCCGCTTCTTCATTAGTTACACCGTGATTTGTGCGAACGCACAACCAATCAGTGACTTCTTCTACGGTAGTGACGAAATCTTCTTCTTTCGCCGCAGTACGCAATGTCGCCTCTGCCCCGTCTTTTGTTTTCTTGGCTTTAAGCTCTTTCTTAACATCCGCTGGAAGCGAAGATTCGATTAAGAAACATTTATCCCCATCAGATACGAAAGTGCAGCCATCAAATTTCATCTCTTGGAAAGACTTAAGAGCTTCTTTTAGGTTCATTTCGCGACTTGCGCGACGCGCAGTTAATCCGTGATCCGCTTTCTTACCATTTTTCTTAACAGTTTTAGATTTAGACGTACCGTCTTTCTTATCCATTGAGTTGTTCAACGCGGAGTTAACGAACATCAATTCGGTGTCACCAGTAGCGTTGTTAACTCGGATACATTCCGTCCAATCCGAATCTTCATCTACCAGGAATAAAGTAGTGGATTTGTCTGAGGTTAAGGTTTTGAATTGGTAAACAGGATCGTATGCGCGATCGCGAATTTTGAATAACGTCCATTGCGAGTCCTTGGTCGGTTTACCTGTCTCACGATCTCTTGGTAATTTAATTGCTACGGTAACGCACATTAGTTCTTATCCTTTAATTTTTTGTTTAATGTATAATTTAATAGAATCCACAAATTCATTTAAATATGGTTCATTCCCTCTAGGGAAGTAATCCACATCAATTTGAGATTCAACGTGTTTGAGTAATTCTGGGTTATAGATCTCGAAGTAACGAAATATTTCAAAACGGTCAATTCTTTCCATCTCAGCAGGTCTCCAAATTTTCGATTGCTCCGCAAGGTGGTGAGTTTGGTTCAACTAAATATTGACCCACGGAATTCAATTTTATATCTTTAGGGATTTCTAAAATCCAATAAGATTTCTCGCGATACGCGATTTGCTTACCAGATTTAAAATCTAACATACCAGCAAGATTTTGGATACCCAAATCGCATCCACCAAATTCACTTACTAAAATTTCGTAAAGATGTTCATTCAAAAACTTATCATTGTTAATGAAAGCTCGCAGAGTCCACAATGAATTATCCGTAGGATTCTTTTTGAAGTTCTCAGCTAACTGGATAGAATGACTAAAGTCAAAGCTTGGATCTACTGAACCAGAAATGAATAAGGCAAGATATTTCGCTGGAAGCGATAACGGGTAAGTTAGAATCCACTGTTCTAATTTTTGAACAAACTGAGAATTCTCGTAAACGAGATAGTCTTTATCCTCTACAGAGATTTTAACCCCGCCAGGGATTTTGATTCCTCGAAGTTTCGAGACGTTTGAAGGGCTAGGATCTACACCAAGCGAAACTAACAACGCTCTAGCGTGATCTCTAAATTCTTTGTTGATGGATTGAATCGAATCATCCAAACAAACTTGATAGTTATTCGTGGTATACAAAACAGGTCACCTAATCTTAAAATATATTTCTTTTACAAATATATTTATAGATTTTAGTGACCTCGGATTAACTAATCAACTAATCATCAATTTGAAATCTTCAAAAGCTTGGTTACCAAGTTTCTTAACTTCTGTTGCCAAATCTTTGAAAGCTTTCATATCTTTGGAATCATCGGAAGACCATTCAAAGTTTTCGATCACTTCCAGAATCAAAGCTTTATTCGCTTCTCTTTCCGGATCTACCAGTACCGGATCAACCGCAAATAAATCCTCTCTATTTACTCGACTAAACGGATCATCGGATTCTTTCAATTCTTTAGCGGCTCGTTCAACCTGAACTTGATCAAAGAATCTACGTTTGTAGAAATTTTTGAACTGTTCAAAAACTCGAGAATTGTAATCCTGGAAGAATTTGTAAGGAGTCATATTCTTAACAGAGCAATCTCCGTTAAAGCAGTTGACATTGATTACATCCCCTTTTTGATAAAGATGTAAACGCTTCAAATTCTTCCGAGTTCTCGAGTCACCACAAACTGGACATCTACAAGCAATGTCGAAATCTTGTCTGTGAATATCCGAATCTTGACATCCTAATTGCTTAACACAATCCAAGAAAAACGGAACTATTTCTCTAAATTCTAACTGATTAGCTTGCATTCGTCTTAACCGCACTGATTGGTCTATAAACAAATTCTAAATCGCTTGCATGTTCCCATTGTCTTACACCTGTCATCGGGTAGTAGATTAGGAATTCGTTATCCAATTCATCCTTAGTGATGACAATCCCATCTTCTTTGAAACTCGCACAACGAACCATATCGAATATTTTAAATTCTGCTGATTTCGTCATAAGACGTTTCCAGCAATTTTTAAAAGTGTCGAATAATGAATTGTTTATATTATAATCTAATACATCATCCAATTCAAGTTTAACACTTTCATTGGATTTTGCATGTAAAGGTAACTGAATTTCGCCAGTTTCTGCGTCGAAAATATATTCTGTAAACCCATCATCTGGAAGATAATCCGGTCTTGCAAATTTCAATAATTCTGCGGTTAGTAGATTCTTTTGAAATTTTTGCAATTCTAGCGTGGTATTAAATGAAGTTCTCTTATCTACCCAACGAACAAACCAGTAATTGCCTTCATTATCTTTGTATGCGCAATTTTGTTTAAAACGCATTTCATTTGCTCCTTAATTGTTTCCGGTGGCGTAAGCGATTCTTCGATAGTAATACAATCAAAACTAAACCAACGACACTCAAATCCGTTAGTAGCCTTTACCGTTTTATCTCGCTTATCGATTTCTAATACAACCCATTTATTGAATCTATAGTTGACTCCAATTCTATCGAAAAGCTGGATTTCTCGGTTATGTCTCGCGAAACCCGAAATCTCGTGATATACATATCTACTTTTCGGATCGATTAATAATTGACTTTCCTCAGCCAAACCATCTCGTTCAAAATAACATCTGCTACAGTGCTTGGATTCTACGGCATGTATACGGAATGATACGCTTCCCACCACGCACGCCACTTTATCTCCGGTGATAGTATTCCAAGCTTCAAAAACATCACCTTTTTCCCAATTTAAGTCTCTAACGACGTCATCTTCCGGATCATACCACTCCGGTACTTTAAACTGTAAATTCATAATTAATAGGCTCCCAATGCATATACTCCAATACTCTTACGTCCCGTAAAGGATCTGGGTGATTTAAAATATCATCCATCGTAAGCCCTTTAGATTTAGAACCTTCGAAAATCCCTTCAATTTTTGGTGAACTAAACGGCTGGCGTTTAACTTGGATTTTAGCTTGTTCAATTTGATTTTCGTAAATGTGACAATTCGCGATATTCATAGTTACATCGCCTACGCGAAGACCAGTCAATTTTGCAGTAATGTTCAACAAGAACCAAGCTTGCACCATATTAAAGTTGAGCCCTAAAGGGACGTCCGCCGATCTTTGGGTGCTTGTCAAATACAACGTATCATTAACTACGTTAAAATGATGCAAAAACATACAAGGTCTTAAACATCCAAGTTTGAAATATTCCGGGTTCCAGAAATTCCAAATATGCCCGCGATCGTGGGGATTTTGCTTAATTTGTTCAACCAAATCTCGGTAACTCAAACCAACTTGTTCACTAGAAGCTCCGTAGATAATCCCAGCAAAATCTTTGTTTGGATTGAATGGAGAATCCCAGTTTTCGATATTAGCATCCCAAGTTTTAACTCCAAGATCATTGAATTGTTTCTTGGAAGTATAACCGCGTATATAACAAATCATTTCTAGGATAGCTTGCTTCCAGTAACTTTTTCTAGTAGTCACTAACGGAAATACATTGCCATCGAATTTAATTTGATGATTCAAGCTGGTTAAACAATTAGAACCAGTTCGGGGATTCTTCACCATTACCCCATTCTCTAAAATTTCGTTCATTAGATTAAGGTATTGGTGTTCTGGATTTTTATAAAGTAAATTCATCTGATCTCCTTCCGCTCCCTCAACTCCTACAATAACATGAAACCTTCAACCATCCATCGCTTGCAGACTAGTTCGTGTTCTAGTTTGTGTAAGTAACGCAATACCATATCATCTTTCGTATCGTTGCACGCCCATACCGCTTCGCGGTAATCATCGTAATCTAATGCGCTGGGATAATAAGCGATGATGTTGCCGAAACCAACCGTAAGTTCTTCCGGAAGATCGTAAACATCTTCAATTTCTGCGCTGCAGATTTTTACTGAATGTTGTGAAGGTTCCAAAACATCCCAAACAGAATCTTTTAGAAGAACTTGAGAGCAACCAAATTTTACTGGTTGATGATAAGTAAGTCTAGCTACCAACTCGACATCATCCGAAGTTGGAAGATCTTCGATGTTCCAAATTTCTCCAGTTTGTAACGGGTACAAAACAAGACGAGATTTGCCGGAGCGCAAGCTGCGTAAAATTAAGTAAGGACGATCATCCAAACCTACCCAGATTTCTCCGTGATTGTACTTGAACTCAATTTTGTTTTTAATCATATCTTCTTTGTATTCTACCAACGGTAGATGGCAAGAGTCGTTGATTAGTTGATGAACTTGATAATTGAATTCCGCTACTTGCATACTGGTAATGATTCCACCAATTTCAAGCACTAACCAATCCACGTTATATTCACTGTCATTACTATCACTTTCGATAACATCTACCACAGTAAGTAAAGCCCCTTGACGAGTCTTGTATTGTTGACCTTCTTTGATTAATTGTAAGCGCATATTTCCTCCATTAATCCCCGTAAGCTTCACATTGTTTTTGTGAAAACTTTTTAGAACACCCAATAATAGCTTCTACAGTTCGGCCATCTGGATCTTGGAATGTGTTTGAATAGCGGATATATGGGCGAAGACCGATAATATCGGCGTAGTCTTCTAAGGATACATAGCCACCTTCATCTACTAAACACGCGGTATTACCGGCAGTTTCATCCGTGGTAGTGTAGCAATAGAAACCGACTAAAGGGCCGTCGTTTTCACGATAATCTAAAAGTTTTTTGCCGGAGAGCATGATGGTTCCGCCTTGAACTTCTAAAGCGTGAACTCCGATAAGTAAAGGATGACGTTTAAACATAAAACCGTATTGGTTAGTTTTAGTAACGCCTTTCATTACTTGAACCTCGGGGTCTAAAGCTCGAGCGGATTTGGTATTTGGACCTGCTGCTAAAGAATTGTTGGATGCAGCGAAAGCTACGATAGCGGCAGCTAGAAGGGATTTAGCGATTTTCATATTATGCTCCTTAATCACTATAATTAATTAACTTAACATGTATATTATAGTCATCTTCAACCAAGAAGGCAACCGTTATTTTCAACTTTTTGAGATTTTAGACTTCCCAGCCCTCTTCGCGCATTTGATTCATATAATCCTCCATCTTCGTGGAAATTTTGGTAGAGTATTTAGGGAACGGTTTAAGATCTCCGTTTCGTTTATAGGCGAAATCTTTGGTCTTGTACCACTTCAAAATTTTGTTGTACTGGGCTTTGCCCAATTTTTCAAATCTTTTCTCTTTTGGATGCAAAATCGGATTTGAATCGTAGTAAGGATGATTATAATAATCAATCAATTTAATCAACCAATCCTTACGAGATTCTACCGGATCCGATTTATCGGATTTACCAAACCGGTGTAAGTTGTTCCAGATCTTACCTTCTAAAGCATTACAATCTCTACAGAGCACTCCGCGGATTAGACCATTTCCGCAAAATCCAAGCTCGTCAGATTTATACAAGTGTTGGTGATCCACATGCTGATTGCTAGTTTGCTCATTAGTCAAATCCTTTTGACATATAGCACACTTAAAGTCTTGCAGTTTTAGAAGTTCTTGGCGAATTGAGTTTAGGTCACCAGAACTTACAGATTTAAAGTTCATTCAAATTTTAAACGATAGATTTATTCGATTGCTCAGCATTCTCTGCGTATTTCTCCGCTTTAGGGATGAAATCGCGAGGAGATTCAGGGACATCTCGCACCGAGAAGAATAGATTAGATTTGAATCCCCAAGATTTAGCCCAACTTACTAAAGCTTCTGGTGAACGGAAAATTAAGCCTAGGCTCGCTAATAACACGTGCTGTGGATTTGTCGGGGTAAAGCAAATTTGGCGATAGCAGCGATCCGCAGCAACATATCCAATTTCGCCCGGTTTGAATTTCTTTTTATCCCAACTCTCAGATCTCATAGGATGTTGAACTAATGAACGATAGTTGGGTGTAAAATCCGCATATACAGCAACGTTCGCATCCGGATTTGATGGGACTACTAACTTATCGCCCATTGTGATCATTACGCCTTTACCGCTAAACTTCGCTGATCTTAAAACTGCGGAATTGCGCCAAACTTCATGCGCTACCGCACTTCTTAAACCCGCAGTAGAAACAAATTCACCAAAATATTCATTCTTTTTATTTGTTAGAAAGTCAAACATAACCTTTACTCGTTTAAAACCCAGAAATCATTGCAACGAAGCCCATCTAAAGAACATTCAGATTTGCTCTCCGCACACCAAACGTTAACTCCGTCAAGTTCAACCATATAACGGAATTGTTTATCATTAAAATCGATAGATTCAATACGAGCTTCGAAAACTTCACCTTTGGCGTTTTCTACAACAACTCGTTCACCACACTTATGCAAGCGCTCAATTGGAATTTGAACAGCTTCGATCTTTTCAATTTCATCTTCGAAAACTGCCACGGGACGTGGATGTTTGATAGTAAACGGAACGCATTTGCTACAGTTATTGTTTTCCACTACTAAACCTTTGCCCACGAATCTACCGTAGGTAGGATGTTGGTAAGTTGAAAGGGCTAAAACTTCCTGTAATAACACCGAATGGCCGTACTTCGATTTCACCACCATCCCAACTTGTACGTGGTCGCCTTTCATATAATAAGCGTTATGCTCTTCCAAAATAGAAATTGGGGTCTCTGAGGTTTTAACCTTGAGGTCAGTATTCAGGGAGAGCCCGTCTTTGTAGATAGCTCCGAAAGCTTTGGTTGGGTCTTCGCATCGCATAATATTTCTCCTATTTGAATTTATGATGTATGTATTATAATACATCTCAACACAAAATAAAAGAAAAACCTCAAAAATTTTTAAATCTTTGAGGTTTTAAGTTTCGGTTACCGAAATTTTGAAATTAAGCATCTGGAAAGAAAGCTAGCAAGTCTACGATATATCGTGTATTTGCTTTTAAATTTTGACCCATAATCGTGCTACCATTTGCCACGATCCAAAGCGAACCACCATCGTGCGTTTGTACTTCCACCAAATCATCTGGTCTTGGGCATCCAGCTGGTAAAACAAAGATAGTAGTAATACCGACAATATCCTTTTTCGGTTTGAAGTCTAAGTGGAACTTACCAATTCCGTTAATAACTTGAAGGTAACGGCGGTTCGGATTATCATAATCTCTGTCGTTATTAGCACCAACAACATCCTTTCCGGCGCCCCAATTCATGGTAAACTTGGAAGTCGTGCGCTTAGCGCAAACTTTCCCTTTCTTAATTTCGAAGTGATCCGTATTTAAATCACTAGGTTGTAAAAATGTAATTGCCATATGATTCTCCTAAAATCGCAATTCTATAAGTTATTTAAGCGTCTTGCTAGCTTGCTATCCTTGAGAATCGGCTTTTGGTTTTGGTTTTCTTGTCTTAACTTTAGTCTGGGTGTAACTTTCTCGAAAATCTTCAATTTCATCCTTGTCTATTTCAAATTTTCTTGAAATCCACCAGTCTAATAATTTAGGCGCCAGTAATATAACATCCTCTAATATTACTATGCTTACTGAAGATACCGCTAAACTTAAAATCCCCGCTAGAAAGGGAGAAAGCTGAGCACTATAATGTCCAGCTACTGCGATACCACAGAAGATACCAATCAAAACGTTTAATATTTTACTATCTTTAACGTTTGCTTTACCCGCCGATGCTTTCAAAGATCCACCTACAGCTCCAAAGAATACAAGAATATGAACGAGATAATCGCTAATATTCTTAAGAAGCGCAGGTTCGATTGCCATTCATAACCCCTTTAAAGTAAATTGCGGCTCCGAAGAACCATAATGCTGTAGCGGCTGGCACAAACGAACTAGGTTCACTACCGTGGAGATAGAACTGTACTGCTACCCAGATCTGTACAAAACTTCCTAATAGTAAGCTTAGGTAGCGCAGTCGGTTTCCATTTGTATTCAAACCCACTAAACCTAAAACTATCGTGGCTATACCAACTACCCAGAATACAATTTCTTCGGTGCCGTGGAAGATGATATCCTCAACCGTAATACGCGAGTACACCTCGCGTATTAAAGTGATAGAGGTCCAGAATATCAACATAGATAATGCGCTTTTAATTCCGCCGCAATAAAGGAGTTTACTGATTTTATCAAAACTTGAATTACTAAATTCCGTTGGGTTGAAATCGTTCATTGTGCTCATTGCTTGTTGGTTATTCATCGTAACCTCCACGGGATTATTTCCCTGCTTTGATTGATTTGACAATATCCTTAGCTTGTTTAGCTACTTCAACTACTTTTTCGACATCTTTGATTGCCGCTTCTACTTTCGCTTTGTGTTCGCGAACTTCTGCTTCTTTAGCGCCTAAAATTTCGTCAGCGGTTTTAGACACGTCGTTTTCATCTTTGCTGAAAACAGTGTGAACTTGTTTGATTGCGCGTAAGCCGATCGTTAATAAACCTAATGCGGTCACTGCTAATGGTTTGTATTTCTCTGGAATGAAAGCGAATACGCCAGTGGTCATATCCAATACTGGAGTTACTGCAACTGCAGAAGCTGCCCAAACACTCCAAGATTTTGCTAAGTCTTTTACTTTATAGAAGTTCATTTGTTTTCCTTTGTTATAGTTATTGTGCTGTTGCGGTCGGCATTACTTCAATAACACCTACTAAATCTTCAATGATACCATCTCTAGCATCTGCTGGAAGATCTTCTGTTCCGGGTTTAGCGGGATTCGCTGGATTCGGGTTTTCCGGAGTTGGTGTCGGTTTTGGATCTTCTGAAGGTTTTGGATCTTCATTAGAACCATCGCCAGCGCCACCTTTGCCACCTTCAACTACCAAATATTCAATCTTATCATCTTTACCAAGACAAGACAATTTTGAATCTTTTTGTTTAATAATAGCTACGCGACCTTCCATTTTAGCAAGAATCTTCTCAGCAATTTTAGCAATCACTGCATCTTGGATTTCTGGAGCCGCTTTGAGATCCACTTTAGGGGTATCCAATTCGAGTTCTTTGATAATCTTCTCAATTTTAGAACAATCCGGTTCAGTACCGGCTGGTCTAAACAAAGAGAAAACTTCATTGATGACATCTTGTGCGGATTTAATCTCGTTTTCCTTAACGATGAGTTTCTCAACACTTACTGGCATAGCGCATGATTCTTCAAAAACCATTAATGGGGCAATTGCGGTATATAATTTTGAACCGCAACCACAACCTACCGCTAACGCTTCTTCAACCTCTTTTACGATCGGATTCTCCGGATTGCATCCACATACGTGTAATTTTTCCGGTTTTTTGAATTTGATATCCAAAGGTTGAAGAGGCTCAAAGTTTTCAATTTTATCGACTTTTTCAGTCATTTGAGCCTCCCGATTAATTAAGCTTGAGTTGCTTTATCGCAGGTACCTGCAGGTTTTTTAGCATCCAAGTATTCTTGGATCGCGGCGTTCACAGATTTTGTGGTTACTACAGTAGTTGGGATTGCAGTAGGGCAACGTTTGAATGATTCGTGTAAGTTACGAACTTCATCTAACATAGCTTTGATTTTAACTTCTGCTACTTCCACTTCTGCTTTTTTCGCTTTGATTTCAAGTAACATAGCTTGGATTTCCGCTTTTTGCGCTAAAACATCTGCTTGATGTTGAGCCACTTGAGCTTCGCTTTGTGAAACTTTTAATTGAGCTTCAGTCACCGCTACGGCGATTTTACCGGATTCGATTGCTGAATCGTTTGCAGATTCTGCAGATTTAGCTGCTGCTTGAGCGCTTGCCGCCGCTGCTGCCGCGTTAGAAGTTACAGTACGCTCTAATACCGCGATAGCTTCTTGTGATGCTTTAGCTTCTTCTGCTTTAGCTTTAGCTTCTTCCGCTTTAGTTTCTGCTAAAGTCGCTTGAGCTTTAACATTACCTAAAGTCGCGGTAGCTTCGTTTGATTTAGCTTCTGCTTTAGTTGCTTCTAATTCCGCTTTAGTGGCTTGTTCTTTAGCTTTACCAGCTTCTGCTTTAGCGTTACCCGCTTCGATTTCTGCTTGGTTAGCGTAGTCTTTTGAGTCTACAGCAGATAATGCAGATTCTTTAGCTTTAGCTAATGATTCAGTTGCGGACGCTTGAGATTCTTTAGCCGCTACTAATGCATCTTCTTTAGCTTTTTTAGCTTCATCAGCTTGTTTAGTTGCTTCGTCTTTAGCCGCTACCGCTTTGTCTTCGTTAGCTTCTGCGTTGGTTTGAGCTTGGTGAGCTTCATCTCGCGCTTTACCAGCGTTTAATGCCGCTTCGATAGCTTTTTCGCTTGCTAGAGATGCTTTAGTTTCCAACGCGGTTACGTTAGCTTCTGATTTCTCTACTGCTTGTTGAGATTTCTCTGCTAATACTTTAGCCGCTTCACTCGCTAAGCGAGAAACTTCGGATTGCGCAGAAGCTTTTTCACTTGCAGTACGAGCATCTTCTGCACCGTGGCGAGCTTCATCTGCTTTGTCGCGAGATACTTGAGCTTGGTCGCGTGAAGTGTCTGCTGCGTTACGAGCAGTTACCGCTTTTTCTGCTTCAGTTGATGCAATTCGTGCGCTTGCCGCTGCCGCTTCATCTGAGCGGTTTGCTGCTGTGGCAGAGTTCTGAGCATCTAATGCTGCTTGTTCTGGAGTCATTATTATTTTCCTTATAATCGATTAAAAGAAGTTTTATGAGGTCCTAAGTTTCGGTGACCGAAATTTACCAATACCAGGACCTTTAAAATATTTAATTATTCAGCAGAAACTTCGCGAATGATTTTCTTAACCGCGTTGATAAATTCAACAGAGGTATAATCTGCATCTTTACCCTTAGCACCAGCATCGCCTTTTTGACCTTTAGGACCTTGTGGACCTTCGATGCCTTGTGGACCTTGTGGGCCTTGTGCGCCTTGAGCACCGCGATCGCCTTTATCGCCTTTATCGCCTTTAGGACCTTGTGGACCTTCGACACCTTGTGGGCCGCGCGGACCTTGTGGACCGCGATAAGATTCATCGATTTTAGCTTTTACTAATTCAACCATTTTCTCTACTAAAAGAGCTTCGCGAGTTTTAATACCAGATTTTTCACCGGTAGATAATTCAGCCAGTAAACGCTCAACGATGTCTAATGATAATAAGTTAACATCAGATGATAATACGTTGCAATCTGTTACTGCAGGTTTTTGGTTGCAACCAGAATTGCAATTACCGTTTAATTTCCAAGTTGACATTTGTCTTTCCTTATAATTATTCGCAACTTACCAAATTTTCAAAATCTGGGAAGTATAAAGTAGTCACACCTAAACTTTGTAGTTCGACATCTAAATCTAATAACTTCTTTAGTCTCGCAAGTTCATGTTCTTCTTGCTCTTCCAAGATAGCTTGACGTTTTCTGGTGATTTGCATCAATTCTAAAAACGCCAAGCCTTCTTCTGGTGACTGGAAGTCTTGTTGATTAGATTCGAAGTTAATAGAAGCTTTAGGGCCTTTTGATTCTTCGCTTGTATCCAAACAACTTTGTACGTTCATTTAGACCACCTTATAGGTGTTCCTCTTTGCTCTCGACACTAATCACACCAGCCGGAGCGTCATCTAAATGATCTTTTGCTTCGCCAGTTGCACCGCTTTCTACCGGAGCTTCCGGATTAGCTGGTTGAACAGGAGCTACTGGATCGATCACTTTATCGATTGCTTCAGCTGCTTTATCCGCTTTCTCTAAAGCGTTACCTAGAGTACCCGGTTCACATTTGCTTTCTGGGCAAGGTTCTGGTTTAGGCTCTGGTTTAGGCTCTGGTTTAGGCTCTGGTTGAGGCTCCGGTTTTGGCTCCGGTTTTGGCTCTGGTTGAGGCTCCGGTTTTGGCTCTGGCTGAGGAGCTGGTTCTTCTTTCTTCTCTTCTTTGAAGATCTCAGATTTTAAGTAACCAGCATCGTGTTCAAATTCAACGCGTGAAGTTTTACCGTATGCGCGTGAACCTTCACGAGATAAGATTTCTTCACCATCTTGGCGTAAGCCACGAACCGTGCGTTCTACACCTTGTTTTTCTACTTCTGGTTTCCATAATGCTGAACGAGAATATTCACCATCACGAGCAAAACGACCTTCTGCATTTTCTTTAACTGCGCGTAACGCGTGATTGATCTCGGTACGAGAAGCTTCGCTGTCTTGCATTACGTGAAGTTTGTTGTTATCTACTTTACCACCGAATTGCACGTTTGCGAAGTGTTGTGGGTTGTCTTGGTTTGGATAAGTTGCTGGATCGTGACCAAAAACGCGGTAGATTTCCTCGTTTGCTTTTTCATCTTTCTCTTCAACTTTACCTTCGGCCCAGATGTCTGCTTTCATATATGGTAAGTCGTGAGCGAACTCGTAACGAGAACCATAGAACTCAGGAGCTACTGAGCGGGCGCTTGATAAGCGTTCTTTACTTTCTTTCATTTTGTTTACCTTTTTGTTAACGTTAACTAAATTCTTTTCCAATTAAAATTGGTGTGTTGTTTATATTTAAACAAAATAAAAATCTCCACTTTCCACAATTAACCACTATAGTGGAATCAGTGGATCGTGGAGATCTTAATAACTTTAAAACTAAACTTTTGAGTTTCGGTAATCGAAAGTTATTATTTAGCTTTTACTAATGTGTTTAAAACTTCAGATTGTTTATCAACAGTAGCCACTACTTTCGCGAAAGATTCCGCAATAGAGTTAACGTTGGCTGTTAATTCATCTACTTTAGTTTTAACTTCACATTTGAATTTCTCGAACGCAACTTGTTGATCAGTTTCGTGAGTAGCGATGTTGGCCACTAAAGTTTTGAAAAGATCTGCTAATTTGTTCACTTGTTCTTCATTCGCAGTAACACGTTTGCAAAGAGCTTGGTGTTCTTGGTTTGTAAGATCGAACATAGTGTTGATAGCGTCTAATTTTGATTTAAGAACGAAGTCGATTAAACCCATAGGGATGTTTAATACGCGACCATCTTCATAAGTTAATTTGAAGTAGTCTTTGAATTCGTCTGCAGACTTGATAGTTGCAGTTTTGAACAACATAGCTGGATTTGCTAATTTTTCAGCAATCGCGTTAGTAGTTACTACGAACTCTTGGTATTGTTCTTGCATGCGTTTAGACATCTCGATAGTTTCTTCGAGTTGTTTTTCAAGGATGTCGCGTTCGCGAATTTTGAACTCTTTCTCTGCTTCTTGTAAAGCTTGGAAGCGAGCTTGTTCTTTAGCATCGTTGATAGCGATAGTACGACGAATCGCTTCTAAACGTTCTACTTGGTCTTTACGAGCTTGTTCATCGCGTTTTGCTTTAGCAATAGCTTCTAAACGAGCTTCGCGGGTTGATGCGAATAATGATGATGTTTCGCAAGATTTGCAATCTGCCATTGTATTTTCCTTTCTATAGTTAGGTTAACGATTTGCGATTAAAGTTTTTGCAATATTTAATTCGTTATAGTATTTATAATTTTACTACTTTACTGCACTTAAAGGTTTCTCAATCCAGCGATTAGGACCTTTCTTGGTACCGGAACTATCCAAAACAGTTTCATCAATACCCTGGATAGGTGAGTTATCTCTAACTTCTTTACTACAATAAGATCTTGTATAAGTCCAATAATCGTAAACTACTCCGATATTCAAGCTAGCACCTAATTCCGCGGATGGATCGAGCGCGATTTCTCCAATACTAGAGATTCTACAATTTTTGAAATCTACTCTAAAGAGTATTTCCTTATTGGCATTGAGAATTTGAACCCACAAGTCAAAAGTTGGCGTACTAAAGGTATCCTGTTCGAAATTTACCTCTTGCATAGCAAGATCTAACAGTTCGAAATAAGTCTGGAACCCGGAATCTAACATAATATCCAAGCTGAGATCATTAAAGTCGATGCTATCAGCTCCGGTGTGGAGTGCTACTCCCGATCTAGTCATAAGACTAGGATGGGCAAAAGCTATAGAAGGAATAGTAAAATTCTTAATAAAGAATGGCGTTAACTTTAACGTATCACTTCCTACCAAAAACTGACTGACATCAGCTAAATTGACGCTTGCAGTTGACATTATGATCTCCCAAATACTATCGAATTTTCCGGATCTTCGGAATTTCGGTGACCGAAACTTAGGAGACCCGGAATTTTTAAAGATTAAGCGAATTAAGCCGCTTGAACATCGCTAGCAGAAACTAAGTAACCTAAAGATACTTCACCTAAAGATTTAACTTCGATACCAGTAGCCTTCTTGTTCTCTAACGCTTGAACTTTACCTTCTAAAGTTGTTACTTTAGGCTCTAAATCAGTTTTGCCTTCTAACGCTTGAACTTTACCTTCTAAAGTTGTTACTTTAGGACTTAAAGCATCCACTTTGGCATCAACTGCAGATACTTTACCGTCAAGTTCAGTTTTAGCAGCATTTACTAATTCACCAGCTTTGGTTGCAGCCGCGTCTTTAACCTCAGTAACTAATGTAGCTAAGTCGATTTCAACGTTAGCGCCTTCGCTATCCACTAAAGTGATTTTGTTACTAGCATATGAACCAGAAACGATTTTAGTATCCGTATCTACTGTTAAGAAATCTGCGATGCTTTGCTCAATCTCTGTACCATCACTTAAAGTGAATTTCATTTTCTTCTCAGCTTTGTCTACTGACACGCCAGATAATTTCACATCGACTGGGATGCTTAACGCCGCAGTATCAACAACAACCTTCTGAGCTTCTACTTTTAAACCTGTACCTAGGTCAGCAGGAGTAATAACCGTAATTGCCATTTTGTTTTCCTTTTGTTAAATTTAACGTTTATGTTTTCACGCTTTCGCGTATTTTTGCGAGTTTGCGAATCTTGTTCAACTAAACTCTAAAATATTGATTAAAAATCTTCGAATGCTAAATCCCCAATTTCGAAGAAAGTCCCGGAATCTAAAACCTCGTCGGATTTTAAAGCGTCTAAGAATTTTCCGAAGTCGCTAAAGTTGTCCATATTGGTCATCGGAGCAATTGAAATAGCTAACGCCATAACCAAATCGTCGTGCCCAGACGAGGCTTGATACTTATCATTGACCAATTCGAATCGTTGGAATTCGCTGATGGTTTCTTTGTCGCAAATTTCCAACTTATGAGAGTTGATAAGTATTTGTAGCATTCTAATAATAGAATCTCTAGTTGATTTAGTAGTTCTAAATCCCGGATACTTATATTTGTTATCTTGATAATAGATGTTGGGATACTCAAAATGATTAACCAACATATCCGCAATGGATTGCCCTGCACCTTCATTGTTTTCAATGATCATATGAGCTGTGTTGAATCTTGCACCCCATTCATACAGAAAATCCGGCATAGTAAGATAATCTACTTGCAAATTCGCTGCCGCGACTTGACGGAAAGGCATAGATGTGACGTCAATTACTTGAACCGCAAAATAGTCTTTACCTTCTTTCGCTGCGTCTACACTCATAATATAGGTATGGTTTTGCTGAGGTTCATAATATAATCTAAGCATATCATCCCAGACCGCGATAGGATTCTTGTGTTGTAGTTCCGCGAGTACTTCCGGAGCAATCAAAGTTTCCGAGGATCCGACAAACGAGTTACCGTAGTTTTGCTCGAAGTATACTCGTCCATATCGTTTAATGATCTGACGTTTGAACTCTTCCGGTTCCATCAAGTTACCTTTGGAGTCATATCTCGGCACTTCATCCCAATGCACTTCGATAAACGCGGTTTTTGAATTTGGTTGCATATCATCTAACTTCGCCTTTTGTACCAGATCATAGAAGTGATTGAGGCCTTTAGCGGTAGAAATGATGATATTCTTCTTCCAAGCTAACGCAGATTGTGATGGGAAGATTGAATCCGCGAATTCTTCCCAAACTGAGGTCTTGATAAATGCGCATTCATCTATGACGAGTACATTCATCGAATAACCACGAAAAGCATCCGAACTTGGGACGTCTGTTAAAATTCGAGAACCTAGCTCATTCGCGATATCGCGCTTATTCCAAATCGTCGTACCCTGCATTAGCCATATAGGTAAACGCGAGATAATATCTTTGACGTTTTGTAAGAATTCCCGGGCTTGCGCTGCGCGGTTCGCCACGATCCCAATATTCAAATTCTTATGGAAATTGTACAACCAGCTAAGGTAGCACGCTACCGTAATCGACTTACCGGAATTATGCGACAATACCCCTCCGGTGTAGTACCAATAATTTTCAAATTCGGATTGATCTAAAGTGATGTCGTAAAGCTCTTGTTCGCCAGCATCTTGGATGTCCAGAATTTTAGACTTACCGTCTACGGTATCTAAATGATCCCCAACCCGCATTTCGTTGGCTTGGAATTCTTCTTCGTCTATGATAAAAGTATGAAATTCAGCGACAGTGAGCTCTCCACGTTCGTGGATAAACTTCAAAGATTTCAAAATTTTGGTTTTGTGAACTTCTTCGATTCTTTGGTAACCAAAAGGTGTTTTGACTCTTCGATTGTAATCAAGTATGTACTTTGATTCAACAAACACTAGGCTAAAGTTCCTCAAATTTTAGACAGAATTATAGTATAGAGTATTTATTGTAAGCTTTTGAAGTAGAGGTGTCGAGTCTTGTTGAACAAAACTCGCAAGTTTAGAAATAAAAAATCTCCAAATATTCGCGATAACTTGGAGATTTTTTTTAGATTTGAATTGGAATTAAGAATCGAAATCTTTCAAAAGAATTGGAGTTCGTCCAGCTACGTCAACGCAGAGATTGATTCGTTTAACCCCGTCTCTATAATCTGGGAACTCTTTATGGGTATGCCCACAGCATAAAGTTAAGCCTTTCTTCTGGCACATATCAACCGCTAACGGGACGTCTGGATAATGGCAGAAACAAAATTCATCGATAGTCAAAATATCATGAACGCTTTCGAATCCCATTTTGATATACTCTTCGTTGGAAAAATGATCGTGATTCCCCCTAACGAGGATTTTACGACCCTTTAACTTCGGAATAATCTTACCAATCCATTCTCTTCCTTGCTTGCTAGCTTGAATGTCCCCACCAAATACGACGATGTCGTCATCCTGGACTACTTCATTATGAGCAAGAATCATAGCCTTAGCATCTTCTAAGGCTGATAGATTGGCATTTGGGATCTCGTGCGTTTTGCGATCACAATACTTGATGATGTTTTGATGACCGAAATGGTGATCGCTTAAAGCAAATAATTTCATTTGGATATAATGGTTTATACTAATGCTACTCAAACGTGTATAGTGTATCTTTAGGAAGTGACGATCCGCTCAACATACTAGTAAGATTTAAAACATCATCAAGATCACCTCTTAATTGTTCGCTATCAAGTAACGCGATTGCGCTCTTATCAAATCCGTGGATATTAAATCGAATATCGTTGTAAAGTTTCGAGAAGTATTGACGTCCCTCTTGTTTTTCTACACCAGTTAATACTCGTTCTAGCAAACCATTAAACGTATCATACTCGCGGAACCTAGAGAACGCTGCGACAAGAGCCTTCAACTTAGAGAGCACATCGCGGGTATTGATGTGTAGAGTGGTAACTTTCTCCACCACGAACATCTTCTTAATATCAGCTAAACTCTCCGTTAGCGATCTCTTCGCAATTTCACGAACACTCTCAAATTGACTCTCGGTTAATTTTTGAAGTTGTGATTGGCTTTCAGTTTGTTGAGCTAATTGAATATAAGAAGCTTCCAATAAACTGGATTCATCCGATTCATTTAATCTAATCCACCCAGCCGTTGCCATCAATTTCTTCAACGCCTTAACCACTTCCGGATGCTTGGAGAATTTCAAACATTGTTGCATTAGATGTTTTGATAAATGATAATCATCCATGTTAGTCTTTTCACCAAAATCAATGATATACTCAATGAAATCATCTCTTACATCTTTATCTTTAATACCTGCGCTGGTCATAGTCATGCGATCGCATAAAGCGGTAAATGCGCGAGCACTTACATCTGAGTTAGAGTCATCGATCAACATCCAAAGAATATCTTCCTCAGTATACATTTTATCGGTAAGCGCAAGTTTAGCGCGATAGGCCGTAGAATCTTTACGTTTAGCGATTTCTAAGCGAACTTTCTTTGGAAGATCCATATCATCTACTAGTGCGGTTAACTGTGCACCGGATTTTGATGTTTTTGCGATTTCTAGCGCTTCCTTTTCTGATGTGCTCATTAGTTTCGGTATCCTTCATAGTAATTTTGTAAAATTTGTTCGAAATTTGACGGATCTTTGATACCGGTCAATTTCTTGAATAAGTTCCAGCCACCAGATTTAACCGCTAGATCTTCTTCCGGGTTACCACGCTCTAATTCTTGAGCTCGTTGAGGTTTATCTGCCCAAAGTAAGGCGAAATAGCGTTCCGCTACGTCTTTCTGTTGCTGTTTATTCAGATACTTTTTGCAAAGCTCTACCACACCACGGAAAGTCCAAAGTTTATCCACATCACTAGAATCTTCATCATTGAAAACTAATTTAAAAATTTCTACTAATGTTTTCTTATAATCGCTTGAACTAGTAGGGATTTCTTTGTATACGGTTTTACCGTTATCCTTAACTTCATTACCGTCTTGGTCGAGTAAAGGAGCATACGCCACGCGAACACCGTGATCTACCGAGAATTTCAACATACGCGCAACATCGCCTTTCTTACTGGCGGCAGTAAGTTTGTAGTTGTCGTAAGTGGACTTGTTAGTAGCAATCACGATATCCGGGCGAATACTCACCCCACCCACCAATGCGCGAATCAAGTATTTGTGGTGAACAGCTTTTACTCCATCTTTCGCATCGTCGAAGGAACTGGAGTGACTAAAACGCGCCCATTCTGTTGGGTTGCCATCTTCTTCGAATGGCAGGAACTCGAAGTCTACTTGTACCAAGTATTCTACCGGATCTAAGAAACGGAAGATGCAGTTAATTTGAGTACCTAAGCTGGAGCTCGAGGTTCTATTCATCCCTACAAATTCTACGTTACGAGTAACTTGTCGACCTTGTAGTTTACCTAGAAGCTCGAACAAGGTCTCTGCGCGTTCCGCGGGAATAGCGATATCTATATCACCCATTGTTGGTTTGAATTTTAAAATTTCTTGGTCACTGAACTTTTCACTTAAAATGAAAGAACTAGAACCATTAAAAACTAACGCATCTTTAAGTACTTTATCACTCTTCCATAGCGGGACGCTATATTTTGCTTCGTGTAAAGTGTTCAGCGAACTGAAGAGATTTTGCGCTAGTTTAATAACATTTGATCGGCCAACGGTTCGCAGATCTACCTTAACCGCTGCGACATCAACTCCGTTGATATCTTTAACTACTACATTTCCACCCATTATAAAATCCTATTCTGATTGTAAACAATTTACATATTTAATGACTAGAGTTTTGGATTGGCTGGATAGAATCCATCACCTCTTGGAAATCAGGATCTTGCAATAATTGGCGATACTCACCAATCATTTGAAGGCTCATCCAATAATCACCAGTTGTGTTGAACAACTTTCCGAGTCTAGCAGCTAAGTTTAAGTTAATCGGCTCTTCCCCGCTTAAAATCTTATTAGCTAAGTTTACGGTAATTCGAATACGGCTAGCAAACTCTTCCACTGAAAGATTGTGTGAGTCTAAATATTCTTCTTTTAAAATTTCACCTACGGTGCAAGTATAATCTGGATTGAATTGATTAGTCATTTTCGAATCTCCTTATAAAACTTCAACAATTGTTAAACCTCGAGGTCCTTTACCTTTGCGATTAAACGGAACCGCGGACATAGTTAATAAACCGAATTTATGTTTAACATCTAATTTAACTTGATCAAAATGTAATCCAACGACTTTATGTGTTTTGCCGTTAGATAATTTAACTTTTTGACCTACTTGCAAATCTGAGAATTTTTGAGCTTTGGTGAAGTTAGCGCCGATACCCTCATAAGCATAATAGCCTTGTGATTCAAAACGACCAGTTTGTTCATCTAATTGGAACCAAACTTTAGTATCTTCTTTGATTCGCACTGTAAAAACACCATCTTCTTCTTTTGCAGAAGTTACGGTCATTTTAAAACCCGCTTTGTTGTAAATTACATCGCCAGCTTTGATTGATTTGAATTTTTCGATGTTTGTTAATTTAGTCATTTTGAATCTCCTGATTTAATACTTATACACTACAGTGTAATCTTATCTCTTTATGTGATGTATTATAATAGAAGACTAAAATTGAGGCAACTGGAAAGGTGAAGAAAATACCTATTAGTACAATAGGTATTTCTTATTAATGAAAGAGTTTGTGAAATGCTAGAATTGTCTAACACCGTAAAGGTAGAATCCAATAGCGTTATAGAATTCTGATTTGTTTCTTACAATCTTAAAGAATGGATCTGACGATTTAAGGATGCTAGCCCCACCACCAAGTAAGCAAACAAAATCACATTTATCAATGACGTTACCGTAACGCTCTTCGATTAACGCAAGGATGTCTTTGGTGTAATCATCACACGCCTTGGTAATAGCGTCTTGCATATCGAATCGCTGGCCGCGAAGTTTATAGAAACCAGAATCTAGGATCTCTTTAGCTTCACGTAGCGTGATGTCTTTAGAGTATTGTTCTTTTACTACTGCTTGAAGATTTTGAGCGATTTTAATTACGCCAGCATTTTCTACTCCCTCAAATAGGTTCGGTGAAGTTTTACCATCCGTAACGTAGAACATATCAAGGGTGTTAAAACCAATATCTCCACCAACGTAAGTTTCGCTGGTATTAGTAGTTCTAGGTTGCGGATAGTGATCCCCGAACATATCAAACGCTAACTTACTTCCCGCACCTTGCGGTAACAAGAAGATCTTGTCAAACTTATACTCTTTACCGCTAACAGTAAACTGTTTGATTCGCTCTTTGAAGTAGCCGGACATCCCTAATTGCGCTACACTTAAACCGCATACCATTACGTCGATTTCGGAAGCATCAATTTCCGCAGTTTCCAAAGCTTTGGCAATAAACGCTGGCGCGTAAGCTTCTAACATTTGGTAATCTCGGATATCTACGATCATATTACTTGGTAAACTTAAAGCGTCCGGGCCAACATACACTTGATCTAATTCACCGGATGGTAAGTTCACCTCAACGATACGCGGGTCGCGAATACTTGATACTTTTTGTGCTCTGGCAATAGCACTAGAATATTTGAAGATGTGGGTGATTTGGTTGCCATCTCCAATCACCGCTTTAACATCTCCATAACCAATATCTAAACCTAATGACTTCATCTAAAGATTTCCTCTTATTGATAAACTGTACGCGCAGGAAGCTCTTTAACATCCGCAAACACTGAATCAATCAAATAATCATGAGTTGCGCGACAGGGGCAAATATCTAAACCGCCGCGACGGGTAAACAGCATACAGACTGCAAGCTCATCAACATCAAAACGTTTTTGAATATTTTTGAAGATTTGCTCTGTAACTTCTTCATGGAAGTGAAATTCATTACGGAATGAAACGATATAGCGTAACACACTCTCAATAGTCGGGCGTTCGCCTGAAATTCGTAAGAATAGATTTGCAAAATCCGGTTGATGCGTTACACGACAATTAGAGCGTACATTTTTGAAAAGTACTTTAACTTCATCTTCGCTTTCGCTTACTACTAATAAATCCGGAGATTCTTTAAATGCATCAAATTCAATAGAATCAACATCTACTAAAGTAGTTACATCTTGATAATCTCCGAAAACATCATAATTTGAAGTGTGATCAAAGAAAACTTCAAACTCTACAGCGCTTTCAGTTGCTAAGCTTAAATCGCGAACAACAATTTCTTTGTAATTTTCAATCGCTTCATCAACTGTATCACCTAAACGCTCCATGTGGAAGCTAAAGAAGTACAATTTCATAGATTTTGACTCTACAAAGTATTTTGAATCTGCTGGAATTTTAACCTTACCAACTACAGAAACAGGATAGCCTTTATTAGTCATAAAGCTACATTCATAGTTGTGCCAGATGTCAAATCCAACAAATTCATCACCAGTAATATCGTAATCTTTACGATTTAGCGCTCGTTCAATCGGAACTAATAACTCAGGGTTATAGTTTGTTTGATAATCATTAAGATTCTTTCCTAAAAATTTACCAGCTTTCTGGTTAATTTGTTCTTGTAAACTCATTAAATGCTCCTATTGCTTGATTGAGTTTAGTTATTATACTATAACAATTGATTGATTTCAACTTCAAATTGTTTTACGCGATCTTCAACACTTCCAGTTAACATAATAACTTGAAGTTTGTATTTTTCAATAAAAAAATCAAAAAGAGTCGCAATACTATTACGAAACTCTACATCTACTGAACGCACACCATCATCCGCAATATCAAATTCAGGTTTAATATAGAAAATAGCATCCCATTGCGTGATAGTCTCTTCAAAAACTTTAACAGCTTCTGCTAGCGTTTCTTCAGTTACTTGACCTTCGTTGAACAAGTATTGGGTGTAAACTAAACCATCCAATGAGCAACGATCAAATATCACTAAACCAGAATCTTTTGCATTCACTCTACGTTTGTGCTCACGCATAATTTCCAGTTGAGTTGCATCAGTTCCTTGCTCATTAATTTTAAATCCTCGCTCTTTGATTTGACGAGTGATCTCATCATAAAACTTACATTTTTTAAATGATGCGTGTTCGCGCAGAGCGTTTAAAAGTGTAGTTTTTCCAGTGCTCTGAGCTCCTGATATTGCGACTCTCATAATAACCCCTTTTCCAAATCGTTAAAGAAATCAATCCAAAGATCTAAAGAACAGCGCTTCAGAATCTTATAAACTCCATCCAATGAAATATCTTTAATTGATACTTCATTATAATATAACACTTCACCGGAATCCACTTCTGGAATCACTCTGTGAATGATGCTCCCTGAAGTTGGCAATTTTAAGCTGAAAGCTTTCTCTTGCGGATTGAAACCTTTCAATTCTGGATATTTTAAAATTGCGCCAGGATGTCCATTGAACATATTCTCTGTGATGTATTTTTCAGGAACTATTCTCAAAAAACCATGCAAAGTTACAATACCCGAATTTAGTTCAACTAAACTTTCATCCAATTCTTCAAATTTTGAAAATTGAACAATTTCAAAATTCTTCAATCTTGCATCAATATTTTCTAAAGACTTACGATTAGTAAAAATTTTAACAGGTTCAATACCTGTTTCGTCAATAATATCTGCTATTTCGCTTCCAGTTCTTGAAAAGAACGGAAACCACTTAATTCCGTTCTGTTTCATCACTTTAATAGCTCTTTAAATTTTTGAACATTGCTTAAAATTAGATCTGTATCACCCTTATACTCGATGAGATCGACTAACATAGTAGATTCTTTATGATCTAATCCGTATGCTTGATAAGGAACTCCAAGAATACCATGCACAACAGGATTGGAAGTATCCAAACTTACTATCTCAGGGATATCATAATGCGAGAACTCTTGAGGTAAGAAGCAACCTAATAGGTGAACTTTTGTACCTTCTAACAAGCCTTCAGATTTAAGAAAGTTCATAAACTCAATACGACCTTGCATGTATCGCTCTTCTAAACTCAATTTCTCAGATTTACCTTCCAGGTAATATGAGTAATCGAAAGAGATTGCGATAACATCAGCATTATCTTTCATAAATTTGAAACATTTAATCAAATCCGAAAGATTTTTACCTTGAACGACTCCAATCTTGTTGCCTTTGTTGAACAATTTAGTAAAGTCTTCGAATTGCTTGATAGTATTTTCACAATCCTCTAAAACATCCGGAACAATATAATAGAAATTTTCTTGATTGATATTATACAACTCTTTAACATACTTCACGAACTCATGAGAATTGAATGCTTTCTTCAACTCAAAAATTGAATTATCCAGATAAACAGTTCGACCTTCACGAAGTGATTGTTTGAAAAATTCATGATACTCCGGATATTTCTCGAAGAGATGAACTAAAGCATAATCATAATCGTTGTATGTTTTTGATGTTTCTAAAAGAATCAGAGGTGATTCGTGAGACACTTTAATCATAATATCTCCTTAATGATCCGCTACGGTGCCGATTGATATGGAATAGGATCTTGGACACCCGCATCTTTGAACGCTTTTAATCGATCTAAGCAGGTAGCGCATTTTCCACAAGCTTCACCTTCGTGCGGATTGTAGCAGCTCGAAGTATGTGAATACATTTCAGAGGTTAAACCTAATTTTTCTAACGCAGCTAAACCAGCTTTCAACACTTGTGACTTCGTCACATCTACGAACGGAGCTCGATAATCAATTCGTTCACTGCCATAGTTTGAGATGCGATAAAGTTCTTTTGACATATTGACACTTTCCGGGCGACAGTCTGGGTAGACCGCCTCATCCGAATTGTGTACGCCCATCAAGATATCCACATCCGCGTCGAATTTCTTACTTAAAGCTAAAGCTTTACCGAAGATAATCGCTGAAAAGATTACGTTACGATTTTCTACTACAGTAACTTTCAAATTCTCTTGATTGTATTCATTTTCCGGAACTTCCTCTGCTTTATTAACTCCGATAGCAGATTGCGAATCGCTGAAGACGTCGCGAATATTGATAAGTTGATAATTCACATCGAAACCTGCATTGTTTAGCGCTTGCACTAATTCCTGCGATTTTTCGATTTCAATAGAATGACGTTGACCATAATCGAAACTATAGCAATACACTTTGCTGTAACCTTCAGTTAAGATTTGGAAAAGTAGAGAGGAAGAATCCATTCCACCCGAGAATGATAGAACAGCGATTTTTTGCGGTTTTTTCATATGTTACTCCTAAACAATAATTAAAGTGTTATTATCTATTATAATAGATCTTAAGAATTATTCAACATTTTAGCGCTTATACCCGAACAAACCCAAAGTATCGGATTTTCGCTTACAAATTTGAGAGGCTTCCATTATCATAGCGGCGCAAGCCAAAGTCACTGGAAACCACACTGTAGCGTTTACTACACCAGTAAAGACGCTAGTTTTAGCACCAACAAAATACCCGTGCAAGATCATAGCTATCAACACGAAGATGGATAGAACGTCTAACACTACTCCTGCTAAAGCGTAAAATAAGAATTTCATAATGCTCCTTTTGCTCTAAAATTGAATTTTAATCCTCAGACATCACATCAATCAACCAAAGATAACCCGCAATGACTAACAGTGCTAGGATTGATGTAGTCATATTTCCGAACTTCCCTAATACTCGCGCCACTACTACCGCACAGAGAACGGGAAGAACTCCCAACGAAATTATTAACGTGATGGCGTCTCTAAAATGTTTGCAAGGCTCATCACATTTGTGCGATTTGAATCGTTTAAATTTACTCATTATTACCTACCCAAATTTATTTTATACTTGTTATAGTATATCTAAACTTACGGATCTGGTAGGTATTTTCCGCGTTAGCGAGCTAAGCGAATTGGCGGAAATCAACTACTTGGATACTTTCATTACAATGTAAACTTGACCCTGCGAAATTTGAACTTCATAACTATCGAGTTTGAACCCTTTAGATTCAACGTATTCTTTAACATCGATAGATGAAAATCCGTCAAGGCATCTATTGATATCCCGGGAATTTACGTGCCCCGCATTGCACACCATTAATAATTTATCACCAATTTCATCTTGTCGGACTTCCAGGGCGTATCACCAATTTCATCTTGTCGGACTTCCAGGGCGTTCGCGTTCATTGATCCTAACACACCGAAACCTAATAATAAATTTTTAATAATTTGTTCATTTTATTCGCCCTCGAATACTACATTTTCGTTATTATTTTAAAATACTATTACCTTTATCGAATCTCTTCGACGATTACGCTAACATGATCGTTAAAAATGTTTTTGTGTTTATAAACTCTTAATTTTGAAACATTCAATTTTTCGCTTTTAGCGAAGTCTTGAACAGATACAATTTCACCCTTTACATCACAACCGAAACCTTCTGGAAGAATGTCGGATTTTGCGTAATTACAAGAAGCAAACCATTTATCTTGAACCACCGCTGTTTTAATAATTTGTTCATTTTACTCTCCTGATTTGAATTAACACTGTAGGTGTCTTATCTTTATGTGATGTATTATAATCCATTTAAAACAAGAAATCAACCCATAATAAAAAAAAATTTTGAGATGTTAGAGTTTTGTTCAACAAGACTCGACAACTTCGAAATAAAAAAATCTCCGCGTAGAGCGGAGATCTTTTAGTTCTTGTACTTTTACTAACTCGAAATCTTCAATTAGATACCAGTTACTGCGAATGTACTTGCGTACAACGCCGCGCGATCGGTAGCTGTTGGAGTTTCGAAACCTGGGATAGCTGTTAAAGCATAGCGAGTTTTCGCAATAATTCCATTCATACCAGTTTGTGAGTTGATCACTTTAGTGAATGTTAATGGAATGTATGGGCAGAAGTAACCCATTGCGTCGCGACGGTCTTCACCTTTGTAAAGTAATGTCGCGTATTCGAAATCTGTGTATGGGTCTACAACTACGCGTAAACGACCATCTAAAGTACCAACGAAACCAGTTAATACACCAGTTTTAACGATGTCTGAACCGATGTGACCGTGTTCGAATGAATCTAATGAAGCTAATAAGTTAGCTACTCGAGATGAGCATAATAACACGTTTGCTTGACCACGGTTTGTACGGCGAGCGATCGCTGATGCTTCGTGAGCAATTTTGAATGCTAATTCGCGAGCGATGTCGATTGTACGTAAGATGCCGCTAGAAGCTTGAACTGTAGTAGCATCCCAGTCTGGTAATTGGGTAGCGTGAGTATTAACGAAGTTAACTACATCTGCGTCGATATCAGTTTGGATTTCTGACGCCATTAAACGCATCATTTCGTCGTCAGCTAATAAACCATGTTGCGATTTAAGATCTTGGTACATCTCTAAGCTGTATTCGCCATGTAACGCACGAACGATAGCTTCTACTGGTTTTTTCACGATACGGAAACCAACGTAGTTGATATCAGGGCGTTGTTCATCAGCTAAGTTAGCTAAAGAGAAGTTACGGATAATTTTTGGATATGAAGCTACGTTAGTGTAAACTGCTTCGATTTGGTAAGCACCTAAAGCATCACCAACTTTCTTACGACCACCTTTCATAGTAACTACTACGTAGTTGCCTTCTTTGTGAACGATAGTTTCGCCAGCTAATACATCATCTTTAGCTTCAGCAGCTTCGCGGTTTAATTTGTAAAGGATAACTTGTACGCGTTCATCTTTTGGTTTAGCGCGGTATTCGTTAACCATTGCATAGATGTATGCAGTTGGAGTAGCCATTGGTTGAACACCAAGTAATTCGTTAGCGATTAAACGTGGATAAACGTAACGGATTAAAGGTAATAAAATTGGGGTGAATGTAGCGATATCTTGAGAAACAGTTGCCTCGTTTAATTCTTGATCTTGCGCTGCTGTAGCGTTCTCAAGTAATTTACCAAGCACCATTTTTTCAGATTCGTTTAACACAGGGTAACGATCTGACTCTAGTAATGCACCTACAGTTTCGTTGAATGTATTCATTCGGAAATTTCCTCTTTTTGTTTACGTAATAAAAAATTCGTTTATTATTTATTTCGAGTTGTATTATTTATTAACTTTTATACAACCCAATTTTAATTATTTATTTAATCGCTAAGGATTAAAGCATGTGACTAGGAACGATAGTTTTGTGTTTTGGCAAACCAGTAACTTCGTTAAGCTCAGTTTCGGCGGATTCGTTTAACGCCGCTTCGCGAGACCATACCGGTAAGTTATCCGATTCGTTCATTCCATCCTCGCGAAATATCTCAATAGAGAATTGTACTTTACGCGATGTCATTACGATATAATGATTATCGCTAGCACGTCTATCGTAGTTAACGCCAGTATCACAAACGATAAAATCACCAATCTTATCACCAATTTTAATTTTTTTAATCTTGTTGAAGTTCTCAGTATCTAGTTTGATAGATGGCTGATAATCTTTAATGGTAACTTCATAATCAGCTTTAATGTTAGCTGCTTTAAAAATTAAATCGATGTTAGTATTATTAGATGCTTTCGGAGCGCTTTTCGGATATGATGCCGAGACGCCACACTCAATATCTACACCTTGATATACCACTACCATTTCGGCTTGCTCGTACTCGTTCATCGGAGCAACGCTCTTAATTTCTAAGTCGCCATATTTACCTACGCGAGGAAGGTGTTTGTTATATTCTACGCAGTCATAAAGATCAATCTTAACTTCGGCGCTTCCGCTCGCTGGGTTGTAATAGCCACCTGATTTGGTTTTAAAACCGGTAGCCTTTGTGAAAGCTTGATTGAACTCTTTTTCACCGGTATATTTGAAGGCTTCACTCATCTCAGATTCAAACATTTCCGCTTCATCGGTAAATTTGATCGTTAAACATTTAGGCATTAAGTAAGTCTTAACTTCTAAATTAGTTGAATAGTTATCGTCTTCTACGTTAAAAATAATAACATCACCTAACTCATCGTTCGCTTTAAGCTTATCAATCTTCATGCGATCGCGACTAGAAACTTCGAATACGTTAGTGTGACCGATTTGTTTACCTTTAATACCTAACTTTCTCATAATCGTGTTAGCGAAATCAACTTCATTTCTGAGTGATTCGTTTAAGTTAGATAATTTATCCGCGTTGCGGAAAACTAACTCCGCAATACCATCTTCAGAAACCGCTTCCATAACAAACGGATCACCTTCAGATATACCGCTAGGGCGTTTACTTTTATCAGTAACGATAATATCACCGAATTTTTTACCGAAAGTAGCGCCTAATTTTACAGATTTTAATTCGCTGTATGCTTTTGAGTCTACGTCAATAACTAGATAATCTCCAACCGTGCTGAATTTCGCCGCTGACGCAGCTTTACGATCCGCGGCTTGCTCTAAAACATAATCTGCTAGCTTTTTAGCAGCTGAAGCTGACAAACGAGATAATCCAGTATTTTTAAGATAAAGATTATATTTCTTCTCACCGTAGCGAACTAAAGCGTTGAAATCTTGCTGATTAGCTGGAGTAACGTTTAATACTTCGAAATCACCATAGGCGTTGCCGCGTTTAAACCAGCCGTATTTAACGCTAGCTATGGCATATCCATCAAGCTCTACTACACCGTTATAGCCTCTGGATAGCTTGCTGCCTCGTCCTACTTCTAACATGGTAGTTGCTGCAAACGCTTTAAAAATTTCTTTTCGATCTACCGCTTCATTTAGTGGAGCGCCAAAGACATCTTCCAAATTTACAAACATTATAAACTCCTCAAATTAGATCATATGAGAAGGAACTTTTAAGAAACGGTTACCTTTAGGAGCTTCAGATTCTTCTGATTCGTTAATTGCTTTGCCTGCATCAGCTGGAGTCGCAGGAGCTTTCTCAGCGTCTTTACCGGTTTGCGCTGGAGCTGGAGTATCTTTAACTTCACCAGCCATACCAGGGCGATCGTTAGTTTGAACGTCTGCGTCTAGTACAGAACCTACGTAATCATCACGACCACCATCTTGAAGTAAATCCACGATACGTGGGGATTCTTCTTCGCCCGAAGCGTAATAACCAGATGGGTCGTTGTCTACTACTGTTGAGCTAACGTCTTGGTGACGATGATCACCGATATCTTCGTAACCGCGCAATACATCACGTAACGTGTATTCTGCGCGTTCTTCCTCATAGCGGTCGTATGAATCATCTTCTGGGCGGAAGCCGCGAGCGCCATCGTTGCCGTACGGAGCATCTGTGTGACCTACACCAAGTTCAAATTGACGAATTGTATTGCGTAAGATTTCAATCTCTTCGTTAAGATCTTGGATTTCTACATTTTTAGAACGAAGAATTCCTACAAGATTCTCCATTAGTGCTTTATCAGCCATTTCATTATCCTCTAAGTTTTCAGTTGTATGAATTGCTTCGTCTTCCTCGCTTTCAAATACTCCACTCATAGTGGCGGATTGATCGCTTGGATTGGTTACAATGTCAAAAGTGATTAAGTTGAATTCTTTTACTACTCTATCCGGACCTACGTTTCCGCTAGCGCGAGAGCTTACTGAAATTTTAACTCCGTGACGGATCATAGATTTGATAGTTTCTGCTTGTGGGGTATCAAAGATAACCGCTTCGCCCATTACATAGTCGCCTTCGATCCACAATTTAGTAATTTTAGCTACCGCGTTTTTAGGATCTACAGTTAAGCGACCTTTTGGGTGTTCCCATTCCATTAACGTATTGATGGTACCATTCTCAATTTGAGTTTGATACTTAGCCACTTCGCGTTCCCAAAGGGCTCTTGGATAGATACGTTTGTTGTTATTTATCTGTTCAATCGTAGCGAATTTACCACGAATATAGAAGAACTTTTCCTCATCTTGCATTCCTTCAACAAGTTGAAATTCATGCAATTCGCTTTCGCATAATGCGGAAAGATTTTGATCTTCGTTAATGATTTCCGGATTCATTAGTTTGTTGACCTTTATTTTGTTCGATGTTATTTATATTTAATATACTCAAAAATTAACGCTTACGCGTAGATTTTGGGTTATTTTCAACCAAAGTAAGTTCATCACCTTTGATTGCTTGCTTGAACTCTTCAATATTTAATTGATAGATGTTTTTAGGTAACCCAGATTTTAGATAAACGCGATAGCAACTTCTTGGAAAATTCTTTTCTCTTAAGCGATTAAAGAATTTGGTTCTTTTAGTGTTGGAGTCTAATAATTTTGTTTCATCCAGGTCTAAAAACTTGTTCAACAACTTGAGCAATTTCTTCTTCGCGATTTTATCTAACCAGTTTATGTTGAAGCAAAGGTATCGAGATTTCGAACTTCTTAAAACTAACGCTGTAGGCGTCTTATCCCAACGTTTTGCGGTTTGCGCTTGATAACCATCAATTCGGCAAATCATTCCAGTAGTCATTTTGGTGACTTTCTTCAATTCTTGGCTCCCATAATCCGGTTAATTCTTAGTCTCTTTGAGCATATTATGCGTTAATGCATCGAAAAGATCTCTTGCTTCTAATTTGTAAATTTTGGGTTTCGCCAAAGCTTTGCGATGATAGAGACGATAAGCTTTCTTGGTGAATCTAAATCTTCTAATAGCTCGAATAATTGGAATCATCTCCAATCTGGATTTGTTTTGAATATCCTTACTGATAAGAAAATTCATCAATTTCATCTTTTCGTAACGACTCAACCAATTTACGTTTATACCAAATACGTGATGTTTATTCGCTCGAATAACAATCACAACTGGGTTAACATCGTATGTTTTTGGAGTAACCGCGATGTATTTGGTATAAATGAAATTTCCCGGAAGGAACGCTGACATGGCAGTTACCGACTTTTTAGTGCGTCTCCAACCTCTTATTAATTCGTTAGCCATCGAGGCGCTTGGAACGAAAGCTTTGATGAGAGTATCTGCTAATGACATTAACCAAAGCTCCCGAAAACATCATCGATTTTAGTTTTTGAAGTCTTCTCTTTAAGAGGATTTTCCGAAACTACTAATTGCTCTTCTTCCGCAGAGCCTTTAATATCTTCAGCGTGCTTGTCTTGTTGACCGAAAAATTGATCAATGCCTTCCAAAGTTTTGATTGTTGGAGCTTCGATTCTTTGATCATTTTGATGAACTAAATCTACCGCGGAGCGGTCGAATGAGTAGGATTTCAAACTTAATTGATAGCAAGATGGAGTATTAGAATAAACAAACTTATTGTTTACTCCAGGAACATGCAATTGGCAATCCGTAATCTCCATTAATTTTCCGTTAGGGAAGACTAACAGATTAGAAATAATTTCTTTAGGATGAATGTTGCCATGCTGATCTTTTAAAGGCTCGAGAGATTTCAAACTTACAAAAACTTGTAAAGTATCATCATTGATAAGACCAAAGTTGTTGAACGCAAATTGCAATCCATTCGGATATTCCTCGTTTTCTGCGAGTAATACGTAGAATTCTAAAGCATCGCGATAAAGATCAGTTTTGAGAGTTTTAAAATCACCAAAAACGCGATTCGCTAGTAAACTAGCTTCAGCGATTTCGTGAGCATTCGACTCCCAAGAATCCATCAGTTTCTCAGTTACTAGGAATCGCACTGGAGTTCCATACAGACGAATAAGCTCGTCGATCATTCCAGTATTTAGACTATAGTCTGGTTTTTGGTGAAAATTAAAATTCATTTAAATTAGCTTACAATAATGTTACGAATAATTGGTTTGCGTTTGTGGCAAGGATTTACGATAATAATTGATCTATTATAAACCCAATAACTTAAATCGCCGGTTTCAGAATCCACCGCTTTTTGGACTTCGTCCGCATATTCGAAAATACTGAGACCTGCACGAGACATTGCTACGTCCCCGGTAGGGAAAATATAGATTCGATCTAAACGATCATCACACATATAATGAATTCGATTCATGTGAGATTTTAAACGCATCATTGGGTAAGCAATGCTATAAGGACCAACTACACTAAAGTGTACACTTCCTAATTGGTAATCCTTTTCAATTTCTGCGATTACGCGCATTACTTGATCTTGGATAAACTCATACACATCTTCTTGCGTAGTATTCACAATAGCGGGAATTGTCGCGCTTGCTGGCACACCAGAAACTTCCGGTGATTGAAGAACTTTTACGAGCTCATCGCGTTGTTGGGAGTTCTTTTGGAATAAGATCCAACCATGTAACGTTGAACTAAACGCTTCCGGAGTATACATTCTGACAAGATCTTCCACCGCGTTAGAAGAAAACACCATATTCTTACGAGTATTGCTCATATCGTACATACTTACTGGGCTTGATAACAATTCAATTTTACCAGTTTTATCGTAAGTGTTGTAGTAAGGTTCTACCCATTGGCTGGTAGGGCCTTTAGTTTTTACTACAGGCATAACTTCCGCAACGGCGGATTTTGGCAAAGTTTTGATGGCACTGGCAATCAGGTTATCTGTTGTTTCGCCATCGATTTGACTTAATACGGCATTGGCGCCGTTTTGGTAAGTTTCCATTTTATTTCCTTTAATTTAAAAATTATTTCTTAGGAGCACTGAATTGATGGATTTGATCAGCTTCTTTCCATTCTTTCCAACCACCGTAGAATTGGCGAGCACCTTGATCGTAGACCTCTACATCGTTGGCAACGAAAGCCACAGTAAACTCAATGATTTGATTTTCATTTTCATTAGAAAAATTTAATTGGCTTACATTCTCAATACTGCAACGTTTTAGTGACATTAATGGTTGAGATCTCCAAGAGTCTCTGGCTTGTCCTGTAGTATCATTATGATATCGGTCACCGTAATCGCTGTCTTTCGAAATAAACACGTTGAACGTGTAGTCATCGAAATAGCGATAAGCTTGTTCGCGGAACTGAGCAGTGAACATTTTATAAAATTCGAGCTGGTTGGAATCTCTAAATGTCATAGAAAACTTGTATTGATCCGGTAAACCGTAGTTATGTGCCCATCGATTACCCACCCAAGAATTGAGCTGCGCCGCTCCAATTTGAGGTAATTGCAGATCTTTTAAGTGTAAACTTAAGCGCTCATTATCCTTCGGAGACCAAGCTAAAATATTACCAGTTCCTTTAGCCTCGTTGTCGTAGTCTACGGTATCTTGCGGAGCATTCGGGTTGTTGAGCATCTTATGATTCCAAGCGAAATACACTTCGAAGCTATTTGCTCGGCTCCACGGAATTTGGTAAACCGCGCTCAACGCGTCAGTAAATTGCATTTGTTCTCCTCTTTAATACTTCAATATTTATTTAAAAACTCGAACCTTTTCATCTAACGTTTTATCTGATAATCGGATAAACTCACTGTAAGTGAAAGTTACCGGATAAGTAACAAGTTCGTTTTGCTTATCATCACCGTAGTCGACAGCTCCGATATCGCTTACGAAAGCATTTTGCATTAGGTAGCCCATTACTTTATTACCAGTTTGGTCTAATTGATAAACTCGGATATCAGTTTGATAGTTCGGTAAACTTGGATTATATTCCGGTCTTAATAACGCAGTTTTGATATCATCAAAAACATTACCAAGATTGAAAGGAGCTCTATCTTCGCGCTCAAAAAGATCTACTTGCTGAGTAAGCAATCGAGCTTGCGGGTTACCCATGTCCTTATAAACGTTTAGCGCGGTATGTTGTAATCGGCTATCATCGATTTCGCGGAACCATCTATCCAGATTTTTACGAAGTAAAAGTGCACTATCATCTTCGAATGTTAGAGTCCAAGTATCGTTAAAGTTAGTCTCCCCGCGAAGGTTGTATTTTCTACCAAATCTCCACATGCTTGCAGTATGCATACTGCGTTGTGGGAAGCTGGTCGCTTTACAGAGAATATTCCATTTCCAAGGATGCTCTGCCCCGTGTAACGGAATAGAGAACTCTAATAAGAATTTGTTAGTACGAACACCAGCTCCTCGATTTAGTTGCTCTCGCAAATCCCTCCAAGTAGTGTGGATAGCTTCTGGGTTAACCATCGTATCCTCATCTCCGTTAGCTTCCGGAGAGATAATAGGATGTTTATCATATACAGATCTTCCCGTATACGGGGTCATCCCTAACTGTTCGCGAGGCCCGCGATAAGTAGGATAATCGTAAGTAACAGCCGGTCCTGGCGGAACTTTGCCAGTTTTAGGATCTACTTTTGGGTCGACCCAAAAATCACCGAGCGCTCCGGTTCCTTTGTATAAGCTAGAAGCTTTACTGAAAGCATCAACTCCGTTGACTTTAGTCAGTTTGTTGGAGTAGAAGTTGCGATCCACTTTTACTCTTTGGAACTCATGACCTTCAGGAGTTTGCCAACCTTCTGGGTGCTGTGGTGTTACATTAAGATGATTCTCGTACGTTTCGTTATGTAAATCGATTGGAGAACCTGTCGATTTTTCGCCAGTAGCGAGATTTGTCTTTCTTTCCATTATGCTCTAAAATATGTTAGTGTTATTAATATAGATTTCTTTAGGAACATTTTATTTTAATCAAAAAAAAATTCGGAGTGTTCGAGTTTCGTTGAACAAGACTCGAGAGTTTGGAAATAAAAAAAAAATCTCCCACTGCGGGGAGATCTTTAATTATACGACTTATTTTTATTTGTTATAAGCTTGCTGATATTTGGTATACAAACTATGAACAGCTTTTGGAGTATTCAATTTGAAGAAAGCGTAATCGTCTAATTTTTCGATTACTTTAGTAGCGGAAATATCCGCATCTGATCGCTCAATCTCTTGCACGTCAATTCCTGGAGCTTTCAGTAATTGACGCTCGTATTCTTCCTTACGATCGCTTCCAGCGTATAAGTGATTGATGTTGATCTCAGCTTTCTTCAATGCAGTAAAGATGTTACCGGAAACTAATTCGATTACTTTAACACCAGGAAACGCTTTCTTCAACGCTTCTAAACGTAGATCTTTAGTGTCTTTGGTATCCGCAGAAGTAACTAAACCGATTACGATTTCATCGCATTCTTTGCGCGCTTTGTCAATCATTTTGACGTGACCGTTGGTCAAGATTCTAAATTTACCAAAGACCAAACCACCGTTATTACCTTTCAAAGATTTCAAATAGAACATCTTCGCGTTGGTTTGGATATCATCCATTACCGTGGCTTGATTTTTCTTACTGTGAACACCTTCAAAGTTAAGTTGTTTAATGCGCTTCGCAATTTCGTTCAACCCTTCTTTGATATCCTGAGTTTTAGTGTCGTTTGCGATTTGTCGGGCTACTTCCAACACATCATCCCAATACGCTTGCTCAGCTTTCGGGTCATCTTCCATCCAGCGTAGTTTCTTCGCGGAGCGAGCTTCTCTATCTAACTGGTAAGTTTGTTGGGCTTTATACATAGCATTACCTTGATGTAGCACGATCCCCTCTTCCTTACCACCAAATTCACTTTCTACGTTAACAAAAGCTTCAACTAAAGTATTGAAGTAGGTTAAAGGATCCGTTTCCAACGACTTTAAAGTCATTCTACGAGATTTAAGTTCGCTAGCCAATACTTTGTTTTTAATCCCATTCAACATAGTATCCGCAGGGAATAGAACACCCTCAAACAGAACTGGCGGGGTTATCAATTTTAACGCTTGCGCGTACATTTTGACATTTGCGGTTTCGAAAGATTCGGAATTAGTTTTAAGCTTGCCGAAGCGCAATTCTGGTTTAGCTTTACCATATCCAAGAACAATGATGGTTCCGGTTTTGGTATACTCAGACATTACTGTATTTTTGGTCACCAAAAACTCACAGAAGATTTCTGTATTGTTTGGAATTTTATTATAATCGCTAGCTTTTAGTTTCTCTAAATGATCAAAAACTTTATCAAATTGAGAGTTACCAATACTGACTTGATCCGCTAAAGCGGTATCTTTGATGTATTCGAATTCACCGCGATAGAAGATTTGACCTTTGTAAGCTACGATCCAGTCATCCAAAGTACCGGAATCGTTAATTTTCACCAGCGTCAGTTTAACCCCGTCTGTTTTAGCTTCAATGCGCGTTTTGGTTTGCATAAAGCTTAAGATTTGATCTGCGGTTTTGAATTTGCTGGTAACTTGAGGAATAGAGATGTCTAACATTTAGCTACCTTAATAATTAGTTTTTGATTATTAATATTTAAAAATCTCCGCAATCATCGCTTTCAGCGTACATTGCGGAGATCTCAAAAGAATTGAAGGGATTAACGACCCAATGAATCGTCAACTAAAGTAAAAGTAAGATTTTCATAATTGTGATCGTTATTCCAATCGAAACCTGCATGTTTTTCGAATACTACTAAAATCGGGAAGTTTTGAGTGGTTTTAGCATCATCCTTGATAAATTGCATTACCTCGATATCATCATAATCTCCGGTATCATCGAAGACTTCTAGCGCGGCTAGAAATTCATCGAGTTCTTGGCGATTTTCAAGATATCGAGTTTTGCAGAATTTTTGTTCTAATGCTTTTAATTTCTCAATCTTCTGCTCCCCCGCGGTGCGGAAATCTTCCAGTTTGATAGTTTCATCTCTATAACGAAGTTCAACCAAACCACGAGCTTCGTCTGCGAAAACTAACGCATCAAATTCCAAATCCCCAAGCTCTTGGATAGTTTTGCGAGTGGTATCGCTCAATTTGCTAAACACTAACTTTTTGAAATATTCTGGATTGTTGTGGTTGTAACGCAATTTAGCAATTCGATATTCGAAAGCGTATAAATCATCTTCTTCCCGGGAAACATAATTCCATTCACTAAAAAGATCATTGATTTTGTAAGCTACAATTAATTTGTACATGTTGAAATCTCCCGCAATTTCTGTAAATTAGTTAAGAACATTTGCTTGCGCAAACTCGATGAAAGCGATCACTGCACCAATTAGGGCAACCGCGCTTATCGCGCAAGCCACTGGGCCCGCTGCGTTGAGAATTGCATTCAAAGCGATTAAACCAATAAATGGAAATAATACGAATAATAACATCAAAAAGATAAAGTCTTTCATTTTAAGATCTCCTGTGATTGCAGATGTCTATTAGTTAATTTCTTTGATAGTCGCGACAGTGTAAACTGTGCCTTCATCGATTAACATGTAGAATTCATTATTGTAGGTATCGAATTTCATTTCGCCTTTTTGATATAACTCTACTACCTCATCCTCATCACACGCATAGTATTCACCATACTCAGTAAAATAACAACCATTAACAAGAACTACTTCAACTTCACGACCTAATTCTTTAACAAATACCGTAGCCATTTTATAATCTCCTAAGCTTTGAATCTTTAAGTTTTTTACACCGTTGGTGTCCTATCTCTTATGTGATGTATTATAATAGAAATTAGAAATTGAATCAATACTCAAAACAAAGAAAATGCCTATTGTTGTAATAGGCATTAGTTATCAATACTGAATTTTAGCATTCAGCCTTTCCAAGAAAGTGCGATACTTTCGTTTATATTCATCCGGAAGCTTATCATAAGCTAACTGGCAATCTAGGTCGACGATCTCGTCTGTTACGTGAGTGCCTTCGATGTATTTCTTGGTAACTTTACCAGTCTCCAAATTCATACAGATTCGGAAATAACCTGGTAAATTTAAACCAAACGAAACATCCGTTGTATTCACATATCGGATAGGTACGTCCAGCACTGGAGTTTCCGGAAGATCTAATGGTTTGCGAAGCAATGTTTTAAGCCAGTTGAGCATCATAACCTCCGCAAATTATTCAGTTGTCCAATATTCGAGAATACCCGGATCTAGCATTTTGTCTTCATACCAAACCACGCCATTACCTTTGACGCCCTGCATCCCGAAAGTAATTTTGCAGAATTCGCATTCCATTAAGTTTTGGTAAACTACCTCCAATAGCTCTTCATTTGCTTCAGGCTCCGTTAATTGCCAAAGTTCCGGAGTTTCGAAAATTCGAAGTTCGCTGTTACAGAAACCGTCGAGATATTCGGTATTCAAATAGATTTTGACCTGCGGACCTTTTGTAGGTTTGAAGATAGCATAGCAAGCTTCTACTACAATGAATTTGCCTAGTCGTTTAACTTTGTTGGTGCTTACTCCTTCTCCAGCTAATCGAGCTACTAAAGCCCCACCAATTACAGAGCCTTCCCCTAATTCTTCCGCAATAGATTTGAAAGCTTCGGATTCTTGGAATGAATTGACAATAGCTTGGATTCGAGGTTCTAACCATTCGCGGATTTTCTCCGATTTTGGAAATTTGAAATTTCCTGCGCCGCGGGCTTGATATTGATCGGTAGAGATAAATTCGATCTTGCGACCATTAACTAACGGTTTACCGTAAAACGTGGATTGCATATTAGCTCCTATTATTCGGCTGGTTTAAAACGCTCTGCAAATTCTAGCGCAGCTAGATAAGCAATAGCTTCTACTTCGGTTTGGAAACATAACCCAAATTTTACGCGTAAGCGTTCGTATTTGGAATCGTTGAATTTGACTTTGATCACTTTAGTGAGATCTTCGCTAGCGCGAAAATAATCTTCACCAAATTTCGGCTCAAAAGATTTTGGAAGTTTGATGAAACCTAATTGGTTACTGAAAGATTCCGGTTCTTCTGAGACGCGATCTTTTGCCACGAACTCTAAAGTTTTGTTAGATCTTTCGATGACAAAGCAATCGAGTTCCTCCGCTAAAATGCGAACTGGGATATGACCATCTAAGTAATAAAATTTCATTTTGCGCTCCTGTTATCGCTCCTGTGATTAACTTATGTGATGTATTATAATACACCTAAACCAAGAAATCAACAGTTACTTCAACAATTCCTGCAAATTAAATCTCGTATTGCAGGATTTCGGAACCTCGTTCAAGTTGATCTGATAATTAACCAACTTACCGCTCAGGTTATGTTGATTGTTGTTTGGGAATTTCCACGCTAGTGGTTCTCTTCCTTCGATAGCAACCACCTTCCAGAAACCATCAGGGATAGCGATATTGTTGAACCATTTTGGAGTATAGCAACTTTCAAAATAAGTTCCGGAGATAACCAACACTTTTTGATGATGACCTCTTAACTTCGCATAACCTTCTAAAGTCTTCCAAAGCCCTCGATTCAATTCCGCAGATTGCGGAGCAATGTTGGTCATTAGGAAAGATTCCTGGATTGTCTTTGGATAAGAGGTATTGCTTGCGGCAGAGAGGTGCCCACGATCCCAACCAGATTTAGTATAATCTTGCGGTTTTGGTGAATCCAGCACTCTCGGATCTTGGATAAATTGCGCATCACGCACATAATCCAATTTGAAATCGGTTGGCTCTAAAGTTTCTACTACCACTTCCGGTACGCGAAATCTTTTGTTGAAGTATGAGGTGTACTGAGAGTTACACAACTTTTGAATAGTATTAGTGTATTCAAATTGAATTGGGTAGGTTTCACACTCTTTAGGATTTGGAGCGGTTTGAATTTGTTGGGTTTGCAAGGTTGAGTACTTCGGTGAGGTCAAAGCAATCGAGCTCGCTGCAATCAATGCGGTACCCGCAAATAATGCGGTTTTCTTAAGCGACTTAAATTTAGTAAAGATTTTCATTCTGTTTTGAGTTTAGTTTATGAATAATACGATATTGGTATGTATATTATAATATTTTTAATCATATTTCAACATATTCAGGTATACACTAAAATGTAATTTTTGAAAAATTTTGAAATGAGGTGTTCGTGTTTCGGTGACAGAAACTTTGAGGTTTTGGAAATAAAAACCCCGCAATTGCGGGGTTTTTATAGCGTTGGGATTTTAGTCCTCGATTATAACTTGCAAGAAATTGCTGTTAATTGAGTCGGTTGATGTAGCATTAGCGGCTACTGTTACGCGATTCTCAGTGATAGTGGTTTTGCCACGAACTTGAGGGAGGCTGACGCCGCTATCTGATTTTGTATAGTCGAAGCTTGCTGCAGTACCGGCTTTCACTCTAAATATCAGCTTAGAAATTAAGGTCTCTCTATTGCTGGTTGACACCCCAGAATGTATTATTTTTTTTTCTGAAACAGTGTAATTCACCGCAGGGATTACTACCGGCTCTTCATAATCGCTTGGTGTAGTTTTAGTGTTACCGGTGAATTCGTTTTTACGAGTAACTTTACCGCCAATAACATTAGATTCGGTGATTCGGCTGGATACGGGAGCGATAGCACCGCTTAGAACAAACGCTTGCCATCTACAATTTTTACCAGCGGCGCGAGCAAATACTATTACAGATGGCTCATCTGCGGTTATTGTGAGCACGCCTTTTTCAAACGTGAAGTCGCCCACGGTGCCGCCGAGAACAGCATTAGGCTCTAGTGAGTTTTCGCGGTAGTTGGTGTATGAAAAGCTACCATTTGGGAACTCAAACGCCGCACTTGTTGTGCTTAGTGACATCCTTAATAACACCACAGACGACGCTCCGCGAAGATTTATCTTCACCCCGTTTAAAGTCTCCCGATTCGCGTAAATATTAGCACCATTAGCTACGCGGAAGTATGTACTGCTAGGGTTTGCGATTTTGTACATTTGGAGCGCGATACCGGTCTCGACATCCGTTGCTGAAATTCGAGGGCAATCCACACTTGGAACATAAGTGGTATCGATTTTGGTATTTGCTTTTAAAATAATAGTATCCGTATTATTTTTAGCGTTTTGATCTAATGCACTGTTAGGATTTACTGTAGCTGAGAATTGATAAGTTCCGACGTTGTTCGCTTTTACGCTAAAGCGTAGAATGAAAGTACCGCCTTTTGCTAAACCTTTCAAATTGTAGTTTAGTTGATCTAAAGTTTCGACTTCGTCGACTCCCTGTTTAGAAGTACGAACATCCTGGATTTCATAGTTACCTAAAAGAGGTTTTTGAACCGTCAAGTTCGTCAATTCATTTTTGGATTCGCCTGTATTAGTCACTGTAACCGTAACATTGTAAGTTTCGCCAGTAAAGGCAGAAGTTTTATCCGCAGCAATACCAACTCCGATTTCTTGGAAAATCGAATCTAACGCGGCTAATTGGATACATTCACCATCTTGCTTAGCCAGTAAAGTGGTACCTTTCTTCCAAGGTTTTGAAGGTAGTGCGCTAATAGACTCGCAATCAAATCCACTTTGAACTTCCCACTTCTTAGTTTGCGGGTTAAACGTAATACCCTTACCGAGATTATCTGGAGTGATTACTTTTAAAATTTTCATTTCGTTTCCTTATTGTATTAGATTCCCCGGTTTTCACCACAGGTGAGGTTTGGGGAATCTTTATGGGTAGTTAACGGGTTGCGATGTGCTCAATAGGTTGGAAGTTAACGGTGAATTTACCAACAAACGCTTCAATCACTACTGGTTTGAATTCAACTCTAAGTTTGAATTGGCTACCAGAACCATCGAATGATCCATTGTATCTTGAAGAGTATCGGAATGTCGGATTGTCATAGTTTGAGAATTGAACATTTTCTTCGCGCACTTCATTAGATCCATCAAGGTCAGAAAAAATGAATGTCGCTTCGGTATCTCTCTCTTCTCTTAATCTTTTTTTGATTAATTCCGCTATGTAACCGTCTTGATCATTATTCACCGTTACCACGTCTAATGACGCCTCTCGATTATTAACATCTTTCCAACTTACAGTCGCGTTGGTTTCAATGTACGGTAAGTCAATCCAAGGGTATTCCACGCTTCCACCTTTTACGACCGTGCCGTTATCTTCAGTGAATCCGTTAACTTGGTCAATGGTAAATGTTTTACCTCTTCGCGCCTCGTTTGCGAGTTTAGCATTCGCCTCGGTTACTGAAATGCCGCTAGCATGTTGAACTCCGTTTTTAGTGGTATAGCTCAAATTCAGAACTTTCATTTGATCTGCGGCGATATTTCTATACTTATCCGATAAAATCGCACCACCTTGCTCGTTTAAAGGATCCCAATGAACATTAGAAAGATCAGACGCTTGGATATTGCGTTCGTTGCGGATTACTACGCCGTTATCAAAATCTTCGAATGTGATATTGTACGTATGCCCAAGATCTTGCAAGGTGATGTTTTTTGGTGAAACTGTAAATGAATAGTGATGCTTACCACTGTAAGATCCGATACCCGAAATGGTGCCATTATCAATCAGCGCAAGAAGTCCTCTTTGTAGAATACCCTCTGGGATGTTAAATGTTTGGGTTTGACCTCGTTTTTCCCCATCCCCATAAGTAACAGAACCAGTGATGACTACGCGCCCTTCGCGAATTTCTTTAGCGACTAGTGAATTTGCACCCGCACCCGAGTAATAAACGGAATTTATCCCGTCAGCTGCGTATGTCGCTTCAACAACCTCATCTTGCATTACCGGATAAGGGGCCTCTAGCACGGTGCTGCGAATCATCGGTTTACCTTCTAGGGAATCCGCAAAGCGTTTATTGGTAGTAAATTTGATTTTCTTATCTTTAACAAAATCATTATACGCCTTGGTAGTTTCGAATCTTTCATTTAATATATCGCTCGAATATTCAAAAGAACCAAATCTATCCGTCAGAGTGACACCATCGATATTTGAGACAGGGAAGCTAGGAGTGATAGTATAAACTTCCGAATCAATCGAAATTTCAGATGTAAATGTGGCTTCTTCATCTCTCGCAGGCGCACGATCTTTGAGGGTTACTTTACAGGAATCCCACATATAACCGGATGCGCGATCGCGCAATTTAATGCATTCTTTCTCAACGTAGCGCTCGTCGTCTTCTTGTGGTTCTACATAATTGGTGACCTGCTCAATTTCAGCTTCGCTGACAAAGTGCACTTCCCATTTCTTAGTTTGTGGATTATACGCGATACCGCGGCCTAGGTTCTCGGGTGTAATAACTTTTTGTGTTTTGGTTGCCATTTAATTTTCCTTTTGATTAGCTAATAAAAAAAAAGAGACTTGTCGTCTCTTTATTTAATTAAAATAACTTAATGATTAAAGTTTTTTGCTAATTTAGTCTTCGACTATAACCTGGATAAATTCGGTATTCACACTATCTGTGGATTTAGCATTCGCCGCTACGGTTATGCGGTTTCCGGTGATAGTAGTTTTACCGCGCACTTCCGCAGTTGCGTAGTTACCAGTGCTGATGAAATTTAACGATGCCGCTGTACCAGCTTTCACTGTAACGATCAGCTTGTCTCGTGTAAATGCATTTTTAGCACCGTCAAAACCTACACCCATTTTAGTATTAGCCTTAATAGATGATGGTATAACCTGCATTTGACCTTTATCGCGTTGTGACAATCGCGAAACTTCTACCTCGTGACTCCATTTTTTCTCTATTCGAGTGGATGCACCAACAACATCGCTAGTGATAATATTGAAACTAGTAACCGGTAACACCGCTAATACCACGTAGTTTTGCCATCTACAGTTTTTACCTTGCGCTCGACAACTAAACGCAAACGATTTAACATCTTCTGTTATTTCAAGCACCCCATTATTAAATGTATATCCGTCAGTGCCGCGTTTGGTATAGTCATGATCCCCGATGATGGCACTACTATAATCCGCTTCAATTGTCCTAAAATCTGTAGTGGTATTATTACTGAGAACCGCTGCTATTCCGGTATTGTTTGTTCTTTTATAACCAACTACGGTGCTTGCGCCGTCCAATCGGATTCTCAACCCATTTAATGTTCTTCGATTGGCAAAGATGTTGGATCTCCCGAGATTGAAGGTATCGTAAGTGATGCGAGATCTCACATCCACAGTACTATAGCCGGAGATTGAAAGTTGCTGTAAAACTACATTACTATCCAACTCCGTTGCAGTAATACGAGGACAATCTACGCTCGGAACATATGTAGTATCCACTTTTGAGTTTGCAGATAAGGTAATGGTTGCGGTGTTATTCTTTTGTTCTTGATCTAACGCGCTGTTAGGGTTAACAGAAGCGGAAAATTGGAAAGTACCGATATCGTTCGCCACTACGGTAAACCGTAAAATGAAAGTACCACCTTTAGCCAAACCTTTAAGGTCGTACGCAAGATCATTCTTACTATCGAAAGAATCTAAACCTTGATGTGAAGTAGTTACATCTTTAATTTTATAGTTACCCAATAAAGGTTTTTGAACGACTAAATTAGTTAGATCATTCTTACCCTCACCAGTGTTAGTTACAGTTACCACAACGCGATATTCTTCTCCAGTAAAAGCAGAAGTTTTATCTGCAGCGATACCAACCCCAATTTCTTGGAAAATGGAATCTAAAGCAGTAAGCTTAATACATTCACCATCTTGTTTAGCGAGTAAAGTGGTGCCTTTCTTCCAAGGTTTTGTTGGAAGCTGGTCGATTGAAGCGCAAGTTAAACCAGTCTCTACATTTACTTCCCATTTCTTAGTTTCTGGATTGAATACGATTCCTTTACCAAGATTTTGGGGAGTAATTACTTTTAATTTTTCAGCCATTCTTCACCTCCAGGATTAAGCAAGCGCTTTAACTAGATAACGAACTTTAAATTCTACCGCTTCGGTATGAGTTGAAGTCGCGTAGAAAGTTACACCTTCGTTACTCAAGTCGCTGTAGTGCGCATTTTCGTGGATAGAACCAGCTGGGGTATCTTCCGCAGTGGCTTGCACGTTTAAGATTTTGGTAAAGCCGTAAGAACTTAAGTCAACGCGTTTTGAACCTTCAGTTCCAGTTCCTTTTGTAACCGGAGTAGTTTGGATAGTTAAAACACCACCAATTTCCACTAAATCACCTTGTTTGATTACGTAAGAATCTTCCGATGTTTGAACTTCCGGTTGAACGCTTTCTAACTCGCGAACTTGTTCGATTGGAGCGAAGACTTCTGGGATCTCGATAGGGGTGTTGAAACCGTTAATATTAGCATTAATAAGCATTTTGTATTCCTTTTAAATTAGCGGGAGAGGGCTCCGGAGAGTGATGGAGCCCTCGTTAGATTAATCTTCGATGACTACGTCCAAGTATTGCGATTTTACGCTGTCAGCGGATGTTGCATTAGCAGAAACGGTCACGCCAGTATCAGTAATCGTTACCAAACCAGAAGTTTTTAACGGAATTAATCCATTCCAGTTGATATTCGCTGAAGCCGCGGTGCCAGCTTTAACTTTCAATACAGAAACTAAAGTTTCGGTCGGGTTGATAACCACTTTAGAAGGATCTACCCCTTCTTCTGGAAGATATTGGAAAAACGCTCTAGCATTTCTCAAAATATCAACATATTGGGAAGAACCTTCCACTACACGAGATTCAGTAGAAACCACACCACCCACTACATCAGTAAGTTTGATGGATTTCGGTGCTGAAGCTTTAGCAAAACTTAATGCCCATCCTTGCAACGCGCAGTTCTTACCTCGAGGTTTTACTAACAAGAAAATTGAGCAATAGTCATCATTAATGGTAATATTCTGTGAAGTTTCATCGATGGTTAGGTCTACCGCTGGAGTGCTACTTGAAGGGTTAAAGACCGCGCTATTTTCCAATGATGTCCCATAACCTTCTTTATTTGAACTGATTTTATAGTCTATATAAAAGTTTTTATATCCGGATTTCACAAATACAGTTTGTTGATCACGGCCTGCCGGGATGCCGTAAGCGATAATGGTGGATGGGGATGATAGTTTTAGTTTCAACCCTACGCTGGATCTATCAGTGAAAAGTACAGTACCTTTAGGAGCGCCGCTGCCCCAGCCTTGAGCCATCCGACGATTGATTTTCTTTTCACCAGCTTTAGTTACTTCAGTGTGTGCTTGACTTAATACAGTACCAGTTTGTACATCAGTTAATTCCACAATTGGACACTCTTCTGAAACTTCTAAGTTCGCGTCAGTTTTAGTTTGCGCATTTAACACGATAGTAGAAGTGTTGTTGCCAAGATCTTTATCTAACGCAGAGTTAGGGTTCACCATTGCGGTAAATTGATAGTTACCCAAAGCTTTTGGAACTACTGTGAAACGGATGATGGCGGTTCCGCCTTTTTTGGTGTTTTTGATATTATAAGAAAAATCATCAACACGTTCGATCTCACCAACTTGAACTTTTGAAGTTTCCAAATCTTTGATGTCGTAGGCTACACCTAAACCTTCCGGTTTTGAAATATTCAAATTAGTTAATTCGTTGGTACCTTCACCGGTATTGGTTACCGTTACCACAACGCGATATTCTTCTCCAGTAAAACCGTTAGTGCGGCTTGCAGTAATACCAACACCAATTTCTTGGAAGAAGGTATCGAAAGAAGATAAACGCACACATTGGCCATCTTGTTTAGCTAATAAGGTTGTCCCTTTCTTCCAAGGGCGTTCTGGTAGTTGATCGATTGACGAGCAATCAAAACCAGATTTGGCTTCCCATTGATTGGTAGCAGGGTTGAATTCGATCCCTTTACCTAGGTTAGCCGGAGTAATTACTTTAATACTAGTCATTAAGTTATTTCCTTTATTATAAAAAGAGAGGGTGGATTTACAAGATCGACCCTCTCGAATCTTCACATCGATCTTTAGATATTTAATCTTCCAATATCCGGGATCTTCGAAGAGCTACGCCGGAGGCGTATATTCCGCAGTTAAGCGGTTAATAATTAAGCTTTCTTAATTAAGTAACCTAATGAAACTTCACCAGTACCATCAGTTAATTCTACTAGATTGTCAGTGTCTAACACTAAACCTTCAGTAGTTGCTTTTAATGGAGAACCAGTACCAACTTTGATTTTAACTGGATTAGCTGCAGTACCGTTACCTTCTAAACCGTTACCAGCAGTAACTGGAACTAAATCACCGATGTTAACGCGTGAAACAGTTTGGCCTTCTTCGGTGTCAGCTGCGCCAACAGTGAATACTAATTCTTTAGTAGTCGCTTCATAAGAAACCGCTTTTAAGAAGTGGTCAGCTTTAGCTGCTGGGATTAACGGAGCTAAATCAACTTTAACTTCGGTGTCGTCACCTTTAGTTAATTTTAATTCTGAACCTACTAATTCAGCGTTTTTAAGACCAGCGCCTTTTAATTCGTTGATGATAGAATCAGTTAAACCGATACCGGTAGGTTTGTTTTCTAAATGAGCTGGGTGAAGTTTAACGTCCCATTTGTTAGCTTCTAATGCACCTAATTGGATAGTTTTACCAAGGTTGCTAGGAGTAATTACTTTAATAATAGCCATTATGATTTTCCTTTATGAGGTTGTTTTACGTAATTTATTTAATTTTAAGAGATCTCCGTAACTGAAATCCCGGAGATCTCAAATTCTTACATTTGCTCGGTGGTGTGAGTGTAAGATAAGGTTACTGCGCCAGTACCATCTACAAGAACTTCACTTGCGTGGTGAGCTTTCTTGAGGAAGTCTACTTCAGCTTTTAGTGTTTCTAATTCACCTAAGATGCGTTTAAGTAATTCCGGATCTACATCTTTACCGTCTCTACCCGCAGGACCTTGTGGACCTTGCGGACCAACTGGGCCTTGAGCACCAACTGGGCCTTGATCCCCTTTAGGGCCTTGACGACCTTCGTCACCTTTATCACCCTTGTCGCCTTTAGCACCTGGGCAACCTTTCTCCCCTTTAGGGCCTTGAGCACCAGCTTCACCACGTTCACCGCGCGGGCCCATATCACCACGTTCACCTTGAACGCCTGGGATACCTTGAATACCTTGAGGGCCTTGTTCACCGCGTTCACCGCGAGGACCTACTTCACCGCGTTCACCGCGTTCACCGCGCTCGCCACGGATACCTTGAGGGCCTTGGTCACCTTGAGCACCACGTTCACCGCGTTCACCCTTGTCACCTTTATCGCCTTTCTCACCTTGTTCACCGCGGATACCTTGTTCACCGCGATCACCTTTTTCGCCTTTATCACCACGAGGGCCTTGCGGTCCAGCAACACCTTGAGGACCTGCCGGGCCGGTATCCCCTTTCTCACCTTTGTCACCTGGTTCACCCTTAGGGCCTTGAGGACCTGGGCAACCTTGTGGACCGCGAGGGCCTTGCATAAAGTCGAATTGCGCGTGCGCGCCAGCTACACATTCTTCTACTGCCGGTTTAGTTTCTGGGCAAGAGCAAATAGTAACTTTTTTGTTTTGTTTCTCTTGTAGTTTAGCCGCTAATTCGTCTGCTGCGCTACAAGTTTTATCTAATACGAATGACATTGATTATCCCTTCTGATTAATGATTACCTTGCGAAGTCGCACCTAAATGCTCTGGATGTCCAGGATGAACTAAGCCTTTGATAGCGTCTTCTAATTTTTCGATACGAGCTTGTAATTTTTGGAATCTAGCTTCATAATCCGGATTTTGAACGTAAGCATTGAAGAAATCTTCAATTGATCCGTTATGACCTAAAGCTTGCCAAAGTTCGAAAGCCGATTTACCGTTTTCACCATCTTTACCCGGTTCACCTTGTAAACCGCGTTCACCTTGAGGACCAGGTTCTCCATCACGGCCTTTGTCGCCTTTTGGACCTTGATCACCGCGTTCGCCTTGATCACCTTTAGGGCCTACCGGGCCTTGTTCACCTTTAGGACCACGCTCACCAGTATCACCTTTCTCACCTTTAGCACCTTCCGGACCAACATTACCTTGTTCACCTTGAGGCCCCGGAACACCTTGCGGGCCTTGTGGACCGATTGGACCAGTGTCACCTTTAGGTCCTTGCGGGCCAGTGTCACCTTTAGGTCCTTGCGGGCCTTCTGGACCGATTAAGTGTTTGACTTTTAACGCATCTTCAGATTTTTTAATCGCTTCAGCAACACTAGCTAATGGAGTATAACCTTCAATACGGAAACAAGATGATCTGGTAGCATTAGGTTCTACATTAAGTTCTGACATTTAGAATTCCTTATTTTTACCAATTATTATATTTAAGATTATAAGCCATCGTGAGGCTCAGCATTTACCGGTTCTACTGGTTTAGGGGCTTCTTCAGTAGTCGCTGGTTTTTCGGTTTCTGATGCTACTGGAGCTTCTGGATTAGCTGGAGCTTCTTCGGTTACCGCAGGTTTCTCAGTTTCCGCATTTTCTACCGGTTTTTCGATTTCTGAAGTTTCAGCTGGAGCTGGGGTCACTGGAGTCACCGGAGTTTCCTCGGTTACTGTTGGAGTTTCGGCGTTTTCCGCTGGTTTTGGAGCTTCTTCCGATGCAACCGAGTTAGCAGGAACTTCCGGATTAGCTGGAGTTTCTTCCGTTACTGTTGGAGCTTCAGTATTTTCAGCAGGTTTTGGAGCTTCCGGATTAGCCGGTGCTGCAGGATCTACTACTTCATCAGCTGGTTTTGCATCTTCTGCAGGTTTAGGAGCCTCTACGCTGCATTCACCACACTCTTTCTCTTTCTCGTAAACAGGTTTAGTAGGAGCCGGTTTTCCTTCTAATTTCGCTAAACGAACTTCCAGTTCAAAAATGCGATCTAAGAAAGCTTCTGCTAATACTAATTGACTGTTACGAGTTTCAAAGTGTTTAGAGTAAAGGTTGATTTTTAAAGGATCGTGGATTTCACCAGAACCAGATAACGGATTTAATGATTGATTGATATAAGAAACACCATCAACACCATTTTCACCTTTGTCACCTTTAGGGCCGCGTGGACCTTGGTCACCTTTGTCACCTTTAGCGCCACGATCACCTTTATCGCCTTTGTCACCACGATCACCTTTATCGCCTTTTACGCCTTGGTCACCTTGATCACCTTTGTCACCGCGAGCACCTTTGTCACCGGTTTCACCTTTGTCACCGCGATCGCCTTTAGCGCCTTTATCACCACGGTCACCTTTGTCACCTTTGTCGCCTTTTTGACCTTGTTCGCCTTTCTCGCCTTGTGGGCCGCGTTCACCTTTATCGCCTTTAGGACCTTGTGGGCCAATTGGGCCTTGCGGGCCTACTTCACCATCTTTACCATCTTCGCCTTTTGGACCAGCAGGGCCAGTATCGCCTTTAGGACCTTGTGGTAAGCATACAGTATATGGAGCAGAATGGTACATTTGTTCTTTTGCATGTTCGTAGCGTACTTGACGTTTACGTTGAACGTCATCCGCTTTGCATTCGTATTCAAAAGCCATTTAATTTTCCTTTTATTTGTTAACAAATTTAAGTCTTGCAAGTTTACGCGTAAGCGTAGATTTGCAGATTTTACTAACTCGGAAAGTTAGTATAACTCGAAATGAGGACCATCGATGAAAGCTTTCTTACCAAGTTTTCTTCGTTCCGCGGAGTACTCATTTACAAGATCTTTAGGGGATTTGCTGGTGTCATTTAACACAGCCCAAGCGCCACCCCAACGAACTCTAACGCCAAGCTCTTTCGCTGCTGCTCGCACAGCTTCTACGATTGGATAGAATTTTTCCAAATCCCATGAAAGCGGATATGGAGCTACGTCAACCGCATGGCCAAAGCCATCGGCTTGTTTAATGTGATTGGAGTTTAGAGTTTGAGTTAATTTTTTCGCTAATAATTCTTTTTGACGTTCTAGCGTTCTTACGCCTTCCGTAATGGAGAAGTCTTGGCTAGATTTTTGGATCGCTAGGTTCATCACTTTGACTAAATCTGGATGAACACCTTGCAACTTTTGAATTGAAGATTTGCCGAATTGATAGGCCATTAAGTTATACCTCTGCAAGTTTTACACTATAGTGTATTATTTTAATCGTTATTTTATATTTAAGTATTATTGAATCGATTTAATTAGATATTCAAAGTAATAGTATCAATGATATACTCTTTAGATCTCGGTTTGTACATATTTCCGTATAAAGTAAATCCAAACTCTACCATTACTTCGTTATTCGAAAACTGGTCGATTTCTGGCGGTTCGAAGGTAACTGAATCTAATTGTAAGCGAATACTGGATTCTTGTTGCTCTTCTACCATTTTGAAGGTATAGAATGGATTGAAGAAGCTTGCGACTTGTTCCACCAACATCATCGCATCATTCATCCCTCTCGTAACGAGGTTCAAACGAACCGCAATATTGTACGGGCTTGGAGCGCTGGTCATATACGCGAACGCGTTCTTATTGGTTAAGCTTTGCATCGTCAATTCTCGTTGAACCGCGACGTTTTTGTTATTTTGACGGTTCTGATCATACGTCATAGAATCGATGACCAAGCTGGCTCTTGGTAGGAAATTAGTGTTCCCGTTCATCAATTCGGAAAATTCATGCTCTTCAATAGTTAAGAGTTTTTCACGGTTACCGTAAAATACTGGGAGCTTTCTTTGATACACTTTGCCGTTGGCAAGGTATTCTACTCTTAAATTACTAAAGAACGCCAACATCCCCGCTACATACTTACGTATAGTATTTGGATGCTGTTCCAATTGCTCGAGATTTTCCGAATTATCCGAGGTCTCCGCTTTCGCGGTATTTTCCGAATCTTGCGGGTTTTGTTCACCTAAACTCAAACCATTGTATTTTAAAAGTTCGATAGTAGTTGAATCTTGGCTAATCTGTATTCTGGTATTGAAAGCATTCTTGGGATTAGAAACTTTCTTAACACAAAATTCCTTCTCACCAGAAAGTAACTTGTCTCTTTCTCGATCTAATCGATTAATATTTCTCGTAATATCGCTTAACTGATTTTCCAGATCCTGGTCGAAAGTTTGCTCCGCGTAATTCCAGCTAGGTTCCAAATTTGAATCGCTTAGTTTTTTCTCAACTTTGAGAAAACTTCTAGGATTTTTCAGTTCCGGTTTATTGCAATCCAGTTCCGGAGATGAACAAAAATCTTTACAAGGAACTTCAACGCCTTTACCATCATAGGTTATTTTGCTCATTTTGGACCTCTTAAACGATTGATGATATCCGCAGTAGAAACGTGCGATTGATCTTCGATATTCAACACATTGGTAGTATGAACGGTATGCGGAGTATTGGATTGATTGATCTTCGTCAAATTAACCAAGATAGTAGAGATTTCTTTATAAGATTGCATAAACAATTTTACACTTTCGATTTGCGCTTTGTTTAATTCGCTGTAAGCGGAGACTAGCAAGGCGCGGGATTCCCCTTCACTTAAGACCAATTCTTCCGTTACGCTTTCCAATACCCTTCGAGAGTTTTGAGTAGTTTCTCTAAGCATTGCTCGCATATAACAGAAATCCTCGATCATCGCTTGTACGTCTACGACGTCTGCAGCGATTTCAGTAACTGGGGCTAGGGATTTCGTTTCCGTGGATTCTTCGCTGGAAGCGATTAATTGCCCTTCGATGGGATTTGTGGATTTCGGAGTAACCAAATACGTCTCAAGTTCTTCCGTGGTGGTTAAGATATCTTCTGAGATCTCAACATTCTTGGTAAGCTCTTGAGTAATTTTATTCATTTTGTTGTTTAAGTGTTCAAATTTCTCTAAATTCATCCGATTTGGTTATGTTTATTATAATACAAATATTTATTAAAACAAAAACCTCAAAATTCTTTCGAACTTTGAGGTCTTTAAACTTTCGGTTACCGAAACTTACGAATTAATCGATTGGATAACGATCATGTAAATCCGTGTAACCACCAATGTAAACATTGTTCAGCAAAATTACCGGAACCGTCTTAACCGGATGATTAGCTACTTTTGATAGCTCTTCAGCTGTCCAGCCTAACTCTTGATAGTTGATATATTGCACATCGCGGAAGTAACCTTGTTCTTCTAACATGCTAGCTAATTTTTTAGCTTTTTCACAATATGGGCAACCTGGGCGACCGTAAATTACTAATGACATTGAAAATTTTCCTTCTTAATTAAAAACGTAGTATATTTATAAAATCTGCATCTGCGCTTCGATTCCCAACGAGTTTCTTGCAAGGAATCGCGCGATGTGACCAATGCAATCAATTTGATCTCGGAATTCTTTAATTGGTGAAAGCATTTTCTCTCCAGGGAATTCCAGTGAACTAAATTCTTGGTAAATGATGTAGGTGGTATGAATTTTACCAGATGGCTTAACCCAGAATAGGGTATTGTTGTCGGTTCTGCGAGGATCGTAGAATCTTAAAATGCTATCCGGGAAGATCTCATCAATCTCCGCTTCGACGTATTCAGTCATTGTTTGCTCCTATGTTAAATTTAGTTAACCCAAAACTTTCTCAGTTAAAACCATAAAATTGCAGGACTTCGCTTTCGCGAAATTTCTTGCTGCTTCCCATTTAGCTTGGTTCACCAGATAAGTGTTAAGCTTAGCCCCGTAACGCTTATCATTCTTTCTGGGCATCTTTGTTTCGCTAGAGGATTTGATCTCTACGATAAAGATATCCCCAGTGGTAAACTTTAACCAAATATCTGGGAAGTATCGGTGAACTTTCCCATCCACAGGACTCAAATACGGAATGTGGAACGGTTCCAAACTCCACTCTTCAATCTTTGGGTTATGGTCACAGTATTTGAAAGCTTTAAGCTCTAAACTAGACTTGTAAAGAACACAGAGATTTCCTTCGATAATCTTTGTGCTCTTCATATGATCATCTATCGGTAACTTAAACTTCTCAGGATGAGTTAACCGATAGTACCCTTGCTTTGGTTTCTTCATATAATATTAGACTTCATTTAAAATGTCTACTAAATCTTTCAAACTAATACCAAATTCTTGGGTATTTTGTTTCTTACATTTAGCGCATTTAAATTTAGTCTCAAATAAAACACCAAACATCTTCTCTCCGAATAATTTAGCGATCGCTAAAAAATCGACTAATCGCATTTTCAAAATATCGAAGTTCTCTCCTTGATTGTGTGCATCCAGCCATTGCAACATAAACATGCCAATACTCGCCGTTGGCGAATCGATGTGACCTACATCTTGGATAACTTCAGGGCGAACAAATTCGAAAATATAATGAGTTTTATCTTTACCAGTATACTCAATAAAGAATCGCTCTTTTGAGCTAGATGAAGTTTTCATTACTTTTGCTAGCTCAACTGCAATTGGGTTATCGTGACCGCAATGCTCACATTCGAAATTTAGCGGAGCTACGACTTCGAGATCTTGCATAGCGTTCAACAGAACATAAATTTGTTCGGGTTGAGATAATCGCTTACCTTCAGCGCCAAATACTTTCTCAATTAACGATTCTTCGGTAAACGGTTCATTTCCTTTCTGGATAAAGAATCCAAGATCTAATTCGAATTTCGGTAACGGAAACTCTACATCTGGTGGTAATTTTGTTTCCTTCGGTTCTTCGGAAGCTGGGGTAGTAGTCGCTTTAGCGAAATCTCCTAATCTTGCTGGTTTGGTCATTTTATAATCTCCTATTCTAATGATATGGTTTAACTAAATTCAAAGTAAGTAACATATTAGGACCAGCAATACTTAATTTTGAACTCCAAATTAAGAACAATCCAGATTGCCAGAAATCCCCTTGCGCTGGTAAGTTTGGATCTTCTACCCTTGCGTTCTCAAAATAACTTACTGGAATCGCAGTCATCGGAACTACCGCTTTCGCGGATCCCGGAATAACAATCGTAATCGGCACTAATTTGATTTTAGTGGAATAACTCTGTTGCATGCGATAATACATGTAACGTGGGTGCGTAATATTTTGAGTAACCAAATCCCACGGAGCGCCGTATACAGCGGATGGTGTTTCGTTTTGCTTAATTAAGCCATCCGATACTGGATACGGGTTAATGACCGCAGTATCAAACGCGAGACCCATGTAGTTTTCCACTTTCTCTAAACCAATATCGTTAGGGTCTACCTGGGCTCCGGAAGTCTCCGTCCATTTGAAAGGTTTCTTAACCGCAGTATAATACGTATGTTCTTTCTTCGCTTCTGTAAAAAGATCTGGGTTGATCTCAGCACCAAAATCTTGGATCTTCCAGGGTAAGTCACTCTCGATTTGTTTACCAAAGGTAAAGGTGTGTTGTTGCCAACCTTTATTGGTAGTGTCAAATTTCGCGTAGATCCCTTCTTGCACATAATCCGGATAATTAGTACCGATAGCATCCAAGTGCATAATATCTGACCAGTTGATCACTACGATTCCACCATCTTGCGGATTCGCATAAATGAGGAAGTTATCTTTCATTAACTCTTCAACTAGGTAAGATAATGTAGGACCGTTGATCGGAGTACAGAAATTCTCCCAGAAGACGCCACGCTCACTAGTAGGTACTCCGGAATAGAATTTGAATGGGATGTTGTGCGCTTTAAAGAATTCTTCCGTAATCTCTAAAATAGTTTTCTTTTCAAAACATTTCCACCAAATTACTTTGTGCAGTTGAACCCAGTGCGGTTTATCAAAGCCTAGTATCACCATTGTGGTCTTTTTACCGTGCTGGTGAGTCATCGAGGTGATCACCCCTTCATATGGTCGCTCTCCGGATTTGAAATCTTTCAACATAAAGCGAATCTTTTTACCTACTGGATTGAATTGCATCCCGGTAGCATCCAAAGTTCGGAAAGCTTGTGAAGTAAGTACTATTTGTCCTGGTTCACCAAGCACTCCAATACCGGAATGAAGGGTTGTTTGAATAATATGGTCAATGATAATCGGTTTATCGTTGATCTCCACCCCAAAGAAATCAATCTTACCGTGTAACGTTTGAACAATTGACATTTAATAAGCTCCTTTAATAAGAGAATTAATTATATGTAATAGTTTCTCTATCTCGTAAGATTGCTACGATATCATTTTCCGTTGGAATGTTCGCGTAGACGAAACCTTTACTGTTCCACGTACAGGCAAAAAATTCGCTCGGAGTAAGAATAAAGCCATCATAACAATACTCAGCTTCATAAATTTTATAAATCACTGCGATTCTACCATTGCGTAGTTTTACTAAAGTGAAGATTTCATCTTCTTCCGCGTTTCGTAAGTTTGCAAAATCAGTAACCTCTACTTCTACATAATTTACTAATTTTGGCTCTTGATGCAAAAGACGCTCTTTCATACTAAATCCCCAATCAGGATACCCTTCAAAATTGAAAGTAGTGATGGAATTGTTATAAGGATCTAACACGAATACACCGTTCTGGGCAATATCAACGACCATTGCGTCCCGCAATTCATCCTTTTCTGCGTTATAGATTGGGTATATTTGAAATTTTAAGTATTCTTTAGTTTCGAGAGTTTCTAAGTTTTCCATATAAGCTCCTTCCATTTGAATCAATAGTGAATCATTGATTTTAAGATCAATAGATATTTTTAATTAGATGTATTATAATATACATCAAACACTAATTCAACTTCAAAATTTAAGGAGTAATAAATGCCATCAAGTACCAATACGAACATAAATGTTAATAAGCCAGCTACCGGGGCGAATTCCCAGGATGAGGGTGATACTAACGCTGGGGGGCAGATAGGTAAAACGGAAACGGACGCAAAAGTAAAAGAAGCTTTTGAATACGCCGCAAAAGAGCTAGGGATGAAAGTTAAATTCCAAGGTGGATATATCGTTATCGATAAAGAATGTCCAGCTGGAACGGAAGAGCAATTGAAGAAAGCTGAAGGGGAATGTAAAGAGGCTACCAAGAAAGATCCAGAACCTAACGAACCACCTCCAGCGGAAGAAAAACCATTGGAAGATAAGAAATGTGCTATTGGTAACCCTGCGGAACGTCAACCAATTTCTGGTCGCGTTATGCTTAACGAGAAGATTCCGGGAACTCGCTTTACTTACGCAGAATGCGTAAAATCAGACGCATTCCCAGGAAACAAACAAATTGCGCTAGATAACGTGGATAGAAACTTATTAGCTAACAACGTATTTGCCTTCCAGCAATTAGAGAAATTCTTGCAAGCTACTGGAGCTTCTGGTACTGTTACCTCTGGTATGCGAACTGAAGCTTATGCAAAATCGCAAGGTTGGGCGGTTAATTCGCAACACAATACCGGTTATGCGATCGACTTTAAACCTTCCGGTTCGGTAAAAGGTCTATTTAAGAAAGTCATTGAATTGTATACTGCTGGTAAACTTTGCGGAGCGCAATTCATTTATGAGCTTGGAGGCTCTCGCGATAGCGGAATTATCCACTTTGACTTTAGTAACCGATCACCTGGTAAGAAAGGCCCGATGGTAGGTAAGCAAGGTAAAGGTGACCCGTATTACGAAGTTAGAAACGCGGCTGATTTAGAAGCCGCTATCACCAAACGATTAGGGCAGTAGACTGATAGGCCAGTAATAAAAAATCTCCGCAATTGCGGAGATTTTTTTTATTTTGAACTTTGAAAGTTTCGGTAACCGAAACTTTACGACGACGAAAAAATCTCTCAAAACTACACTTTAGTGTAAAGATGAGATTTTAATGATTTTATTATATCATAACTTACTTTTCACACAACCAACGTTTAGCTGCTACTGCGGCCATGTCGTAATAGCTGTTACCAGTTACGCCATTGGCGTCGACATTGGTTAATTTTCTAGAACCCGCTGGTCCTAATAAATGCGCGGCTGCTACAGCACCAAACTTATCGTAAATGTTTTTAGCTCCAGTGTAGCGGTTGCCTAGCTGTTTAATCTGGCTATTAGTATACGCAGCCCAAGCATTGTGTTGAAGTTGACGATCGTTTAAGAATTTAGTTTTGGATAAACCGTTCAACCATCTCGAAGGATCATCTAACTGATTGTTGCTCGTGCCCCGTTTAACTAAGCCCGCTTCAATCAGCGCTGCCGCACCCATTTGGAATTCACCTAGGTAATGTTGTTTATTCTCTACTGTTACGCGGAAATCACTTTCGGATGATGCCATAATCTTCGCTAAAGCGGTGGTTTGCTTCATATTCATCCCAGAAACAGTAGGTCCTAAATATGTCCAACCTTTCTTATTCTCGGCTTGTTTGATTTTGCTCATACCGCGCGAATCCGCTCCCTTAGCGTTAGGATCACACGCATCATCCACTTTATTACCTTGAGATTCATCATTTGGAGCGTTAGCTTCTTCGCAACTTCCGTTGTGTGGTACTGCTTGGATACCTAAACCACACACCATTTGCGTTGGAACATCTTTACCGGAATTTTTCAAACATTGGTAGCGCTCAGGAGACATCTTCGTTTCGCAAATTTTGAAAGGTTCTTTTGTTTTATTTCTATCCATATAAATGACTTTAGCCTCTTCGATAAGTTTAGTCATTTCTTCCTGCAATGATCCGAGATCATTTTGAGGTGGGAGATCTTTATTACAAGAAGTATTACCTTTATCGTCAGTTTGCGGATCACATTCCTTTTTCTTCTTGTTTTGCGAATTGAATTTACCGTTATACGGTTGACCAGGGCTACCACAATAGCAAATATTCGGGGCGAATAAACCTTGAGCTGTAAGATGACCGTTTACGGTAACGTTACTATCAATAATAGTTTCACACCCATCCAAAGTGATTTTAGCGCACCCGGAGGATAGGACTAACTTACCATCACACTCCATAATAATTTCAGGGCCGCAAGGTGTCCCTAAACGGATTCGGCGATTCGCATCATCTAAATGCAATTCAAAACCATTCGGAGTTTTGAGATGAACTTGCGGATTTGCGTCATCCATTTTGAAAGTGTTGCCTGCTGGAGTGTTAAACATCCACACCTTTCCATAGTTATCGCCTTTAGCATCTGGGTGGAAATCGCTGTTATCTTTTGAAACATCTCCAGGGCTATCGACATCGTGCCCCACGAAGACTCCAACGATTACAGGGCACTGAATATCTTGCTGTTCAAATTGAACCCAAACCGTGGTTCCTATTTGAAGTACACCCGAGTACCCAACTCCTTTGTGAAGACCAAACATAGTAGATCCCGCAGTCTCTGCCCACGGCAGATTTTCATCGGTTTCTTGGTGCATTCCCCAGACATAAACTCGACATCTCCCACGCTGCATCGGATCCTGATTATCAGTAACAGTTCCTCTTAAAAGTGACATTTTGTATAAGCTCCTTTTTTGGTTAACAAAACTTAACGTTTAATATTTAATTGTATTTTTAATAAACATATCACATTTTTTACGCGTTCGCGTAGATTTCGTAAAATTGAAATACAAGGTTGCGAGTATGGGTAAGTTGTTCAACGAAACTCTTCAACTCAGATTTCAAAAACAAAAAAAGCGAGAATACCAGACTCCAACAAAGTTGGAATCATAATGGTAATTCTCGCAATACTCAGGAGGTATTCTGTTAAATTCTACACATCTTCCGGAATTTCTTTAACTTGAATAAAGTCGCGAACCGGATCATAAGTAATTTCATCCCCATCGATCTTCTCTAATCGAACTAATCGATTCCATCGAGCAATTCGCATTGCCGGAGTCATCCAGTCATTTCGACGATCGTCGGTATCTGGTAAGTAAATCTGATCACAAACGATTTTATTTTCCAAGTAATCTTCTGCTCTCGCCCCGAGTTTAATCAATTGATCTACTTGTTCTTTTGAAAGATTATCGAATTTTTTCACCCAATTCGCATCTGGTAAAGGTAGCAATCCTTTACGAGCTTGTTTGATGATGAAAGCAGCATCTTCCATTTTCTTAACTTGGTTTAACCCATGTTTAACCAACTCGTCAAAATCGAAAGTAACCGGAACATCTGTAGGTTCATAATCTAAATGCCATTGCTGTTCTTTTAACGTTGGATCAAACAATTCTCGTTCGCGTCGTTTAGCTTCGAATTCTTCACGACGTTTATGAAATTCCTCACCAAAAACTTCTTTATGTTGAGCGCGATTTGCTGGTTGTAATTCATTGCTGAACATAGCAAGATCTTCTAAACCAGCTTTTCTTCGCGCATCGCGAATTTTCTTTTGCTCTTCTAATTTGATGAACTCTTCCTCGGCACGAGGGGCGCCAAAGCTAGCAAATACCGCTTGCTGTTCAATCATATTGTCCAAGTGACCGCGTCCAGTTTGTTTGTCGTGTTCGTAACGCGCATCAAATTTCTTCGTCATATTGTTTAATAAAGTTTGTTGACGTTGTTCGCGATCTTTACCGACTTCTTTGGTTTCTTCTTGAGCTCGTTCTAACTTATCCAAAGCTTCTGTTAATTTTGAAGAACCTAAAGCCCATTGGCGCATAACACCTTCAACCCAACGATCTTCTTGAGTTTTCTTCTGATATTGTTGACGCCATTTGATCGCTTTCTTAAACAAACCAACTTCTAAACCTTGATCTTTGAATTCCAATTCAAGCTCTTTTTGCTCAGTTTTAAGTTGTTGCATTCTAGTTTGAATATTCATCCAGCGTTCCGCAAACTCATCAAAAGATTGTTTAGCTTCGCGTTCTTGTTCTAAAACCTGGCTTACAGTTTGACCTTCTTCATTAACACCAAATTCATTGAACGTAGTCATCGCGTGTTGACTTGGAATTTTGTTACCGAGATCATCAATAGTGTAGAAAGGCTGATCAAATTGAGAGCTATTAATCTCAATAGATGGAGCTTTCCCGTGCGCAAACACCATCTCTTCTAATTCGCGAGCTTCTGGGTCTTTGGCTAATTGCTCTTCACTAAAGAAAGTGTTCTTGGTGTGTAAATCGTGCACCGGAACTACATTAGGTTTTAGTAATTCCAGATCTTTTACGTTTGGTAGATCCAGATCAATTTGATCTAATACGTCGGTCATCAGTTACTCCTAATTTAAATTCGTTATAATTTTGATTTAATGTAAATTTTTGCTTGAATAGATGTTTTTATAATATAAACAAAATCATCTAATTCATTTCTTAATCTAACAATATCATTATAATCTTTCACTCTAGAAAGGTCAACTGAATTTTCACCTTTTGGTAAAATTTCTAATACTTTCCAATGTTGAGTTCTCGGATTGTTAAGATGAGCTAACATACCTTTATAACCAGCAGAATCTCTGTCGAAGCACATTACCACTTCGAAATCTTTCAAAGCTTCTTGCATTTCCGCTGATGCGGCGACTCCTAAAACAGCGCCAATATTTTTGAAACCAAAGAGTTCACGTAAGCTCAAAGCATCGAAAATACTTTCCGCGATATAAACCGGTTCGTCTTCGTTACGAATATCCAACCAGAACTTTTGAACAGTATCATCTACTAACCAGATAAAGAATCTTTTCTCTTGCAAGAAACGAATCCAAACTCCTTGCAGTTGACCATTTCGATTTCTCATTGGAACCACAATAGCTTCCGGAATTTGGTAATCTTTACCCCGATAGGTAAATTCACCGGAAAAATCATAACATTCGAAATCTGTTGTTAAACCTCGAGATTTCAGATACTCTCCAGTAGGAGAATTTTCTGTTGCTCGATTAGCTAACAACTTTCCGAATTTTACTCGTTGCATCAACAATCGAAGATTATGCTTAAATTCTTCTAATTTTCCCATTTGTTGCATCCGTTAACCTTAAATTATTTGATTAAGCCTAATTTGCGTAATTCACCAGTAATTTTATCGAAAGTTTCTTCTAATTGGTTGACTTTAGTTACGCCTACACCTTCGTCGTATTCATTCAAAATCCAGAACATCAACGCGTATTGATCTTCGCTCATATCAGATTTCTTAACATCCAGGTTGATTTCTGCTAAAACGAATTCTTCATCCAATACAGGTTCATAAACGAACATCGTAATCGTGTCGCGATCTTCTGAGAAGTAAAGTTCCGCATCTTGTGTTAAACGAAGTACACCCTTATTCCAATGAACCTCTAAAGTTCTAACACCTTCTGGTTTGAATTTAGTAATTGCCGTCATTTTAAATCTCCTAAGTTTTGATCTTATTTCTTAATTTTCTCTATTATAGTGCATTCAAAATCAAAAATCAACACCTTTATAAAAAATTTCATAGTTGTCGGGTTTCGTTGAACAAGACTCGAGAGTTATGAAATAAAAAATCTCCGCGATTGCGGAGATTGCTTAGTATAATGATGCAATGTAATCTTTTAGATTAGATTTCGTTTAAGAAAGTGTCTAACGATTGATCCTGCTCTTTTTGAAGCATTTGACCTTCGGTTAAGCCTGAGGCGTCTACTACCTCTGCAGTACTGGTAGATTGAGTACCAGCAGAAGCTGCATCACGGAACATCACGTAATCTAACTTATCTTGCAATTCTTTGTAAGATTTGTAAGCTTCCGGTTTTAAGAAGTCATCTAAAGGATAGCAATTCTCCTTGATAAAGGCGACCGCTTCTTCTTTAGAATCGAACACAGAACTCACTTGATCTACTACAGCAGATTTTTCATAGCTTAAGAAACCAGAAGCTGCTTTGCTTGATACTAATTTGAAATTGTGACCTTGTAAAGGATTGAATAAAGCTTTTGGCTCCGCTCCTAATGCGCGGTCCGCGTCTGATGGGAACATCGCGTTTTCTAACATTAATTTCAAGCTTTGAGACATGTCCAGTAAGAACACTTTACCCTCATTCTCTGGTGTACCAGGGTCTTTCACCACAAGAATGTTTGCGTAATAGCGCGTTTGGCGCGCAAATTTGCGAGCTTCTTCTTTCTTGCCAGCTTGCCATAAGTCAGCCCAAGCTTTGTGGAATGGATCAGGTTGATTGATGTTTTGTGGAGATAACTCAGAAACCCAACGACGATCGTTACCTTTCTGGTTGTTTACGTTAATTTTGTAAATTTGCTGCATTAATTTTAAATTCGGATCTGGTAAGAAACGAATTATTGCTGCGCCGTTACCATTTTCATCGCGCTTTAATTTGTAAAAGCGATTGTCCGCGCCGTCGGTTTTCTTTTCACCGAACACATCTGAAGGGTTTTCAGCTAATTTGTCAAAATCGAATGATTGAATTTCCATAGAATTTTCCTCTTATTGGATTAATTGAATTGTCTGCGTAAATTGAATATCTTAATCAAATTACTAGATTATAATATAATCACTTCTGTAATTTGTCTACTAATTTTGCTAATTTTTTTACAATCATCCGCTTTCGCGGAATGATTGTATTATTTAATCTCTTAACAATCTTCGGTACAATGAAGATACTCACAGAGCTCCAAGAATTTGGAGTTATGTTTAAAGACCGGATTCCAAAATCTGGATTTTTCAATCCACTCTTTTGGCAACTTGTCTTTCGAATTATTATACTCTGAAACTGGAATACCTTCAAATAATTTGTTGAATAAATTAAGCTTTTGACTTAAACCAAAGTTTGCCTGTCTTACCAGGTCTTCCATACAGAGCTCAAAACCTTCCAGTCTTTTCGAAATTATATAGAACTTCTCAAAGTTTAAGAATGAATCCACTTCTTTCTCGGTAAGGGATTCTCTTACTCGTTGAGCCTTCTCTCCAAAAATCTCCAGTTTTTGCATTTCCGCAAATTCCTTGATGTTTTGGTAGTTTGTTAAGCTCAAATTACATTTTGTTTTCGAGTTGATCGAGGTCACTGAATTGAAGTTTAAGCTACACAATCTCGCGAAAGTTTTGCTACTATCAATGCTCCAAAGCTTACGATGATATTTTAAAATCGCTAAAAATCTCCCTACTGAAGACAATGAGCGATCTCCATCCTCATTGAAAACTACGCCACTGATAGTATCATTACCTTGCAGGATGTTAAACTTCTCTTCTTCTAAACTAGGAACGAAGTTCTTAGTTACCCGCTTAATAAAACATTCGATGCTTCCAGAATTTCGACTGCGTCGAATCATTTGGATACTTTGGATAACCGGAATAACATTACCTGGATCATAATGATAATGAGACCCTCTCAATCCCATTACATTCACCCCAACACTTACGCTAGGACTATACACGATAGCTCCGAGTTTAGCCAGTTTATAATCTTCTAAAATTTGATTTCTTACTTCCATCGAAGTTCCGGAATTAATCAAACCTACAGAAACACCAGCAGACTCCAAGAAGTGTTTGATGCTCAACCCAGCGGATACACTAACGCAACTTACTACTAGACCACCAGCTCGGTTATTGATGATAGATTGCAAGAATGAGCTAACATCTTTATGAATGATTACATTCGTTGGATCCTTAGTTTCATTGCTTACCCAGATCACATTTTTGAATTTAGTAGGTATTAAGTCTAAAGCGATCTTCTCCATAAAAGCATCGCAAATCATCATACTTCTGGATTTGTTCATCAAAGCTAGCATTTTAGAAAGATTATGTTCTCGGTTACTCGCAATACTGGAAGTGATGTGCTCACATAAAGTCATAAATTCGTCAATGATGATAGTATCAAAATGGTTCACTTTAGTGTCGATTTTGTATAAACTATCAAATTGACAGATGAATAATCTCGTATCCTTTTCCAACTTATGTTTATTATAAGCCCTAACTCCATCTTCTTTGAAACGCTCATAGAATTCATCCGCTAACGAAACCCTCGGAGTAATAATCAAGCAAGAGTTTGACTTATTCATAAAATCTCGGATTACTCGAGTTTTTCCGGATCCCATCGGAGATCTAAGCACTAAACAACCTTCATTACTAATACAAGAATTAATCTCCGCGTTCAAATTCGCAGTATCTAAAGAACCAAGCTCCACACTTTTGTTCTCGTAGATACGCTCTTTGTTTCCCCAATCTAAAAGCTCCTTGACTGGAATACTAGATCTGAAATTCTCAATCTTATAACGACGCTTAAATTCTTTTTGAATATCTACTCGCTCACCGGTAATTACGTTAGTAATTTGAAATGGATTGCTATCAAAGAATACAAAATCCCCCATCTGCTCGTTTACGAGAATTACGGATTCCTTGTATTCATCTCTTACCTCAAATCCAAGCTCTTTGAAAAGTCCTAAACAAACTTGACGGATATCCGGAGTAAACTGCCAGCACATCGCATCTTCGAATTCGTCCAAATTGAACAGAAAACCATCTTCATTACAGGTTAAGATTCCATTGTGACCGCTTGCAGTGATTTGGGCTTTCCGATAAAGACTAGTGTTAATCTTCGCCAATTTCGGATCTAGCATTTTTGCTAATTTTTTAGTATCTTGCAAAATCTTAGATCTTGTCGATGTGACGTTCTAAAAATGCAGATTTTCTCGAAGATTGCTTTGAGCACTTTAATGGAAAATTCAAGATATAGTACTTTTTGAAAAGCCCAGCCACTTCTCGCATCCCGAAAATTTCCTTGTTTTCAAATTCGAAAATCTTCGGATCTTCCAACGTACTGGTTGGAAACTTAGTATTGGAAGTAGCGGAGTGCACAATAGTGAAAATCATAGAAAGTATCGCTCCCTTAAATTCTTTGAATTCTAATTAGTAATTATTTTAATATAATATTGTATAGATTTCAATCGAAATTGATAGATTTCCTTCATTTTCATAAATAATTATACGCGTAAAAACAAAGGAAACATTATAATGACAACTGAAAACACTGAAAAAGTGGAAAACGTGGAAACTACCGCGGTAGCGGAAACTCCGAAAATCGCAGAAAAAGAAGGTTGCGAAATTGACGGTAAAGTAGTAAGAACTTTCGAGGTTCCGGGAGATTTCGTCATCGAGGACATCTACACCAATCCACAAGATAAGAACGAAAAATTGATTAACGATGTTGGTCAGCTTTTAGTGGAGACTTTCGGTAAACAAAAAGAAACCAAGAAAGAAAAACCAGCCAAGATTCTAAAAACTGACGATCAAATCGATCTGAGATTGGCTCAATTAGGAATCGATAACAACTTCAAAATGTGCAAAGATAAAGATGGTAAATTAAGTTATCGCTCTCATACTTTCCACATTAGATGTAAAACGGAATAGTTTTTTGAAGTATTCGAGTTTCGTTCAACAAGACTTGAAAGTTATGAAAAAAATCTCCAAGTTATCACAATTGTGAAATTTTGGAGATTTTTTATTAAATTTTAGTATCATCGCTACCAAAGAGCGAATCAAACCAGTTACCAGATGGTAGAAACGAATCCATTCCCTTCATCAAACCTTCAAGATCAAAATCCGGGAAATCTAAATCCATATCTTCATTGATAGGACTGGAGTCTTTAAGCTTATCAAGATTGAAAGCCTCTTCCGCTTTGTCTAAACCATCAGTCCCCTGAGGTTTAGCATCGAATAATTTAAACATATCGTTTACGGTTGATTTTAAACCTTGAATGCCTTTATTTGTTAATCCTTCCATTTATTACAATTCCCGCTATTTACCTAGAATTTCCTCTAATGCGCTAGCCCCGTTCTTATCGGCTTTCTCTTGAGCTTTCTTAGCTTCTTCTGCTTTCTTAGCTTCTTCTGCTTTCTTAACGGCTTTCTCTGCTTCTTTCTTAGCCTCTTCCGCTTTCTTAGTAAGTTCTTGGGCTTTCTTGTACTCTTCTTCCACTTTCTTACGCGCAGCTTCTTTCTGATCTTTGGTAAGAGTTTGGCTTTTCTCTACTTCTTCGAGTTTTTTCTTGAGCTCTTTTACCTTCTCTTGTTGCTCTTTAGCGGCTTTAGCCGCTTCTTTAGCTTTACCTCTAGTAGAAGCTTCTTCTGGAGTAATAGCTCCAACCGCTTCTTCCAACCAGCCAGTCACACCATCAAGAGCTCCACCTAAAGTTTCCATAGCATAATCAGTAACTTTACTTACGTATTCTCCAACAACTTCACTAGCCGCGTCGATAACAGTTGAGGTTGCCCCCGCTAAAGCGGCATCTTTCATCTTGTCGCCAAGATTATCGAAATCACCAGTAGCGATCGCATTAGTTAATACGCTACCCGCAGAGTTAATCGCATTACTTACAGTATCCGCTACGAGGTTACCTGCGTAATCCCCGAAGATACTACCAACAGCACCGCCTAGGTTACCACTAATTGCTCCGGATAATCCGCCGATAGCGCCACCAGCGATGCCAGCTACTTTGCCGAGAACACCATTCGCGATATTACCTAAAGCACCTAACGGGTTAGATCCTAA
>QWCI01000003.1_pt1 | contig 177549 bp, 192 predicted proteins | sample 1972541 | NCBI WGS metagenome assembly QWCI01 (sample SAMN09866712, study PRJNA288562) | Human oral metagenome isolate term3_saliva, whole genome shotgun sequencing... | isolation source: mouth | host: Homo sapiens | place: USA: California | reverse complement strand
CATCTCTGCTTCTTTTAAATGCGCTCGTAGTCCAATTGGATAGGGCAAGGGTCTTCTACACCCTAGGTTGCAGGTTCGAGTCCTGCCGGGCGTGCCAAACACTACAATCTATATATATATATATATATTATTATGGATTTTATTAAAAATAATGTTACCGTTGATAAAACAACTGGATGTTGGAACTGGAATAAATCTGTAACGAGTGCAGGATATGGCCAATTCCAAAGAGACAAAAAGTATTGGACTACTCATACATTTGTATATGTCCAATCGTATGGCGAAATTCCCAAAGGAAGTGTTATTAGACATACTTGTCATAATAGAAGATGTTGCAATCCTGATCATTTGATTATAGGTACACATAAAGATAACTATCATGATTCGAGAGATGTACATATAAAGGCAGATAATAGACGAGCTAAGGGATGCATTATTCAGGGCGTATATTACAGGACTATGAATATTGCTAGTAAAGCGACTGGTATTTCTATGTGTGCACTTAGTAAACATACAGACCCAAATACAAGAGTATTTGATATAGATGCTTACAGGGCTGGATGTATTACATCAAAAAGATGGGAAGCAGCATTATAATCCTGGTCTCTATCTTTACCCATCTACGTGTTGGGAGTAATAAGGGTAGGACTATCGGATAAGCCCTACCAATTTTCATATTATATATATACTTAATTAATATATTAGAAGTTTCACTTCAAATTTTGATTTGGTAGGCAACATTACAGTCTTTCTTCCTGAAGAACAGTAGCCTATGTTGGATAGGGCAGCGGAGGTGTCCGCGTATCGTTGGTTCGATTCCATTATCCTCCTCCAGGTTAAATATCCTCGAATGCAGTATACGATTACATTTATTATTGGAAATAAAGCAAAAAGAATCGTTACATTTTTGTCGAGGACCCAATTATGATAGAAGAAAAAGGATGAATGTATCAGATTGAAGAAGATTCTGATTATCCGTCATTCTTTTACAAGAACAAAATTGGAAACAATCTTGTTTACATCAGTTTTGAATTTAATAGAAAATATAATAAGATTCCTATTTATACTATTGCTGCTTATATTGGTAGGAAAAGAAATATTATAGAAACTTCTATGTATAGTAAAAGTATTACTGGTACAATAGGAGTTAGCGGATTTGTTAAAATAAAAGAGTGTATTGATTTCTTCGTTGAAGATTTCTTTGATAATAATAATGATGACAATACTCTTATGATTTCTATTTATGGAACTGATTCTAAAAGAGATAAGATATATGCTAGAACATTATCTCGTGATGGGTATGTTCAAAGTAATATATTGGGTAAGATAAAATCTTACTGTAAAGTGTTTCATAGAAATGCGGGTATGGTATAAGGGTTGTGCCTCGGTCTTCCACACCGATGAAGACAAGTTCGAATCTTGCTATCCGCTCCACTAAAGGTTATAAAATGACTCATCGTCAAAAAAGATTAAAAGATGTTGCATCTCGTTTAAGCAAAAGATTCTTCGTGCCTGAAGAGTTAAGAGCTAAATTAATTGAATTTCAGGAACGTGCAAATAAAGATGGAAAATTTGATTTCGAAGTTTTATTCGATTTTAAAAACAGACGTGTTCTTGATGTTCGAGAAGTGAAATAATACAAACGGAAGTTTGACAGAGTGGTAATGTGCCTGTTTGCTAAACAGAGTCCATGTGAGAGCGTGACATAGGTTCGAGTCCTATAACTTCCGCCATAGACGAGTTGGTATAGACAGATGTGCCACGGACTGCAAATCCGTAGAGAAAGGTGCAATTCCTTCACTTGTCTCCATATATTGCGAATTAGTGTAACGGTAGCACATGAGGCTCATAACCTTAAGGTCCAGTTCGACTCTGTGGTTCGCATCCATTTTATAGATTCTTTAGAGAATTTTTTATTTGCTTAAAAATTTTCAAAGCCCACGGCTCTGTACTACTCCGTACCCGTTTGGCGCATGACCGCACGGACGTCGAGTACAACGCCAGGGCTCTAGAAAATTTTTCTGGCTTTTAGTCAGATTTTTACATTCCTTAGGGAATGATATATTTATTTATTTTTTGATTATCTGATCTGATCACAAGTGATCATATCATATCCAATCAAAAACAGACATACGTCTGACTTTTAGGTTATTTAGTGTAGTCGGTTAGCACATATCCCTCATAAGGATATAGCAGTAGCTCAAGTCTACTAATAACCTCCAAGTATAGCTGCCATAATATAATGGTATTATACTGGCTTTGTAATCCAGGTATATAGGTTCGATTCCTATTGGCAGCACCAATATTTAGATATTGGTTTTAGAATCTTTTTTAGATTCTCCCTGCTGATCAAACGCAAGGTTAGATCAGCAGGATCCTAGGGCTCTCCCGTGCCGGCGCCCGTGATCACCCGGCTCAGGCCCTGGCCTACATTTACTGTAGGACTTTTACTATCAAGTTATTGATCATATATGTTCGACTCACTCACTAATTCACATGATATTGGATCATAAAATTCTAAGTGTGTTATTGTATATGACTTTCAAAAAGCTCCGGAGTTTTTTACTCTGGAGCTTTTTCATTTAATAGGATTTGTTTTATGGGAATATTTATTGGCGATATTTTAAATTATTTTAAAATAATTAAAGATATAGATAATTTAATTGATCCAAATTTTAGATTTTTAAATCCTGAAGAAGTAAATTCTTTAAAATTCTTTAAAAGATATTTTAGTCATCTTCCTCTTAGATTTTACGATGGCAGATTAAAATCTGGTGCTGATTTTAAAAAATATATAAAAGATTCTAATTTGCTTAAGTTCATTGATTATTTTAGGATTTATCCTATTCTAAGAGACTGTAAAATGTTTTTTATTATTGTCCCTTATTCTTATAATAATCCAATACTTACTAAAAAATCTAGTAATTTAGATTCTATTGCTGCTATTGTTGATAATTTAGATGATTTTGAATTTAGTGGTGATGATGAATTAGTTTATAAAAATATTATTCTTAAGTATCCTAAATTTAAAAAGAATTATATTTCTTATAGAAAAAGGTTCTTTAGAGAAAATGACGATTTGGTTAGAGCAATACAAGAGCAGCGCAATAGATTCAGAGTTCGACAAGTTATTTTTGATGAAGTTCCATTTTGATTTATTATGATTGTAAAGATTATTTTTGATGATAAGTCTATAGGCTTATTTGGATATACTGAAGATTCTGAAGGATATATTCATCTTGCTGAAGTTATTGATATGAATCCATATTATGTTTATGGGCCCAGTATTAAATGTTTTCACAAAGATGAAATAAATTTTTACAATAATCCTTATATTATTCATAATCCAAGATTCCATGTTGTTAAATATGAGTTTTCTTATTTACCTAAAAACATTACAAATAAAAAGACTCTTTTTGTTCCTTTAGGAATTGATTCTGCAGATTATGATCAAACATCTAAGCAAATAGTTAATGAGCTTATGTTTGTTGTTCATACTGTTCGTAATTTGTCTATGATTGATAGACGTATAAATATTAGTGTCGTTGACCCTAATCAATTTTCTATGAAATTTAATGATCCAATTATTTTTGGATTAGTAAAACATATGGCTGATCAATTGGAGAATTCTAATGATTAGAATGTTTTATGCATGTGAAGGGCGTACAAATGGAATAGGGGTAAATAATTCTATTCCGTGGAAATGTCCATTAGATATGCAAATGTATATGAAGGTTTTAAAAGAATCTGATATATCCGTTTGCGGGCCTAATACATGGGAAAATTTACCTCCTAATGCTAAGAGATTGAATATTCCTGTAGTGATTAATAATAGAAAAGGATCTAAACAATATCCTTTGTTGTCTAATGTTATCAATACGGATTGCAATGTTCTTATTAGCGGCGGATCTTCTATTTATAAGTTCTGCGCTGAGCATGGTATAGCAGATGAAATTACTGTAAATAGAATTATTTTCCATGATAAAAAATATTTAAAATCAGATTTTGACACATTTGGTTTAAGCTTTGATGAGATATCAAAGCATTATTCTTTAGATAAAACGTTTGAATTTAGTGAAAAAGATTATATCATTTTTCAAGAAATTTATACAAAGAGAAAATAAAACAAAAATTTGTAGTTTATTCTACATTTATATTGGAGTTTATAATGAATAAAGCATCATTGATTCAATCATGGGCTGAACACAAAGGTATCACTAAAGCTGCTGCTGAACGTGAACTTGTTGAAGTTTTTGAATTCACTCATGAAAAAGTAGTAGCTGCACTGAAAGCTGGTGAAGAAGCTGTTGTTCCTGGCTTGGTTAAGTTTGCTGCTAAAGAACGTGCTGAGCGTCAAGGTCGTAACCCTAAAACTGGTGAATCATTGACAATTCCAGCTAAAACTGTTGTTAAAGCAACAGTTGCCAATAGTCTGAAAAACGCATTGGCATAATTAAGTTTTCATATCCTTAGGGATTGTTGTTATTTTTGTTAGGCAAAGAAGTGACCTAGAATGTAAATGGCGCTAACATTTGGGCGCCAGTTTTTACGCTGTATGCTAAATCACTATATTTTAAATATGAAAAATCCTTCAACTTATATTTTTAAAGAGTTGAAGAATGCGTTTGAAACATTTTGTAATTACGCAAAAATGAGTATTGTTTCTGATGCTCATTATATGTTTAGCAATGACACTAGTGCTAATACTGGAGTATTGGTATTAGCAACAAGTCATTTTGCTTGGCATACTTTTCCTGAACATAATTATATCTCGATTCAGTATAGTACATGTTCAGAAGATAATTTAAGTGAAGATCAGGTTAAATCATTACTAGAATTATCATTTAAAAATAATAACATAAAATTTGGAGAAATTTTATGTTGTAAAGTGATTTTTTAAGTACAGTTTTCTATAACAATAATAATAACAAGGAAAACTATACATGAGTAAGAAAGATTTGCTCATTGTATCTATGCTGAATGACCAAACTACAGATAAAAATGGTCCTAGATACATTCGAAACACTGATTCAACTTTAGCTTTTTTGAAATCTAGTATTTCAAAAGGACTGATCAAAGCTGATCGCATATTGTTGGTAGATTATAATAGAGACACTAATAATATGTGGGATGATAAAAAACATCCAATAGCTCGATTGGTTATAGCTAATGATGATTGGTTCCATGTCGATAATAGATTGCACCTGAAAGACGTTACTGATGGTTCTGATGTTGTTGTAAATGGATCTAATTTAGATTTTGTATTTGATAAAAATACTTATAATTTATCCTTTGTTGGACTTGACTTGTTTGGGTCTATGAGCAATACAATGAAACGTTTTGCTAAAGAAGGATATACTGTAAGATATTTTGCAGATGCTTCTCATCTGTATGGTAAAGATGTTAATGCCGAATTAAAAGAAGCCGGTGTTTATAGACACTTTATCAATTATCGCAAAAAGGGTACAAAATGAAGATCAATGTAAGAATGTGGCCAAAAAGAGCTTCAGATAAACATTCTGGCTCTGGATTTGTAGTGATAGCGGACGCAGTTCAGCTAAACTTTACAATATGGGGAGACTCATCTAAAGGCTATTTTGTTTCTTATCCAGGTTATAAAAAGACTGATGGTAAGTGGCAAGAAACTGCCGGACCTATCAATAAAGAAGCGCGTGACAGTATTTCTGAAGCAATTCTAAAAGAAGCTGGATTGATAGGCGGATCAAAACCAAAAGCTAGCTCAGATGAAGCCCCAGAAGAGACTAAGAAACCTATTAAGGCGGAAGAAGTTAAATCTGAAGCTCATATACCATCTGGAGTACCTTGGTAATGGCCGAGTATGATGTTTCTAAAGAGGCAAAACATTATTCGATTTTTAAAGGCAAATCTGCCCTTAGATTTCGATTGGTAAAACCTCAAGTTGTTGAAGAAGGCACTAATAAAAAACTTAATGCTGGATTTGTATTTTTAGAAGCGGCACCTGTAAAAGATGCCAATGCTAAAAATAAAACATACCAATGGGAAAACAAGAAAATTGGAATAAAATTGGGTATGCCTGATTTACAAAAATTGGGATATGCAATTGAACGTGGACTAGATGTTGATTTATTCCATGAATTTAATGGCAACACAAAAACAATTGGACTTAAACGTTCAACTGGTGGAGCCTCTCCCTATTTCTTGTCTGTTGCACAAAATGTAGATGGAGAAAAATCCTCACTATCTATTCCTTTGAGTGTTGATGAAACATTCGCTTTGAGTGTTTTAATTAAGCATTCAATTCCTTCAATTTTGAATTGGTAAAAACAAATGAATGAAATTAATGTTCGTATTACCGGCGTTGATTTGTCAAATATTGCCCTGTTGGGCGGTGAATTGACCATTACTGTTCCTGCTCGTTTGCCTGGCGCTGCTCAGGTTCTTAGCGGAAGTGATGTTCTTAGCGCTGTTCGTGGTTCTGGCTCTACTACTGTAGCTGTACAAACTCCGCAAGTATTGAGCGCGTCTGAACTTACTGATCTTGTTAAAAAACAACCTTTGGTTGTTCTTGATGAAGATGCAGTTCGTGACGCAGTTCAATCTGATTTGGATTCTTTGATTGTGTTTAACACTGTTGAAGAGTTTAATGAATTTGTTCGTCAAGAAGGTTTGATCGGCGATCGTATTAAACTTCATGATGAATTTGGTAATGTTGTGGCTGTACACAGCATTCTTTCTTAATTATTTTTTAAAATTTAAGGCACAAATATGTCTACTCAATACGTAAAAGGCTTCACTTACAATGGTGAAACTACCACTTTCAATGGCGCTGTAGCTCCTGTTTCTGAAGTTTTGTCAGCTCTGGCTCAAGAACATCCTGTTCTGAATAATGCAGCTAACTACACTACCCAAATTCAAGACGAAATTTTGGTAGTGTCACTGTCTACTGGCAGCAAAGCCTAATAAAGTTTTAAAAAACTTTACAATTTGATTTATAAGAGATTCAGTTCTCATAAGAATTAAGGCACTTGTATACACTTTATATAGTATACAGGTGCCTTTTAAATTTTATAGAGGTTTATAATTTATGTCTAATGTTTTAAATATTAGCGACTTGCGTAGTCTTATATCTGGAAGTAGAAGAGTGGACATAGATGATAGTCCTCGTGGTGAAACTGCTACTTCAAGAATTTTAAGTAGACTTAATTTAAGTTATGCAGATCCTCAAACAGGTTCTGATGTTCAGGTATTTGCTATGCCGAGAACTGCTTCTGAAAGAATTGCTGTTTCTGCTCCTATATCTTCAGTTACTCCATGTAATAATTATTTTGCTATTGGTCAGCTAGGATTGGATATTTCAGGAAATATTTCTATTTCTGCTAACCCACATCCAGATGGTACTTCACTTTACAGTTTTCATCTTCACAATTATTCTTTTATATCTGACTCAAATAAAAGATTAATTGAATCTAAAATAGATGAAATTGTATCAAGTATGAGAATGTTTAATCCATGCATCTCTCGAGATAGTATTACAGTACACGATGCAAGAATACTTGTTGAAAAATTGAAAATATCTTTATTTAGAAATTTCTCTTGGATAGAGTTAGGGTTTAATATTCAGACTAGAAGTATTATTTTAAATTTTGAATTTGTTTCAAGTTATACAGATGATGAATATGCTGACCCGAATTATTATCTAAGAGTTATTAGACATGAAGATTGTGATCCAATTCCTGAATGCATTATATCCACTGTTTCTGAATATTTGTCCGCTTTAGATAAACGTCATTTATCATTGTTCACCGAAGAAGAGCATGCAAATTTCGAAGACTTTTTTGACGAATATGCGTCTAGATGGAATATTGAATTCAGATCTTATCTTGATGATGGGATTATATCTCTTGTTATTGATGATATAGGTGATGTAGAGGATCATGTATTAGAACCTGTGGAAAATGAAATGAGCACTAGTGAATCCTCTAGCAGGGTGTTGTCTCTGCTTAGCTCTTCTCTTATTAAGGATAAAGCTAAAGTAAAAGAAGTCGAAAAGCCTAAAGAAGAGAAAATTCTATTTAATACTTTTGAGGAAAGATTTAAATATATTCTTGACTTTGCTCAAGATATAAAAGAGATTGAAGAACCTCCTCTTTTGAAAAAGCTTGAGGAAGCACGTAGTAGTGCTTATCTTTCTAGAGAAGAAGTTGTTGCTTTTGCTGAATCTAATATTAATGAAATTATCGAAAAATATAAAAAAGATTTAGCTATTCATTCTAGAAAACCAATGAGAAATTCTATTAGAAATATTAAATTTCTTCCTCAAGTTCAACTTATTACTTATTTTTAATAGGTTAAAATAATGAATGAACATATAGTTTATAAAGCTGCTTTAAATTCTTTAAAGTATACTTTTGAAGATTTTGGATTATCTAAAACGTTTAAATATAATGGCGATCCTAATAATTTTACTAGGACATATAAGTCTCAAATTGGGAATTTGATTAATCTTGCTTTTAAAACAGAAGCTGAATCTAGTTCTATAAACTTGATTAATCTTAATAAAAATGTTACTATTATTCTTGATAGAGTTCTTATTAATGTTGATGGCAGAGTTCAAATTTATTCTCTGCCTAGAACTGTAAATGATCTTCAAGATTATCAAAAAGGTGCTTATAAGTTTTTCTTATTTGTAAATTATCCTATGTTCTTTGGTATTCAAAATATGTCTGCTAAAGAATTTGAGGATGTTAAAAGAGCTAAAAGTTCTGCTACCCATAGTGGTAAAATAACATTAGATGGGTATGATATTTGGTATAAGGCTATCGGCGGCGATGCTTTTAAATCTGAATTTGCACATCATGTGTCTAAATATTCTGCTCTTTCACATGATGATGTAAGAATCAGCAATGATCAAATAGATAATATTTTACAGCTTATTTATGCACATAACTTTATCATTGATGATTATAAAGATATAGATATTTCAAAGCTTAAACTATTCTTTGATGTTGCGAATCTTCAATACATTAAAAATGAGAGCGGACTAACTTTTAATGGTTTTGCACCGCCTTTGTATAGAAATGACACTCTTAGTGAGATGAATCTCAATTACGCCGTTAATAGTGTTGGTGAAATTCCATATGCTGACCCTAATTTTGGATACCACATCTATGAAGGTTTTAATTATGATTTGGTATTAAATAGTGGGAATATGAAATGCCACAGAATTGATTATATGGCATATGGCTTTAATAACTATTCTACAAGAATGGGAATGGGTTATAAAAATCTTATTAGAACTACTAAATTTGATTATTATGAAAGCGAATTTAGTAGAGATTATTCTGAATCACCATTGCTTCAAAAACTTTTTGTATTGTCAATTGTAGCATTAAATTTTGCTACTTTGTCTGGTTCTACTGTAAGTAACTTTAACAAAGATCAAATACTTAAGTATTATAATCAATTTTCTAATAATATTTCATGTAAGAATTTTTATATTGCCCGCGGTAATTTTGGACAATATAAAAATAGATTATTTGTTTCTAATAACCCTTCAGATACACCTGTAAATCTTTCATGGGATAATAAATTTTACGATACTACCTTGTTCTTATTTAGCAATGATTATACAACAAAATTCTTCATAGTTAATAAGACTGAGGATATCAAAATTGGTATATCTAGACAATCTGGTTTTTATGACAGTATATTGATTCCTCGTGAAGATTATCTGAATCCTGATAAGCTTACTCCTATTATTAAAAATAGAACAAGAGAAATTTTAAATGCAATTAGATAATGTCACTTTTAAAATCGTAGATAATGAGCTTGTAAATCTCGTTATCGAAGAGAATGGTAAAAAATCTACAAAAATTGTTCAACTTAAAGATTTTATAACCGCTTTTACAGATTCTACTAGTGTAGAGGAAACTCCTCTTATGCCAGCATCTGTTATTAAATATTGGAAGAATGGTCCAAATACTGTTATCTTTTTGAATAAACCTGGAAGAAACGTAGATATGATTTCTTCCTATTCTAAGGATCCCATTCCTATTCGTATTCCAAATACTGTTTATGCTTTAAAATTTAAAAATAATCGGTTAATTAAAACAATTATTGGATCTTATGATGACAAACGTTTGACTAAGAATACAAAAATTTTTAAATTTCCGATGCATAACTATAGTTCAACTTTTAGTCCTGGCATTTGTTGGGGCTCTAATTTTGATATGGTTGAATCTGTATGTGCAGGTATGGATCTCTTTAATATTGAAACAATACCAGACTTGTATTGGGCTAGTAAGTTCAATACAGATTTAGGTGGTGATTGCAGTATTAAGGCTCCATTTGAAGAATTAAGAGAATCTGCGCTTAGAAATGGAATGCCAGAAGGTGTTATGAAGCAGGCATCTAGATTTAATAGATTTGTTAAACTTTGTGCATTAATGCGCTTTAATCCTGCATTAAAATTTGACGTTTCTAATTATCTGGATGGTGTATCAGCAGATAATTTGGAAGCTTTTATTTCTCTTAACTGTAGAGTATAAATTATGACAGTAACGAATACTACTATTGGTGGCAGCGATCAAGCTGCCGCTACTGCTAATCCGGCTCCTGTTATGAGTCTAGCTGCATTATCATCTCTTATTACTGGCGTTGAAAAACCTGAAGTCTTTATTGGCGAAAAAGGTAAAAAACGTGGTGATATTTCTATAATGCAGGATGGTATGTACCGTATTTTTTCTTCGCCTATTGGCGATTTTTTTATTCTTAAAGATGAATTTAAGAATAAGCTTTTCCACCTGCCTGAGGGCAAAGTTACATTTACTCCTAATCCTGATTTCCCTAAAATTCCAGGACGTTATTATAAAGCTATTTGTGATTTTTATAAAACCATTTATGCTACCAATAAGAACGAAGTAATGGCTCAAATCTGGTGGGATAAAGAACTAAAAGAATTCTTTATTGAGGTTCCTGTTCAACGTGTTGCTTCTGCTAGTATTTCTTTTGATAAAACTGGTCCATTCTATGATGACCCTAATAAGGTCCTTGTAGTAACAAGTCATTCCCATCATACTATGGGTGCTTTTTATAGTGGAACTGATAAATCTGATGAAGCTAAACACAATGGTATTTATTCATTTGTATTTGGTGGATTAAAAATTAATCCTGATGGTACTTATACTAACACTACAGTACAGCGTTGTGTTTATGATAAGTATGAGTTTTTACTTCAATTGTCAGATATTTTTGATTTAGAGGATCCTCTTATCGGGACTATTTCTATTCCTGAAAGTGAATATTCTAAAGTTACAGCAATTAATACTGCCCCTAAATATCCTTCTCATTTGACTGGATATTCTTATGGTAAAACTGGCAGCAATTCTAATGTCAAAAAAGGTGGCCATCAACATTACAATGGTAAAGGATGGAAACCAGGCATTGATTATAATCCTTGGGATTATTATTTTGCTGACGAAGATTATTCTGATCTTTATAATTCTGTAATGTCTGTAAATAATAATAATCCTGGCTATGGGCATAATCCATTCCCTCATCCTGTTAAGATGAATATGTGGGATTATGTTGACCCTGTTGATTACGATGGAATTTTTGAACAATATTGCGGTGACTCAACTGGATTTACTACAGAAGAAATTCAAGAAATTTATAAAGCCGGCTCAGTCATTATAGACATTTTGCAGAAAAAAGCTGGCAGTTATGACAAAAATTGTTGTCTTGTACAATCGTTCATAGATACAATTGCTAGCCATGATGTGTCTGATAAACTTGAAAAAACAATTTTTAATGGCTTAATGCATGGTATTCATGCATATATGCTTAAAAATAGTAAAGCTATAGATGAAGACATTGACTCTTTTGTAGAAGAGATAGGAATGGTTAGGTATAGTATTCAAGACTGTATTGTTAAAAAAGACCCTTTTAAAAACGTTCCATAGTTTATGCTGGGGCCTAGTGCCCCATTTTTTCTAATATTTTATATTGGATTTTAAATGAGTATTTATAGAGAAGTAAAAGATAGTTCATCTCAAACGTATCAAATTATTACCGATGAACAACGTCAACGTACAGATTTCTTAAATAAAAAAGCTGAAGAAGTTGGTAAAAAAGCTTTTTTAAAGGGTGGTTTGCAATATTTATTTTCTGTAAAAGATTTGAATAAATTTTATGTCGACCATACGCCCGAAATTAAATTAGATGCAGTTACTGTAATTGGATGTGGCGGCACTGGTTCATGGTTAATGCCTAAGTTGGCTAAAACTATTAATGATTTAATTCGTAAAAATATTATTTTTAAAGACAGTTTTTGTTTAAATCTTGTTGATTTCGACACGGTTAACCTGATTTTTCTAACCGGCCGTGTATAAATTTGCCCTAATTGACTTGGACCTCTGGCATAACAGAAAACAAGGCGCAAGCAGAGGTTATTCCTCGTGCAGCGTGAACGACTAATGCGGGTGAACACTTAATTGTGAAGCGATAGTCTGTACTGCATCGGAAATATGCGATTAAGAGATGCAGAGCAAGGCGGAACAGAAACGACCTTGCCCTTACTTTATGTAAGAGTAACAATAAGCGAAACTAAAAATCTTGTGCGGCAGAACTTTATTGAGGCTGATATTGGTAAAAATAAAGCTGAAGTAATGGCTATGCGTTATGGATCTACGTTGTCTGAAGGTACTCAATGTGTATTTTATGACAAGTATCTTGCACTAGATCCTTCTAAAAAAGAACATCCAGAAGCGTTTATCTCTTTTGATGATGTTTTAGGTTCTGCAATTAATAAAAATAAATTTGTTAGTGTTATTTTCAATCTTGTGGATAATGATGTTGAACGTCGTGAATTACATAAATGGATTCGTGATTCTAGATCTCCATACATAGTTATTGATATTGGGAATGAACAGACTCATGGTCAGTTATTTGCGTCATATTATAATATGGCTAATATTGATCAGTCATATGAAAAATATACTAAGAATGCTCCATTAATTCTTCAGGATTCCTTTGCGGAATATAACCAATCAATTATTACATCTGATGAAGACGTAGTTGTATTCTCATGCGCAGAAGCTGATGTTTCTGAAGAATTTCAAGATCAATTTTTAGTAGCAAATGATGTTGCAGCAACTGTTGGTCATTCATATTTTGTTACATTAATGGATAATCTTACTAAGCATAGATTTACAAGCCCTTTGCCTCAAGAGATCCGATTTAGTGCAATGTCTCCGGTTCTAGTAACTACTGAACGCAAAGTTTACAATGAGCATGTTCTTTCTTGTATTGAATCTGCAATTAAACTTAAAGAGGCTATCGGCGAAGACCAAGTAAAAAGACTGTTTGATATCTTTGATAAAGTTATTTCTTCTCAAAGTTCTTTTGCTTCTAGCAATAATACTATCAGGATTATTCCTGAAGATGAAAGATGTTATGGCTGGTTTTCCGATTTTATTGATATAAATATCGGTAATAAAAAGATCAATAAAGAACTCAAAAAGCAATTACTAGATGCATGTGCCCCCTCAATGGCTTATCGTACCGGATATCCTAATAACTATAGAGTCAATTATTATGAAATTGATAAAGATTATGGCCAATATCTTGGTTATTCTTTAGCTCTTCTTTATTGCGTTTATTCTGTTTTAAAGATTGCTCAATATATTTAATTTAAATAAGCCTGCACTAAATTTAAAAGTGCAGGCATTTTTATTATAAGAAAAATAATATGTATAGATATATTACAGATAATAAGTTTTGGTATTCTCTTGTTGTTGTTACTTCTGGATATGCCAATAAGTGCTCTTTGATCTTAGATCAAATTATTAAAGGCGAATCTGCTATCAATAAGGACTTAGGTCAAAAATGTTATATTAAAAATAGTAAAGAAAACGTTACTAAATCTATAAACTTATTGAACCAATGTGTCAATAAGAATAAGTTTCGGGAAATGTACTTCCCCGATTTTGGCAGTAGAGCTGAATTATTAAATGCTTACTCTATTGTATCTGAATTTTTATCTGATTTTGCCGATACCATTCTGTTTAGAAATTATACAAATAGAAAGGGTCGCAAAATCACTACAATGAATACTCTTTTATCTGAAGAGGATAAAGAGAATATAAAATATTTTCATCGGTTATATACAGCTATATTTGAATGTGAATATGATAGAGCTCTTCATAATATGGCTTTGAGTGCTAATATTATAGGTTTTAGAAAAAGTATTACTATTTCTAATACTGTACATATGATCAAATTTAATCGTATTGAAATTATAAATATGGACATTGCTAAATTTTTTAACAATGTTGATATGAAGAAATTTTTTGATAATGATGTTGTAAATATTCTTTTTAATTCTATTTTGGGTAATAAATATGAATATTTAGAATATTTATTTGATAAGCCGCTTAATGTCTTTTCTTTGGATTATTCCAATAAGAATCCTGAAGATTTTGTAAGTTGCCCACCGTCTTTTAAATTTAATGGCAGTGATGTTATTTCTATAGTACCCTCTTTTGGCGGTACTGCTTTTATTCAAAGAAGGTCGAATAATGATAAGGCAAGATATGGAAGAATGCACAGCTTCTTATTGTCTAACTCATCTAATGTTGGCAGTATTTATAAAGTAAATGATTCAGGTTATTCAATAAGATTAAGAGATCCTGGTATTCCAGATAAAAGGGAATTTTTCCTTCAATTCTTTTATCGAACTCTATCATTCTTAATGCACAACAATAAGCTGCCAACAGGTGCTTCTTATAGCCCCGTATTAAGTAACATATTTTTACTTGATTTTGATATAAAGCTTAAAAAGTTTCTTGAATCAATATCAGTAGATACTAAATACAGTTTTGTTAGGTATGCTGACGATATAACTATTTATACTTCTAAAAAAGGTATTAATAGTAGTCATACATATCCTGTTGATGGGCATCTTAATTTATATTCAAGCAAAGATGATATTTCAGATCATAATAATGAGATAGATTTTTCTGTTGCTAAAAAGGTCGAAGAGCTTATTAATCAATACGGATTGTATTTAAATTATAGTAAGACTAAGATTTTTAGAAAGCATGAAGAAGCTTCTATTTTAGGCTTAACTATACCGGCGGTTGATAAAGCTACTATTAGCGATATAAAAATCGGATCTTCAAAAAGAAAAAAAATGATCGATTTAATTTCTAATTCTTTAGATTTCGATTATGATTCTAAGACTAAAGGATTTTTATCCTATTGTATTACTAATGGCGGAATGAGAGATTTTGTAATTCATCATGGTATGAATTCTAAATTGAATGATCCTAGTTTAAAAAATATCTTTGAAAAGTATTTTAATAAGTCATCTTTTAATAGATTCAGAGAATTGTTTTATGACATATCTAAAGATTCTAAGATTATAAGAACTACTATATTTAATGATCTTATCAGGATAAATTTCCATAATAGACTGGTAAATCATTACATGCATAATATAACTGTCAGGAAAGATATAGATGTTTCTGAATTCTTTATTCCTCATGGTGATATCTTTAATAATATAACTGTTTCCGAATTAAGACTTATGCTTATATATTATATATTGTATAAAGAATTTGTATTTATTGGAAGTTATTTACGAAGAGATGAGGATAGAGTAAGGTTGTTACTTAAGTCTTATACACGAATGGGAAATGTTATTTCTTTCCCGCTGGATGTATATTCTGACGCTATTAATGAAGAGTCCTATTATTCTGATTTAAGAAATATTTTTGAAAGCAATGAAAAAGCTTTAGAATATATAGATTTATTTGAGGCTATTGAGAATAGCAGAGGTGCAAATTAATGCAAAATGTTTATATTATAGCTGATAAGGTTTCTAATACTGATATAGAAGATATTAAAAAAGTCTTGTCATTTATTGGTATTTCTGAAAGCTTTATCAAAGTGCTAGATGTATCAGCTACAGATATTGATATATCTGATAAAAAATTATTTATCTGCTTCAATAGTCTCTTTGGCGTAATTGCCCGTAAGTTTATTGATGCTAAGATTTATAAAGCAAAAGATCTTTTAAATGGAGCAATAGTAGATAGAGGTCGCGGTGTCTTGTTATATGGTCTTACTGGATGTATTAAAGAATATGCATCCAGTATTGCTGTAAATGACGATAAAATGCAACTCTGGGAATTGCTTCAAGACTTTAAAAAAAATCTTGAATCTTTTAGTGTTCCTGAAGAACCTAAAAAGGAACCTGAAATACATGACAATGGATCATTTGAATTAGCAGAAGATCCATTAGAAAAAGAATTAGGTTCTAAAAAACAAGATGAAGTAATAACAAATTCAGAAGAATTAGTATCAATAAATGTAGAGGATCTTCTTAATAAGGTTTTAGAGGAAATAAAACTTTCTGATCCTGGTTTAGGTAAATCTCTTAAACTGACAAATAGAATATCCTTGACTAATAGTGATGGGAAAGTACTTAATATTTATCCCGGCAATGTTATTGATGACAAGATTCCTGGAGCACATTTGTCTTATAAAGACATGTGCAATATAGTAAAAATGGCTTTAATTTACGATTCAGATAAAATTGATTTCTGGATTAAGGATTAATAATGGAAACACTTACTACTGTTAATGGTGATGGAATAATTGCTACAAGTGGTGAAAGCTCTCCTGAGCTTTCTACTACTCCACCTAATAATTTAAGTACATTAGATGTTGTATCTGCAGAGTATAAGCCAGATACGCCAGTAACTGAAGATTTTCAGACTTCTAATGTTGAGTATTTTGATATTCGATTTGATACCAATGGTACGCTAGTATACAATACTAATATGGATGTATATAAAGCACTTGGTGCTATTGATGTTGTTAAAACTCAAATTATGAAGAATATTACATCAGCAGGTGATACTCGTAGTATAATTGATACTGCGCTAGAGAATTATTTGAGAGGCCACAAATAATATGGCTTATTTTGCTGGTGTAGATATATCTATATCATCAACTGGTATTGCTGTCGTTGAGTATCTTGGCGACAGCAAATTTAAGCTTATTGATAAGAAGACTATTAGTCCTTCAAGGCATTCTAAAGGATTTGATAGAAAGCTGGAAAATTATCAGGTATTCAAATTTTATACTGAAAATTTTTCTGCTGCACAAGGAATATCATTCTTTGTTTTGGAAAACTATAGTTATGGTTCGCCAGGTAAAATAGCTGACCTTGGTGAACTTGGAGGACTATATAGATTTCAAATAGTAAATAATCTTAAAAAATCATTTGATGTATTGGCACCACAATCTGTTAAAAAGATTGTCGCTGGAAGCGGTAGAGCTACTAAAGAGGAAGTAAGAGATTCTTTGTCTAAATATATTATAGATTTTGAATCCATAAATTTTAATAATTATGATGAATCTGATGCTGTAGCTATTGCCGTTGCTTATGGACTTTTATTTGAAAAGAATAATAATGAACAAAGTAAAAGTTAAAAATCTTATTAAGGCTTATTCTGAAGTTCTTGAAAAAGATTATCCTACTAATGAAGAGTTCTTAATTATACTTGGCAATATTGTAAGAATATTTGCTTTACAATTTACTCAAAAAGATCCTGATTTGTCTGCATTGAATCCTGATGATGCATGGAGTATTGAAAGACATTGTAATGAATATCCTGAACATATAGGATTACAATTATTATTGCAATCTCATGTATTAATAAAGTTATCTGAAAGGTTTAAAAATGACTGATTCAATAGCTGATACAGCACTAGAGGGGTATCCAGATTATGATAGTGTTACATCCGATTTTATGGCTCATGCTAAATTTAGAGATAAGAGTTTAGTAGAGTGGGAAAGTTTATTAGAGTTACCTCAGATTAATGAAACTGATGGACTTGATGAATTAAAGACTTCTAATATTGAATTTTTAAGAATATGTAGGCTAATAATAAATAATTATTCTTATGCTAAGTCATCTTTTAAGTCTTGTGAAATGCATTATGAAAGAAATCTTTCCCTAAAAAGAGCTGAAATTATTCAAGAGTTTCAAGACACTAATGCTGGCAAAAGAATTCCCGGTAATGACACTATAAATCAGTTAGCCAGTTTTAGATGTAATAAAGAATATATTGCTATGAACATAGCAGAAATCTTTTTGAATTTTTGGGAATCTCAAAAAGAAAAAATAAAATTTTATGATTCAAGGCTAAATAGCCTTGGGTATATAATTGCTATAGAAAATAAATATCAATTCCAATATCAATAATAATAGGAATTAATATGGCAAGAGTTGCAAAAGAAGTAAAAGAAGGCAAAGAAATAGTTGCCGAAAGTAGTTCTACTATATCTAAAGATGATAGAGCTGCGATAGAAATATTAAAAAGAAGTATGAATAAAAAGTATGGTGATGGCGATCAAGTATTCATAACAGATTATGATATGGATCTTGAAGGTATCCCTACTGGTAGTGCAATATTGGATGCTCTTATTGGCAATGGTGGTTGGGCAGAAGGACGTGTTCATGAAATTCATGGACAGTCGGGAAGCGGTAAGAGCTCTATCGTTACATTGACTTGTGCTAATGCACTTAAGAAGCATCCTGATAAATTTATACTGTACATTGACGCAGAGCAAGCACAAAACTTCCGCTATATGAAGTTACTTGGACTTGATATGGAAAAAGATGATAGAATTCTTTTCACTCAGGTTAACTCTGCCGAAGAAGCATTTGACATTATAAATAATTCTATTAAAACAGGTGCATTTAGTCTTATCGTTTTAGATAGTGTGCCTGCAATACAAACTAAACGTGAAATGAGTGGTGATTTCACTCAAGAAACTATGGCCGAGAAGGCTAGGTTCCTGTCTAAATCTATCCCTCAATTATTGAAACCTCTGAAACGTTCTAATACTACTCTTATCTTTGTCAATCAGGTAAGGGACAAGATGGACCTTTGGGGTGGAATGGTAACTCCAGGTAATATAAGCTTTTATTTTTTGACATATCATGTTATAATAGTCTTAATATAGAAAACATTAATTGTTTTAATTTTAAGGTTATAATATGAGATGGTCAAAATCTGAAGACGATATAATAATTGATTTTATTAGAAATACAAATAATAGAACATTCAAAGATTTACATGAGATGTTTCCAGATAGAACTATAGATTCTATAAAAATGAGATACCGGCATCATAAAAGAAATATGTCTGGTAATTATATAACAAAAATCTGGACTGAAGATAAAATAAATATTTTACTCGAAAATTATACTAATAAAAATATATATGAACTTAGCGAAATTCTCGAGATTAAATATTCTACTATTCATGCTAAATTAAGGGATATGAATCTAGTCCCTAAACAAATATTAAAAAACTATACAGAAGAAGATGATTTATTTATAAAAGAAAATTATAAAAAAATTAAAACTTCTGATATTGCTTTTAAGCTTAAAGTATCTCCTGATGCTATTATTCAGAGAGCAGCAAAATTAGGACTTAATACATCTAAAACTAAAAATTATACTGAAGATGAGAAAAATTTTATAATTGAAAATTATTCTAAAATTCCTATTGCTGAAATTTCCAAAGTAACTGGAAGAAGTTATTCTTCTATAAATAGTTTTGCTAGAAGAAACAATTTAATTCCGTATAGCAAAATACTGTATGAGAATAATGTTAAATTTATTTTGGAAAATTACGAGTCAATGACAGATTCTGAGATATCAAGAAAGATTTCTTTATCAATAGATGCTGTTGAAAACATTCGAAAAAATCATGGGATATATAAGTCACCTGCGTTAATTAATGGGATTTCATCTATTGAAAAATTTGTAAAAAATGTTCTTGATGAATTATCCATTAAATATGTTTATTGTGCAGAACTTGGAAATTTTAAACCTGATTTTCTTTTAGAAAATGGTAAAATTATCGAAGTTAATGGTGATTATTGGCATTGTAATCCTCGCATTTATGGCAATGGGCCAGAAGATGAGATACAAGTTAAGCATGTATTAAGAGATTATTCTAAGAAATGTTATTATTTGTCAAATAATATTGATTATATAGAGGTCTGGGAACATGATATTAATCATAACCCAAACCTAATTATCGAACAGATAAAGGCTTTCTGCCGTTCATAGTAGAAATATTATGAATTATCATAGCGGAATTAAGCGAGAAAATCCTCCCTGTTTCATAGGGCAACTCGAACCGAAGGCTAGCTTTAAAAGGTTAGTCAGGGGCAACGCATAGAAGCTGAAACTAATAAATAGAATATAACGCTTCCACGAGGCCGCTATACCTAAGTCTTTTTAGATATGGTAAAAAAATATGCTGAACTACATCGTAATGATGTAGAAGCAAAGATAAAAAACTTTGCGATAACAAATTGGGAAGAGCAATTCCATTTTACTCAAGTACACGTGTTAAAGTTAACTCTACTCCATCTATGCGAATAAAAGGATTAAATGATAATTATATTGGCCAAAGAGTAGAATTTTCTGTTGTTAAAAATAAAGTTGGCAATCCATTTGGCGTTGCTGAAAGCAATCTTTATTTTGGTGTAGGTTTTAATCCTGTTGAAGAATTAGTTTCTACAGCTGTTAAAGCTGGTATTATCACTAGAGCTGGTGCATGGTTTACTATCCCAGTTAAAAATGATAAAGACGAATATATTAAATGTCAGGGTGAAAACGGCTGTTGTGTTTATTATAAAGAGCATTTAGATCATTTAGAAGAATTAAGACAAATAGTGAATAAACATAAAGATTCTATTTTTGATCAAATGTCTGATGAAGATGTAAAAGAGGCATCTGAAAGTGAAGTATTAGATGAGTAAATTCTCTGATATTGTTTACGACCGTGTCCATAAGGATGCGGTCTCTCTTTTTATTGGAACTTTAGGTCAGGTATTTAATGGTTATCATAGCTTTGATATTTCTGGTTCTAATTTGTATAATGGTTATTCCTTCGAAATGAATGAAAATTATACAGAACAAGATGTTAAAATTTGTATTAAATTGTTAGAACTAAATGGCTTTAATGTTAAAGTTAAAGAACAAGATTCTAAATTAAAGGGTTTTTCTATAACATGGAAAAAATAAAAAATGCTCAAGATTCGATAATGGAGTTTATGAAAGCTTGTGGGCAAGAAGTAAGAGAAACTCCCTCTGTGCCATCTAAAGAGGCTGTATATTTAAGAGCTAAGCTTACATTAGAGGAATGTACAGAATTTATTGAAGCACTGTTTACTGGTGAAAGCAGAAAGCTTCCTTATACTAAGATGGTTATTGTTAGCCTTAAGGCTGCAATGTCTGCTTTAGAATTGGGGGCTAAACATCAAGATTTTAATCCTGCTGATGTTGATATGAAAGAAGTATTAGACGCTATTACTGATATTGAGTATGTAAATATTGGTGCGGCCAATACATTTGGATTTGATCTTGAAAAGTCTTTTAATATAGTCCATAATTCTAATATGTCTAAACTAGTTGATGGTAAAGCTGTTAAAAATGAATTTGGCAAAGTTATTAAAGGACCTAATTATTATCCGCCCAATTTAGATGGATTATACTGATGAATAAATTTAAAGCTTTCTTGTTCCTAGTATTATTGTTTTTTATTTTAATTGTATCATTACCATTATTGTTTTTGATTTCACTGTATTGTTTATTCCTCTGTAAAGAAGATAAAGTTATTTTAAACGAAGCTAAAAAAGAATTGGCTAAGTTTAAAAAGCATTGTGAAGAAGATGAATCATTTAAGACTCAAATAAGTGAAATGTCTATATCAGATAAATTTGATGTTTATAACTGTTATATGGCGGCAGTAGACAATAAAATTGATTTTGATGAAAATAAGGTTATTAAATTTATTAAAAAGAAATGGCCTTTGCCTTATGCTATGTGGGAACCTAAAGAGGAATCTATGTATAATGAAATCCGTGCTAAAGCATGGTTTCTATGGGCACTAGAGGATTTGGGAATTGAATTTCCTGAAATAGAAGATATTGAATTTGTTTATAATACAGATTATCTTTCTATCGATATTGAAAAATTTAAAAATATTTTTAATTAATAAGAAATAATATGGATTTTGTGTCTACTCCTGAGAATCCCGATGGGGATATTAAACCAGAAGATTTTGGTATGTATACTAATCTTCATGCCCATAGTGTTTTTAGTCCACTAGATGGTTATGGTAAATTAGATGATTACTGTAAAAGAGCCAAAGCTCTTGGATTCAAAGGTTTATGCCTATCAGAACATGGTAATATGATGGGTCATAAAGACCAAGAGAAGATATGTAAGAAATATGGTATAAAACCTATTTATGCAAATGAAGGTTATATGACTCTTCATAGCGGTGCGAGAAAAGAAAAAATAGAAGGATATAAAGCTAATTACCATATCCTTCTTATAGCTATGAATGATGTAGGTTATAAAAACCTTATGAAGATTACCTCTATTGCGTGGACTAGATATAAGTATTATAAGCCCAGATTTGATCTTGATCTTTTAAGAGAGAATAATGAAGGCATTATTTGTACTAGTGCATGTTTAGGTGGACCAATTAACCAGCTGTACCTCGATGGCAAAGAAGAGGAAGCTGAACAGATTGCTCTAATCCTTAAAGGTATTTTTAAGGATAGGTTCTATCTTGAAAAAACTTATACTGGATTAAAAGAACAGGACATTGCAAATAAAAATTTAGTTGAATTGTCCAAGAAGCATAACATTCCAATGATTATTACTTGTGATAGTCATTATGTTTATCCGTGGGAATCTGATTCCCATATGAAACTTGTTATGTTAAACACAGGTGGTCAATTAAATAAAGCTGCCAAAAGTGTAGATTTAACTGATACTGAAAAAGATGATTCTGATGTAGATAATAACTCTATGTTCTATCAGCCATCACAGTATTATGTCAAACCTCATCATGTTCTTGTTGAGGAATATTATTCTAATCCAGAAGATGCTGAAGCTTTTGCAAATACCAACAAGATTGCCGAGATGTGCAATGTTACATTACCTAGTAGTGACAGAATGGTTTATCCAGAACCATTTGATGATCCAGATAAGGTTTTAAGAGATCGTGCATATGTATGGTATGATGTATATACAAAAGATTTTGAAGATGACAAGAAAAAGCTTTATAAAGATAGACTTGAGGAAGAATTAAGTCTCTACGAAAAGATGGGTTTTAGCTCTTATCCTCTTGTACTTCAAGATATTATTGAATATGCTAAAAATAATGATATTATGACTGGTCCTGGACGAGGCAGTGCTGCAGGAAGTTTATTGTCATTCGCACTAGGGCTGACCGCTATTGATCCTATTCCATATGGACTATTATTCTCGAGATATTTAAATTCTGGCCGTGCTAAATATCCTCTTGTTGAAATTCCTGGATATCCATTAAAAGAATGGAATAATAAAGAAGTGTAAATAGTTTCTTTTAGGTATAGCCACTTTTAAGTAAGTGGCTTATCATATATAAGATATAAGTGGATATACTTATCCCGTAGAATATATGATTTCTTTTTAAGGAAATAAAATGCCTGAAACAAGTAAACCTGTTGGATTCAGCATTCCTCAATGGACTACTGGTACTAGCTCTCTAATGAGAACTGATGGTGCTGGATCCGTTAAACGTGTATCTACAAATGATGATATCAGAATTAATGATATTAATGATATGCGAACTTTTTTAGAATCTCTATCAGAACATACTCATAGTTATACAGACTCTATTGGGAGCTGTTAATGACTAGTAAATTCTCTTTTTATGACTTTGATAATTTTGTTGTAAATGACCCTAATAAAGAACGTCTTGGTGAATTTTTGAAGAATGAATGGCAAAGAGATAAAGATGACACCTTACTTTGTGAAAGATTATTCTTCCTCGCCAATGACTTAGAAGATTTAGAATTCGATATAGATATTTATGTCTTTATTAAAGATTTATTCAATTGGGCAATAGAACAAATTTCTCAAAAAGATGGTACAGATAAAAATTCTAAAGAATTTATAAACTGTATTAGTTTATTGCGTTTTGGATTGGGTCTTGTTGAGATGTATTATGTCCCAAGAAGCTTTTCAAAACTTATTGATAAAACAAAAGATGACAAAAATAATATTCCCTCTACAGTTAGTTCAATAGTCAATTCTCTTATTGCTACATATGATCTTTGGAATGGAATAGAAGAATCTGATTTCATTGATCTTAAATATCAGTTTGTATTTGACTATGAGACTGATGTTTATTATGCTGTAATTAGAGATTATGTTGCTAATATGAATCAAGAAATTAAACCTATTGTTACTCATCCATTTGTTTTATTTGATGATAATAAATCTGGTATTGAGACTTTTAAGAAAAGACTTGCTGAAGCTTGTTCAAAATAATACAATAGCCTGCCTTATGGCGGGCTTTTCTTTTAGGACTTTAAATGTTATTACCTATTGTATTTAGTAATCATTGTAATCTTGATTGTACATATTGCTGTATACAATCCAAGAATATGAGTCCATTTTTAGATATCAATAAAATTGATAACTTTATTGCAACATATTCTACTAAAAAGAATGTAGTAGAATTTTATGGTGGTGAACCTACATTACACAAAGATTTAATCTTTGAAACTATAAATCTTATTAAAAATAAATATTCTGATAAAGAATTTTCTTATCGTTTATACACAAATGGTGTGTTTAAAGATCATTCTATTGATGAGATTGAATTTATTGCATCAAGCATAGATGAAATATTGTTATCTCTTGATGGATTTGATTACGAAGACAATACAAAGCGATTTGCATCTATTGATGAATATAATTCTGTAATTAACAATTTAAAAGTTCTTATATTTAATGATGCCAATGTTGGCATAAGCTCTGTTTTGTATAATATGTCTAACTATTCTAAGATATTTGATAATTATAAAAAATTCTTTGATATTGGTGTTAGATATTTTTCTTATGAGCCGTTGACTATATTTCAAACAGATAAGGCTGTTGTTATTCCTAAGAAGTTTATGAAAGCTTTTACAGAAAATATTTATAAGGTTGTAAAAGATATTTCTGATAACGATTTAATAGGCGAAGTGGAATTATTTGTTGCTAAAGAATTATTATCTTCGTCTTGGTATAATAATGGGGAAAAGACACAATGCAGTAAATGGATTAGGGCATTAAGTCCTCGTGGTAATATATATATGTGTAGAGATCATGCGGCAAATGAAGAAGAAATGTTCTTTTCCCCAAAAGTAATACAATTCTTTAACAAGAATAATTTAAGAATAGATAATGGATCATTTCCATTTGTTGAACAAAATGAAAATAATTTGACTCTGTGTTCTGTTAAAAATATTCAATACAGAGATTTAAAAATAGATGATAAGTTATATTGGCTAGATGATGAATGGCAAGATTTAATAATAAGGCCATTGTATCAAATTATTATGGCTATTGATGTTGGCGATAAGTCCATTAAGCCGTATATAGAAAAATATGTCTCTATGCTTCCTGCTATATTTGAAAGACTTAAAATATGATTTCTATTAGAAAAGCTACAGAATCTGATGTAGAATTTATGATTGAATGTATCAATAAAGATTATCAGATTAATGATTATCAAATGGATTTTGATGATTGGATTGCTGACGTATTTCCGGGCGGCAGAGATTTAAAAACAGTTCAAACATATGTTAATCCTAAATTACCTCAAGATTTATATATTGTTAATACTGGATACAAAGATGTTGGATTCTTTAGTCAAGATGTAGATGAAACTAATTCTACAATTGGCGGTATTGCCTTTATGCATAGACATGCATGTAAAATGGCTATATTAAAAATAATTAAAGCCATTGCTATTAGGGGCACTTTAATATCTGATAATTATAGATATTTTGAATACAATACATGGAATAAGTTAATTGTTACTGTTGTTCAATCAGTTATTCCCAGTTTAAAAGAATTTAAAATAACCGACGGTTATCGTATTGTAGTTGGTGAAACTAATTATAGTAAAGAAAAGGTTGATGATGTTAAAACTAAATATAATATCACAGACCTTACAAAAGATTTTACATTTTGTTTTGATGATAGATAATATGAAGCCAGAGTTTAAGACTGAAAATTGTCCTCCAGGATTTTATATAGATGGCGCCATTCAATGGAGTGCGTCAAAAGAGTATTATACATATTCATTAATATTTCAAAGAATATTTAATTCAATGTTTCCGCCAGGTAAAGCTCCTCAAGAGTTTTTGAATATACTTGTAGTTGGAGGTGGAGACTTCCAACTTATTAGTGGAAAGACATTTTTATCAAATGAGAATAGAATAACGCTTGTTGATCCTGGTGTTACTGAATATTTTAAACTTCTTGAAGAGAATAAAGAAAATATTCCTGAAAGGATTTATAATGAACAAAGGCATTGTTATGAATCTAAGTCCTTCTTAAATATTCATGAAAAAACTATTCAGGAATTCTTAAAAGATAATACTCAGACTTTTGATATTATTGTGGTAGATTTAATAGATGAACTTGCTGCGGATCCATATAATGAATATGCGTCAGGGCTATATAAAGCTTTGCGTCCTGAAGGAGTTATGATTGGATACGGCGGGCTAAGTTATACTGATTTTGTTGTAAATGGATCCATCCTTCCATTAGAATGGAATGATGTAGTTATACATAAAAAGTATTTTAAATCTTGGAAAGATAATGGTGTCTTTTATGGGCTCAGAAAACCTAAGAAATAGAATCCATAATATTATAAAATGGATGAATGAAAACTCTTTCTGTAAAAACATCATTGAAGATGATAAAAACGAAAAGATTATAAAGAAGAATGTTGATGCAATAGATCATATTTGTTTTTCCAAGTCTAAATGGTCCGCATTCCCTGTATATCCATTTTCATGGAACGATAATTTATATGGAATAGAAAACATCTTATTTGAAAATAAGATTGGATTCGCTTGGATAAATAAATTTTCTGAAGGCTCTGTTGTTGGAGAACATTCTGATTCTGAAAAAATAAATGAATACATTGATTATCGTATTATAATGGCTATGTCTAATGGTAGATGTTTGTTTAAGACGGATCATAAGCATAGACTTGATACAATGTATCAGTTTTCTGTATTTAAGCCTATGGAGTCACATTCTCTTATTCAAGAAGAGAATGATGGATATTATCTGATATTAGATGTATATAAAGAAGATTTATCTATTGATGATTTAAAAACCATCTATAAATATTACAAAGAGAGATATATAGATGATATTCCAGAAACGAATAAATGAATTAAAAGATTCAATATCTGGTTATTTTTCTGATACTTTAGAAGAGTATAAAGTTTCAAGCTTTGATAATACTATGGATACCTATACTGGTATTTGGCGTAGTGCTGTTGTATATGGTATTGATATAATCAATACAGAAGTATTGCGTAAAACTAATTTCCGTGGCTATGAAAAATTTTTAAGAGGCATAGAATCTTTTAATAGAATATTGGCTATGGATAATTATAAAATAGCCTCTATTGAATTTAATTACTTTGAAGATTGCAAAGTAGAACCTCATGTCGATGATAATAATTTTGACGATAGAAGAATAAGAATATTTATTCCTATATCTTATAATAAAAAGCCTGAAGTTTATATCCATGAAGGAAATCCTTTTAATTCAGAGGAAACTATAAGGGGATATAATGATGGCGCACCTTTTATTTTTGATTGTACATTAAAACATTCAGCTAATATACAAGGAACAGCAACTTGTGCAATAGTAGATTTACTTCCTAAAGATATTAGCGCGCTTGACTATATAAAATATTTTTCTAAGCCATTAATGTATTATTGGGAAAAAACTTTTAAACTTACTTAGAAAGAATTAATATGAACCAAGAATTAGATAAAGCAATGGCATTATATCAAGAAGGGCTAGATAATGTAATGAAGCCTGTTTATGATGCTATATTTTGTGCAGCAAGTAAAGGCGAAGATTCTCATGTATTTAAATTAGAATCATATGAGCCACATATTGTTGATAAAGTTATCTCTATTCTTAAAAAGAAAAAGTTCACTATTGAAAAAATATCTGATACTGAATTTGAAGTATGGGGATGGGCATATGAAAATCCTCAACTTGATTTATTCTAATGTAAGATAAAAATGAAATATAAAACTTTAAGAGAATTAGTATTAAGCCACTCCCAAGAGGAGTGGTTTTTGCATAATAAGAAGAATATCATGTTTGAGCTTAATCATTGTGAGCTCCATCATATTGATTCTTATTTTTTAAATCTTTACAATGCTAGTATTAAAGATCTAGATAATCCTAATAGTAGTAATATTTTATATTTACTGGGTATGACCAGTGTTGAACCACATAAACGTATTGATACTGTTGGTGGTGGCTTTCCGGATATTGATAGTGACTTCAGTAATGATAAACGTGAAAAAGTATTTGATTATTTAAAATCTAAATATGGTGATGGTTTTGCCCATTTAGGTACTATTACTTATACTGCTGGTAAACAAGTATTTAAATCAGCTGCCCGTATTCATGGTATGTCATTTGAAAAGGCAAATAAGATTTCTAATCTTATGCCCGATATAAATTGCCCCAGATTAGAAGTTTTATTAGAAGAAAATTCTGATATAAAGAAACTTTACAATTCTGATACAGAAATTAAAGAAATCTGGGATGATGCTGTCAAATTGCAAGATTGTGTAAATGCAACAGGTATCCACGCTTGTTACGTAAGTGGTTGTTTTATAAGAACTTTTTCTGGACTGAAAAAGATTGAAGATGTTAAAGTTGGAGATCTTGTATTAACTCATAATGGACATTATAGGCCCGTAATAAAAACTATGGTGTCCAAATCGAATGATGTATATAGAGTTAAAACTGGCCCATCTAATAACTTCTTATTAACCGGTAATCATCCTATATTTGCCCAAGAAATTAAGTTAGGACCGATTTGGGATAAAGATTTACAAAAGTATAGGTATTCAAAACATCTATTAGCTAATGGATTTAAAGAAGTGTCTAAGCTTGATAAATCTAAAGATTTTCTAAAGCTTGGCTACAGTAAATTAGAAATAATTCCAGAAGATGATCCTGATAATCCATATAATATAGATTTCTCTAATCCTGATTTTTGGTGGATTTGTGGACTATATATGGCAGATGGATGGCGTGAATTTGCAAAAAGAAAAAGAGCTGATGGCAGCCCTCGTTTTGACAGAAGAGTTTTTCTTTGTTGCGAAAAGCTTGACGAAGAAGTTGAAGAGATTTCTAAAAGATTAAGATCTGCTGGGATAGGCTTTAGGGTTAATAATCATAGGACATCTTATAAATTCGGGCTTCATATTACTGGCAATAGGTTATTTGATTATCTTGGCACATTTGGTGACAAATGTGAGAATAAACGTCCTAATAGCGATGTATTCAATTTACCAAAAAACCTATTAATAGAATTCCTTAATGGTTATTTTTATGGTGATGGCAGTTTAGAGTGTGACTCTAATGTTCAAACATTTTCTACTATAAGTGAACAACTTGCCCATTCTATGCCAGAACTTGTGTTTAAGGCTTTTGGACAATGCTGTAGCATTTCTAAAAAAGCTGGTAAATCTGGCTTAATAGAGGGCCGAGAAATTAACTGTAGAGATTCTTATAAAGGACACTTTAGATATAATCCTGAATCGAATGTTAACGGACATCCTATTGATGGGGAGTTATACATTAAAATCAAAGAAATCGAAAAGGTTGATGGAAAATTTGATGTATACAACTTAACAGTAGAAGATGATCATACGTATATTGCAAATTCTTTAGTTACTCATAATTGTGGAGTAGCATTATCTGATAGACCATTATGGGAAGATGTTCCATTATGGGATAGTAAAGGTAAAACTGTTACCCAATGGGAAGGTAATAAAATTGAAGAATATGCTGGTATTGTTAAGCTAGATATACTTGGTTTAAAAACTCTTGGCGTACTTGAGTATGCTAAAAAACTTATTAAAGATAGACATGGTATTGATATAGATTGGTATACATTACCAATGGATGATGAAAAAGCATATAAGATTATGTGGGATAGACGTAATTACGGCATATTCCAATTTGAAGAATCTGGTATGTCGTCTTTTATTAATAAGTGTAAACCTAAAACAATACATGATATAGCAGTATGTGTTAGTACATGGCGGCCAGGACCAATGTCGGTGACTGGACTTGTAGAGCGTATAATCGGTAAGATTAGCGGAGAAATCCCTAAAACTGATTTTATGTTTCCTAAATATAACTATATTTTTGAAAATGCACATAACGAAATCGTCTTCCAAGAAGGTTTCATTAGATTATCAATGGATATGTGTGGATTCACAGAAATAGAAGCAGATAAACTGAGAAAAGCAGTAGGTTAATAATTGCCCCTTATTTTAGTAATAAAATAAGTGTATCGAGCAAAATCGGTGAAGGCTGAGATGCTAATACCGAGGTAAGCTTATAGAAACTATAAGCCACCGTAGAGCGTAGAGATTGAAAAGATATAATATCTCCAAGAGTGTTCGACATCCTTATGGGATGAAAATGTACGCCGAACTTATACAAATATGAAGTATAAGAACTATTGGATAAAAAGCCAATAGGATAACATAATTGAAAAAAGATGCTGCTTTACTTGCGTCATTAAAAGATAAGTTCATTAATGGTGCCGTTGCTTCTGGTGAAGATGAGAGAAAAGTTAGTTCATTTTGGGAAGAACTAATGCTGTTTGCGCAATATGCGTCATTGGCGCCTTTGTATAGAAATATATAAATGATAATCCCGTTAATTGCTGGAACCCGGTTAGGGAATCAGCAGCCACGTCTATGGACAGGTTCAACGACTAGCTGAAAAGCGTAATGCACAAGCGTATGGTGCGTGAAAATGGGAATTTCGCAGTGGACTTAGTCCTCTATGTGAACACCTTATTGGTGCCTTAGCGGATAATGCCGAAGGATATGATATAGTCTGAACTTCATGGAAACATGAAGCAGTTAATAACGGATCTCAATTTGCGAATGAGATTGAACATATTTGTTAATGCTTCGCATGCCTACTCGTATGGTCATTTGACCTATTATACTGCTTGGCTTAAAGCCAATTATCCAAATGAGTTTTATTGTTCTATTATAAGTTGTGAAACTGAGGCTTCTACTCAGCGTATTTATATGGAAGATGCTAAAGCTCATGGTATTAAAATTTTACCTCCTAATCTTAATGAATCTGATAGTGGTTTTACACTAGATAGGAATAGTGATATTATTTATGGTTTATCTGGTATTGCTAATATTGGTGAACCTATTTATAAGCAAATTATAGAATTGCGCCCGTTTAAGAGTTTTGGCGATTTCTTATTGAAAACACATCTGTTTGGATCTAGTATTACTAAGAAAGCTATTGATGCTTTAATACGTTCTGGATCTATGGATTGTTTTGGATATAAACGAAGCGTTATGCTTCGTTCTTATGAGAAGTTTAAATTAGACTTTGATCCTAAGAAATCATTTAAACGTGAAATTGCTAAAACTGGTGAAATGTCTGATGAAATTAAGGCAAGATATAAAGAGTTCTTAGAAAAGGAATCTGAATATTTTGAAGATAAGACATTTAAAGAATTCTCATTGTTTGATATTTTAGAAGACGAAAAGAACTTTATTGGAGTGTATATTTCCGGCGATCCAATGGATTTAGTAGTAAAAACTGTAACCGAAAGACACTTTACATCAGAAGAAGTTAAATCTGCTGTAGAGTATAAAGGTATGTTTTCTGGTTCTGTTATCGCTTATATTTCTTCTGTTCGTGCTTTGAATACCCGTACTGGTAAGAAGATGTGCTTCTTAGATTGTATAGATCATGAGGGGAAGCGTTTTTCTGCTACTGTATTTGATCCTAATTATACAAAACTAAAAGATGTTTTACGTTCTGGTAATTATCTACAATTAGTTATTTCTGCTAGGCCTAGTTATAAAGGTAACGGCGAAATAGATTCTATTGTTAATATGGCGATAGATTTAGGTGAACGGTGTAAAGAACAAGTCCGCGAGGAAGAGCATAAAAATAAAGTTAAAGAAGCCTTTATTATATTAGATGATATTCCTAGTAGTGTAAGATTTAAATCTATTTTGAATAAAGTTCAAGAATTAATTCCTGAAGATAAATTTGATTCAGATGGAGCTGTATCAATAGTGGTAAAAGTTCCTTCTAAGAAATATGAATCTGTTAATATCGAAAGGAAAGATTCTGACTTTGAAATGAGATTTGGGCCGTTTTATACTAAACTTATTGATGTTGAAGTAATCAGAATGCTTAATAAGCTTCCTGATGTTACAATAGCTACAAGATAGGCTGAGAGAAATCTCAGCCTTTTCTTTTTGTATAAAAACAAAAAATTGTATATAATTAGAACAATAATAATTTATATGAAAGTTTCTAATGAAAAAAGAGTTTTATATCGATAATTATAATAATTTTGTATTTAAAGCTACTTTTAAAGAGTATGAAGAAATAAAAGAAGTTCATTACGATGATATTTCTGATCTTATACCTGTTAAAGGCAATAGGGTAATAGGTGTTTCTATTAATAAGACAAAATTTAAAGAAGCTATTGTAGCAATGACTAAAACTAGAGATAGTGTATATCAGATGGAACTTTATGCTGATTTCTCCTTTTTTAATTTTGGTGATAATCATCATTTTTTGTTATTCCGCGCAGATGATGGATTAATCGAATGCAAAGTTGTATTCAGAATAGAAGATGACTTTTATGCTATTAATATGTCTGATTACCTTCCTATCTCTGTTATAGATTTCTTAACTGAATATTGATATGTATTATATTCATTTAATTTATAAATGGATAAAGAGTAATTTATTCTGCATCCATGATTGGGAATATAAAGAAATGAAGACATATTGTGGTCGCTCATATAGAGAGTGCAGCAAATGTGGAAAAGTTTCTAGTTGATGGTAAAATTGAATGCATTTTTTTAATAAATTAAATAATCATTTAATACGTAAGCCTGCCCTTAAAGCCAAACGATTACCAACAATGTATCCTAGCGCTGCTAGTTGTCGTGATATGGACAATCCAGCAATAGTGTATGGTGCATGTATGAGACAGCAATGGTATCGATGTGCTGGATATAAAGAAAGTGATCCATCTGGTGAGTATAGCCAATATATATTCGCTGCTGGTAATCTATGGGAAGATTGGCTTACTGAACAATGTAAACAAATGGGGATTTGGGAAGCTAACAGTGTAAAATGGTCACTACCAGAATATTATTTATCTGGTGAGGTTGATATTGTTGTTAGAGATCCTGAAACTGATGAAGTTATAATTATTGAATCTAAGACTTATAGTAGTAATAATTATAAAGCTAAGTCTGAATTAATTGGTTTATCAGGTCGTACTCCTACTCCTAAAGTTCAAAATGTAATGCAAGCTGCATTATATTTAATGTATTTCTCTAAACCAGAAAACGGCGGAGTTAAAAGAGTCTTGTTGACTTACTTTGATAGAAGCTGTGCTGGCCCAGAAAACAATCAAGAATTCTGGATTACTTTAAATCCAGTTGAAGAAGGTAAAACCCTTATTCATATTGATTGTAAAAATTCTAAGGGTGCATCATTCTCTTATGATATGCCCGGTATAACTATGGAAAATCTACTTGCTCGTTATACAGAATTGATAAATTCTTTACGAGAAAGTCAAGAAGTTCCACCTCGTCCAGATTATGAACATGTATATTCTGATGAAAAAGTCATTAGGTTATACAATGCTGGAGAGATTGCAAAAACCAATTACGAAAAATGGGAATCTAATAAAACTAAATATCCTATTGGTGATTGGCAATGCGCTTATTGTAACTATAAAACTTTATGTAAAAAACAACAAGAAACATTAGCTTAATAAAGGCAATAAAATGACTCAACAAAATAATACTCAAGTCTACACTTTAGAACAATTGACAGCTGCTGTTAATAATCTTAGCAGCGGCATAATTAGCCATGAAGAAGGAATTGCTAATATTATCATTCTTGTATCCTCTGTTATGGATGTTCTAATTCAAAAAGGTGTTGTTACAGAAGAAGAACTGACTGCATCTGTTGCTAAAACTTCTGCTAAAGTTACTGAACAAATTGAATTGATGCAAAGAGAAGCTCTCGCTGATGCTGAAAAAGCTGCTGCTGCTGTACAAACAGCATCTGCTGCTAATGATGAAGAAGTAAAAGCAGCGGAGTAATATAAGAATGTCTATTAAGCAACTTACCGACTTTAAGACTCAGATGGATAAGTTGCGTATGTTTCTTCCCCAATATTTGGAAGAGCATGGTCATGATGTGAAAGACGGACATAAAATAAGATGTCTGTCTCCAGATCATGATGATCATACGCCATCTATGTCTATGTTTAATACTGAAGAGGGGTACCCTCTTCTTCGTTGTCATGGCTGTAATACAGTTATGGATATATTTAATGTAGCAAATGTCTTAGAAGGCAGACCTATTATGGGTGCAGGCTTAATAGACAATACTGCTACATATCTTGCAGATAAATATGGTGTTGAGCTTGTATATAAAAAACTTAGCGAAGATGATATATATGAACTTAATATGTATCAAGCATATGAAGCTGCTGCAAATTATATAATTTCTCAAGAAGATTTCAATGAGCTGCAAATAGCAGAAATGAAGAAAAGAAATTTTTCTAGAGAATTTATGAAAGCTTATAAAGTTGGCATATGTAATGATGTAGACAAGCTTAGAGAGCATCTTAAGTCTTGTGGCTATATGGCATCATTCATAGATGAGATTGACCTTGGGAATAAGCGTATATTTAATTCTAATAATATAATTTATACGATATGTGATGACAATGGTCGACCTGTTGCTTTCCAAGCAAGGAATCTTGCTTATGATGGTAAAGTAGATGAAAGCACTGGCAACTTTATAAATGGACCAAAGTTTATTGGATCTACGATATCTAATATTAAGAAAAATATTTACCGTAAAAAAGAAAGACTTTATCTTTTAGATAAAGCTAAGCGTAATGAAAGTGTTATTGTAGTAGAAGGTAATTCTGATGCTTTATCACTACATAATAATGGAATTACTAATGCTGTTGGTATTTGTGGTTTAAATTTTTCTGAATATCATTTAAATACATTGCGGCGCAATGCTATTTATGAAATTATTATGTGTCTTGATAATGATGATGCTGGGACTGAGAAAGCTAAAGCTATTCTTGATGATGTGGCATCTAAGATACATGATATAAAAATTAAATTTATATTCTTGCCTGATGAGTATGATGAAGCTGGAAATAAACTTAAAGTTGATCCTGATGAATATATTCGTAGGCATGGTAAAGAAGCTTTTAAAGCTTTACCTGTAATAGACTCATTTTCTTGGCGATTACAAAGATTTGATTCTGATACTGATCCCGAAGTAATATCACTAGCGGTGATTCCGATTATATGTGCTGAGCCATCTTATATACGTAGAGAACGTATGATTAATGAGCTTGCATTATATACTGGATATAGTGATAAAGTCATCAGGGACGAGATTGAGAAAATTGAATCTGATAAAACTCGTAAAGTTGAAACTGCTAAGAAACGTGTTCTTGAGAATCTTGTAAGGAATCTTGAGGAATCATCTTCTGTTGATGCTGAATTAGCTCTTAATGAAGCTCTTACTGAAATTTATGAAATTAACCAGAATTTTAATGCTGGTATAATGGAAACCTCTTCCCGTATTAATAATATTTTAGCTATTAAAGAATACCAAGAAGATACAGATAGCTTTAGTCTTATTAATTGGGGTAAACCACAATTTCATTCTTTGAATGCTGCTACTGATGGTGATACCTCTGGCAAGGTAATATTTATTGGCGGCGGATCTAATGTTGGTAAAACTTCATGGGAAGTTAATCTTGCATGGAGAATTGTAGAAAACAATCCAGATTCTATGGTTGTATTCCTATCCATTGATGATAGTGCTAAAGAATTGTTACCTCGTATTTGTTGTTTTGACGCATGTTTAAGAGCATGGGAAAATGATGATATACGCTTATTTAAGCATTTGGATATTAATAAATTCGCCAAACCAGATTTATATAAAGATAATCCAGTTCTTTATGCGTCTATTAAAGATGAAAGAGAAATTTTCTATAAGAAATTTCTATCTTATGCAAGAGAAGACAGATTTATTCTGTATGATTCAATAGATGGTAGAAGTTTAGATTTTATTGAGACTCTACTTCGTACATATAGAGATAAGTATCCTAATAGAAGATTGTACTTCTTCTTGGATAACTTCCATTTGGTCCAATTAAATAATGGTTCTGAAGGTAGAGAGAAATATAAAACTCTATCTCATGAAATAAAAGCATTGGCAGTTAAATATAATTCGACTATTGTTAGTACAGTTGAATATACTAAGATGCCTCTTAATCAGAAGCCTGATAATAATAATATTGCTGAATCTAACAGTCTTGTATATGATAGTAATTTGATTATGCATGGCTGGAATGAGCTTCATGGTTTAAGAGAAGAGGCTACTGCATATCATATTGATCCAGATGATCCAAAACGATATAAACGTCCTATTGTAGAATGGGCCGTTGGTAAAAATAAAATAGCTGCATTTAAAGGTAATATATATACTAAGTCATGGCCTGAAAAGGCATTTTTTGTTGAAATAAGTGAAACTGAGTATAAAACCATTGTAGCTGAAAATACTGCTTATGAAGAAGGACTATAATGTTTAATAATGAATTAGAGGAAGATTTAGTTGCTGGCAAAGTAGAATTTAAAGGATTTGATTTACCAAGAACTATTCCTAATTTTAATTCATTTAATCATTTGTCAGTATCAATGTTTTGTAAGGCAATGTCAAAATATAATGATGTTGCCTTACATTATCCTGAATTTATAATAGATTTTGAAGGATTACATAAAGAAGGTTTACCATTTAAACAATTCTGTAGTGTTATACTATTTGAAGCGTTTAATATATTTTTAAAAGATCCTAATGTTGACATATCTGAGCTTGCTTTGTATATAGACAATACGGAAAAATTAAAAATATTCAATATGAAGGAATCTGAAATAAAATATTTGTCTACTTTATATATGAGTTTTGTATCATGCATAAAGAATTTGAAAGATGAAATTTTAAATTCCGCCGGATTTATTTCTAAAGAGAAAATATATTTTTCTTATGGAAGAAATCCTAGAGAATGTTATCAGCAATATATAGATTTGATAACTGTTAAAGAAGAGGGCATTAATGTCTTTATTCTAACGCCACAAGTATTTGGTGCTAGGAATAATTCTAGAACAGTATCTAATCCTAGAGTTCTTCATATAATAAATCACTTTAATGATCTAGGACTAAATCTATTAAATGTTTATGAAATAACTATTCCGTTCTCTGAGGGGAATAGCGTTTCATTGCAAAGAATCCCTATTAATAAAGTAAATGTTCAGTCTGCTATTAATTTTTGTAAGGCTGATCCTACATTTACTAGCAATCTTATTTTTTGTAGAACATGTAAATATAATAATAGTTGTTCTATTAGAGATATGATTCCTATATACAGGGTTTAAAATGAAAATATATAAAATAAGAGAAGATGCCTATCCTTTTATATTTGGATATATAATTGGAATGGTTATTGCATTAAGTATATTTAAAATGCTTGGTGTGATAGCAGTATCATGGATCGTAGTGTTTCTTGGTCCATTAATTTTTATTGGATGCGTTTCTGCTTCAATAATTATTGTTATGATGATGTTTTGTCTTGTTGGCTACGGAAATCAAAAATGAAGATAGTACATATGGCTCCATTAAGTCAAGGATGGATAGTTGAAGGAACTGGAGATACTCAACTTGTAGTATCTGTTCTTGAAGACGATAACGATGAAATTGCATGTATTGTAGACACTACTACTGGCAAGTATTACATCAATAGGATAATTGATAAAAATGCTATTTGGAAATTTGCTCCTCACAACTTCGACCGCGTAGAAAGTGATGATGCATTTGACGCCTATCATAAATTCTTTTTTGATAATGGACTTGGATTAGCTATTGATGGTATGAATTATAATTTCACCGGTAAATTAAAATCATGAGTGCTGATAATAGAGGCTCTGAAGAACAAAGAATTATCTATAGATTTCTTAAAGAATTATATCCTCATTATGATGTGATTTATGAGGCTATTCTTCCAAATGGAATGCGTTTTGATTGTTTTGTAAAACAAATTGGTGTAGTAGTAGAATTAGATGGGGTGGATGCGCCCCTATCGGATTAATTCAGTGAACTCTAAGGGTTCAATAATGTTAAAATGTGATGTATGTGAAAAATTATTTGATAAATTAAGAAACGCTAGATCTATTGACAAGAAACTTTGTCAAAGATGCTATCAAAACTTTAGAAATGAATGTTCTAAAAAGTCTAAAGACAAAAACCCAGAAAAATATATTAAAATTGAAGAAGATTATGTCAAATCAGGGCGTAGAAAGCTTAAACAGGCAGAAAAAGTAGAATTAAGAAGAAGTCTTAATATATGTACTGAATGCGGATTACATCCTAAATGCGAATATAGTCAAAAATGTTTAGAATGTTATTTAAAGCATAAAAATTCTGCTAATAAGCATATAAAAAATAAATATGGGCATGATCATGTAAGTAGGTTTGAGAAATATGTTTACGACTTTTTAGTCTTCAGATTCCCAACTTTAAATTTTGAAAGAAATGTTCGTAATAAAATATTGAATCCAGAAACTGGAAAATTTTTGGATCTAGATATTTATTCTGATATATCTAAAATTGCAATTGAAGTAGATGGAGATATCCATAGAAAAAATTGCTATGGTTATGACAGATTACAGTATCAGATAAAGATGGACGGCATTAAAGATTCTGCATGTATTAATAACGGAATCATCTTAATTCGAATAAACACAGAATATATTGATTTTAATAAAATAGAATCTATGAGAATACTGAGCGAAGCCCTTGAACGGATTATTAGTAAGGGGAACGTGCAGAGACTAACTGGTGAAAGAATCCAACTTGATAAGCCAGACACGAACATCCGACAGCCGTTATTAGCTGAAGATATAGTCCGACCTTGGTGGAAACATCAAGAAATAGATGATAAAGAGCATCTATGATAACAGATGGCAACATACACAATTCGTTAAACATTTTCATGGCAATTTTAATGGCTTCCTATCCCAGCAGTTAAAAGATTCCAAAAAAGATACTATTGCTGCAGGAATGGGAATAAGGCTTCTTAGGATTAACCAATGGGATTGTCCTAAGACAAGAGAAGAATTAAAAGATATGATAGATTCTATACCTGATCCTGGTGTAGAGTATGATTATCTTGTTCTGGATAATGACAAGCCTAATAAAGCTAATGAAAAAATTAAAGAGATAAAACGCAAACGTTATCTTGAATATAAAAATAGCAGACGAAAAGAGTAGTCTGCTTTAAATCTTTAGGGATTTATATTTTATATTTTCTGTACAATCGCTTTGGGATTGTACAGACACTCAGCCAGATCTGCATGCATCAGCTGCAGCTCCAGGCTGAGCCGGGTCTATTACCTTAGTATTTATTATTGAGTTATACGGCCCATTTTATTAGGTTTTATACCTAAAGAATAATGATAATAATAAAAAAGGTTTAATAATGTCTTCAAAGGTTTTTAATAGAGATGCTGTATCTGATACACTGTTTTTGAATAAAGAAAGCGGTTTATCTATTCAGCGTTTTGATGATCCTAAATATCCAGTTATCCTTAAACTATTAGATCAACAACTTGGATTCTTTTGGCGTCCTGAAGAGATTGATATGTCAAAAGATAGATCTAATTTTAGCGGATTGACTAAAGCTCAAGAACATATAGTTATATCTAATATTAAGCGTCAAATAATGCTAGATAGTATTATGGGGCGTGCTCCTGATTTAGTATTTGGCGTGGCTACTAGTGATCCTACACTAGAGGCATGTGTTAAATGGTGGAGTGCATACGAAACATTACATAGTAAATCATATACCCATATTATTCAATCAAGTTTTTCTCAACCTAAAGAGGTTTTAGATACAGTATTGGATATTAAAGAGATTGTTACATGTTCTGATTCTATTGCTAGATATTATGATGATGCTATAGAAAAAGTTCAATTATTTTACGAAAATAAAGTTTCTAGATATGAAGCTTGTAAAGCTATTTATTTAGCATTACATGCTGCCAATTCACTAGAGGCATTAAGATTTCATATTTCATTTGCTTGCAGTTTTGCATTTGGTAAGAATGGCGTACTTCCTGGTCTTGCACGAATTATAACCCTTATTGCCAGAGATGAAAAAGTTCATGTTGCTATAACCAACAATCTTATAAAGATAGTAAAAAATGACGATCCTGATATTGCTCTTATTGCGAAAGATCCTGAAGTAATAAAGGCTATTAAAGAGATGTGGCGTACTGTTATTCTTGAAGAAGCAGAATGGGCTAAGTATCTATTTAAAGAAGGTGAGATATTTGGATTAAATGAAAAAATATTGTTTAAATATCTTTGCTATCTTGCCACTACAAGATTGGAATATTTTGAAATTGGCACTTTAGAAGAAGTTGCTGGTTTTGAATCTGTACATGAAAATCCTATTGTTTGGATTAATAAATGGCTAGGCAATGATATGGGTGATCAACCTGCTCCTCAAGAAGTAGAAATCACTACATATGAAAAGGGTATTGTAGATTATGGTTCCGGTGATTATCGTGAAGGCCTAACAATGATTAATCTTGGGTTGCCCGAAGATATTGAACATGACACTCCTGGTATCACAACAGAAGAAATCAAAGGATTGTTTTATGGAAATTAATGTCTTTTATAATAGCAAATTTGATAAAAGAATTATACAGTCTAATCCTGATAAAAATATAAAATTTTTTCGTATTAATGAATCTAAATCTAAAGAGGCTTTAGATAGATTCTTTGAAGGCGATTCATATATTGATTCTGGATGCCAAATATACGTATATGATAATAAGGCTTTAGCATGAAAATAAAAGTTTATTCAAAAAATAATTGTCCCCACTGTAAAGAAGCTTTACATGCTTTGAAATCTTATCTTCCCGATTTTGATAAAACAGTTGAAGTTCTTTATGTAGATGAAAATCCTGAACTTAAAGATGAATTGTTAAGTATATTTGATAATCTAGGACTTCCTCGTCCTAGGACTGTTCCGCAAGTATTTAAATATACTGAAGAGAAAGAATTAGTGTATCTTGGTGATAATAAAATGATCCAAGAAAAGATTGTAAATAAGACACTATGATTGTAGTAAAACGTAATGGTTTAAGAGTAGAATATAATCCCGAAAAGATAAATAAATTTTTAGAATTTGTTTGTGATGGATTAGACGCATCAATGTCTGATATTGCAATGAATTCTGATCTTCTTATTTATGACGGGATCACTACTGATAATATTAATAAGGCATTAAGAGACTCCGCTGAATCTTTAATTTCTGAGAATAATCCCGACTATGCTATAGTTGCAGGTAGAATCTTGATGTCAGATCTTCGTAAGAAGGCTTATGGTGATTTTACTCCTGACAGTCTTCCTTCTATTATAAAAGAGAATACATATCTTGGTATGTATACTGAAGATCTATTGGCTAATTATACTGAAGAAGAAATTGAATATCTTGATTCTCTTATTGATCATGATAGAGATTTCAATTTTAGTATTTCTGGCGCACTAGAATGGGAGAAGAAATATCTTGTCCAGAATCGTGCAACAGGAACTTATTTTGAAACACCGCAGATATCATATATGTGTGTTGCAATGATGTATTTCCTTAATGAAGATAAATTATATTCTAAAGAGGAAAGACTTCAATATGTTGCAAAAGCATATAAGTATTTATCTGAAGGCGTGTGGAATATTCCAACCCCTCATTTAGCTAGACTCAGAACGCCTACAAAGGCGTTTAGTAGCTGTGTTGTTATCAAGACAGGTGATTCGATTGATTCGATTTCTGCGGTCGATATGGCGGCACGTAGATATGCTACTCTTGGTGCAGGACTAGGAATCCATACTGGTGATCTTCGCGGTAAGTTGTCGCCTATTCGTAATGGTGCTGCTATTAACACTGGGGCATTATATCATGCCCAATCAATAGAACGTGCTGCATTGTCTTGTTCTCAAGGTGGTGTTCGTAAAGGTAGTATTACATTCCATTGGCACGGATTGCATAAAGATTTCTTAGACACTGTAAGTTATAAAAACAGTGCTAGACCCGATGCAGACTCTATGAAACATAGTGATCATGCTATATGGATTAATGGTTTTATTCTTCACAAGATTCGTCAAAATGAAGACATTTATTTATTTGATCCGCCTGAAGTTCCTAAGCTTTGGAAACTATTTTATTCTTCTAAGCTATCTGAATTTGCTAAAGAATATAATCGTTGTGTAGCTGATCCTAAAATAAATAAAGTTGCTGTTCCATCATCAAGATATATTGAACTTCTTGTTGCCGAACGTATTGGTACTGGTAGAGTATATATTGGATTTGCAGATACTCTTAATGAGAAGTCTACTTATGACGAAGATAAATATCCTATATTCTCTAGTAATCTATGTATGGAAATTGCATTACCTACTGCTGATTTAGAATTTAAATATGATAGCACTACAGAGAAATATGATGTAGATGGATTAATTGCATTATGTAATCTTGGTGGTATTAATTGGGGCGCGGTTAGTAACCCTAATGAATTCTATGATATTGCAGATGTAATGATGAATGCAATTGACAATATATTGAGTTATCAAGAACACCCATTTGGTGCTGCTAAACGACATAATAATTTATTCCGACCTATTGGTCTTGGTATAACAGGTTTCGCATATTGGCTTGCTAAAAATAATCTTACTTATAATAATAATTACGAATTGACTGATTATTGGATGCAAACATATTCACATGCTGTTATTAAGGCATCTGTTGAATTAGCTAAAAAACGTGGTCCATGTGAAGGCTGGATGGATACAAAATGGGCAGAAGGTATATTGCCTTTAGATATCCGTAAACCCGCGCTAGAAAGTATTATCCCTCATAAGGAATATTATGATTGGAATGAAATAAGAAATGAAATTAAAAAATATGGTGTAAGAAATGCATCTATGATTGCATTGTTCCCTGCTGAAACTTCTGCTAAAATTTCTGGATCAGGGACTACTAATGGGATTGAACCCGTTAGAGCTCTAATTCAAAGTAAGGGCGGCAAAGAAACTGTTGCTAAATTTACAGTTCCCGAATTAATAAGATTAAAAGATAAGTATGATATAGTATGGGATTGGAAAAACAATGAAGGGTATATAAAAACAGTTGCTGTTTTGCAAAAATATACCGACCAGGCTATATCGGCCAATACTTATACTAATAGAAAGAATTTTTCAAATGACAAGGTTCCAGTTACATCCATTATTAATGAACTATACCTTGCCTATGCTTATGGTCTAAAAACTCTTTATTATAATAATAACCAAGATACAATGGATACTTCTTTGTATAATGGAGATGCTCAAACAAAGGCAGAGGTAGTAGTTGAACCTGTCGCTTCTGAAGAAGAAGAACATTGTGAGAGTTGTAGCTTATGATTATAAGCATGAAAGATATTATTAATGCCTCCATAGGGCAAAGTCTTGCTGAAGTTAACAATAGGACTTGGAGAAATGAAAGGTTTATGGAAAAGTATGGACGCATTCCGCCTGAAAATGTATATGTTGAGCCCGCTCCTGTTAAGCCTGAGCCTAAGAGTCCCGGAGATTTCATTATGCTTGGCATTAATAAGGTTCTAGATTATCTTACCCCTATAAAATAAAATATGTTAATTGATTTGAAATATTCACTCAATGAAAGTGGGAGAGAAAAACTCTCTCACTTTTCTTTAAATTTTAATGATGAACAGCAAGAAGCTATTGCTGCATCTGTTGGAACTATAGACATAACAATCGATGTAGATGATACATGGGGATTCGTAAATATAGTTGCAATTAATGGAAATGAAATATGAAGAAAATAATCGGCTTTTGTGGTAAAGCTCATAGTGGCAAAAGTTATGCCGCAAATATAATTAAGTCAGAATATCCTAGTGCTGAAATAATATCATTTGGTGATGCAGTTAGAGATATGCTTAAAGCTATTGTTGATGTTGATTCTATTTATGAGTCTGAAACAAAAGAAGAGATTATTCCTGAATTAGGAGTTTCCTTAAGAAAACTTATGCAGACTCTTGGAACAGAATGGGGAAGAAACTCTGTTTCTGATTCTTTATGGGTTGACATTTTAATGATGAAAGTTAATAAATCTGAATCTGATATAATTATTGTTCCAGATGTTAGATTTAAAAATGAATATGATGCCATTATAAATAATGGCGGCATAATTATAAATCTTAAAACTGGAGATGATTTTAGAGATATTGATCTTTCATCACATATATCAGAGTCTTTTATTCCAGAAGACAATGATAAAACTTTCAATATTAAAAATACTTTCGATAAACGATTTGCTGGTTTTCTTAAGGTTGTTTATAAACCTTATTTAAAAGACCTTCAGGATTAAATATGATATTAAATAATTGTATAGAAGCTGAAGAGGGTATGGAATTTGATTCAATAGAATCAGCTTTAATGACGTCATGTCACCTTTGTGGTACACCATTGGAGTGGTCATTATCATTAGTATGGAATGACATTCATGAATTGAATTTTATTCATGGAATTTCTCATAGTTGCGGCGCAACGTTTACTATAGAACCAATTCTTAGTCCCGAATCTCATGATGGCTACATACTTCACATTGATGAGAGTAAAATAGAATAATATCAAAATTGAAGTAGTTCGTTTTATTTTTATGGTTTCTGTTTCAAAATTTTTAGGTATCTTAACTTTTCAGGCAATGCTTATTGTCGCTAAAAGAATAATAAACTTTCTTCTTGATTTTATAACTCAAAAAGAAAAAAGATTTAATAAGCAATATAACTCTTATAGATTACAAAATGTCTAAAGGTAAATATTTAACTAGTAAGCTAAGATATCAAAATATTAAAAAACTGGCCAAGTTTACTGGTTCTAAATTATCCAGAGATTATGGAATAGCTACCTTATACTCTGGAGCAAAATTAGACCATCTAGTTAAAGATGGTAATTATTTGAGGGGCACTGAGTACTTATTAAAAGTATACAGTAATAAGGATTTGTGTCTCTCCTTTTTACAAAGCGATAAAAAGGATCCCGTTTTAAATCATATGCTATCTAGAGCGGGATATTATAAAAACGAATATATAAGAAATATAATAAACGATAATTGGCTAGATATTATTAGCAGAGCCTTTTATAAGTTTATTCGCACATCACTTGATAAATATGATATATCTTATGGAATAAAATTCTCTACCTTTTTTGGTTCATCAATACCGTACTGCTTTCAAAAAGAGGTATTGGAATTTATGCGATCTAAAAATGCTAAAGAAGAATATGATATTAATATAGACTTAAATATAGAAATAAATGATAATAAAGATATAGAATCTTTTGATAATGATATGCGTCTTAATAGAGAAGGAATTGAACTTATCTCTGTTGCATTAAAGAATAAGAGGACCTTGTAGTCCTCTTTTTTGTTTTGAGGATCAATATGAAAGAGTATAGTTTAGAGCAGCTTAAATGGCTTAAAGTAGAATCATTTAAAAGTAAAAATAAAGTAAAGGAGAATATCCTTGCACTTGTTATTTCTAAAATAGAAACTGAAGGCAAACTTCATAATAATACTGATAAGGATTTTGAAGCAAAAGTTGTTTTAGAAGCTTTACAGTCTTTCTATAAAAGTTTAACTAAAACTCTTTTTGAGTTTTCTGATCGTATAAAAGATTCTGAAGAAGCTGAATCTGATAAAGCTCTAACGTTTATAAATAAAACAGAGCATGAGATTGAATTTATTTTATCTCTTCTTCCTGATCAATTATCTGATATTGAGATAACCAATATCGTTGAAAGTTTTGTTGAAGCAAATGGTCTTGATCTTAATGATAAGAAATCAATAGGGCAAATTATGGCACATATGAATGCCAATTATAAAGACCAGTTTGATTCTAGAATTGTAATGGAAGTTATAAATTCTCTTAAAGGTAGTAAAGCTTGACTATTATAAAGCCTATGTTAGCTTCTCCTGTAGAGGAGAAGCATTTATCTAATTTAGAGTATCCTGTTATATGTAGTCCTAAAATAGATGGTGTAAGAGTTTTAGCTTTGAATGGTGTTCTGTATAGTCGATCTATGAAGCCTATACGGAATAAAGCTCTTATAGAGAAATTCTACAATTCTAAATATAAAGATATTAATTTTGACGGCGAGATAACTGTTGTTGATAAAAATGACCCTAATGTATATAGGATAACTACTTCCTATGTCAATTCTTTTGATAAAGAAGAAGATGAATCTCATAAATTCGTTATTAATGTATTTGATATTTTGAATATAGATAGTCTTGATACACCATATATTAATAGATTGAAATCTATTCCTGATTTTGATGAACCTTTATTTTCAAAGCTTGAATATAAGCTATGTAACAATAGCAAAGAGGTATTGGAATATGAGCAGTATTGTCTTAATGCCGGATATGAAGGTATAATGGTTAGAAGCTATAATGGGAAGTATAAGTTAGGGCGATCTACATTAAAAGAGGGAATTATTCTTAAGCTGAAAAGGTTTAGTGACTATGAAGCCATTATAGTTGGCTTTGTAGAAGAATATAAGAATCTTAATGAAGCTAAAAAGAATGAGCTTGGTCGTACCGAAAGATCTTCTGCTAAGGATGGACTAGTTCCTAATGGTAGACTTGGTGCATTGATATGTAAATTTAATGATATTGAATTTAATATTGGCTCTGGGTTTACTCATGAAGAACGTACTGAAGTATGGGACAATAGAGAATCCTATATTGGTAAACTTGTTAAATTTAAATGCTTCGAAGTTGGCGTTAAAGACGCCCCTAGATTTCCAATCTTTTTAGGATTTAGAAGTCCTGATGACTTATAAGGATTTATAAATGGATATTCAAAAACTTACTTTTATAAAAATGTCTGGTTTCATAGCATGGTTGCCGGGCATGTCACAACTATTCAAGAAAAATAATAAATAATTTAGTTTTATAGGTATCTTTATGCATTATGTACGCTCTGATATAGAAGATGGCATTAATAAATTCTTTGTATTGATATCAAAAGACGTCTTATCAGATATTGACGTTGGACTCTCTTGTAATATAGAAAGATTATATAATAATGGTCTGCTTATAGAGAATAATGAATTTGAATTTTTCAAATTTCTTATAAAGACATTGATTAATTCTGATAGTATTGAAAGCGTTATAGACTCTGTCGGTATCACTACTGTAAAAGATTTGAGTCTATTGATGGCGTCTAAAAGGATAGAATCAGATATGCGCATTTGGGGTAAATATCTGTTAAATGAGTTTATTAAAACTTATGAAAAGTATTCCTTTTTGGTATATAAATTAAATAGCGGCACGTTATCTTTAGATGAGTGTCTTGATGCATATGAGAATTATAGCTCAGAAGATATCTATAATAAAATTATTGATTGTATTTCGTAAAAATAAAGAGCCTATAGCAATTAAGCTATAGGCTTTCTTTTTTTATTTTGCTTTTCTTAAGGCTGTTTCAAACTTATCTGCGTAACTCGCAATAGTAAGTTGTTTGTCAGTTCCGTTTATAATTCTTCTAGCTTCAGAATAATTGGCATCAAACATACTTATATAGTCTGATAGTTTCTTACCTGTAAACCATCCGTAGGTCATACCCCAAAGCATTATCTTAGCAGCGTTTGTAGGCTCTAATGCTAATTCTGGGTTATTTACAAAATCTTGCCCAATATGCTTTTTAGCTTTTTCATAGTTATCTAACCATGTTAATTGGACATATCCTCTACCGTAGTAGAAATGATCTAAATCTGATTGGTAATAAACTTTAGTTCTTGAACCGTTTGAGTAGCATGCATTTTTACCATTATGTATATGCCATTTGCCGTATACATAGTTCTTACCCTTGCCGTATTCACCAATAGGCTGCATTGTTTTAGCGCATTCATGGTATATGGTGGCCAACATGTATGCTTGTTCTGTTATAGTATTTTTACTTATAACATCTAAGATTGTATTAATGCCGTCTACTTGAGATTGAGTAAAAGAAGAAAATAATTTTTGTTCTTTTAAAGCATTAAAGAATACTTGTCTATTTAATTCTTTGTGTTCTTTCTCTGCAATAATTGCATATACATATAGCATTGTTTTATTACCGGCAACGCCGTCTATTACTAATCTATTTTTAGATTGTAATGCTTTTATTACTTCAACGGTTTTTGGTCCGATTACGCCATCTATCTCTAAGCCGAGTGCATGTTGTATTAATTTGTTTTTAGTTAAACTCATTTTAATCTTTCATATAATGATGCTTTTTCTTCTAACAATTTTACTCTGCTTTGTAGTTCACCTAGAGTATCATGTATTTCTGTATATGTAACTCTTTTACCCAATTCTTTTGATAATCTATTCTGGGCGTATATAATTTCGCCAAGTATTTTGATTATCTTAGTAAGAGTTGAATTTGATAAATTTTCAACAAATGTAGTTTTGGCTACATTTTTATTTGCACCATCACCTGTTTTATAGGTAATAGTAAATTCTTCATCTTGATTTATAGGTGGCTCTACTAGGAATAATCCAGCACTAGGATCTAATTCGTCTATCCTATGTCCAGACCTATTGATTTGTAATGAGCCAGCAACATATGATTCAGATAATGTGTATAATGTATTTCCAAGAGACGTTAATGTTGCTGTTTTTGTATTCATTTTAACTCACCGTTTATTTTGTCAATTTGGTTAATTAGTGAAGCTTTTTCAATTTTACACTGTTCAATATGGTCAATAAGTGAAGCGGCATAGTTTACTAAGTCTCTAGAAGTGTTTCCTGCTAGTAATGCTCGATCTTTTTCACATTCACCGTGTCTGATTTCTTCTGGTATTTCTATTTTTGTTTTGTTTGTTAGGTTAGGATTGTATAATGATTTGCATCCTACTAGGAATACTGATAGAAGTGAAAGTAATAATATGTTTTTCATTTTCTGCCCCGTTTGTTAAGCGCATCTACAACATCTTGTTTAACACAAATTTGATCGTAAAAGTCACCTCTTAAGATTTCAATCAGCTGATAGTTTTGTTTTTCAATAGTTTTTTTAAATTCTTCTTTTTGTAAAGAATTATTTTTGCTGATTTCGTATCTTATGTCATTCATTGCTACATTCAATTTATTGTTTGAATCATCATATGCTTTTTGCGCAGCTACATAACCATCATTAAATTTTAGATCCCCATATGCTTTTATTGCGAATAGAGATACTAATATAATCAATAGTAGTCCTATTGCTATATATCCGTATTTATTTAGTAAAGGCATTATATTATTCCTTGTTAGTGGGGCAACCCATTTTAAGTGGGCGCCCCTTTATAAAAGATTATCTAAACTCCCCAAATAGATATAAAACTACCTTGCCTGTTTTATACCATTAGTTTAGATTTTCTTTTTTATTCTTTTGGAAGTATATTTTCTTTAACAGTTTTAATATAGTTAGCAATAATGTCGTCTTCTATTTTTCCTTTAACGATCATCATGCTTTCACCAAAGTCTGCTTCTAGTCCATAACGAGATTTATGTCCAGAACCTAATAATAGACCTTTTGTTTTAGCTAGCCCTTGAACTACAAGAATATGCCATTCTCCAGCATTAACTTCTGTACCATAGCTTAATGTTTCTGGATCTTTGCTAGCTACTACTGTGCGTGGGCTATTTTTATTAGTCCATTCATCCCATTGTGCTGTCCAGCCTGTAGCAGCAATAGAGAATTTCTTAACGCCATCCACTTCACGTTTATAAACGGTCAAATATCCAGTGCCACTTGTTTCATTGCCATCAGGAGTATCTATAACTGTCCCAAACAGTACAGTTCTTTCCGATGAAGCATCGTGAAATCTAACTGGAATTACTGCAGTAATTTGTTCTCCGGCTTGGATATCTAAACCATCAATTCTAGGATAGTGGCCATAACCAGCTGCATTAACTTTTGATTGTAAAAAATACATTTTTATTCCCTATATTGTTATTTATCTTCTTTAACTATAAGTTTATATCCAACTACTGGAGTAGATGTTGCTACTGCTCTAACTGTTAAACCTTCTCCATCAGATTTAACTGATTCTTCTGTTGCATTTTCAAGATTAAAGGTGTACATACCTTTAGCTTCTTGTTCTTTTGCAGTTTCCTCTTCGTCTTCGGTTTCGCTGTTTTCAGTATTACCGCTAGTTACTGGAGGGTTTGTTTCTGCCGTACCGCTATGTTGCTCAGTTTCACCAGCAGGTTTGTTTCCTTCAGATTCTGCAGCTGGTTGAGCTGTGTTAGCTCCACCATTTTGTGCTTCAGATTCTTTAGGAGTGTTTTCTGCATTAGGAGTAGCTGTTTCAGATGGTGTTACAGCTGGTGTCTCAGTATTTTCTGGTTTAGGTTTTATTTCTTCACTAGATCCATTTTCTATTGGTTTAGCCACATCTCCTGTATTTTGTTCAGATTGTGAACCTTCTGTTGCAGGAGCAGGAGTTACGGCGACAGGAGATTCGGTTTCTGAATTAACTGGTGCTGGTTGAGTAGCTACTGGAGTTTCAGATTCTTTTGATTCTGTATTGCCTGGTTGAGTAGCCTCACTTGTTGGAGGTGTCCCTTGTGGAGATTCTGGCTGTGTTACAGCACCGTTATTTCCTGACTCTGTAGTAGCTGGTTTTTCAGTTTGTCCTGACTCACCTGATGGTTGTGGTGATGCAGGAGCTACTGGTTGAGGTTGCGTTACTGTAGGTTGCTCAGTTACTGCTGGCTGATTCGCTGTAGCATCTGAACTTGTTTCTGATGCAGGTTTTTTAACAGGTTTATCTGTTTGGGCAACATAGTTTGGTTGTCCCTTATCCTCATCATTATCAGTTGCGTAGAATATATATCCTTCTACTGGAGGCACAGATTTAACTACACTAATCTTTAGCTCGCCTTTGCCATCAGACTGAGATGTTTGAGTTTCATTGTCTGATAAGACTAAATTAAATGTGTATATGCCAAACTTAGCTCTGTCTCCCTCACCTAATTCTAATATATTGTTATTAGGAATGTTAGGATTTACATTCTTAGGCGTTTCAGGTACTGCAGGAGTTGCAGGTGCTGGATTAGTTGGCGTTGCCGGAGCTGGAGTAGGAGTTACCGCCGGAGTGCCATCAGATGGTTGAGCCGGTGTAGCTGCTGGTGGTTGTGCTGGTGCAGGTGTAGGCTCTAATGGAGTGGCAGGCTTAGGCTGTACTGGAACTAATTTAGCTGCTTCAATAGCTGCTAATGTTTTAGTTTTCTCTTCGCCATATTTAGTAGTCCACTTAGTATGTTCAGCGACTATTGATTCACCCTCTATTTTTCTTTCAGAGAATACTTTTATACCCTGATAGAAATCTGCAGTTACAAGTTTGGATGCACCAAGATGAACAAGTGTTCCAAGCTCTGCTGAGAATGATAATGTATAAATTTGGCCGAAGTCTAATTCTCTACCATCATATTTTTGTCCATCAATATAGATATTATATTTTTCTACATTGCTAGTTATCTTAAATTTCTTGCCCTCTTTTGTAGGGTCAGTTACAACTATACCGTGTGAATATCCATTACCAGATACCAATACGCCAATATTATGCTGCGTATTGATAGACTCAAGTCTGAATGGGACAAATACAGTATGTTCGCCATGATCAGCTCTAAGTCCTGCTTTTATTACTGGATGTAAGCCGGCTGAATATGTAGTTTCTTTTCTGCCTGATCTAACAAATTTTAACATAATTTACCTTTTATAGAGGGGCTGTTAACCCCTCTTATTAAGTTATTAAATAGCACCTACTAATTTAAATCCATCTGGAGCATATTTAGCTTCAGCTGAATCTAATGATTCTGTACTAGCCAATTCTATAGTTGATGTGCCGGTGTCTTCAACAACTTTATTGTCGCCGACATTTGCTTTATCCATAGAGAATACTATCTCTCTAACATCCGGAAGATCTTCTGGATCTTCGATACCAGATTTAACAGACAACTGTTTCATCTCTTCAGGAGTTCTTTGAATAAACTTATCTACTATGAAGTTTCCTCTAGCAACTAAATCTACAGCTAAATTACCAGCACCTTTGCTATATCTACTACCAATGCCAATAGATTTTCCTTTAGCATTAATATGTGTAGATATTCTAAACCATTGGTCTAACATAACCTTAGTGGCGCCATTTCTTTCTGCTGCGCCTGATGTAATATCTTCATCAGTTGTGGTAATTACCTCTTTACCGTCTATATAAATAGTATTTTGATTTCTATTACGCATTATATAGAAATAGTTAGCCTTTTTACCACCTATTGTAGGTACTAAGCCTTCAACAGATTCATTTTCATTACCAAATAAAACTACTCTTCCATAGCCATTAATACCTTTGCTACTTACCCTCATTTCTGCAGAAATTGTAGATTTTTTATTATCTGAATTTTCGCCGAAATCTATTTGAAGTAGAGCTATTTGTCCTCCAGTAACTGGGGATCCATTTATTCTTCCAACACGTGTTACTAGTCTACCACGTTCACGATATGGGTCGATATAATACCATGTAGGATCAGTATATCTGTTTACCTGATTTGTAATTGTTACAAATGGAACTACAGGGTATTTACCGTTTGTATCCCAAGCATACTCATCTGGCTTTTCACCTTTGAAGTTGAATATAATTCTTTCTTCGCTGGCGTCAAATGCTGGCATTACAAGTTCTCTATCTGGACTCTTATCTGCTCGTACTGGAACTGTAACTACTTTATAGTAATTACCATTGAACATATTACCATCAATACCATATGTATCTTTATTGGTAGGAGGTTCTTTAATGTAAGAATATTTACCAGTTGCATCGTTGACCATCCAGTTGTTATCCCATTTAGAGGCTATAACACCTGTACCGCCATCTGATGTATCCATATAGTATGAATCAGTTTCGATACCAGATCTGAATGCGCGTTTAGACGCATAAGGCATCGTTAATGTTTCTTTCATTACAGGGTCAATAGTGTAGTAAGGTGCACTTTCTACTATATTGCCAGTGATTGTTGCATTAACAAGTGAATACAAATTGAATGCATATGTAAAGTTACCGTCGCGGCTATTCCTAACTCTGTTGTCAACGATTTTATCGCCGAATGCTGGACCACGATGTCTCCACGCACCCATAGTGATTGCAGAAGATCCGTTAATTGTGCTTGTTTCAAATTCAGCACCAGTACCATTTTCTGTTATCACATGTGATACTTGAGGAGCTTTATAGTAATCAGATCCTCTATTTACACCAACTGCTCTAATACCGCCGTTTGCGTCAACTTCTGTTACCCAACCGAAGCATCCACGTGCATCATGTGAACCTGTAGATTTATAACTATTATCTATAACAATACGGTCATGTACTTTATATCCAGTACCAGGTTTTGTAACTCTGATGTTTCTTACAGCTCGGCTTCCGTATGACTCACCAAATGGCAATGCATATGTAAATACATTATCTTTGATTGAGAATCCATAGTGTCCATAGTTGTAATATAGGCCAGATGGGGCATATATATTGTTGCCATGAACAATAAAATTACCGCGCAACCACCATTTGTTTAGTTTACGTCTTTCATTAGGACCAAGGTCACCATTGCTGAAATGCAGGCCCATAACTCCAACCACAAATGTGTTGTAAGAAATATCCATTACTGAGTCTGAATAAGTATGTGTTAACAGCTCTTCTGTTACACCATCATCGCCTGTAGCTAATGATTCACCAACTACAACTGATACACCATAGTAACCTGCTGTACCTTTATTCCATCTGTAGTAGATTTTAGAGCCACAGTGCGCATCCATTACTTTACGGGCACATGTACCGAAATTATTATGCTCAGCGCGGATATCTGTCATTGGCAATGATCTAGAAACCCATAATCCATAACCAGGGTCGATGTTAACACCAGTACCAGAACGAGAATGTTGTACACTCCAATCTGGGTGTCCTACTATGCCATCACATTCCAGCCCTGATATAACAATGCGGTCAACACGGTTTAATCCTATGATACCGGTATAGTTGTAGCGTCCATTACCACCAAGCAGATATTGTCGTCTTGCAACCAGGCCGTTTGCCTCAGCAGTTTTAATATCTCCACGCCCAACAGATACACCATCAATACGACCTAAACGTCCGTATACTATTGCACCACCGTGGAAACCTTCTGCTAAGAAGTTCATAATTACAGTGTCTTCATCACCGAAGATTGTAATGGCGTTACCGTTAGAACCATATTGCATTCCGCCCCATGTTCCCCATCTTTCAGCAGTAGTACCATCTTCTTGAGGGAACTCATGTTTGCCTGTTTGTTTATTTATATAACCACCAGGACTAACCCTTGAACGACAATTTAATTCTTGTGCGCTAAGTTTAGTTACAGGGTCGGCTTGTAATCCAGCATCGTTACCGTTTTCATACACACGGTCAAGAATATCTCTAGTGATAAGTTTAGTTAACGCAGGAGTTTCTTGGATGTTTTCTGTTATAGCAGAGTTGTTATCAAATACTGACAAATCAATAGTATAATTAGAAGTATTGAAACCGAACTTCCAATAACCTTTTGTTGCATAGCTATTACCGTGGTTAGGATGCTCTTCTGACCATCCATCTATAGGAGGCATGAATCCTTTTTTGCCACCTTTATATCCACGTTCCTGGAACCAACGAGTAGTAAATGTACCGAAATCTTTAATGAAGTGATTACCGGAATTGTAACCATCATGAGATCCAAGATAGAATGCTGATTGACCAAGTTTCTTAACGATAAACATTGTTCCGTTAAAGTCGATATACAGTCTACGTTTGTGATGTATGTACACACATGGCTGCATTGTTCTAAGTTCTAATCCTAGATCCTCATGTCTCATTTCGCCAGCTTCTACAAGCTGTCTTTGTAATTGTCCACGAGTATCTGGACCATCAGATTGTTCTACTCTGGAAACTTTTTTATACACGCCGTTTTCAAGGACTTTAAATGAGAACTCATCTACCATGTAGTTTTCATTTTTGTCAATCAAGAATCTAGATGTCTTACGAGTCTTGATTATAGAGCCATCAGGAATAGCATCAAAGGCTTGTTGAAGTATTATAGAGTGGTTAGTTTCAGCATCGCGGCTTCTGTTCTTTTCATAGAAACCAGAGATGATTCTTTCTTTTTCTTCGCCTTCAAACCAGTCTTCCAAATAGAAGACTTTATCTTCATCATGAAGAGGCCACTTAAGGGCCGCTTCATTTAATAAGGTTTGTTTACGTTTCTCTGCTAACCCTCTTGATGTTTCTTCATCATAGAAAGAGCTTTGAATTGTTTTAGGCAATGTTTCTTTAAGTTTAAATTGGTCTAAGCCTATTTTAAATATAGACTTATTAACACCTGCTTCATCAAATGCCATTATTTAAAATCCTTATTCAGTAAATACTTCTACACCAGGTTTAGGGTTTAGATCTTCGTCTAATTGTGCGTCACCATTCGCTAAGACATAACTGGTAAGCTCACTTGGGTCAACTTTAGGTCCAGATATGTAAAGTTTTTGTCCATTATCTTTTCTGATTATGTATTTATTTGGATTAGCTGGCTGAGCCGGAGTTGGTTCTGCTGGGGAAGGAGCTTCAGGAGTTCCACCTTGATCACCATTTCCAGGTGTTGGAGCTACTGGACCTGGAGTGTTGCCAGGTTGTCCAGGAGTAGGGGCTGGGGCTGGAGTAGCAGGATTAGCTGGCTGAACTGGCTGTGTATTAGCTTTTTCAAGTGCCTCAACTTTAAGTCTTAATGCGCTCAGAGCTTCTTCCAAGCTTGTAGCTTTAGTAGCAGCTGTACCAGCTAAGGTTTTAACCTCATTAATAGCCAATACTGTACTTCCCTTAGCTTCTGTTTCCAGAGCAGTCAATGCACCAACTTTATCTTCTGCAGATTTAGCAGCTTCTTTTGCCTCACTAGCAGATTTAGCAGCTTCTTTTGCGGTGTTTGTAGCAGCAGACAAGTCAGTTTCTACTTTAGTGATCTTGCCTTCATGTTCGGCGACTTTTGTTGCAGCCTCAGCAGCCTTACTTTCGGCTTGTTCGATCTTGCCAGCAGCTTCTGTAACTTTGATTTCTACTTCTGATGCTTTAGATACTGCGCTTGCAGCTTTTTGTTCAGCTTCTGTTGCTTTTGTAGATGCGGTGTCTATTTTACCAGCGGCCTCGGTTGCTTTTTGTTCAGCCTGAGCAGCCTTAGTTTCTGCAGCTGATGCTTTATTTTCTGCCTGCTCAGCTTTGCCGGTCACTGCATCTGCCTTTTCTTGAGCTTGAGCTGCTTTTTGCTCAGCTTGCTCAATTTTACTTGTAGCAGCATCTACTTTAGATGATGCCTCTGAGGCTTTTTGTTCAGCTTGTGTTACTTTATTTACAGCTTCAGTAATTTTACTTTCTGCTTCACCAGCTTTTGTAACTGCCTGTGAAGCTTTTGTTTCTGCTTCGGCAGCCTTAGTAGCGGCTTCTGTTACTTTTCCAGCAGCCTCTGCAGCTTTAGTAGCAGTATCCGTAGCTTGTTGTGCTTTTTCGCTAGCAGATTGTGCAGCTTCCAATGCTTTGCGGGCTTTTTCTTCGGCATCAGTTGTTTTAGTATTTATGATTGTAATTGCTCCAGATACATCGCTTGCTGTTTTGGCAGCTTGTGAAGCTTGTTGTGCAGCCTGTTGTGCAGTTTGTTGAGCAGCTGATGCAGTTTCTGTTGCCTTAAGGGCTTTTGTACCGGCTTCTTCTGCGGTAGTTTTAACTCCTGAAACTATTTGATTTTTAATGGCTTCATCTGTTAGTGCTGAATTTACAGCTCCACTAACTGCTTGTTTAAGCATTTCTTGGTCTATGCTTGCTGCATCTAAAACTGCTGTACCATCTCTAGCGGCAATTAATGCGCCCTGTTTTGACAGAACAGTTGATCTAGGTGCGTCTGAAGTAACACGGCCATCGTCTATAGCAGCTAAGATGGCAGAGACTGTCTCTAAGCTAACTTTATCCAGATCAACTTTAGTTCCATTACGTGTAACAGAGATACCGTTTACAAAGGTAAAGCTGGTATCTTTAGAAGTTAATGTAACTTGCATGTTTTGTTTCCTGATTATATTTTAATCTTCTTATATTAGACGACTTTAAATATTATTCTTGTTATTTCAGGTTTAGTATATGAATCCAATGATTTCATATCTGCCCTTATCTTAACAGATTTAATAGAAGAATATCTACTACGCGCCAATACATACAGTTTTGAAACGTTATCAGATGTTTGCAATTGAACTCCGTCTTCTTTAGTATTTAGTTCAACAGAATCTGTTATCTCGTTTCCAAGTATATAGTCAAATGTATTAACAATAGGTACGAACATATTATTTTCGTAATCGTTGTCATGTACAATTGATTCTATATTATCCTTTTTAATAGTAAATGTCCCATTTGAATACGAAACTATTTCAACATTTGAGTAATCAAACAGTTTATTAAATTTACTTTTTGGAACATCTATTGTTAATAGGCCGCATCTTAGTAATGTATCTCCGCTAAATGGTACACCATTTATAAATACAGTATCTTTAAAATGAACCTTTTTATCTTTTGTAACTATTCCTGTTATAGATATACTATCACCATTATCTACAAATGGGTTAGACCCATTGTAGAATTTTATAAGATTGCTTTCAAACATTCCTTTATCAATAAGATTAGTATATATGTGTTTTCCATTAGATTCTGTGAATCTTGTCATTACACCAACATTATTATCTATAAAATCATTTATAGGAATTAAAGATCTTATTGTATAATCACTTCTAGATATAGCTCTTAATGGTTTTATTGTTTTATATATTCCACCATCAATAGAGATCATGTAATTTATGCTTACGTTTTTATTTTCGTAATTATCACATGTATCTATTGCGATATATTCCCCGGCGGCGTTTATATCTATATCGTTACTTTGGAATATCGTTTCCGTTTTGTATTTCTTCATAGCTATGAATATATGACTAACATCCCATATATAGTTGTATAATCCATTATTCAAAGCTGTATGCCTAGAGAAATGAACAGATATTTTTACATATCTGTCATTAGATAGATTAAATGATAAATCTAATTCATCCGTCAATATTTTATCACTGTTCAGGTGATTATAATAGACCCCATCGCTGCTAGTGTACACTGTATAAACATATGGTTTTTCTGTCTTTATCTGTATGTTATTGAATGAATTATATTCTGCACGGTCAACTACAAACTCCAATGTCTTACTGCCAGATAATGAAGATGTACCAGTAACATTAAATGGCTTCATGATGTTTATTATTTCATCAGATTTCATAATTGGCGTATTATCGGTATCTCTTATTAAACATTCATTAACGCCAGTTATATCAGACATTGTACATCTTATATGTTCTAATGTTATCTTAGAATTTGATATATCTTTATCATTATCGAATTTGTCTGAATTGTTTACGCCAAATATTTTACCATTTGATACTGATGCTGTTGTACTTGCAGAATTATAAGATTTATTGGTTGGAGTGTAATACATTATCTTTGCATATTTAGAATTTGATCTATCTGCTAGTGCAGCACCTTTTGCAGATGTAGATAACTTATTTATTCTGTTACCTATATCTGTTGTATAGTTTAACATTTTTTCATAAATCTTATTTGCCTTTTCTGTCATTTCAGCAACTTTATCTTGATTATGAAATAATATTTTATGCCAATTCCAAAATGTATCCCTGAGATTCTTATCAGTGTAAACACCGTTACTTAATAATAACGGTGTTACATCTGTTCTTTCAGTATTTATAGTAGATTCATTTATTGGCGAATATGAATCAAAAAGCCTAGATATTTTATTTAAATCCACTATATTATCCTATCACTGTATTTAATGTTATATTTGATACAACAGGAGTTTTGTTGATATTAATACTTATAGAATCTTCTAGTAAAGATAATACTGCGTATGTATCAGAATCTGAAGGTTCTTTTATATTAATTGTTCTTCCAGATATGTCATACTTACCTTTATCTATCGTTTCCATACTCTGTCCTTCTATGAATACATTAGAGTATAAATATGAAACCATTATATCTCCACTTATTATAGATTGAGAGTATATGATACCGTTATTGTAATCAATAGAGAAATATCCGGTACCAGCTGAAGATATGTTTGTATCTAATATTATAGATGTATCTATTAGGTCGTGAGTTTTTGCATTATCAGCTAATGTTATATAAGTCTGATTATTTTCATCTGTTAATAAATAATCCCCGGCGTATATTAACTCTAATTCAGAATAAACTTGTGTTTTAAATATATCGGTATATCCAACAAAGTTTAAATCCGAGAAGTGATCTATAAGTCTTCCTAAAGAGAATTTATTTACACCTTTTGGTATTTGAATTTCAATACTGTTGCCGGTATTAAATTCATCTATGCCGTTTATAAAGTCCACTTCTTTTAAGAATGTAAATACAGATGCATTTTTGTATGAAAACTCTAGAGAACCTTTTATTATTTGTGTCTTAGAAAGTTTGGCAACTTTTAAGCCATCATATTGATTTAATGATTCAGATGTCTTAGATAGTCTTACATCATCTGTATAGATATCTATACTATTTATAGAGAAGTCTGTATTTATATCAAGTTTATTTTTTACAACATAGTCTACATTTATTATTGCTGAACTATTGTGGGCAAAAATCTTGCCATCAACTATTGTAAATTCAGAGTCCTCTAATTTAACCTCTGGATATTTTTTATTAAACTTCATGTTTACCGGTGACTTATCAGAAGATACCGGCGCTGTAAATGTAAAATAATCAAGAAGATTAATTGGCTCTTCAGCTTTAAATGTGTGAACTATTGTTCCAGATGGTCCATATAAATACAAGTCCTTATTATATGGTTTAAATGTCCATTGAAAACATGATTCAAAGAACCCAGATGTAAGATCTAAATCTCTATAAATATTCCCATCTGTAAGTCTGTATACACCAGCATTCTCTTTAAATGACAGGACAACATTTTCTGAATTTGCAACCCTTATGTCTCTTCTTATAGGATTAGAATAAGAGTAGACTTTAACTGATTCAGGCTCTATAGTATCACTAGAGATTATTTTGTATTTGTTATCTTTCTCTACTCTGCATCTTCTAGGTGTATATCTTACTTTAGTCTCGCCCATATACCCCATGCTATCAAAAGACCTGTATACATATTCATTATTTCTTTTAATAGATGATATATAATCAGTTGTTCCCGTTATATCAGAATAAGACGCCGTTGTAATACTTCCGCCGTAATAACTATTTAATAGTTTCCCCAGTATATGTTTTTCTCCAAGATCAAATGGAGATACTATTACTGGATTTACTTTGGTTATACTCTGTGTATGTTTTTGTACTCTATTATCAGAATATGAATTACTGTATTTTTTACCAGAGAATATTATTCTTAGATATAAAACCCTTACTGGGTTTTCAGTAGATATTGAATCTTTTGATATTGTATTGAAATCTAAATGTTTAGGTTTTTCACTTATAGAATATGGTGTACTTATATCGTACCATTTTGTAAGATCGTAACTTATTGAGAACTGAAGATTATTAAAAGAGAACCCATCATTATTTATTTTTGCAGCTATAGATGCTTTTAAAATCTCATAAGCAGAATTAAACGGGCCGAATATTATTTCACCTGAATCAGCAACTGTAGTTATACCTATAGAAAGATTAGATATACCTATTGCAAATCTATTCCTTTTACCATCAGATATATAGCCATTATCCTGCACTATTGTTATTCTCAGAGTCCTTATAAAAGACTCATCTATTTGAATACTTCTCAATGTATTATTAAGAACTGTAAACGGAACTCTTTTAAAAGATTTTCCATCTGTTGATACGTCTATAGATACTATCTCTGGAAGACTGACTCCGAAATTAACATCTTTAAATGAAATCAAATTTACTGGAGATAATTTAGACAGTTTTATGGTATACACTGCTGATACAGGAAGATTAAATCTCTCAACTTCAAATTGAGTGTCTGATACTATTGAATCCTTGTTATAAAATCTTGAATTTTCGTAGTCAGAAGAATTTCCATATACGCCAGATGTATTTACATCTATTGATTCAATTGTGTATTTATTAGAGATCTTTGGTTTCAAATAAACAGAGTTGTTCTTAATAACGACATTTTCTGATGAATACACAACACTAGATGAGATATCATATTGTGTATTACTATTGCCGGATATTGTAGCCATAGACAATGACATATCTACAGCCTCGGCCATCTTATCTCTTAATGCGGCAATATATTTGGCAAACTCCCCAACATTACTAGTCATCTTATTATTTAGTTTATTTATATCTGATATCAGAGTGTTTCCATCCTCTTGGACTTTATTAATTAAGCCAGACTGCCAGTTAGGATGATTGCCAACATACTTTTCAGATGTATTTAAAAAATTGTTCATCTAGATACAACTCCTATATATTTTATTATAGGATAAGATGATAATGTATCAAGAACTGTAGCTGTTATTGAGCACTCAATTTTATATGTATCTTTGTTTAGTATAAAGATACTATTGTTTCCATTTATTGCTATATTCTCTGATATATTCTTCTTATCTGAGCTGTCAATATATTTTGGGTGGCATATATAAAACGTTTCTTCATCAAACGTTTTTATATTTGTAGACTTAGAATATTTACTTACTACGCCATCCTTGAAGAATCTTATTTTATCAAATTCTATATTGCCATCTTTTTTATATAAAAATTCTTTTGAATCACCAATACCTATATTAATTGATTCATTAAATAGCGTTCTTCCGTCAGAAGATATTCCTCTTATACTTATATCGGCTGATACTATTACACCATTATTATTATCTATTTTTATTATAGGAGCTATATACTCTTTGCACAATATTTCAACAGGTTTAGTTTTTAATACTCCGGCATAGTTACTTCTTATTCTTGAAATGTCTATATCTATATAATCAGATATTTCTGTATCATTTGAGAAGTTGCTGTGCTCGAATACTATTTCTATTGCAATAGAGTCTTTATGTAAACTGTTTATATTAACTATGTCATCTATATAGAACGGGTTTGTTATTATAGGGCTAACTGTACCGGCGCTATTTATGGATGATATAGATTTAATAAAGATATTAGATATTTTTGGTTTAAGTATTATCTTATTAAAGAATAATGACTCAGAAGAAAATGTTTTCTTTATTTCCATTATAATAATTCTTTCTCATCATAGCTGCTAAGTACATACCCCTTATCTGATAATGAATATATTACAGAATTAGAATTTGATGTATCTATCTCAAATAACGAGTAGTATCCGCTATCTTCTGTAGATAAATTTAACAGTTGTATAAACATATTATTTGACTCTGCTAAATCTATCTTTTTTATATATCCAGAATACCATTCTTCTAGTTGGGTATCTATTCTATCCAGTGATTCTTTTAGAAATTCTACAGATGGATTTGTCTGTAGTGATACTCTTAGTAGGCTTCTATTTATGAAATCAATGCCAAGTCTATTAATATTGCCGCCAAGAAGAGATAGGTTTAATATATCATTGACATAATTAAACTGCTGATTTTCAATAAACTTTCTCATACCTTATGCACCATAGTTGGAATTGAATCATCATAAACTACACTTAGCCTATAGTCAGGTTTTATATCTTCTTTATTTATTATGAAGTATACCTTGTCATCAAATAATTTCTTTGCACTATTGATTTTAGAATATGTTTTCCCATCTATATGGACCATTTCGTATTTCATTGGATCTTTATTTATAAATACAGGATTTTTAAAATCTAGATCTTTTTGTAGATCCTCATCAACATATTCAACATCGCCTATATACTTATCTGCTGAATAATCTAACTGAAATATTATTTTTGTATCAGTATTTAAATATAGAGATAGTGACCCTTCTGTAGACATGCCAACATTCAGTTCTGATACTCCAGAATTAAAATATGATTCTTTTTCTTTTCCAATCAATATTCTACAGTATGCTAGATTAGGAATATATACCTCTCTAAGTCCGTGTCCACCAGAAACAGGGAGTGATGGCCTTTTATTTAAAACATATTTAAGTTTTGATATATCTTTCATATCTATTTTAGATATCTCTATAAAGTCATCAGGGATCTTCTCTCCGTTGTAAACATTTCCGCTATTTTCAGGTTTTCCAGAAATGTTCCATTTTAATGGAGCTTTATCTTTTAGATTTACTGCATAGGGTTTATTATCTATCTTACTATTAGAATATATAATAAAACCAAAAGAATCATAAGCATAATATTTCAGCCCTTCTTTTGTTAGACCAACAGAAATATATTTTGAGGAATCAATAATATATCTAGGGATTCTTATATTATTAGATACGAAATCATAGTAATTGTATGTAACATAAACATTATCATAAGATATTTGTGCTATCTCATCTTTAAATCTATGCAATTTGATAGATCCGTATTTAGGCTCTATTTCATAATTTTTAAGAGAGTCACCTAAAATGTCTTTTACAGATGAACCATTTTTCATAAAGGATATTTTAATTCCGGATTTTGATAATCCAGAATGTTTTAGCAATATCTCGCTATTAGAATATTTAGCGATTTCATTATTTACTTTTACAAGATTTAGTCCATGCCGTATTGTCGAATAGTCGATGCCATTCCTATGCATAATGAAACTGTTAATGTAAATACTTAACATATCTGTATTATATATTGAATATTCAGATACGTTAAAAATTGGAGTGTCTAATACTTTATAAGATGTATTTGTATTCGACCATGTTACTTTATAGTGATCTTTATCAAATACAGATTTAAATACTTTTCCATCAATAGAGGATATTGATTCATAATTCTTATACGCACAATTTATATATACTGGATATGTAGTATCCGAATACTCCAATATTAGTGAGTCATTCTTATAATAAGAAACATGAATACTATCATCATTAGTATATAAAAAGTTAGAATCAGATATTGGTTTTGCGCCGTTAACTAATATACGGTCGTAGTCTTTAAATCGTATTGGAGTTTTTCTATACAGTGGTGTTCCGTTATCATATACATCTGTAATTAATATATTTTCAGAATTTGATCGTACAGCTACACCTTTTATATTTTTTGATACAAATTTTATAAATCTGTTCTCATTATCTTTAGATGTATTTCTTATATTGAATAATGAATTATTTAAAGGTTTTGTATCTACTGCATAAATAGTGTTCAATGTATTATCTGATTGAACCAAATGAGGGGCCTTTTCGACCCCTCCTATTTTTATGTTATATGTGATAGTATTCATGTCGTTTTATTATGGGGCATATCTAGCTCTAGCAGCACGGATGTTCATCACTGCAGAGTTCTCATCAAATCTATTATTTGATCCTGGAACTTCAATTACCTGCATATCGCCTACATATAATGTACCTAAACAGAATATATCACTAGCGTTAACTTGTGAATCTTCTACATAGATATTATCCATTACTGTATAACGTTTATTGGATAAGCTTACGGCTTTTGTTGCTGCTGTTGAATTTCTTGATGATACCGAACCTATTACTTTAGTAGCTCCACCGCTTAATTTATCTATTACAGCTGTTTTAGATGTTATAAGTGATGTTGGTCCATTAAGTGTTACAGAGTTACCTTCTATTGTTACACCTGATGTTTGAGTACCAGATATAATAGAGCCTTTTATTGTTGCGTTGCCCGCAATTGTTATATCGTTATTGAATATACTTGATGCTGCAAATTGGTTGCTTCCTGAGTTATCAGATTGGTTGATAAACTTAGTTACGTTAACTGTACCAAGTGTAGCTACTGATGTAGATAGTGTTGTTATGTCGCCATTATAAGAAATAGTGCCGTAGTAGTTTACGTCATTATTAAATATAGATTTACCATCAACGACAAGAGCCTCTAACTTAGCTTGTCTTCCAACTGATATACCGCCTCTAAATTCAGCTTGTGCATCAGTTCTAACAACGTTTGCTGTTAATACACCTTGAACAGTTGTATTACCAGATGCTGTAAGAGCACCATCTATTGTGATAGATGAGTTGATATGTGTTTCACCAGATATATTTAAAACATCTGTTATATCAACTTCTCCAGAGAAGATTGTTTTATTATTATTAAATTGAGCGTTACTGCTCACAGTTAATATTTTACCATCTTCACCTAGAGCTATGCCACCCCTGATTATTGCTCCATCGTTAACTTCTAATGAGCCACCAATCTTAGATATACCAGTTACATTAAGGTCTGAACCAACATATATTTGTTCAGATGTAGATATAGTCTTAGCAGATAAGCTAGCAGATGCAACTACTGGGCCTGCAACATCTATACTACCTTTAATGTTTGCATTAGATTGTAAATCAAATGTTCCAGTTACGTTAAGGTCGGATTTAAATGTAGCATCATCATTTACGTCAACTGCGCCAACAAATGATGTCTTGCCGTTATTGAATATTGCATTACCATTAACAGTAAGCTTATCGGCTTCTTTAGATCCTATTACTGCTTGACCATTAAATATAGCTTTTTCTTCTACAGTTAATGTTTTACTTATAGACACAGAACCCTGTGCATCAAGGTCTAATGTATTCAGTTTTGAAGAGAATCTACCTATATTGGCAACTATATCTTTTGTTGTCTCAATGTTTCCAGTAGAAGATATCAATCCTGATGAAGCTAATCCACCTCTAGCATCTATTGCTTCTGTTGTTTTAAGTGATGCAGCAGATATTTTCTCTATTGTAGCATTAGCTGAGTTTATTGAACCTGTAACCCTTACATCACTAGCAGCAGTTATTACGCCTTCAAATGCTGATACACCAGCAACTTTAAGTGAATCAGATAAGTCAACTGGGCCGGATAGTATAGATCTAGATTTAATAAAAAGTTCATTACCTTTTATACTATTACTGCTATTGATTGTACCATTTACATTTAGGTTAGAGTTTATGCCTACATTTTCTGTAAATGAAACGTCACCAGTGAATCTAGAAGTGCCTTTAATATCCAGTGTGCCAAATGTACCTTTGCCAGATACATTTATATTTTCTGAACTTATATCTCCAGCAACAGATGTATTGCCAGTAACACCAAGATTCTCATCTATAGTAATGCTACCAAATGCCTTTATATCACCTGTTGTAACAGTGCTATATGTCATAGATTGACAGTCTATTGCGCCACTTCTAGCATCAACAAATACTACGCCGTTTTTAGATTCTACAACCATCCATCCTGGAGGACATTCTGTATCGCTACCAGTAACGTATACTGCGCCAACATCTCCAAAGTTTACACCTCTTCTCTCTTTTAGAGATGATACACTTACTGTAGCTGATTTAAAGTTACCTACAGATGCATGTATATTAGACTTCGGCCATGATGTTAAGTTATCTACCCTTGTTGAACCTGCTGGGGTTGAGTCACCGAATCCATATGATATACCGCCTTCAACTTGAGGAACTGTACTATCTTTCAGGAAATATATATCACCTTTACCGGCCTCTATATATGTGTCATGGTCAGTAGGTGTAGATGCACCACCATTCTTAGCAGAGGTGTACATATTCATATATGGATTATATGTAGCATTCTTATTTTGAATACCTGTATTCTTACCACTGCCGTTAAATACTACCGGCTTTTTAGATGCCACAACTATTGTATCATCTTTTTCTGTTAATGTTGCGCCCTCTTGTGTTCCGAATAATATCTTTCCTTCGCCCTTGATATTAATCGTTTTAGGAGTCATGTTTTCAACATTAATATTAGAAAGGTCGACATCAGAACCGAATGTTATTTTATTGCCAGAATCTGATGATACGTTTACATTGCCATCTGAATTTGCAAATTTTACGCCGCCGATTGTTAATGTAGAACTAGGGCCAGTGATACCTATGTTGCCAGATGCAACTATTGTATCTATATCCAATGCCTTAGCAATTATTTTGCTAAGTCCACCCTCTGAGTTTACAAATTTAGCTACACCATTTTTAGATTCTATATTCAATGTGTTTGGTAATGAATTCTTATCACCAGTTGAATATATCTTGTTGCCATCTATTTCTAATGCTGTTGCATATGAATTGTCTGGATTATTCGGATTAGCATGTGTTTCTATTTTTAATCCGTTTTCGGAGCCATACAGTTTTAAGCCTTTAAATGCAAAATCATATAGTAATGAAACAGCATCGGATACGCTTCCGAAGTAAATCTTTCTAGAGTTACCAACAGTATTATTATACAGATTATGTGGGTCAGATGAACCAATTAACACGTCGCCTATTATGGCGTTGTTAAAGTTGCCATCATTATTTTGTATGTAACCCTCTCTATTAAAGTATTGAGGATGATCATCACCTTGTATATTAGATATACCGTATCGTCTATCTGTTGGATTATATCTGCTTGCCCTCAATCCTGATAGTGAACTATGTAATACTTGTGACCCAAGCTCCTCGCCATTATGAGAATGGTTAAAAGCAAATCTAAACAATAGAGCTAATGAATCTGCTACTGTCCAGTTGTTTACCGATAGAACAAATGTGTCTGAAACGTCTACACTTATTGATGTTTCGAATCTATATTTGTTCGGCGCGATTAGATATACATTAGCGTCATCAAGCTTTTGATATTCCCCATTAAATAGCTTCCATACAGATACCTCTTCTTTAGGTGCTAATATTGCACCAGTTGATGAGATAAATTTTGTAAATTTATCTTTCAGTACAAAATCTACATTCTTCTGATAAGTTGTCTTATCATATGTATTTGATGATGCTACTGTTACCTCATAAACCTTATCAGATACTTTTGTTACAGATGGTTTAGATATTTTATTCTCTGCAAGCAAAGACGGAGATGGTATACAGTTTGGTGTAAATCCCGCTCCATATTCTGCCCCAGGATATGTACCCTTATAACTTACCGTAAATGATCCGGTAGGATTTTTAAGGAATAGTAGTTTTCTTCCTATTACAGAGTATTGGTTATCTTCTTTAAGATCATTTACCTCTACTTTTATATATGTCTTATTATCAGATGTTCTTATTGTAAGATCACCTACAGGAATTAAAGTAAGGTAGAAGTCATTTATACCGACAGAACTAAATGAATCTGTATAATCTGAGAACACTACACCAATAGGGGTATTAGGAGAGACCTTTGAGAAGTCACCTATAGATTCTGATATAGATGTTTTATATGAATTTTCTATACCAGTTCCATAGCCATTTACATCACCGATTGTGTTTTTAATATTTTCAACATTAAGTGATACCTCATTTATAGCCTCTATAGCATGTTGAGGAGTAAGAGCACCACTATCTAAATGTAAATTTGCCATTGCTTTTCCTAGCTATTCTTTATTACAGCGGACATGCCTTTTATGGCATTGTCGCTAAATAAAATATTTGTTTTTACTGTCCCTAATGGGATTTCATTCTTATTATAGTTTACACCATATACATTTAGGTTAACTTCTCTAGAGTAAAGAGCGTACAGTCCTATTAATTTATCTCCATATTCCGACACAACAGATGACAATGCGTCTTCATTTATCTTCTTGTCTCTTATGTATATAGTTTTAGAATTAGGTATTACAGATGTATACGAAACATTTATACCAGTTTGTATATCTCTATACTTGGGAATCTCTACTAAGTCTGGTGCATAAAATTTGAACTCTACATCTTTATCATCTTCTGTTTTGATAGTTATTCCAGATTCAGATGCACATGATGGTAGATGTACAAATTTATAAACTTTTTCTTTTTGTATCTGTAATGATACGCTACCAGATGTTGACTGTTCTGACTCCACCTTTTTAGTAAAGCATATATGAGCCAATCTTAGGTCATCATTGTATTTATTTTTAAATATACCATAAATACTAGATAGTCCACCAGTTTTATAACCTGGAAATTCATATTTGCCATCTTTAAGTTCAATTTTATTTATCAGTAAGCCTATATCATTAGGCAGCGATGCATACAAAATCTGTTCACTATTTGATGTATAAAACTTAGGATTCTTTGCAGATATCCCATTTATATTTATCTCTGTATCTGATGATATAGAGTATCCTATATACTCTTCAGGTATAGATAATTTTAATTCCGAGTAAGAAGATCCGTTATCATCAAATGATATATCATCTATTGTTTTGGGAATTATAAATGCCTGATTATCATATTCTGAAAGAGATAAAAGATTTATCTCATTAGTAGGAGTTATAGAGTCCTTAAAGTTTATATTAACCCCAGTTTCGATTTTAATTTCTGGAAGTATGCCATATATAATATTAAGATTATCATATGATCCGTCTATATATATTATACCGTTTTTATTATCAACGGATTCTATTGTAATAAGCGTTAGCGAATCATCAAATACTGAAACACTAGGATATATTGGAAAGTATTTTGTATGTAGTATAGTTTTGCCAGCAATCTTTTTGGTATATGGCTTTTCTGAATAAGCGAGTATATTGCCAGATGTTATATTATCCTTATATAAGGACGACATATTTGTGGCGGCAGAGTCAAGCTCTTCCTGTGTATATAGCCCTTTGCCAGTACCTATAAGTTTTGGTGATATAGGCTTATCCATCTTTATAGACATCTTAAAATTATTATCCGGAACAGAATAAGAATTTGTTATGTAGCTATATACTCCATCCATTGGGATATCGCTATTGTCTATATATGTGTACGGACCGCTTTTACCTCTTTTATATATTTTATATATGCCAGATTTATCTTTATCTCTAGAATTTATAAATACACTGTAGTCAAAAATTATATTGCCAAATTCAAAAACTATTTCGCTATCTTTAATTTCAGGAAAGAATGAGATACCTGTTGTGTTAGGTATAACAGTTTTATCTGAAATCCAATACCCTCTATATATTCTATTCTCATCTATTGATTTATCCCATCCGAATTTAGTATGCTCTGGAGATTGAGATAAATCTTCTGCCAACTTGAGATATCTTGAGTATGGAATTTCAGAAAAGCCAATATCCATTTCTGGCTGTTTTATATAAGAGTTAGTCCCCCTTATGGATATATTATATTGTATAGTTGGCATTTGATTCACCTTTTACCATTCTATTCCAGTCTATAACAGACTGTTTTACCTGAGGGATACTATATATTGATTCTATATCTCTTATTATATTGGTATCTGACATATTCAAAATAAAGTTTTTAGCATGATGCCTAAAACTTATGCTTTCTCCATTCTTTGATGAATCAGTTATAATTTTACCATTTATAATAGTTTGTTTTTCTATAGGCTCTATTTTTACATCATCTTTATAAGAATATGGAATCATTGATATAAGATTTTTAGACTTATTAAGATATATATCAAAAGGAGACCTATCTATTACTGATGTAACAATATCCACATTGGAAGAATTTATTAACATTATTGCAGGTATATGTTCCATACCTTTATATACTTTTACATTAATACTTTTCTCTTTCAGATATTTGTATACATCACCTATCTTTTTATTTGATAACTGAAGACTTTCTCCGTCTACAATAATCTCCCCATCATATACAGAGATATATCCTGCAAGGTTTTCTATTAACAATGCAGGATATTTTTCTCCTATATTATCGCTATAAGAAGTATATCTTTCGCTTCTTTTAAATGGGTTTATATCATATTCCCTAAGTTTAATCATGTTAACTCTATACTCTTATAATCTGAATCTAAAACTATCTCATTTTCATCATACTGCATCCATATATGCCTAATCGGTTTGGCAGAATAGAATTTATTATCTATCTCGAAATATAATTCCCTATTGAATACAAACATATTTGTTACACCACCCATGAGCAGCATATTGTTTGACTCATCTTGATATGCAGCAGCATAGAATATTTTATTGTCCAATGTAGTAACAGAGAATATATAAGGCATTGTATTTGTACACGGAACAGAAAGGTTAATTATGTCAGCTGATGATACAGAACTTATCCATGTGTTTTCATCATTAGATAATTGCCCAAATTTATTTAAATAAAATACATCATCGCCATTGTATAATGTTATTTTTATTTTATCGCTTCTGTACCTCTTTGCTATGTCATGAGCAAAGATTCTGCACCTAACATTGTATCCTATCTTGCTTTCTTCCTCTTCAACAAATATAAATGGATTGTTATTCAGGCTGCCATTTGTATTTATTAGATCGTACATAGGATAAGGCTTGTATGTATTAATCCATCCTGCCTCATCTAATGATATTATGTCTGATGAGTTAGTTAAGTAAATAGATTTTAGATTTGATTCTATATCAAATCTTATTTCTTCACTTCTTACTATACCGGATTGATCATATACAACTATTGATGATCCATCATATTCTAAATGTGGAGATATAAAGTCTCCATATTTATTTGTTATTCTTTTTGGAGGGATTATTTCTGAATCAATAGAGTGGTGTTTTGAAAGGTTTAGCTTATCAGATATTGTAATATAATTTGGCGTTTCTATTTTATAAATATATTTGTATTTATAAAATGTTTCAGATGATGACTCTTTGTTTACTCTTAATGTTTCTATTATCGTTTCACCATTTGAATCTGAACCCATTATTACAACGTTGAATACTGATTGGTTTTGTTCAGTTGGCGATATGTATAATGTACAGTCTGTTGATAATTTTTTATCAAAGACTTTTGTTCCTGGGAACATTGTTTCATTGAAAGAGTTTTTATTTAATGATAGAGGAGTCTCTGTGAGCTCAAACCCTGTTATGGGGAATTGAGTAAAGAAGTTTGATGTAAATGATCCGGCATAGTCTATATCTCTTTTGCCTATTAGTTCAACTCTGCCGTCCAAATGTTTTATTCTGTGTGTTTCAGCTTTTATTGACTTATATTTGCCAAATGATGGGAGTCTATAAATTTTATTATAGCACTCCAAATCATTATTCCTGTATCTCTGTAAAACAAGATTACAAACTTTATCTATATTTGAATTTACTATATCTGAAAATGGCAATAGAAATTTAGATATATTAGAAAAGTTATTATTAAATGGGGCAGACCATTGAGCAAAGTATTTAGTCAATATATTAATTGAGTTATTTTGCTTGATCATATTATTCCGATTCTTCTAGCCCTATAGATGTAGACTGACTTAATGCACATATTGCTGTATCTGGAACTGCAAAATCGCCAGTAGATATATCAGCTATTGTCCCGTATACATCAGAGCGGATTATTATATGTTCTATTTGTATATCTAATCCGTAAGTATTTAATTCTTTTACTAACTCTTCGAAATTAATATTCCCAGTTATAAGTGGAGTATACACAGAATTAAAAGATTCATTTATAGCTGACATAGCCATACTTGATGTTGTATTTTTATATTTAAAGTATACATCAAGAAGTAGAACCTCTGGCATCAATACGTCAAATGATTGTTCTGATGATGAGAGGTAATCCAACTCAGATAATATTTTAGACTTTATAAATGAGTAATTTTCATCTACAAAGTTTTTAAGATAATTATCTGTTGTAAGGTAAATGTAAGTTTTACTATCATTAGGTTTTCTAACTATCTTGCTTGACCTAACTGTAGGGATTCCAGATAATATTCCTCTTATAGAATAATCTGATGATCCATGTACACGCATTTTTGCGTATACAGTTCTTCTTCTTAGACTATCGTCTGATTCTTCTGATAGGTTCGTATAGATGCTGCTGCTTATAGATATAGAAACACCTATAGTTATAGGATTTGATTCATCAGAAATATCTATCTTCGTTCCATTTTTTATATCAGTTGAATCAGATGTAGTTATACGAACTGGAAGGGGAATAGACGTTTCGTTATGTGATACATAAACATTTTCTGTTACCTCTATTGATGTACCACTACCGAATAAAAATACTTTGCCGGCCTCTACTATTATTTTGCCGTCCATGTATTTAGGGAATTGTGATCCATCATTCATTACTAGATTAACTATGGCATCATCTTTTGAGATATACACATCAGAGTATATATTTCTTACAACCCCAAATTCATATGCGTTCTTGGTTAGTAGGTCGCCAGATGCATATTGCGTATGTGTAGAATTAATTGCGGCATTAGAGTATGCAACAAGGTTTACAGCTGTATCTGTTATCGCGTCTGTAATATGTCTTACTACAGTAGACTTTGAGGTATTGTTTATACCAGTATTCTCACTAATTCGCGCAGATATTTCCTGAGTCATTAACTCTTTATTAGTTAATTGATCATACATAAGAAACTCCGGTTATAGGTGAAAATACTACATTCACCTCTGATTGTTTATTTCTTGTAAATTGATAGTCTGTACCTACTGCAATTTTGAATAGTATCCTTTGTCCATCTAGTACATAATTTATTTGAAAGTTATCTCCAGAAAAGAATTTGTCTTCTGTAAACGAATTCTTTATACTGGTAACTATTTCTTTAGCCAATGAATCGGTTACTGCTCTTCCTATAAATTTATGGAGATTGGCTCCATAAATATTGTATAGGTACATATCGGATGTTCCTGACATTAGTCTATGTCTAGCATTTGTTAGTGCTATCATATTTTGGTTTGACGATGTGTATATATCTCCATTGGATATGATTATATCACCATAGTCATCCGTTATTATATCTCTACCTATCTCTTCTATTAGCATTAGAATAGTCCTGTAACCGTACTTAAAACTACACCATTTATAGCTGATTGTATTCCTACATTTTTTGTTGGAACAGTTATTTCAAATGTTGGGACAGGTGTAATCATTGTAGATGGAATGCCTGATACTGCAACAGGGTTAAATTTATAGAATCCTCCGAACACTACAGATGTGGGCGGAGATGATACTGACATTGGACCGTTTACAAATACACCATAATCTTTATGCGTAGATATAGACATACTGCCAGACGATATAGATGTTACATCTTCTCTTAGGTCTATTAATGTCGTACTGTCTGGAGATGGTCTTATTAGCATTATGTTTTACCCGTAAAAACAGTAGTTGGCATATAACATTCTTTTGTTCTTATTGTTTTATAACTATCAGTTCTTACAACACTTGGATCGACTTTCTGTTCAAAGTCTATTATATCTTCCATATGCGATGGTGTAGCTATGAACATATTTTGAGATTCTCCATATGTTCCTACAAACCCTTTATGGAATGTTGTGTCATATACTTCATTGGATAGTTTATTGAAATTTTCAAGTATACCGCGATTCTTTAGTTTGTCTTTTAATCTAGAATCGAATATCTTGTCTTTATTTGAAAGTCTGTAATCAAACATGGCGCGTCTAGATATAATCCTAGCATCAGAATTCGCCATTAATATACAGCCAGTTGGAAATCCTTCTTTAGTGAAGAATACTTGAACTCTTGCCCCTATTAAGAACTTGGGGTCTGATATTTGTGTAGCATAGGTCATATTTATTGGAATTAGAAGCTCTGCCATAGTAGCAGTATGTTCTGGTGCACCTTTTGGAATTCCAACAAGATATTGTCCACACTGAACAGGATTCCCCATCATATCTGATAGGGTTTCCCCAACTAATCTAACAACAACAAATATTTGAGAACCTTGGAGAGATACTGTTTGTATCTCCCCAATCTCTGAGTATGCCATTGAAGCTAATGTATTACTCATATTAGTCAGTCGCTATCGAATATAGTATTCTAGCCTTTGTTGAGGCTTTTGTGTCTTTTGTAGCTCCCCACACTTTAGCTAAGCTTTCCCATGTGGTTTTAAGATTTTTAACCTGCAATTCTATAGGGCTCAATTCATCATTCCATCCTAATAGTCCTGCTGTATATTCTTGTCCATATACAGTCAAAGGCATCTTCATCAGCGCTCTGTGCCTCATGGTTATTCTTTCTTTGTTTGCCTCCCAAACATTTTTAAGAATACCCCATACTGCTATAACAACTGCTGCTACTACGATAGTTGCTGCTGCTGTTGCTATAAGTCCACCAGTACCAATACTAGCAGCAAGACCAACAGTTCTGACACCATTTATAACAGTCGCTATTGTTCTGCCTGCTGTAGCTACTCTTGCCCAGATTCCACCTAGTGCGCCTTTTATTGAGGACAGCCCTCTAACTATAAAGCTAACCTTACTGAATCTTGCCCATCCTGATGCTACATGGCCTACTATAGGACCCCATAATGCAGTAGACACATAAGACGCTGCTGTTTTAAGCAACATTGCGGATGCTGCTGCAGCTGCTAATGATCCTGCTGTTGCCCATCCTACGTCCCAGAATCCTATTTTGGTTGGAGCTATGGATAATTTGCTATACATCTCGCCAGTAGGTGATGAGTTAACAGATACTAAAGCATATTCTCTTTGGCCTTGTGCAAGCATCGAATAGAACATACCCAGCTTTATGTATAATGATGAATATAAATGTGTTGCAGGTTCAACAAACATTCCTGGTGTAATTATTGTAATATATCCGTCGTCTTCAGTCAAGATATGTTGGACTTCCCTACACTTCATTACGCCGCTCATTTGTCTTAATGAGTCAGAAATGTATGCATAATCACCTGGTGCTACATCTGGATTACCCGATATGATTACACTGCCTGTATACATCTTCTCAAGTTCTTCAAGAAGATATCCCTGGCCAGTTTTTATTGCCATGCCCTCTGTATTTAATGTACTGTCAGTTAAATACGACGATTTAGTAAATGCAGGCATTAATCCGCCATTAGATTTCATATCGAACATTTTGTTTTTACCAGTGCCAAAGTCACTTGGCTCTGTACCATATTCGACATTGGCTTGTGTTATCACATCCTGATTCAATCTAAGCTGATTACTAATTATATTAGTTGCACTACTAAACATATGGAAGTTTGTAGCAGGAACCCATGCAGTAGAATCTATTGTTTTAGATCCCATTACTGAGCTTACTACATCAGCAACTTGTCCAGGATTATCTTTTAGAACCTCAAATTTAGCTGTTGTTTCTTTTTGTCTTTTCTTTATGTCATCTGTGCTATTTACCGGAATACCTAAGCTACCTTTTACATTTTTGGCATTTGCGGCTTCTTCTACTTCTTGAGCATGTTGGCTATCTTTATCTAACAGTCCTCCATTGATATTCTCAAATACCTCTGATGCAACAGAATGTGTAGTTTCATATCCTACCATAAGCTGCTCTTTAATACCTGTAAATATGGTGCATCTTGCACCTATATTTTTTATAAGAGCCACTGATGATGGGAATAATCTTCTACCTGTTGTTATCACATCCCATACTGTTTTATTCAATACCGGGAAATTGACAAAGTAGTCGTTAAGAGAGAATGGGAATAGGTCATTCCATTCTGCAACAAAGAATCTGTCAACCATGTCAACATTCATCAGCCAGAAGTTTTCTAGATGATCTGTCGGACCTTTAAAATCATAGAAGAAGAACTCACCTGAAGATGAATTCCATAAAGAATTTGATAACGAGAATCCGCTTTGACCAGATACACCCTGAGCAGCTGTACCGGATGAATTTGTATCTACATCTTCACCAAGTATTTTAGGGTTGGCGCCAAAATGCTGTAGTCTTGCGTTCTTAACTATTCTTGCAACTGCTGCTGATATGTACCTACCAGATGTATCACTAGCGAAGGTAGTAAATGGTAATACATCACCGGCGAATATTAATTCGTTTTGTAGTTCTCTTCCGTAACCCTCTGCAACTACTCTTACAACATCTCCACCATCTGTTTCTGTTATAAGCCCATTAAATACTACAGGAAGGTCATCAATCTTATTGCCATATCCCATTCTTATTTGAACTTTGTTACCGGCTTTAAGTCTTATTTGATCCATTGCTACAACGTTGGCGAAATCACTTCCTAAAGATGTTAAATCTAGTTTGGTGTTACCAAGTTTGTCCGCAGTATTGTATCCAGTAGTAGGGTCTGTTGACGTATTTAAAGAGTTAAGAACTTCAAAATATGCAACTGCAACAGGATTATCCTGATTGGCCATTTCTACACGAATATTTCGTACAGTTGATATTTCATAATATACCGCTTCAACACTTGTATTTATTAATTTAAATAAAGTGTTTTCATTATTGCCGTGTACTAGATATACCTTATATGTAGGGATAAGTTTTTCTAATCCCCATGTGTAATCTTTTACCATATTAGATATTCTAGCTTTCCCTTGTAGATTGGGATCCCAAGGTGTAGGGTCAGTATTGAATTCAACAGCCTCGTTATTACGTTGTACTGCTACATTATCGTAATAGTTTGACGTATATCCAGCAGCGTCTCTGCTAAAAATACCAACACCGGCATTACCTTTTGACACAGCGGCTGAGAGTGACATTGCAACTCTACCATATTTTTGCCTAGATGTATTATTGCCATCTCTACTATCCTTACCTTGTAATGCTTTCCATCCTGCGCTATGTCCACCGTTGTGAGACATAGCTACTGCTAACACCTTATCTTGGAACGATAGTTTACTCCAACCAGGTTTAGCTGATAGATAATCTATGTTTTTCTGAGTGTATAGTACAAATGCTTGATCTTGTAATTCTCTACTAGATATAAATGCTTTATATCCTCCAGGAATTGTCCAATATGAATCATTATATAGTGAAGATCTATTTCTTGGTGCTGTTTTTCTTATCCAGCCTATATCCATAAGTCCTTCTAGACCTATCTGATACATTCCTAGATATGATTCATTGCCAGATGGATTTAGTCTTCCTCTTGACTCTATTGCTGCTATTGATCCTGCATAGCTTCTTAGAAGTGTACTATTTATAAGTGATGTACCTTTTTGACCTGTAAAGCCAGCACTAGATGCTGCTGCTATACCTTTCAGATCTCCACCGCCAAGACTGTAATCATTGAAGTCTGTAAATGGTTGATATCCGTTTGCAACAACAGATTGCATAGCTGTAGATTCTTTTGGTAAAGCTATTCCGTCTTTTGCTTTAGGTTTCTCAAGTGTTCCTGGAGTTATACCCATACCTATTGCAGATTGACCATTTGTTCCAGCTATTGCTGAACCAAGGTCTTCCCACCAGCTTTTCTTTTTACCTGATTCAGGAAGATTACTGCTAGGAGCACCTAATCCATTTATTGATCTATGGAATGCTGCAGGGTCTACTGGTGTACCGTTTACATTTACTTGATAATGTAAATGTGGGCCTGTAGAATGACCAGTGCTACCACAGAATCCTATTAATTGTCCGGCTATTACAGGTTGTCCTGGTTTAACAGCAAATGAACTTAAGTGCATGTACCATGTAGTTATGCCACCAGCGTGTTGAATGTAAACAGAATTACCACCTCTACCGCGATTAGATGCAACTGTTACTCTACCAGTAGCTGCTGCATATATTGGAGTTCCAGTTGGACCTGCTAAGTCTATTCCGTGATGAAATCCTCCGCGTCTCATACCGAAAGGAGAAGATATTCGAACATGCTTCATTATTGATGACAAATCTTTTAGCCACAATCCTGATCCTGAACGAACACCCAGTTGGGCACCCTTAAGTGTACTTGATGTAAATTGTCCATTCACGCTATCTACACTGCCAGCAGAAACTGTACCATCTGGATTTATTGTTCCTGATGACGCAACGGCATTAACTTTTGTAAAGTTTCTTGTTCTGTCTGTACTGCTTCCCGGGCCATTAACCATTGCATTAGTATCTTCAAGTATTTCATCTATAAGTGGAGATGATTGTTCCCACTTGGCCATTATCTTATCGCCATCAAATATTTGTTGGTCATATACAAATGGCAGGGCAGGTAAATCTTTCCATGAACTATATTCATCTGTTGAAGGAATGTCATGAAATATTTCTTTATATTTCATATCTGGGATTGCTTCACCAGAAAATGATGTACTGCTTCTATGAGTTTTATAATAACTCTTTTCTTTTTCCAAATCTTTTGATAGGGCATCAATAGTGTATTTATTGAAAGAGCTTCCAAGTGCACTTTTATATGCAGATGTAACTGCCTGTTCAAAATTTCTTAAACGCTCTCTTAGAACTCTTTCCTCAGATGGAGTAGCTGAATGACTTTTTATAGCTTTAATATATTCTTTTATGAACATTGTAGATTTCTCTGTGTCTGTCATATTAGAATATTTTTTACTTCTTAGCATAGGTTCTAAGAATAAGCCTACATCTGCGGTAGGGTCTTCCGCTTTCTTAATAAAAGAGTCTATATAAACCTTATATTCTTCAATAGCTTTAACTATTGGTTTGTTTATCTTATCAAGCACATCTTTTAGTGCTGATGTATTTGCACCTTTTTTGTACTCTACGCTTGCCATAGCAAGCAGATCTCTTATGGTCTCTGCTTGCGTTATTATGTTGTTGTAAACTTCTTTGTTAGAGGCTTTTACAAATTTACTATTCTCAAGGAAGTCTGTTGAATCAGATTCTATAAACGAATAGTTATTTGTAATAACATTGTTCATATTTCCAGTTGTAGAAGACTGAGACGAATCTATTATTACATATTTAACACCCATAGCATTAACAATAGGGTCCTCTATTGCAATTACATCTAATCCTTTTAATGCTGGATATGTGACTCTTATATTTTTTGTAAATTCATCTACGCGGTCAATAGCCATAGTAGCTGATGCCGCATCCATACCTTCTTCATGATTAGTTATAGTAGATATATTTATCTCTGTAGGAGAATGTCCTAAATATTGACAATAGGGATAACTAAAATCCTGTATTGTTTGGTTTGCAAATCTATTTCTTCTTCTTATATTAATAGATTGTATTGCTATATTATCCTTATTTTTAGAAGAATTAGTGCCACCGATTAGTTCTCTTTTCCATCCTACATTTATTCTACCAGTCTCATCAAATCTAACTTCTTCATCTGATTTAACTTCTGATATGTTAGCATTGGTTTGTTGGCCATCTTTAGCATCTGTACCAGATAAATCAACCTTTTTCAGAATTCTAAATGTTCTTGCCTCTTCCCAACATAAATCATGAAGCTCTCTATGCAATTTAATTGCGTCTGTAAAAACAATAGGGTATCCAAGATACAAATCGAAATCACGATTGTATCCCTGGTTTATTATTTGTGTTTTATATTGATTTACATCTGACCTGTAGAAATCTACAAGTTTTTTCATTAAATTAGAATCACCAGGATTCAGTTCATATTCTGTTTTATAATTTTTAGAGTTTTTAGATTTTTTAGAGATAGATTTAGAATTTGTTTTTGATTCAGCTTGCTGATTGAAAGATATGAATTTGATTGTTTTTGCTAATGGCTTCCAGTTTATAGTTTGCAGTCTTAATGAAACAAAAGCCATACCTTGCATATTGTCTGATGCACCTAATTCAATTTCATATTCATGCAGTGCGTACATGAAGTATCCGTCACCAATACTTAAGCCTAGCATACTTAAGTCTGATGTCCCCATAGCTTCACACCTTATGAACATATATGGGAATGACCTACATATAGATATAAGGTCACACATTTCTTCGACACTATCACTTTTAGACAAATCGAATGCGAAAGTCGCCAAATGTAGCGACTCCGCAAATCGAGATTTAGATGTCAATACAGATGTGTCCCTTAAGAACTCGTTTTGTGTTGTATAAAATTTATTAACTTTATCAACAGAAACTGGTTCTATATCCAATATTCCATTTATTGAAAAGGTAAATCTTGACATTTGTTATTCCTAATAATTTTGATTCTGGAACCTTATTGTACTTCTTGATGCAGAATCTCCTTGAAGCATACTTCTTAATGACTGCTTCAATCTGTCGTTACTTCTATTATCTATTTGATATCCGGCAACTGATACAGATTGTGCTTGTGCGCCATCTGTTATGTATGCAGAATTATTTTCTATTACTGGTAATGTTGGATTTGTTCTAGCAGTAGGAGAATTATACATAGGAGATGTTGTGGTTGGAGATTCGGCCCCAACAGTTAAACCTACTATACCTAAACCAAGTCCGCCTAAGAGTATTGATTTCTTATTAGCTTTTATAGTTGAAATAATTTGATTTCCTATATCAGTAGCAGTATCAATAGTAGCATTAGTTGCCGCTTTTGACAATACTTCTTCACTAAGATTAACCTCTCTAGCTGTTGATTTTGGTATTCTTGGTATAGCAGCTTCAATCTTATCTGCTTCTTTTCCAGAGTATTTTGAACCAACCATGTTAGGACTATTTATAGTTATATCTGCGCCATGTGTTGAAACAGCATCACCTATAAATTTACCTATATCTACAAATTCATCAGCACCAGTAAATATTTCAGGGATAACATTTTTAACCCATTCTCCTATTTCGTCATATGAGGCAAATCTGCTTTTACCTGCAGACTCTCTCATAGATGCAATAGTTTCAAGAAGTGAGTTTGCATTTGAACCAGATCGTACAGTTTTAAGTACGTTCTCTTGCATGGCACCAGCTACAGCCTGTGCCATAAGTGCTCTTTTATTTATAGATTCCTCTATAAGTTTTCTAGATGGATCGCTTACGCCTAGTGCCTTTACGGCATCTGACAAATCAGATCCTCTTTTTCTTTCTATTGCTTGAGATAGAAGTTGTTGAAATTCTGTTATCTCTGCGGCACTAAACTTACGTTGTTGAGATTTAACCTGCTTCAAGATATTCTCTTGAAACTGATCTTCTGCTACAGTTTTTGCTCCAGACTTTAATGGGTTCACTACACCATATTGTTCCATCTCGGCCATTTTGGTATTAAATGTTTTTAAGAAATTCTTTTCATTTACAAATATATTATTTTGTAACGACATCAAATCTCTTAACTCTTTATTAGCCTTGTTATTATTAAGATCGTCTGCTCTGAATACGTGAATCTTGTCATCATCAAGGTCGCCGGATGCTGATGCCAATTGGTTTTCACCCATAGCAATTACTGTGCCTTTTTGTTTTATGGATGGATCAACAAAGAATGTTACAGCTTGTGCGCTAAGTGAGCTAGATGCAGGAGTACGTATTGCCAGCCCTAGACTATCTTTAATAGCATATGGTGTTTTTGATTTACGATTAAGTTTGAAACCAAGCGACCTTGCAGTCTCTTCATTTATGAATACCGCATTACGTCCAGCTTTTTCTTCCTGTGCTCGTATTATCTCTGCGGCCCCTGTTAATGATACAGCAGTAGCAGTTACACCATTTCTTGCAGTTCTTCTTGTAGCAGCTTTTGCAATGGTTGTATTAGTAGATTTTAATTTAGATTTAAGCTCTTCAAGATCTGTTAAATAAGATTGTTTCGCTATATCTATATATCTACTATTTTCACCATCTCTCATAGCCCTCTGATATTCCATCATTGAAACCAAAACATTACGCTTCAACTTGTCTGTTTCCGCCATGATGTCAGAACCATGAATATCTTTAATACCGCTATTATCGCTGTTCAGTAGGTTTATAGATAATGACCTTAAACCTATTTTCTTAGATGACATACCTTCTGGAACTATGAGTTTTACAGATGCAACACCATCATTATTGATCATATCTTTAAGATGTTTTGCTGCAAACTCTTCCCTATCTTTTGCTTCAAATAAGGCTCTTATAGATTTAGGATCATCGCCGAATATAGAATCAATAGACTGCCCATCAACTATGTTTTGTAGTTTTCTTGACCTTAGTTCGTATCTTGCATCTTCATTAGCTTCCCCTATTAATTCTAATGAATCTATTGATACACCTGCTGCCTTTAATTGGTCTGCTGCCATCCAGTCCATAGTTGCTTTTGATGTATTTGCACCAGTAAGTTCCCTAGTACCTTCTTGTAGCACACCGAAAGAACTTAGTCCTAATGCTGTCATGTTCTTTTTTCGCATTGTTCCATATAGATTGGCAAAATCATCTTGTAGTGATTTAAACATATCTTCTGGACTTATTCGTCCATTCGAATAGTCGATCATTCTTGATGAAGACTGCTCTATGTATTTTGCTAGGCCTTTTTCTATATTATTCGGATCAATATGAATATCTCCGCCAGCAAGATTCAGTGTTATAGGAGAATTGGCCTGTGAGCCAACTTTACTTATCATATCTATCATTGTTGCCATTGCTGTCTGAGATGATTTACCATCAGACATTGCATCATTGGCAAATGCGGCACCAATAATTTTAGATTGATTAACGTCACTAATCTTACCTGACGCATCTATTTCTTTTTTGATTCTGACAAATTCTCTACCGGCAGGACTTATTCTCCCATCTGAATCCAGTTCTGTATTGTCAACTATTCTGTTGACTATATTTTTAAGACTAACCTGGTCTGGGCTATATCTATATTTTCTGATAGCTCTATCTATTCCTGTTATATCAGAACCTATTTTAGTATCAGAACTTCTAACCATCCATTGAGATGTGAAATTGATACCAGAGTTTCTTTCTAGATATTCCCTTATCTTTGTGGCATTTTTGTCATCAGAGTTTGCTACAAGACTTAAAAGTCTTTTAAAGTATTTTTTGGTTCCCTCTCCATAGCTTTGAAGTTCCTCATCTGATGCCATTAGACCAGTTACAAGTGCATGGAAATTTGCTTTGCCTATTTTAGCCATTTTATTTATAGAGAATTTTAGGCCATTTGTTTTATCAGCAGACACTAATCCTAATTCAGACATAGCATATCCATACATAGCATTTTTGTATGAATGCTTATCTAGAACTATTGCATTCGATTTCAAGTCTCCAAACAATTTGACAATATTATCATCATTATTTGATAGAGAAGATGTTCCTGCTCCAATTAACTTGTATTTACCGCCTGAATTTACAACACCAGATAGCTCTACAGTTTCAAAATGTCTTGGCGCTCTAATCTCTTCTCCATCAGAGAATCCTATAAGCTCTCCACCTTTGAATGATACTGGGCCTTCATTAGTGCCATTTATAAGAGATTGTATTTTTTCAGTAGCATCACTAGCAGCTATGAAGTCTTTGCCGCCGAGTGTTACTGTAGTGGCTTTCTTAACAGTGTAATCCGACTCTTGTATTATTGATTGACCATCGCCTATAGCTGTGCCTGTGACCCAGCTTCCTAAGCTATAGTTATAATCATATCCTACAGCATTGAATCCTATATTTTTAACGCCATTAAATGATGACGTATCTACTCCATTTTTAGATAGTTCCATAACAGCTTTGCTTAGATTATCTTCTCCTCCTGATGTAGAAATATTACCACGTGAAGCATATGTTGCGTCACGGTCAGGAGATGATACTATACCAGTATATACAGAGTTGTTATTGTTACCCATGAATACCTTTGCTTGATCAGAGTGTCGTATATTGTTGAATCCAGGATTTAGACTGTTTCTAAGTCTATCAAGCTCTATGTTTTCTACAATATTTTTATACTCTTCGGCGTTGATATTCTTTATACCCCTTATTTCTCCAGTCCTATCATCCCTATAGAATTGTTCACCTATATTTGTTAGCTTATTTTTTATAGCCATATCGGATATATTGACAAGATCTGTTTTAGGTCCTACATATTCTATTCTATCAGAGAATTTTTTAGATACTTCATTAAGAGGTTTATTAGTATTGAGGTGCTCAAACAGCATTGACTCTACAGGAGTAAATGCTTGTGATTTTACTTCTTGTGCAGATGTAGAAAATGGTCCACTAGTATTAGTATATATATTCCCTTTTACTTTTGTGCCATCACCAAGCAATTGAAATTGATTATAAGATTCGGCAGAGTATATATTGCCGCCTTTTGATACAAATTTAGAGCCATCTTTGCTGTACTCTTCCATATGCAGAGAGCCAGTAACACCATCTTTAGTGATACTTATTTTACTATCTTCAAAGCTTATCTTGCTGTTTTCTGTATTATTACCTATATTAGATGCTATTCTAAATGCATCTATTTCTGGATAATTCAGCTCTTTTACGAGATACTCTTTTATTGCACTGGTCTTCTGTTCAGATGTAGCACTAATATTTAAATCTAATGATTTACCTCTATTAAAGTTTGTTTCTGGAATACTAGACAAATTTAACTTCTGTAAGTTTGAAGTAGGGATAAGTAATCCTGTTTCTGCGTCTACTACACCTGTTATTGCATTAGGCATCGATGAACTTAGCAGCGCAGATAATATGTTTTTATCTTTTACGTGGGCCGGAAGCGACTGTTTTATTTGCTCAAGATTCTTATTGTTAAGCCATGAATCAAATATATTATTAAATAGGTCTTCGCCTAAAACAGATGATATATCTTGTCCATATATCATAGAGAAGTTTCTTTTAACAGCCTCTTTATATGATTGCATACCCTTCTGGGTTAATTTATGCATTTCAGACAACGCCACTTGAGCTTCTCTGCTGCTAGTATTGTTACCAAATCTACCTATATTTAAAGATGCATAAGCTTGTGAACTTAGATTCATATGCATCTCTTTTGCATTTCTAGCAAACTTCTCAGTAAACCTGTTTGCTGCCCTTCTGGATAATCCTCTGTATCCAGAAAGGTCAGCTTTATTAAATGCTATATCGTCAGCTATTTCTCTTTTCGCTCTAGAGATTCTTTTAGATATTTGAAGAGAATTGCCAACATAAGCACCTATGCCCATACCTAATGCTGCTGCTATAGGATGGTCTTCTGGGTCTTGAGACATTGCGCCTAATATTGCTCCGCCTATCATAAGTTTAGGTTGTTTAATTGGATCCATTTTTATTACCTATTATATATAGTCATATCGAAATCACCATGACCACTATTGCTTATATTGACATTTACTGCTCTTACGCCATTACGATATAGTTCATCTTTTATCATATTCACAGCATCAAACCTTTGTTGGGCTTTAGTTCTTCTAATAGATTTAAGCTGAGTTGTAACCTGATCTTCTGCAAGTATTGCTGATTGTCTTTTTAGATCGTCTTGGTCATCTTCGTAATAACCAAATTCTATGGCATTCTCACCACCTATATTTAATGTTCTAAGTTTTATATCTTTGACATTTAATCTAGGGTCCCATCCTGCAAACTTCTCATCAGGCATTCCTGTTGCATCGACTATTAATTGCTCTGCTCTTCTTTCTTGTAGGTATTCTCTAAATGATATACCTATGTCGGCATCGCCACTTCTTTTATATGCACCATAAACTTGTGAGTTATTTTGTATAAGCTGCTGCTCTTCATCTTGTAGATATTCTGAGACATCTCCGCCGGATTCAATTACATCTTTACGGCTCCACAACATCTTGTACATTTCTGATACATTGTTTCCATCAACAATAGCAGCAATACGTTGTCTATCAGAGTCCTTTGCATTTACAAATGATGTAAAATACTGTTTCTCTTCGCTGGATAATCCCATATATGCAGAACTTACATCTTTTTCGGTATCAAGTCCTGATGCCAATGCACCGTATGTAGTCTTGTAAGCTTTTGCCTTTGCCTGATTCGCTATAAATAAATTGCCTTTAACATTTTCTCTATAAACTTTCATTTGTTTATAGTATTCCAATGCTTCAAAGTAATTATCTATATTACGTTTTTCTTGTGTATGCTCTGGTATATATGATTTATCAAATGATTTATAGCTTTCCTCAAAGAATGGTCTTATGAAATGTTTAAATGGTTCATTCCATAATGCTGTATCAGAAGCTATTAACTGAGTTTTCTCGTAATCTTCTATAGCTGTTCTTTGGTGTAGCAGCTTACCGGCAGGTCTGAAGAATGTTAGTCTCTCTGTCGGAAGCTCTGCATTGTGTGTTATTGTTTCCCACAACTTTCCAAGAACTTCTCCACCAACAGATACATTATCAAAGTCTTCATCCGTTTTATATTCTGCAAATGTTTTCTTTTGTGCTCTTCTTTGTAGCTGATCCCAGGTAGTCTCGAATATCCTCTTCTCTGACTCTGTCATCTCGCCAGAGTTATATCTAGATTCCATTAACTCTTTTGCATTGTAGAATTCACTTGAGCCATATGCTACATCTGATAAAACTTTAAATTTATGTATATCTGGATATTCTTCTAGATCTAATCCTGCAACTTCAGGATTGTGGTATTCATATCCTGCACCCGGCATTCTGTCATAGCCAAGTTCTACGTTACCGTAATAGTTACCCTTTGAGAAGTCTGTGTAATATTCTCCCCTGGGAAGCCAAGATGGAGCAACACTATTATGTAATGGGTTTGCCCTGTCATACAATACACTAGATGACATTGGAACTATACGACGTAGTATGTCCGCTGCACCAAATAAACCACCAAGGTTTTGTTCAGTAAATTCTCTTGCAAAGTTTGTTGATTCACCTGACCTTGCTAACTGGTTCTTTTGAGAAAAATCGCCTACAGCAAAATCACTTAGCACACCAGATACTGCCCATCCTTTAAGACCTATAAAGTCTGATGCGGAGTTATAGATATATTGCGCTGATTCTGCATATGGAGAATATGTAAGGTTCTTACGTTCGGTAATCATTTTGTCATTTATTAATGACTGTTCTACATTTGAATAATTTACTGGAACTTCAAAACTTGGCTTTCTTGTTATGTCTCCAAAATTATATGCAAATGCATACGAGTTTTCATCACTAGCGTAAAAGTCTTGTGGGACTGATTGAGGATTCTCCATCAATTGAGCCATGTTAGGGTTTATTCTATCGGGCTTAATTATTTGTCCTATTGTACGCTCGAATATTTTACCGGCCCAACCACCTACTGATACGTCCATACCCCATATTGGATATGGCATATCATCTTGGTGCATTTCTTCAAACCTATATGGATTTTGTAAATAATCTATTGGATTAAGGAATGGATTTAGGTCTTCTTTGGTATCCCCATCGCCATAAAGGATTTTATCTTTATTGCCGGCAATTAATCTTTGATACCAGTTCTTAGTGAAGTATTTTATACCGCCCCCCTCTATATCCGTAGAACCAGAGAACCATAATGCATTTGATCTTTGTTCAACATCTTCACCGTATAGATATCTGTCTTTTAGCGAATCTGATGATTCACCAGCTAAAGCACCAGGAAGGAATGGTAATGCTAATGCTAGTCCAGCTAGTGCACCTCTCATTGCCAATTTTTTAGTATTAGCTATTCTGCCTAATGATGATTCTATCGGCGTATTACTTACAAGCTTAGATACGCTAGAGTTTATAACATCACTCTCTGCATGAGCAACCCTTTGTCCAGCTTTATATCCATCATCTGACAACACAGATGGAACTACACGTTTGCTGTAAGCTACAGTACCGGCAAGCATTGCTCCTGCTAATGGGAATCCGGCTAGTCTTAGTAACGATGTTGAACCAGGGGCTACATATTCTTGTTGAGTTGTGTACTCTTCAAACCTATCAGATACTGTTTCTGCATATGCTATTCTAGCATTTACTGCTGTTGTTGCTACACCTTCTAATATACCCTGGTCATATCCGCTTCCACTTGTACCGATTACTTTAGCCATATTATCCAGTGTATAATATGCTGCTCCGAGTATACCAAGTTTTACTGCACCATGTTTAACATATCCAACTGCCAAGTCTGATATTTTCATATCAGCATTTGCATGTCTATTTATTCTTCCATATTTATTTATAAATCTAAATATACCATTATTTTCATTAAACAGTGTTCCGCCAAGTTCTTGAACGAATCCCAATGGCTCGTTAACCATATTGAAGCCTTGAGCTACACCTTGTCCTATTACAGATTTAATCCATCCCTTATTTATATTAGCGTCTTTTGCATCTGCAATTATTGTAAATGGAGCTTCTGTATCAAGAATATTTTTAGACAATTCAAATATTTCTTTTCTAGAAGAAAAGCTCATATCCTGCTGATGTATAATATGTCTTCTTAGTATTTTATTATACATTGAACTTTGAGCATGGCCATTTGTATGACCTGTCCATTCTGATGTAACAAGTCTTGCATTGCTTATTACCTCTTCACCACTAGAAGAAAATAATTTACCGTCTCTGTATAACAGCCCGGTAGATATGTCCGCCGATGTTATACCTCTGTTGCCATATTTATGTGCTAATTCTTCAAAATATTTCTTTTGATGTTTTAATAGTTCAGGAGTGAAGAAATGCTCACCATTTTGAGTTGCAAATGGCTGCATTATATGAGAAGTCTGGAATGTTCTTAAAATAGAAAAAGGGGAGAGTTCCTCAAACGCCCTAGCAGTGTTCATTGCTAAGTTTGTTAAGGTGACTCTCCCGCCGTATGATCGGATAGCATCGTCTGCTGTTCCATTAATTGATTCAGATAAATAACTTAGAGTTATATAATCTCTAATTTTATTTTGTGCGCTTTGCCTTTTTAGTAGCTCTTTTACCGTAAATAATGCACCTGCTGATAATCCATACTTTGTTATAGAGCCTATTATTTCTTTTATAGCCTGTATATCTTCATATGTATTTACATCATCTGATGTATACATATTATATGGGGATTTAACATCCCCTGGTTGTATTCCCTCATCAAATACTTTTTGGCCAAAAATATTTGCAGCTAGATTTTGTACTGACATGATTACACCGGAGGAACATTATTCTGTGGTTCTTCTATATTTATTTCTTTTATATGCTCTGGATATGTTGCATGACATATAGCATATAATTCAAATAATTTATTTACTGGAAGTTCTACAACTTCTAAGTATGGAGTGTGCATATATCTAGAAACTATTGCAGCCATTTGGTCTAGTAGAGTTACCGACTCCCTGTCTCTTTCAAATGCCTTTTGTGGATCTTGTGCATATTCTAATGACTTAGATAATATTACACTAGATACAGTTGTTATGAATCCTGCAGGTGCCTCGTCGAGGTTTACATCTCCTACTATTCCTGGAATGGAGATATAGCATTCTCTGAATATATCTTCGTATAGCTCTTCTCTTACATAGCCTTTTTCTAGATCCATTCTCAGTATTCTCTGTATCTCTACAGAATTAAGTAGTCTAGCTATTACTATAAGATTTCTATAAATATATCCGCCCAATTCTATATCAGTATCATTAAATGGAATTATTATACTTCCAGATTTGACACCTATTGCGTTCATATTAAATTACCTTTATTTGACTTAAAGCTAATGATTCAGGTACAAATGAAGATTTGTACATTATCTGCTCTTTTAATGATGATACAACACCGGCACTTGATGTTGCCATAAATTTTTCATCTGGCTTAGGGTACAACAGACATTTCTTAACTATTGCCTCTTCGCCACGAAGTGCTTCGTTTAAGAACCCGCTTTTCATAAGCTGTTTATATTCTTGTCGTCTTAATGTACGCCATAAATATAAATCTGATTCATTTAGAATAGTTGATATATGAATTACGCCATATTGTGCTTTCCAGTTTTCGATATCTGCTTCTGTTGGAGCATTTTCAAGATTAGCTAATGTCTTAACTATTAAAGACATTTCCGACTCTTCTTGTACCTCTTTGTCTTTTTCTTCTTCTAGACGCTGAGATATCTCTATTGCCTCTTCAACGGTAAGGTCATCTTCTGGTAGCGTACTTAAGCCTTTTACTTCTTCTACTGTTAATGCCATTTTATCCTCTTACTTCTTTTGCTATAAATCTGTAGCCATCAACTAATTGACCATCGCTACCTATATCGACGCTTGTCTCAAACCCTATTATTCTTATTTCTTGTATATCAACATATTGTCTTACGCCGGACATAGTTGGGTCACCATTATTATAAGCAATTGTGACATTAAAAGTGTCAAGGTCGGCCCAGTCTAATACCGACTTATTGGAAACTTTACCAATTTCCATTGCCGCTTCTTTCTCTTTGTATACTCTTAACTCTTCTGATGTAAGCTGCATTTGTTCATATGGCGTAAGTCTTCTGAACTCAGAGGTTTTATTTATATTATCTAATACTCTTGGCAAATAGTCTTTATTGCACTTGTTTATTGATATAAAACCAGTTACCATATTGTTTCCTCTTGATAGGAAACTATATCTAGAATTACCTATAGTATATATTGGTACACTAGATAGCGACTCATTTATGCCTATGCCGGAAACCTTATCAAGCCATATATCTTCTATGTATATCATACAATCGCTTGACGAGTAATATTTATTATATAGTCCGTTTACAAATCCATGTCCCTGCGAAGGTCTTTTGCCTTTTACATTAACTTCTTTTAACTGAACATGGTCTATAGGATTTGCTCTTGAGCCTTTGTTTGCATTATTAGACGCATTTACGGCTCTTGCTGTAGCCTTTGGACTGGCTCCACTACTTGTTTCACCAGTCCCTGAATTTACGGTAGTTAATGATACACTTCCATCTCTATTTTCAGACGCATAAACTGTATCTACAGTTCCATCATCTCTGTCTACGACTGCTGTTATTGTACTCATTTACTATCCTGATTTCTTATTTGTCTTACGCCATACAGAAGGCATAACAACTGTATTACCAGTTCCCCATAGCCCTCTTTTTTCTCTTTTTGCGGCTAATGCAGCTTCATTAAGCTTGGCTCTTTTATCTTCTGATTCGCCAATCTGTTTAACACCAGCATCCATATAATGCGCTGTTCCAGCTGATACTGCTGCTAATACATAATTATAATTATATACTAGGGTACGGCCATAGACATCTGTGCCTGCAATTTTTACTACGCCATCTTTTACATCTTGATCCCATTTGCCAGACTTAACATACTCCTTCATAAAGTCTGAAGCCTTATACCCATACTCTTGTGGCTTAAGGTCTCTATGCTCAGTCTCTGGTGTATCTATACCTAAAAGACGTATAGTGAATTTACCTTTATAATCGCTTCCTGTTGATGTTTTTACGCCACCATTCCATACTAAGGTGTCTCCGTCGTCTACTTCAAACTTATCGCCTTTATCTAGTGCAGTAAGTGATGACGAGTCTATATCCTGTGATTTTGGATATACATATTTTTTAGTGCCACCATTTGTATATGGATCGCTTTTATATATTCTATACTCGTAAGGAAGGGATTCCCAATTGTAATTAGGATCCTCTCCTAATCCTGCTAATTGAGATAATGTTGATATAACCTTTTGCTCATCTGGTGTAATTTGTCCATCAAGATTAGCCTGGTTTTTATATTTTTCAAGTGCGTTTTTAAACCACTCTTGATCTGGATTTGTATTAGATTTATCTGATTTATATTTTGTATTAGATTTGTCTGATAGATCAGATGCTTTCTTTCCTGTGCTACCAGTAGTTATATTGTACTTTGTAGAATTCAAACTTTCAAGAGTCTGTCTAGCATCGCGTGCTACAAATGATATTGTATTTTCAACAATAAGGTCTTGTATAGAATGTACTTGACCGGAATTAATTAGTGTCGCGCCATATATTATTTCAGATACGGAGAAGTTGCCGTATTCAGAACTTAATACTATTATTATATCGAATGGCAATATATCATCCATCATAAGATGGTGATATGTTTTAGAGTTTTCATATTTTAATGCGTATATAGAATCTATATCTTTATTCAATCCTATATCTTTTGATACTTCATTTAAGAATGCTCTTAAATCATCATTTAGGAACATTGCTTTTATAATAGAGCCCGCTACATATCTTTTGCCAATAGCAAACCCGTCGATATTAGTGTTTCCTAAATTATAGACAGGTACTTTATCCCTGTATGTCTGATATGAGAGAGATATCAAGCTTCCCATATATAGTGCGCCGTATCCAGGGAAGTTAAAAATAATGTGGGTGGCATCGCCACCCACTGAATGATACTCTCCCTTTCGTATATTGTTATATGACATATGTGGCTCCGAAAGGATTAGTAGTTATTATTTGCTATTGTAGCTGTCAATTGCCATCCAGTTAGAAACACGTTTAGCAATGAATGACATTTGTTTTTCTAGAACAAGGTCATCAACAGATACACCACCAGCTTCACTCATAAGCTCTACCCCGTAGATAACCATCTTAGATGTATGACCGTATTCATTTGTAGCAACAAGGCTGATATCAAATGCCAATACTTGGTCAGCAAGGTTAGCTTTTGTTTTTGTACGCAATGCGTTATTGATGCTTGTATTAGAAGTGAGATTATTTGCAGTGAAGTTGTAGTCAGCAGCAACTGTACCGCCTGATCTAGTTGCAGCAGAAGCAGCAGTAGATGCATAGCCATCTTGATATTTACCACCATTGATTTGGCTATAAATACCGCCACGTTGATAGTTAGCAGACTCGTGTTTGCTCAGATAAACAGTTGTATTATCTTGTTCATCCATAGCTTCAAGCAGAGAGTCGCGGTCGAATACAGTGAAGACACAAGCTCCAGAAACATAACGTTTACCACGTGCAATTGCTTTGGCGTCAGGAGAGCCCATTGTAAATACAGGAGCCTTTTCTCTGTCTACACGGTAAGAAACCATTGACATTTCGCCGAATACTTTGCTACCGAATACAGGTGTGATATCTACACCACCAAAGCTGTGGTATTCCTTAAATTCTGACATAATTTTATCCTGATTGTTAAGGAGAGGTGTTACCCTCTCCTATTCTTTATTAAAGATCTAAAGCTAATTTAACTGCTACGTTAACTTCACGAAGCTCAAAGGCTGGAACGATTGTTAACGCTACGTTTAAAGTACCTTTTCCGTTGATAACAGTAGGCTGGTTAACAACGTGAGAATATTTAACTACTGCATCAGCAGCAACTGCTTGGTCAAGTACAGACTCAATAGCTGTATCCAGAGCAACTTTAGTTGCTTCTGTTAGACCTTTACCAATGTAAGGAATACATACGTTACGGATACCAGTAATAACAGAGTTAATGATGATCGATGTAGAAACGTAATCATAGTCAGAGTTGATGTTGGTAGCCAATTCGCCAGACACTACACGAACTACGTTATTTTTGGTTTGGAATGTAACATATCCGGCGCCAGACAGTTGGTTTAGCTTGGTTTTCTTCATTTCAAATGGCAAGCTTAGTCTTGGCAGAGGAGCATTGGTAGTAGAGTTACCAGCGTTAATTGTGGTCAGAAGACCAGCATAGATTGCAGCAGCATTTGTGATTCTTGTAGAAGTACCAGTAGATGAGCTAGCTGGGGTGATTACAAGTTGTGGAACAACAGACAGGTATTTACCAATATCAATGTTTGCACCATTGCTGTCTACTTGAACAACACCATCTACGAAACCAGAAGAGGTTTTGTAGTAACCTTGTGCCTGGTCAGCACGTTCAACCATATGGCGAACACCTAACAGACCAGTACCGTTAGTGATAATGTTACCAGCAGCATCATAGGTAGGAGCAGAACCAACCCATTTGTTTACTGCGAATGTAGAGGTTGTTTGAGGGACAGATGTGCCGATTGTTACAAGGGTAAATTGTTCGTTTTCAGAGATGTTGTATGCAAATTCTGCAAGCAGGTGTGCAAAGTCAGCTTCATGATAACGTCTGTAAACGATAGGTTGTCCGTTACCGTTTATGTCAGCTTCTGTAGAGTTCAGAGTAGTGCCGCTACCTTTACGATATACAACTTTAGATGTAGACCATTCAAATTTGTACTCACCATCTTCTTCTGATACATATACATATTCCAGTCTGTCTTTAGCGGTAGAACCAGATGCAATGTTTGGAGCATCTACGATAGCGTAGTCTGTAACAACAGACATAGCATTTACTGTTTCAAGGTCTTTCAGGCCAGCATATAGAATCTCGTAGTATTCTTTCCAAGTACAGTTCAGGCTGTCTTTACCTTCTTTAAATGTCCCAGGAACTGAAGAACCAGTTTTAGCAATGGTGTAATCAACAGCGATTGCTTCTTGATCGCCTGGGGCAGTTTTAAGTGTAAGAGCTTTGCTCAGGTTGTCATCGCTTGCTTCTACAGTAGCTTCTGATGTTTTATCTACACCGGCAACTACAACACGGTCGATTGTAACTTGGCTGTTAGCATGAGTGCCAGCAAGAACAAATTTAGTTTTAACGCCGTCGCCACTGAATACAGCTGCACCGGCCTCATTGCCAGTAGCAATGTAATCATAAGTAATATTTACTTTGGCACGTGCATCTTGTGCAGAATTGAATTTAATTTTCCAGTAGTTATTCAGAGCGTCTTTGCTCAGGGTATAGTCAGAGCCAGATGCTTTTTCTGCGTCATTGACTTTAACAACTACGTTTGTAACGTTGTCAGTTTTTGTTGTACCAACAAGTCTAAATTCTGTATTAACACCGTTACTGATGTGGTTTGATTCACCTTTTTTGGTTACAGGAATAATATTAGACATCAGGACTGGTTCTGTAGGAGTACCGATTACAACACCAGTAGTTTCGTCAAAACCAGTAACTGTTACTTGGTTAAGGTCAACCTCAGAACCAGGAACGTTAGAGTAAACGATGTTTTTACCTTTAAATACGATTAGGCATGATTTACCGTCATTGCTAGGACGAGGACCGCAGTAGATACGGAAGCTATCACCAGCTGCAACAGATTCTTCAACTGTAGCAAGTTGTGAACCTTCACCCCAAAGTCCATTTAATGATGCTGGAGATCCACCAATACGGTACAGTGATACTTCCGTTGCACCACCTAAACGAGCTTCAGACATCTTTCTAATCAGAGGAGATTCTGGGCCGAATGTATTAGCAGCTTTGTTGGTATCACCAACATTATATATTCTTCCAGAGGTACCCATTTCAGCACGACCGATAATTAAGACGCGGTTAGCATCAGATGTAGAGTCTACTCTTAAATTACCGTCTAAAAGCTCCAGATTTACGCCTGGCAGATTTTCATATGTAGCCATAAATATTATGCTCCATTAATTTTTATTTATTCTTTGTTGTAGTTCTTCGAGCTCTTCGTTTAATAAAGAGTCAACTATTTGTAATGAAGTATCAATAGATACTATATTTCCACGTCGTTTATATCCAGGTTCCTCAGTTATTACTTTGTAAACCAAGGGTATTCCGAATAATCTTTTTGAACCAAAATCCGATGATAGTATTGTTTGACTTCTACCTTCATAATACAAGCCGCCAACATGCATTCTTAACAAATGATAATTATCAACAAAAAAGTTTTCTAATGATGTTGCAAGTCTTCTTGCATCATCTGCTTTTTCTGACCATACTGTAAACTTTAATATATTTTCATATATAAATTCTTTAAACTCATATGTATCACCATCTGACATCTTCTTTTCAAATAATGTCCTTGCTTTATTCCATTTAGTGGAGTTTGTTGATACAGCAGTTGCTTTTAATGTAGCTGGAGCGCGTCCCCATATTTCAAATGTTACATTATTATGAGTATTTGTTACATCACCGTAATCTGGATAAATTTCTGTAAATGAAAATTTATTCCTATCTTTTGGACCAATCCCCTTTTGGGGATCTTCTAAAATCATCTCATTATTTCTTAGTAAAGAATACAGGAATACTATGAATTTGTCAATCGTCAATTTCCTATAATTCTTTAAAACTTCGTCTGGACTGGTAACAACAAAACTGTTATCAATAGACATTTTATGAAGACGATCTAGTGCGTAATCGTTATCGTTATTTATTCGCATTGTCATACTTCTGATAGCCCCAAAACTGTAAAATCTTCTCTATCAAAGTCGAAACCATATCTATATACGGATGTTATATAATACACCTTTTTCGGCCTTATTGGAAGTATTACTTTTCCACTGTCATCTACCTCTGGGCGATATATAATATCTCTATCAGAAAAGTCCAACGAGTATGATGTAGCCATTAACCATTCGGAGTTATTAAGCCTACCAGCTTTACCACCATAAGACTTGTATGAGTTTTCTCCTGGCATCAATGTATTTCTAGGCATCCACATATGGCCTTTAAGCAATACATCGTCCCAAAGATATCCTATCCCATCACAATGAGGGCAGTCTGATCTACCCTCATTTGATATATTATTCCAACATGAACACTTCTCTTTTGAGCCATCCTTCATTCTTACTTTTCTATATATGTAAGTTTCGCCCTTTTTGACAAACTCTCCACCAGAAAATAGAATTTGGAATTCATGTCTTAGGTCAATTTCTTGTATAAAGGGGCTCTGATTCGTTGCCATATCCGTATCCAGTCTTATATAATTTACCGTCAGATTCCAATAATTTATTTGCACCTATAGGCATTTTGCTTAAGAATTTTGGACTGTGCCATAACCTATTACTAGATTTGTTGCCACAGTTATTCTCACCTTTTACAAATCCCATAGCTTTAACTCTAGACATATCATCTATTACGGATAATATAGAATCGGCACATTCTTTTGCTTCATCACCTATCTTGGAGTTATTATTGCCGGAGTTAGAGGATTTTGTTCTTTCTACAGTAAAATCACCAAGAATCTTTTTGACAGATTCGTTCTTGGAAGATGTTCCATATAATAGATTTGCCACATCAGACACTATTGCGCATATAACATAATCTCTACATATGGCATATATTTCTTCATCTGTCAGTTTAAGTCTTTTTCTTTTTATATAATTACTTATCCAAACAGATTTTCTAAATATCATTTCATTTAAGCGGATTATAAAATCCTCAGAAAATGATACTTCACTAGGGAAAGATAGCTCTATATCTCTTATTGATGCAAAAAATGGATTAAGATCAAAGTCAAAAATTACATTTGTAAGGGTAGCTTTTGTATCATCTTTAAACCCTATAGATATAGAATTTATAATCATTCTATTATTCATTCATCTTCCTCATATATTATTGTAATGTAAACTTTCCCACTTTTTACCATTAATGAATAGCTATCTACATCTACATATACCAAACTGTTAGAGTAAGTCTTGAAATCTGACATATTCAACTTAACAGTCGTTCTTGGAAGATTATATACATTATATAGCTGATCTTCTATACCTTCTTTTATTGTATTTTTAAATTCCTCAAACTCGCTATCAGAATATGAATCTTTTTTCTTTATGCCAGAATAGTATATCATCTTGCTTAAAACAGGTTCGGATCTTAATTTAAATTTTGACCCATTCATATGTTTTATGGAGTCGAGATAGTAATAGTAATTGCTTCGAGTATTTGATTCGTATGTAGACTTATCGTTTGTATAATTTCTAATGTACCCTCTTCTTGGCATAACCGGAACAAGGTCTCTACTCAAATCAAGTTTTCTTGTTGAAAATATTCCAAATGTACCACTATCACCACCATCAGTTCTTAATCCTGCAAGAAGACAGTGTTTTGCATCACCTTTATATTTATAATCTAAACCCCAAAAAGTCTTATTACTTATGGTATAAATTTTTCTTCCAGTAGATGTCCCTAATAAATATTTCTCGAAGATTGTGCCTGCAAGATTATAGTCGTCATGTATATGCACATTGCTATCAGGGTTATATGTATATTCTGGACCCTTTATAAAAAACGCTTCTCTACCTGCCTCTTGTATTTTTTTATTTTCTAATTCTAATAATTTTTCTGCAGGAATGTCATCAGAATATGTTTCATATAATTTTATATACTCGTCTACATAATCATGCCTAAATGTTTTAGGTAGCAAGTCTTTTATATTGGAAGTCTCTGCATTGACATAATCTAAAGATGCAAATGATGTCTTTGTATTTATTTTTCCGTATAGATATAAGGAATTTTCATTTGCAACTATATCTGCATACACCTCGATATCATTATAATATCCGAAATGCATCCAAATTTCGCCAATTCTAATTTCACTACTAGGGATATCCAGCTGGTCGCATACAAATTGTAGATGCTTGTCTTTTGTCCACCCTTTAATATCAAAGTCTGATAGTATAGTAGTTCTTTTACTATATATTTTCCCTGATGGTGGGGCGTACATAAGCATAGTCGGCAAAACAGATCTCAATACAGATATCGTAAACTCCTCATTATTATATGAATATCTGACATTAATTTTACCATACTCTAATGATTCATCCGGATTACTACTTATTATTTTTATATCTGACGCAGGTATACCCTTTAAAGATGCAATAGAGTATTTTAAATAATCTTTTGTATCTATACCCCTACTTATATATTCTTCCATATTTTACCCTTTTAAGTAGTAGTAATAATCCATTACTCCATCTTTATCTTCAGTTAGTTCTTGAAATCTGCCTGTATTGCCCGACTCTTTATCCAAACTATCTTTAAATTTTTGCCTAGTAAGATATCTTATATCAGCACTTATTACGGGAGATCCTCCAAATTTTGGAGTTATGCGCTTATAAACCTCTATATCTTGGTCCCCACCTCTTTCGCAGGACGCAGAGCTGTTTATACTATAAAAGATCTTATCAAAATTGGAATTTACAGTTCTTTCCCAATCTATATTAATCTTATCGTAAGGTAATCCATATCTATTGAATATTTCCCTTTTTATCAGTTCCTTCTCCTCTTTTATTTGGTCAGCAGAAGGGGTTGTACCTGATGTAATTTTTGCAAAATATATCGGCTTTATTGGATTTCCATATACATACATTTTACCATAATTTGAATGCGAATAATATGTTTTACTTGATTCGTCAAAAATGAAGTTACTTCCAGAATTTGATTCTTCTTGCAATATTTTTGCAGTTCCGTATGCTCTTTCTTTTTGTTTTCCTTCGTTATCAATGTGCTCCTCTCTTCTTTCAGGTTTAAAAACCTGGCCATATTTTATATTGAATAGGCCGCCATCAGTAAGACCAACTGTTACATAATCGTCAAAAAGAGTTGGAAGGTATCTTCTTGATTTTTTAAAATACTCATCTATTTCCTTTTTCTGACTCTCATTAAATTTAGGAGGTTCATAGTCTGGTGGAGGAGGTGGGTCATACGGACTCCTGTTTGGATTTATATACGACAAATCATCTTCACTTATAAAGCTTGGCGGAGGAACTCTATAATCTACTGGGAATATAAAATAACCTTCCCCCTCTATATTTGAAATATAATACTTCTTGCCATCATCGCCATTAAAGATATTGGCGCCCTCATAATTTAAGTCTGAATATCCGTGAACATATTTTACAGACTCAGATGTTCCGTCAACAAATTTGACCCTTTGTATGTGTAATCCAGGATCAAATTGTTTTATTTTATAGTAACCATTCCTATCTGTGATATCTCTATTTTTATTTTCAGCCCATACCTTAGAGAAACCATTTTCAAGTTGTTTGAATTCCGTTATTTTATATTTGTTATTAACAGAATCTTGTATCTCACCAGTATGATATGTATCAATCATGAAGCCTATGAGTTCGTCATCTGTATTTCCGAACTCATAATTTGTAGAGTCGAAATCTGTTATATTCCCTTTTGGGAAGAATAATGGATTATTTGCGTATCTATGCCCATCTGCTACATGAGTGCTTTTATCTATAACTATATCTCTATCATTTTTAACAGTAATTACTACTTCAGTTGAAAAATCAAATGGTGAACCTAATTTCTTTTCAAAATTTTCATCATTAATTGTGTATATAGGAGGAATATACCATGATTTAACAGTAAACTTGTCTTTGATGGTTTTAGCATTGTCGTTAACTGCTTTAAATGTTACAGATGTATTGCCTTCGTACTTATTACTGTAATCTATAGATTCAACTACTATTTCATCACTAGGGATATTAACTCTATCCGCGACCTGTTGTTTTAATTTGGTATTAATGGATTTATCATTGAATGCTGTACTGAAGTCTCCATTATCTCCATCCATATAATTCAAAACCCAGTCGTTTTGAGACTCGCCCTCGACAGCACCCACTTCTGTTAGTGATACCCTATTATAATAGGCGACCACTCTATTTGTGTGGCCGCCTTTAGTAATCTCAACATCAACAGCGGTATTTCTGTCTTTTTCAGAAACCTCTCTAATAGTAGATTCATCGATTCTTATATCTCCCTTTTGGAGGCCAGTTGTATCAACTATAAGCTCTAACAGATTTTCGATACCTGTTACTTTCTTATCAATTAAAATATCGCCGTTTGGTGCCTTAATCATTTTATCACTCTAATTTTCTTCTTGTGCTGGAACTTCTTCGTCACGTTTCGGTTTCCTTGCTCTCTCGATTATATCTATGAGTTTTTTTTCATTTAGATATCCAGAAGGAATACGTCTAAATCCATTAGCTATAAATTCTAATTCCTGAGCAGTGTCCTCATATATCTTATTAACATTATGTCTAATAGTGATATTAGGTATATAACAAGATACTTTACCAGATTTAATTTTAATAACTCTGTTAAGACAGCATTCACCGTTATTTCTGATTTTAATATTCCATAATTGAGAGTCAGATGGAACAATGGAAGATTTGCCTATATGTATAGATTCGTCTTTTATGTCTATGCGCTTGTATAGTAAGTTAGCAAAGATATTATGGTCATATACATTTTCTGATACAAATATATTGCCCGATTCAATTCTTCTTGTATCAACTTTCTCGGTATTGTATCTATATATAGATAAAGAAATATATGGTATTAAATCTGATATATCTACATTTACTCTTGATAGTATATTTGATATGTTTATTACATATTTTGAATTTTCTATTACTATCGGCGCGGTAGTAGAATCTGTAGTGAAGCAATAATTAATAAATAGCGGCGGCATATTTAAGAATACACGTATTTTATCTTTTGATGTATCCAATTTTAATATGCTAGGATCTATTATTATTTTACCTCCAGATGCATCAACGGTATAACCCTCATTTATATTTAATAAATAAGAATCATCGTTTCTGTATTCGCTTAAGAATTTGTACTTAGCATCTTTTACGCGGGTAGAGTTATAGCTTCCTATATATTTAAATTCAGATTTTTTAGTTTTTTGATAGCTATAGTAGTCATAATATTTAAAACGGTATACCTTACCGTTTATGTTATCATTTCTATATCCAGATTTTAACTTAGCAGTACGTTTAATATATCCGAGTTTAACCTTAAATATACTTCTAAAGGTTAATGTATGCTCTCTTTTATTTGCAACTCTAAAGTAATATCTAGATTTATATCTTAATCTTCTTTCGGCTAGTGAGTAAGATACAAATTCTGACAAGAATGATTTTATACGTAGGGTATATTTTTTATTAACAAAATATATATCGCCGAATTTATAAGTTGTTTCGCCGAATTTTATTCTGTATTGAGTTTTAAATATCTTTTCTTTTACTGTGCTTGTCTTATTATTGTATAAACTTTTGAATGTTCTGACTCTAAAAGTATCAAATACAACTTTAAGATTCAGTGATATAGATGGGTACCTTAGGGAACTTTTATTATTTTCATCAAGCTTCAAATACATCTGTTTTGCCCCCAATTGGCCTAAAGTTTATACTTACACCAAACATATCAGCTATCTGGCTAAGGCTACCATTATATCTTGATGAGGCCGGAGTATAATTGTCGATATAAGACATAAATGACCCCTTTGATCTATCTCCGATAAAGTCATCTTCAAGATATGGGTTATATTGTATTCCTATTATAATGACCATGAATGCGCCTTTTGCGAAATTCTCTTTCTTAGCAGAGGCTCCGCAGAATGTTGCACAGTCACCCTCATTTATATATCCTACAACAAGTGGCTGTGTTACACTTTGTGTAGACATACTGGATATACTGTTTGCAAATAAGCTATATAAGACTTTGTGATTTTTATTAAATAATTGAGGAAGTGTTGCTGGCTCAATACCTTGGAATATTGGAGTTTTGGTATTTATAGCTTTATCTTCCGCAATACCTGCAAATGGGTTTATATAGTTCCATACACTAAGAGTTATCATTGCCGATGCTTTAGATATGTTAGATATTTTTATATGTCTCATATCTTTTTGTTCATAAGTCTTAGTTTGCTCGTTCCAATATCTTGTTGCTTTGTATGGAATAAATATATTTACGAAGTAATTATTTCCTTCTTGGTAAATTTTATCTACATATACAAAAAACTCTGTTGGCCTTTTAACTTGAGGGACGCCAGCATTACGATCTCCTAAGAATAGACCGTTACCGTTATTTTCTGCTGATGGAACTACCTCAAGTGGTTCCCATTTATTCCCCTCATCGCAATGGAGTGTTGATGCAACAGCAAAAGACTTTTCACCAATGCAGTATCTTATTGCATCTATTACATTACTAGAGTCATTATACTTATGTGCGCCACCAACTGATACGCCAGTTATTCTCTTCTTGTAGCATCTAAATGCTACATTGTTAAATGCTTTTTCTGTTCCAATATCGTATGTGAACTCCTGGTCAAGTTCTACAGTATTGTAAGCATTTACATCTATTTGTATTCCATGTGGAGCATTTTCTCCAAAGTTAAGATTTTTAGTTATCATAATAGGCATCATTACTATCCTATTAGCTGTACCGCCATCTAAAACTTTGTTATTTTTTCTTTCAGCGTCTATTAATGTACCATTACCGGCGTTGTGGTTATTTGTATATAGTGCAAATTTTCTTATTAAAAGAGATAATATTGTAGAGTATACGCCTTTATTTGCTTCTGAGTTGTAATACTCTAACTCTTGAGGATTAGATGCTTTAACCAATGGAGACATAAATTTATGTCTAAATAGCCTATTTGTAAGTTCGTTGGCAAAATGACCTTGTTCTGCGGCATTTATTGGCAAGCCATCTGATATTGCTTGGTCCGAGTCATAGGTTTTATACAGTCTTGAAAATTTAAATCTTTTGAATCCGCATTCGTCAAGATACCTTGGAGAATTAAAGTTTTCATATAATCCAGCAGCCATACCTAATATAGCTTTATTTAAAGAGTCTCTACCCTCTAAAGATTCCCAGGATGCTAGTCCATTTACTGGAGCCCATGAGTTTTCAACTCTATCCTCAAATTGGTCTAGAAGACTAGATGGCAGAAAAACATCAAAATAATCCATCACTGATTCTCTAGTGCTTCCAGAACTTCCGTATTCTATTTCTGCCATCTTTTACCCTTTTGTATTAATCTGAACCCACAATATTTAATTCAAATGCTTCTCTAATTTCACCAGCACCTGATACGTTTTCTGCTGTACGTTTAACCCAGATAGCGTATCTGTCACCAGCATCAAGTGTATCCAGTCTTAGAGGATTCTCTTTGGTGTATTTTTCAAATGATATCCCATCTGGAGGAGTTGTTTCTGATGCTGCAATATTTGCGTCTGTATTTTTAGCATCAACTTTTGCTAATGTAAACTTAGCATATGTTACACCGCCGATATAGATTTTTGTTCCCAAGAATGGACCTTTATTGGGGCCAGTCGGGTTGTTATAAATATATAGACATCGATAATCTGAAGCATTAGATGCGTTATCAGCCTGACTTATGTCATCCCATATATCATTTAATTTAAATGAGTTTTCTGTTATTACATAAGATATTGATCCAGATTCGGCCATTTTGCCACCAATAGAGTCTTTGATATTCGCAACTGCTTTATTGGTAGCACTACCGGTAGAAAGTCTTAGTTCGATATTTGCCATTTATTCTCTCTTAGTTCCGTCGTATGTGGTTATAGAAATATATGCGCCGCCATTACTTTCAATGAGTTTTATTAATGACTCATTTGGGTAGTAACGTATTTTTCCATAATCCTCTGTTTTTACACCTTTGTATTCTAGGAATGTATGTGAGAATTCTGGGAATTCTCGACCTATTGTTTTTAAATCATTACCATTAGTGTGATGATACCATAATCCGTATTTTAATATATTAGCATACTGAGGAGCTATATATCTTTCTACATCATCGGATGTGGAGTCTCTAAATAAAAGAGTTTCTTTATCGTTATGATATATTTCTATTGAATATTGAAATCCTCCACTAGATTTAAAGTTTCTTTGGACATCAAAATCTATATAGTCCATCTCATATATAAACATTGAGAAGTGAGGATGTGAAACTTTATCTATTACATCATATGCTAGTATATTGTATGATGGTGGATATATTATAAGTTTAAATGTTGATAATGGTATAGGATTATTTTGTTTGATAAGCTTTGTCAGCTTTGTAAGATTTACTCTTACTTTTGAATTGCATACATAAGCCCCGGGCTTATATACATTTTTAGACATTATTCTTTTGAGATCAAGTCCATCGTAAATTCTAATCCACGATTGACATTGTTCGCTCATAGACTTCCATCTTATTTGAGCACCTGCTTCAAGATATTGAGGATGCCTTATGTTAAGATCTTTTTCATAGAATTCTTTCGGTCTACTCGATTCATCAACAAGTCTTGTTGTCCCAAAGTAAAATTCTACTGGAGAATCTTCTGTAGCCTTTGGCTTAGGTGCTCCAGTTAACATTGGAGCGGTTTTACTCATATCAGAATTGAAATTATCAGAACCTTTTTCTATGAATTGTATATCATATGCTAAGTTACATCTAAATATATTTCTTGGCGTATTCGGCATTAAATGGAATTCACCAATATGTATATCTATATAATCATTTTCGTACTTATCTTTTTTTATTTGATCTTTGAATGAGTATGAAACTTCACCATCTGATTGTATATTGGCATGGATAGTTATAGCACAACCATTTATTGTAGATGAATTATATGAGTATCCATTTGACGACCTTAATGCATTCATCTTTTCAATGTATGCTGGTTCTGTTTTCCATCTATCTATAATAGATGCAAATGACCCATCAAATAATTCTCTATCGTTTATTATCTCATGCATGCCATATGTAGAACCTAGAGCTTCAAAGTATTTAAAGGTATGAAATGGTTCTCTATACAAGAATGTTGTTCTCTCTACAGTCTCATATTTTGTTTTGCCATTATCCTTTTTTACTTGTTCTCGTATAAGCTCTTTTTTAATGGCTCTTGGAGGACCTTCGAATCCTTCAAATGTAGAATGCACAGATGGTATAGCAAATGTTCCAAGAGTATTGTATACAAGTGTAGCACCAGTTTTAAACTCTGGATCTCTCACAAGATAATTATCTCCTGCAAGTTTCTTATAATCTACTAACTCTGTCATTCTTTCCACCTACGTATTACATCTGGTGCACTAGGGTCAACGTTTTGTATTAATTCTATTTGTAATACTTTGCCGGCCCTTATTATAGAGAATTCTAGTATATATTTGGGCAATTCGTACAATCCCATCATTGATAGATGATAATTGTCAAATGCTTCCATAAACTCAACATCAAATGAGTTTATATCTGTAGTATTCTTATCTATCTCTTTGTCGAACACTATTAATGCTTTAGATGGTTGTCGAACTTCAAGTCTGTATAAAGCAGAGCTTTTGGTTGTCCCATCTGCTGTTGTAGTTGTAGCTGCGCCTGAACCATTTAAGCCATTATAGAATTCTTTTAGATCAGATTCTCCTATTCTACCAGATGTAGATTTTGGAGTCTTATCTTCTAGTGGACTCGCAGTCCCAGTACCAAATTCAAGTTTAAAATCTTTATCAAGTATTTGAGATGCTGTAACAGTTATGGATATTTCATCCCCTATATGAGGAACAAATCCATCTTTAAATGATATATCTACACCTCTTATATTTATATCACTAGGGACTGTTATTAGTTTTGAGTTTTCTACTAATTGTCCGTCTATAGATACGCTGGCTACGAATATCTTATTTGTGTCGTTAAGGAATCCTGATGAAGCCTTTATTAAAACATCTTTGTCGTTGACAGAACTTAATATAAGATTGGTATCATTGCCATTTATTTGATGAACATTAGATATACTCATTAATCCAGAGTCAATATAAAGGGCGTATTTTGAATTGTCCTGTAATGCTTCTTTGGGGATAATTGTTATTACGCCATCTTTATATTCTATATCTATCTCCTCTGTTCTGAATTCATCAATTCTAAACATATCACTATATGATCTTGCATAGTGATTTAGTCCATCTTTATTATGAATTCTTTTCAGAGTTATATGTTCATTAAGCGCATATGGAAAGTAACTGCCAGATAATTTAAGTTTTATCGCGCCTTTTAATGGCATAAATTTTAATTCTTCTTCGGAATTTAATACTTTTAATATATTATCTGACATAATTATATTACTCTTCTGATACTACTTCTTCTTGTTTTTCTTCTTGAGCTTGTTCTTCTACATTAGCATCAAGAGCAGCTAATTGCTCTTCGATTAGAGCAACAACTGTTTTACGGTTTTTAGATTCAACTTCTGCATTTAGAGCATACTCTAAAGCTTCTTTAGTTTGATATGGAGAATTTTTCAGAGAAACAAGCGCTTGTGCGCCGGAAGCATTGACAACTTTATCGGCAACAAATGTTTCCATATCAGATTTCAGTTGTCTTCTTTCCAAGATTTCAGCTGTAGTTGTTACATTGCCATTTTCATCAACAATCTCAGCATCAACAACTTCTACAGATGTTTCATTTTGCAGGTGGAATACTTTGTCGGTTTCACCATCAGAAACTTGAGCACGAAGTTCCAGAGCAATATTCATGATATCATCTGCATTTGCAGTAGACTCTAAAGTACCAGAACGAATGTAGTGAGAAATAATCTCAAGGTCAGCAATATTCAATTTATCAGAATCGAGAACTTTTTCTTGTCCTCTTATCATAGAGAATTTTTCACCAAATAAGAATGATGAACCAACTAGTTTAATTTTTATTTGCATATATTTTTAATCCAATAAAAAGGGAGGTAGGGAGTAGACCCTACCTCCCAATTAGTCAATAAACACTTATGGGTTTATATTAGCCTTTACGTTGAATACGTGGGATATTGCTAACAATTGCTTGTGGAGGCAGAACAATTTCGTTAGGCTCGATGCTTACGTTACGAGCAACAGAAATAGCTTGGCCTTCATTGAAGATTGCAATACCATAGCGTTCGCGGATTTTAACTTTTTTGATGTCTCTTGCTGGGTCATCCCATTCGTCCATAGTAGGATTCTCGATAACGCACAGAGCACCAAGTTCTTTGGTATCGATCATGATAATGTCAGTAGTTTTAGCTACTGGGTCGAAGCGTACATGTGGAGATGCGATAATGCGCAGACCGGCAGTTCCAGGGAAGTATGATGGGAATTTGAATGTGCTTTCTTGAGTACCAACACGCTCGTTAGCGGTAGGATTGAAAGCAGTGTCGCCAGACATACGGGTAGCATTACGCCAAGCTTCAGGGATAAATTTGCCTTGACCGATGTTAGCATTAGGCATTGTGCTGAACCATTCGTTCAGACCACCACCTTGCAGTGCATATTCGCGCAGAACTGGATCTTTAGCAAATGTAGCCCAAGCCAATGGGTGGCACAGAATTACGTCAGGAGTAAATCCACGTTCCAGAGTTGAGGCATACATATCATACATGTCATCAGCGGTGAATGAACCATTACCAGCACCAGACAGGTCACGACCAGTTGTACGACCGATCAGAGATTGATCAGGGTTCAGGTTGTCGAATACAACAACACCGGCGTTATTAATTACGTTGAAGATGTTTTCTTCGCGGGCACGAGCCATAGCTTTACCCAATTCGCGCAGAGTGTAACCAACAACATCCCATTGGTTGTTATTCAGCATTTCTTCAGTAATGCGGACAGCCAAACCATATTTACCGATAATGGCACTTACTTGTCCACCACCGTTAGTGGTGCTGAATTCTGGATATTCTTGGCCTTCCGCCATAGAGATATCACCAACATCGATTGCGCCTAGTGTACGGAATTTAACTTCGGTAACATATGGACCATTAAATTCGATACGCTGTAGCAATGATTGACCGATCAGATTAGGCTCAATACCTTCCAGAACGACTTCCTCAATAACACGCTTCATGATTGTAGCGATGTTAGGAGTTGCCAAAGTATCTTTAATTGACATCACTTCGCCAGTGATATCACGACCGTTGTTTTTAAACAGAGAGTGCAAGGTCTGTAGTTCGTCTCTGATATTCAGTTTATCTTCTGTTGTAGACATATTATGTATTTTCCTAATTTACTTTTTACTATCTTATCTATTTATAAGGTTAATACGAACTAAGCCATAGCCACCAGAATATGATAATTTGTGACCAACACCATCAGTCGCACTACCAGGCATCTTATTCAATTCGCCACCACCATTAGCTGATGTGCGAACATATTTCAACATGCTATTTGCACGAGGTTTAACAACTTGTAATACTTGACCAAGGACTTTGTCGCCTGTTTTCTCTGTAGTAACGATCAAGTTAGAGTTTTTGTCGAATGTAACGAAATCACCAGGTTTAACTGTTGTGAAGTCAGCGATTGTACCAGTGCCAGCCATAGGGCCTTTGGCAGCAATGAATGCAGCGATACCAGCCATAGGGGCTTTGGCGTAAACATCATCGCTTTCAACAATAGGCAATTCAATTACATAGTCAGTAGTGAATGTTACACGGTTTTGATAATTCAAGTTTTGGAAGTTCAGATCCAATGGGTTAATACCATCACCGCCTGGGTTGCGCAGGTAGTCGAAGAATGCAACACCAACTGGTGCAGAAACTGTAATACCAGCAGCTTTCATTTTATCGGCAACTTTTTCGCCAGCTACAACAGCTTTGCCATCTGGACCAACAACGCCTTCTTGTACATCAACTACAGTGTAAGTAGCTTCAGAATCTAGGATACCAGCTGGAACCAAGTAACCATTGCTATCAAATGCAACAACTTTACCAGTTGATACAACTACATGGGTGTATACTTCTTCGCCCTTGCCACGAACAAATGGCAGGTAAGGGGCAGGCATAAACTGACCTGCAGGGTGCATACCCTCAGAGAACATCACCGCTGGGGTCTGCCAGTCACCTTTATTGTAGTGTTTTGTGTTTTGTTTTTTATTAATAGAATATGGTGAAAACATATTTTAAAACTCCGCTATTAGTAGCTATTATGCATTAATTTTTGCATTGCGTTTAAATTGTAAAGCTTTTGTTAGGCCTTGCTCTTTAAGAACTCGTTTGTACTCTGCTTCAAGTTCTTTTTTATCTTTAAAGACTAAATTCTGTTCGTCTTTAATTTGGTGTTCAGCTTCGCCTTTTTCTTTACCAGTATCTGTTTGCCCTTCGCCATCAACGGAGTCTGTAATTGCCAGCCCATCTTTAGGAAGAGTATTTTTCTCTTGAGAGTCTTCTACTTTAGTACCCTCTGCATCTTTAACATCTGTATTCTCTTTTATTTCTTTTTGTTGAGAATCTTTGATGTCTTGTAATTTATCCATCAGAGAATCAATTGATCTTTCTTTCAATCTCTCTATTTTATCAGAGTCTTCAATTTTATCAAGAGCTGAAATTTGAGAAATTAATGAATCACGAAGTTGTGTTTCAAGTTCAATTACTTTGCTTGAAAGAATTTGATTTTCTTTTGCTAATGCTTTTGTTCTTGCACTTTGATATGAGCTAGCTTTTATACCAAGAGAGTCTTGGATTTTAGCAACCACTAGGTCAGCTAATGCGCCAGTGTCGATACTGTCTTTAACAACTACTTTTGGCTCTTCAGTTACTTTAGCTTCCTCAATTACATAAGCGTAATCTGCTACACCAAGCTCAGACAGTTTTTCATCTATAAGCTGCAAGATACTTTGTTTATCTTCTGAATCTTCAATTTTTGTAATGAAGAAATCTTTAGCCAATGATGCGCTTAAAGCATCAGAAATCGGGAATGACTGTTCTTCGATAAAGATATAATTTGATTTGTCTTTGATATCTGTAGGACATACAAAGTCTTTTATCCCTAATTCCTTAGCGTGGTCTACAAGGATGTCATTTGATTTATCAAGTTCGTCCAGTTTTACCATTGTTGTATTGCCTTGTGTTAATGTTTCAAAATCTAATATTGATAAATACGATCTATGCTCTTCGGCGTCTCGTATTAATGTTGATACTGCTTTTTTATCTGCAGGGACATCTACATATGATACATGATCAAAAACCATATCTCCGCCGATGTAGAAACATGGCTCGCCATTATACTTGGCTCCCCTCATATGTCTGTGGTCATTTTTAACACTTTCACCACAAATAGAACATATAGCAGATTTAGCATTACCGCCAACAGATACAGAAACATATTTGTTGTCTAATATCTTATTAATGGCGTCTGGATCTGTAATCTTTGCTATAAGCTCAACATGACCCAACCCCTTATAATCACTCTTTCTGTAATTAGGGCTTTTTATAAAATCTTTTATTTCTTTGATGGAATTCTTGCTAATAGGATTAAGAAGTTTTTCCGGAGCATCACTATAGGATACATAATTAGCTTCAATTACACGGCCAAGAGTTTCTGAATCATCTAAATGATCTCTTGTAACTCTTTTAGCATATGGACGTATAAAACTCTTAGCGCCGCTGCTCATTCCATATGGAGAATAATACCAGTAGTTCCCATTTACTTTGCCGGAATGTGTTGCCTCCATTTTAACGGTGACGCTTTTCAACTTTCCGGATTTTAGAGAGTCCTGAATTTTTACTTCTAGATCTCTATCTATATCTACTATAGTTGGGATACCTAACTTTTCTGAAAACTGATTCAAACTAAGTCCCCTAATGTAATATACGTGTCAAATAGGATATTGTCAATATCCTTTATTGTATTTTCGCTATCTCTTAACTCTGATATTTCTAATGCTGCAAGAGAACTTATATCATCTATTATATTATCTGAAAATATATTCATCTTGTCAATGCTGCATTTTAAATAATTTGATATTGTTTGAGAAGTTATGTTAATATCGTTTCTGGATTTAACAATACTATCTAACAATTCTATTGGGGAGCATAATTCTAAAGAATCAGTATATTGGTTAGATGGAGATACTTTTGACTTAGTAGCAGATTTACTTCCATCACTCTTTGTAGAGTTTCCGGAACTATTCGTTTCCTTTGCAGAAGCTGCTGCTGTTTTAGCAGATATTCTAGTAGACTCTGCTGAAGCCTTATTTAAGTCAACCTCTGTAGGAGGCAGTATATATTCTTTTTCTTTACCAATATTTTTTATTTGTTCTTCAGATAGCTCTCTGTATCCATTCTCTTTTCTTGCTTCATTGAATGTCAATAATCCACTATTAAACATATTTAATATGTGTGATTCTGATTTTATTTGTGAATCTTGATCAACATTATTGAATTCAAATGATACAAGGTCTTCATCAGATATTTCATATTCGGCAGAATACATTCCAGATTCTACAAGAAGCGGCTTAAAGAACCTTTGTGTAATAAAGTCTGCAATTACATGTTGCATATTTATTACTGCTTCTTTTAATGTCTGTGATACTATCTGTCCTGTTGCTTTGCCAGATGAATCACCTATACCCATATCTAGGTCTGAAACACCAAGTCCAAGCATTACTCTATCTTTGAAATATTCTAGGTATGTCTCAACACGAAGAGCTAATGATTCTGCACCTATAGCCTTTATCTCAACTCTTTCGTTTGTAGTTACACCACCGTAATCGTCCAAATCAGACATAACACTAGTCATAGAAGCCACTTCGTCTTCGCCGTTACTTAATATAGTTGCAGGTTTAGACTCTGTACCAACTTTGACGTGGATAAGTGGGAACAGGGACTTATATATTAATGTTTCTACTGATTCTTCGATTCTTCTCAATGCCATTATGTCGTCTTTTACAGACTCTAATGGTGGCGTACCCATAGTAAACCCTGTACGTTTATTATAGGTTAGGTGAGCAATCTTTTCAGGTTTAAAGATCCTAAAGTTGTTAGAATCTATATATTGCCTATATACAGATATTTCACCATTTGGCTTTATCTTCCGCTGCATTGACTCAGTTGGAAGATTGAACCATCCAGCTATAGGTTCAATTTCGTTACCATCTATAGATACAGTTTTACCATTGGATTTGTCTTTATCTCTAACAAGGACGACGTATGCATTATGAAACATAATAAGGTTATTTGTCAATTCCTCAACAAATGACTTAAATGTAACACCTGATACATATTCTATCTCGCGCAATCTTTGCTTGATATATTCTATGTTTGCATCGTTATTTGATTTAAAGAAATATCCGTTTTTAAATATAAGAGCACGTTTTCTTTCAAATGCCCTAGCAACAATTGCTTCTGTATCTATTATTCTAGAATATTCAAAGAGGTCATACTCATGACCTCTGTATCCAGATTCATCATTCCTATAATATCTTCTAGACCCAAAATATGAATATCCTGGAGTATCTAGTCTTCTTTTAGGAATCTTATTAGCAGTCTTTACAGCATTGGAAAATATTTTTCTATCACCAATAGGTAGATAATTAGTCTCCATTATGATGTGAGCGTCTAATGCGTTCATTAAATATCTCCGCCAAGGTTGTTTAATATATTGCTTAACTCTTCATCACTAGCACAATCTAACATATTGATGCCGAGGTTTTTACCTGGGGACAATGTTGCAACGATATTACGAACAGATTCACTTTCTTGTCTAGGAGTTATATCTTCTGTGCCGTTTGTAGTTATAGCAGTTGTTGTACCATCAGGATTTGTAACGGTATTTGAAGTAGGAAGACTTGGAGTCTTCTTATTTATAAGCTTGTTAATATAGTCATCATTTACAAAGATTATATCAGCTTCTGTTTTAGGATTTTTAACTGTGCCGTCATATTTGTTTATTAATGATATGATGTTTTTGATATGATCTGGCAAATCCCATCCATTATCATCACGTATAGGCACTATCATTTTGTCATCTGGCGGCGTAGTGAACTTATCTTCAGGAGTTATTGTTATTGTCCATCCGCCATTATCTAACCCAGGTATATTGTCAGTAGGTATGCCGTGGTCAACTATCTCTTTTATTATATTAGGGATTTTTACAGAATTTGTAAAGTCCTCAAGATTACATGAGTAAAATGATAAGTTGTTCGGATTAGAATCTTTATTCTTATTGTCTTTGTCAACTATAAATGCAGTAGGGTTACCTTTGTCATCTGTCAGGATTTCAACATCACTTTCTATTGTTTCTGCAATTATAGATCCTATGTTCTCAACAGAAAGATTTCCGGCTATATCGCTTACGTCATTGTCGTTTAAAGCATTGCTTCCATCTACAGGAGTGTTACATAATTTTTCATATGCACTCTTACCAGCCTTAAATCTTATTATATATCTTAGCAGATTAGCTAATGCCATCAATTCTGATATATTGGACAAATAATTAGATATTGATATACCAGACCTAGATGGTTCACATGAATAATGATTTAGCAATGCTGCCAATTCAGCTATGCTGTTATTCAATGACTCAACACTCTTATTAATTGTATTCTTGAGTGGAGCAAATGTTTCTTCTGCATACGATTGAATAGAGGATGTAGCAGTATTAGAAAGATTATTCACCCTTGAAGAATAAGCGTCTCTAATTGTAGCAGTTTGTTTTTTAAGATTCGTATCATATGCGCCATTAAGAAACTCTTCACTTACACCAAGTTTTTTAAGATCTTCAGATGAAGACTGTCTTATATTTTCTGGTGTTGGCAACTGATTTATTATGGAATCTATTGCATCCAGTATGCACAATACAGGAGTTAGCGCGAATCTTGCTAGTATAGCTATATTTTTTACTAAAGCTTCTATTATAGCAGATAATATACCATTTATGAAAGCTGCTATAGTTATTCTTGGTAGATTAATGTTAGACATTAATTTAACTATTGCCGCTAGTATTAAAGATAAAAGCTTTAAAAGATCAGGTATGCATAGGTATGAAAAGAAATATGAGTATTGGCATATGTTAGATTTTTTATATTTAAACATATGTTCAAATTGACTAAGTGATGACTGTATATCAGCTATAAGTCTGTCAAATATACCAGAAAAGTCAAACTTAGGTTTAGGAATAGAACAGTTAAAACAATCGTTACTAACTTTTCTTATAGCAGATGCAACTGCAGCATTTGTTATGCCATTTTCAGTTGTGTTACCACTGTCATTTTGATCATTTTGGTTTTCATCTTGTCTACTATTTTTGGAATCATCATCTATTAAAGATGCCGAATTCACTGCACTATCTATATAATCTGTTATCTGATTATGTAAATTGTCTAACTCTATATATAAAGATGCTGGAACCTGAATTAAGCATCCATTTTCTTGCAAAGCTTTTGCAAAGTGGTCAACAATTTGTTGTGCATATGCAGTAGCATACGCTGTGTTGTCCGTAGAGGACACTTTTCTTTCTAATTCCATAAAATTCCTTATACTACATTAGGTGTTAGGTATGGAGGTATTGTAGGTGTTGCCGCCTGAGGATTAATTATAGATCTTCTTGCTCTTGGCGTAGCATCACCTATAGTTCCTGATCCTACAACTATTGTATTAACTAAATTCGTTGTTGCTCCAGATGTATTTGAGTATGGATTTGGAATTGTCCCAGTTTGCCAATTAACACCAGATGGTTCTTCTGGAACTTGAGTCTGAAGCATATCATTTGGCATAGTAGACCGTTGTGTTTCCACTAGGGTAGTTAGAGGAACAGGCCCGGTTGGTCCATATGCATGAGGATGAGAGTGAGGAGGGATAGTATGCACATGCTGCGGTATTGTATGTGTATGAGGTGTAATACCATGAGTATGTTTGGCTAATGCTGCGCCCTGCTTAGTAAGCTTTTCCTCTATTGATGACATCCATTTTGTCAGATTTTCCATGAAAGTTGTAAAGTCTTGATGATTTACAAAATCTTCTGCCATAAATGGATATATTCTCATATACAACTCTGCTCTATGTTGAGCAGTTATACTGTTCTGAGTTAAATCTGTAAATAATGTAGCATCTGTCATTTTATTAGTTCAGAGGCTTTAGCTGCCCCAGCCTTATAAACAACCCTCATGCATTGTGTTACCATTTCGAAGGTTATATATGCTTTACCATCTACTACCTTATCACTGCCGAATAATGATACTATTGCCGTTATTATTTCAGGATTCTTTTCTTGCGATACAGCAACCCTTAAATCTTTTAATTTCTCGAATAACGAGGACTTAGCGTTAACTAAGTCCTCTATTATTTTCATTACATCTGATAGTTCTACTTGATTAGAGCTCATATGAAACCTCAAGAGGAAGGTTGTTTATAGAACCTATATCTGATTTTGCTTTTACATGTACAAAGAACGGTATTAATGAGTATGGTTGTAATGGTCCATTTATATTTATACTATTATAATTCGGAACATCATCAAACTCATAGTGCGATGGTGTTACTGCACCAGGAAGCAATTTGATATCAAATCTACTACTTAAAGTTTCAGATTCTATAGGCTTAATGCTAACTTTTGATAGCGATTTAGATGAAACTGCAATCATCAGTTTGTGTACTATTGGGCCATATGAATTGCTACTTAGAATATAGCTAGAACCAATCTCTTTTATAGTCTCATCAATTGGATCAAAATAGCATATGCCAACATCCGATTGTACTGTCTCGCTTGTAACTGTTATATTGTTAGCATCCATACTTAATTTTATTCCTATCTATATGTTTTACTCATATTCGATCTATAATCCTTGAATTTACCATATGCACTACTTCTTGTAATAAGTTTTCCAGCTCTACCAGAGCTTGGTTTAACTAATCCAGACCTTCCATAAAGTCTTTTAGCATCTCTGGATAATTCATCAGTTGTTTTTCTTTTCTCTATAGTAGTTTGACTATTATAACCCTTATACGTTTGTTTTTCAAAAGGCAAAATTGTGTACTCTGAATATCGTCTAGTGTCAAGGATTGACTCGTATTTCATGTGCAGTCCACATACAGCTATCATAAATGCGTCTAGGTCATGATCGCCAACCTCAGGATTTTTAGCTTCATATATCTCTCTGCCAGAAGCGTTTCTTGTTTTTACAACATAGCCCTTCATTTGCTCAACAATAGGCTCAGCTAGCTTATTGTTTAGAGAGATGAGACCTTTTTCAAGCATCCTTTTTACTGTTTCTACCATAAAGTTTTTATAGTATTTTTTACGTATTTCTCCTGTAACTACGTCTACAAGATCCAATGTAGAAGAGAAGTTTACTGGCTGTACATTTGCCAATCTTAGGTCTGGATGATCTTTTGGCAATTTACCATATGCATCTAATGCAACCAGTTTAAGTTGTTGCACGTTTGCCTCACCAAATCCTTCATCTACGAATATGAAGTCTGGAATGTATTGCCTATTCAACTCTTTTATCTTTTCTACTGCTGCTACCTGAGTCCAGCCCTCTTTCCTAACATTGTCCATTGAGCATACAAAAACCTTATCCTCCTTTTTAGAGTATGCAACTATACATATGCGCGTACCAACTTTATCGGCGTTCCAGTCACATCCAAGTATAAGGATATAGTCTTGTCTATTCATAAGTACATCTGCTATAGGTGCATCAAGTTTTATTTCTTCCGCCCTTGTTATGAATTCAGTTTGGAATACTGCATTGTCGGCAACACCATACTCCGCCTGAATCTCTTGGATGTAACCCATTACAGAGGTTGAAGACCTTAGGTCTTTATCCATTTCATCGCTGTAGTGAGGAATAACGAATGATGGGAAATGGAACTCTTTGTACTCTTTAGAATTTGATAACTTAAATAGAATGTTCTCACCCATTGGTGTAGATGTACATGTAAACTCTGTATCCTTTTTATCCATAAGAATTGCGATTACAGAGTCGAATGCAGCCTTAGTTAAGAAGTCTGCTTCGTCTATTATTAGCCAGTTAGCACCTTGACCGCGAATTGAGCCACCATCATTACCAGCAGTAAATGCTTTTAGTGTAGAACCGTTTTTTAACGTTATCTTTTGATATGGTGATGCAACAGATTGAGATACTAAAGAACTCCATGATCCAATTTCTGGATTTATTTTTCTTAATAGTTTTCTAACTGTGTCTGTTATCTCTTTTGCTTGTGATTCAAATGGGGTCACTACAAGGATTTGATAGTTTTCATTCTTAACTAATCTATCAACGATATCTATTGCTAGTCCAAATGTTTTACCGGCGCGTCGTCCGCATCGGATAGTTTTCTTCTTAGCGGAACATACAACCATCATTTCCTGATGCCATCTTCTTGCAAACAGTCTTTTATCTGGGTCTTCCTGATCTATATCTATATTGGCGTCTGCCCAAGCATACGGATTCTTTGTTTGCTCTATTTTACCAAGCTCTTCGTCTGAGAAGTTAGCTTTTAATTCATCAGGCATTTTACCTATTATAGTTTTAGGACCGCTACATTCTATTGTTATAGCCCCATACTTTTTGATTTGGTTCATCTGACAGATTCTACACATCTCTTTTGGGTCAGTATTATAATTCTTTTTCTTCAGATAATCCTTCCAGTATGTTTCGTAAAGGCCTAATATACTGCTAGCAACCTTATCGTCTGGAACATCTATTTCAGGACTATTAATTTTACTTTCATCAACTATTGGTATTACACCCATTAGTATATTCCTTTTAGTATGGAGGCCTCATTACCCATTATGTACGCTTTGTCGTTCAGTGAAGATTTACTTAATGCGGCCATAGCTTTTTGTCTGCTTGTTAGAAGCTGATTTGTATTTGCAGATATATCGCCAGTCATATCATTTCTATACAAAGCATTCTTTACTCTATTGATTGAGTTATTCTGGTCTGCAGCCGTTTTAAACAGGTCTACAGCGGCGTCTACAGCCATTGTAGCTCCTAACCCTGCTGCTAGTCCGCCAACAGTTCCTACGGCCATCTTGAGGCCTCCACGGGCCTTGCTGAGCATTCCTAATGTCTGACCCTGTTTTGAGAACTTAGGAACTAATGATGTTGCAGCATGTGTTAGCTCTTTACCAGCCCTAAATCCATAAGTGCCGGCTGCTAATGATAGTGCCATTCCAGCAACACTAGTAACAGCATTATCTGTAAGTGTTGATTCTTTATCCCCAGTTAAATATGGTAATGCCTCTGAACCAGCAAATACTGCTCCAACAAGAGGTGCAAATCCTGCAAATGCTTTATCCAGAACTCTCACACTTTTTGATGCCATAATTTTCTTTTGGTGTGCGGTTGCTAAACCTATTGAGTTCATCAGGTCATCTTTTAGTCCTGCACCAGATGCAAATGCTGCTGCTCTATTAAGGTGTGTTCCCACACCTGAAGTTGCAAATGCTTCGTAAGATGGCATCATATACATGTTAGCTATACCACCCCCAGACTTAGGAGATGTAAGTATATCAAAGTCTTTATTCCCATGACCTAGCCATCTTTGAGTAAACGTTTGTTCCCTGGCGGCAGATCTAGACCTTATTTTCATCACATCTTCTATATTAGATATGCCTGACTTTTTGATTTTGTCATATTCTGACATCAAGTCATCGAATCCGCCTGTTATCTTTCTTGCATCAAATCTAAGTCCAGTATTTAATGCGCCGTTATTGTCCACTTTAAATATAGTCTTGGCGTAATCAAGATTCTTTTTATATGATGCACCTCTACCAGTTTGATCCCATTGCAGATCTATTTGTTCGGCTTTCATCTGGAAGGATTTAGATTTTCTCTGTTTCAGTGTTTCATTATTAGTATTCATAGTGTTTATTACGTTCCTCCCAGTTTGCTTTACCTACGCCAGCAGGCATAGATGCATAATCTAATGAATGGAATTGCCTTATTGTTGGGTCTGCATACTGTCTTTGTCTCAATCTTTGCTGATCTTCTCTTATTGCCTTAACCTTTAGGTCGTCATCATATGAATCCATAGATGCATACAGTCCTAGTGCAGCAACACCTAGTCCTAATACTCCATAACCTTTTTTAAAGTTGTCTGGAAGAAGTTCTCCTAAAACTGGTATATTTTTTATCTTAGTGTCGTATATCTTTTCTACACCTTTTATAAATTCTTTTTTAGGATCTTTCTTATTAGACTCTTCTATAAAAGCCCTTATATCAGATGTGACAGTTTTACCAAGTAGGATAGATTCAACTGCGTCATCGGCAATATTGGATATATTATCTATTGATGCCATGTCTGCATTTTTGATTATATCTATAAAATCATCTATATTGCCGTTTGACCTTTTCCATGCATCATCAAGATGTCTCTTTGCCATAGTGTTGCCATACTTGTCAACCTCCTCCATAACTCGTTTTATGGACTCCTCTTTTGAGCCAGCATGCACATATTTTGGTACGGATATATTAGATTCTTCATTAGTTATATTATCGACTATGGTTATAACTGTATCACCAGCTCTACGTCTTGCATCAAATCTACCTGTCTCTTTATACTTCTGAATGTTTGATTTTAGGACTTTCATCCCCATAACTTCTCTAAGGTATGGCTCAGCTTCTCTCATTCTTGTAAATATATCTTTTGTTTCACTAGAGATATTCCCAGAAATAAGTTCTTCTCTTATAACATTCATGCGCTTAAAGATGGCATACTGCTGTCTTGCATCAGACATTGCTCCGTGCACCTCTTCCTCACCAAGCATTAATTTTGAAAGGAAGTCTACATTATGACCAATTTTTGCATAAGACGTCGGGACTTTACCCTGTGCAGCAGCTTTTGTCAAAGTAGCTGCTGTAAAGTCCATAAGGTCTGCGACATAGAATCTGTTTTGTCCGGCAGGCATAGAAGATATCCTTCTATCTATCTTCTTATATGCTTCAATAACCCTATCGTAAGCCTTATCACTAGCCTCTAGTGTCGTAGCATTTTTGGCTTCTTGTAAATGTCTACTTACCTCGGCAGGCCTGTATAATTGGTTAACTCTTTCACCGTTATACATTTGTGATTCTATCATATTAGCATGTATTGATAACTTATCAGATTCTGGTATTGATGATAACCATCTTCTTTCGAATTGAGAGTTCTGAATAAGTATCATACCTCTCTTGTTGCCTCCATTGCCAAATATATCCTCGTTGATATGTTTATGTATGTCAAATTGTCTGTAATGTCTATTGTCAGACTCAAAGTATTTTCTTACTGTTTCATTTGTATTGTAGAAATCTTTATCTTTTAAAGCATTCCATTCAGCTTTTTTATCTATTGAATTATCAGGATCATAAAAGAACTCTTTGGCGATACTACTACCATTATTAGTGCCGTATGCACCAATAGACCAAATCCTTCCTTTACCAACAGTTCTTGTTACGCCATTGTATTCTGACGTTATATTCCCATTTGGAGTTAGAGATGTAGTCTCTATATCGAAAGATGTTATATATCGCCATAGATCATTGTTCATTTTATTTTATCCAGTATAGCTAAATATTCTTTATTATTTTTGAATAAATCATTTTCTGTTACGAATCTGAATGACATATTTTTGCCTGTAGATTTTATTTTTCTTACCGCGGCCCTTGCTTTTAATTGCACATTTGGATCCTTAAGCATTATAGTTGGTTTAACCTCACAAAGTTCCATTCTTCCGTCTTTGTACAATACAAGTACATCTGGAATGTATGTACGCTTCTTTAGGTCTACATCTACATATCGTATCTCTATTGGTTCTGAGAGATATTTAATTACATTAGGATCGGATTCTAGCTGTTCAAAGAAGGCATATTCATATGCTGAGCGGTATTTCATATAAGATCTGTTCTTTACAGATTTATACATACCGCTTTTGTACATATCATTTTTATTGAAATATATTCCGTTATTTTTCTTGCTCTTTTTTCTTGGCATTTAAGAGCTCCTGAATTGCTGGATCTACATATCCATTGCCGCTTGATGCCCCGACACTTTTCAATATCATTTCAATCTTAGATGACAGTGAAGCCATTTCTGATGTCATACCACTTTGAATAGTGTCAACTGCTACTTTTGCTGCATCTTTTCTAGTTGCCATCAGCGTTTCTAATATTCTAAGGCGATTCTTTTTAATACGTTCTTTTATATTAAAATACTTAGATACATCTTCTTTTATTATTTGTCCGCCATTTGCATCAAAGCCATAGAAATCTTCCTGAGACATATTTTGATCTTGAAGAGCTAACATAAGTGTTGCTCTCCTTTCATACAGATCAAGTTCAGACAATTCAGATATCAGATGCATTTCAGTTATTCTACTAGGATCAGCATTGAATTCGTCTAGATATCCTTCTATTGATTGTCTTAGATATGTTTGTTCATATATACATTGTGATCCTATTGGAGCTTTATTAATCTTATTAAGTTCACAGTTGTGAACTAAGATACCATTTGCAAAGAAATTAGAATTCAGATTCACAGTTATGTCGTATACATCTTCTATTCCTGAATATTCGATACTCACTATTTCAGATTCTAGAAGATCTCCATATTGATTTACATTTTCAATATTTGTTTCTAATTCCTCATTGTAAAATAAATCAGTTACTAAAACCTTATGTCCTACTTCTAAACCATCATCAATAGAGATATATGAATATACATCTCCGTTAAAAGCATAGAATAAATGATTTGTTGTAACTTTTAAAGAATGACCGTGTTCAGTAACAACAGTGTAGACTTCTTGTCTACCTGTTGGTATAACTGATCCTATAACTATATCACTACGGATTTCTTGTGTTTTAGTATCAAAGCTATATATTTTATCTTTGTCTACTATATCGGTTATCTTTTTAGCTATTCCATATCTCATAGATACTAGTGTATCACCAGTTACACATGTTTCAGCAAATGGACATTTAGAACCTCTACATATCATTGGTGCTGCTGCTGTTACACCTCCAGAAGTCATTTTAGCAATACTTTTATTAAGATTCTTTGCTTCATCTTCTGTTAATGCAATATGTTTATATTGATCTTCATCAATATCAAATGCTCTTAAGTAATTTGTTTTGGTTAGTTTATCACCACTAACAGCTATTGCTTGTGATGATAACAAAATTGGAATTGTTTTACTAGTATCACTACCAGAGGATATGGATTTCATTTTATCTTCTAAAACAGATTCTACAACTGTTTTACTTTTATTAGAATTTGTCAGTTGTTCTGACAAATTGAATACAGTATCTAGTTCCGATTTAGGAATTCCTTTACCATAATTGAATTCATTATTCATATTTTTCCTATTGTTAAATATCTTATAATCTTTTAGAAATGTTATTAAAATAACTAATAATAAATGAAAAGCTGTAAATGATATAAGTAAGTCTCGTTATTTAATAAGACATTCCATTTAAGCTTATAATCTTTTTAATATAGTATACAATATTTATATTTTTTAAACAATATATTTATTTATATTTTTTAATATGATCCCATATTTTTCTTGTAGTGTATTATAACACTGCGTTCTTGTGGAACGCTGTGTTTAAAAATTTAAAAATGTTTAGACATCTGTTGAAGAATTGTTTAAAATAGATGTATACACTTTTAATAGATACAATTAGGCCTAGCAAAGCAAGGCTTTCATCTAAAAAGATATAGCTGTATCTGCCATGTTATTCCCAGTTCCACTTTCGTAACTTCCTTTGCGATTATCAAGCAGTGATCCAAATGATCATCAGAAGTAAGCTTTTACACTTTGTCGTGTCTTAACTAACAGGATATTGATTACTCCAAGTGTCGTTATTTCGCAACACTCTGTTAAGTTCTGGTTCATTATATTTATAGTCGAGCAACTCTTATAAGTTGCTAGGTTATATCTCATTGCACTATCTATATAACCCTAAAGTTGTCTGTCTGACCATACGGCTCGATTTCGAGGATAATCCGTTATTTGCAACAGGTCATTATTTTTATACTGCCCAACTTTCATAACTCTTTATGTATTACTTTTAGTAAGGGAGCTTACACAGGGAGAATTACGCTACTTCAACAAACAGTTTTCGATACCTCCCTAGCTAGGCTTGCCCACATCTTGGGAGATCATTATACTTTCGCTACCGGCCTCTACCGATTATTCTATGAGCTACTTGGTATAAGGTCAACTCTCTTTTAGTTCCGATGCCGTAGTTTATCCCGACTAGATACTAACCTCAACGAGTTAACAGAGCGAATTATACTCTCATTTTATACAGTTGTGTGTTAAGGAAGTGTAAAAAATAATGTAAAAATATTTTTACATATACTAAAAATAAGTGGTTGTTTTTAGATATAAAAAAGTTTTGACTTTTTATAAAAACATAAGTATAATTCAAATCTTAGTCACCACAAAGAAGATTATTATTTTTTATTTAAGGATTTAAATTATGCGTTTTGGCAATACTTACGAAGACAGAATTTTCTTTCACCAACCAGAAAGACTGACATTTTACAACCTACAAAATACTTGTGCACTGTGCCGTACCGGCCGCACTATGGTAACAACCCATAAAAAATATGGTAACATTGTTGACATCTGGGGCTCAAACGATTACTGTACAGGATACCTGTCAAATGCTTTTGTAAACATGCAAAAGAAAGACTTTAACGAGAAAGTATATAAACTAGAAATATACCCTGTAGTGTACATGGTTTCAGAAGAGGAAAGAAAATCAATGGCATGGATTGAAGAACTTGAAAACAAATACATTCTTAATTCTGCATTGATGGTTTATAGATCCGGAAAACATCCTCAATACGATGTATCGGTAGCTAAAACAGATTATAATCATGTTAAGGTAAAAATGAATTACAACGTAATTCTGGAACAATCACTAGATGGTGTTGTATTACCGCTACGAGAACTGATAGCAAGAATGACAGTATCAGCAATCAACTATAATAGAGCGATTAAGTTTGTTCCCCATCAAGATATGATTATTGAACTGTGTATACCACAATCTGTTATGGATGAGATCAAAATGGAGCAAGACAGTGAACAAACAGACTTCGATAGTGAAGCATTACTGATAAAACTTCTTGCAAATGTTCTTGGTTCTGATTTTGGAAGCTTCTCAAATAAATTCAATAGAGACAAATTCAAGATCAAAATAATCGATGACTCAACCGAAGTAAAAGCCGAAAATAATTTACCGGCAGTGTACAGAGAATTGATTGATGTATATCGCGGATCATTCGTTTCAAATCCTCTATAAAAGTAGAAAGCCCTAGCTTCTGTGCTAGGGCTTTTTTATGGCTTAATCCATGTTATTTTCAATGTATTATCACCAGACTCTTCTATATACTTTAAAAGATACCCTAAGGCCTCGAACCCGTCGATAGGTTCATAGAATCCTCTGGAATCAAACTTGGTACTCGCGCCTATAAGGATAAATCTACCATAAATCTTATCTATTCCGTCTGCGGCAACTGGTAAAAAACAATGTCCAGCTCTATCTGTAGACTTAACTTTAGCCTTTAAGCATACTCCTAGTGATTCATTAAATATGAATGGATATCTCTTTCCGTTAACAGGGGATTTTTCAATGGAGATGGTATATGAACCATCTTTTATACATGATAAACCCGTAATACCATTCTGTGAATCATTATTGTAGTCCCAAGGAGACTCAAGTGTATAGATGTAGACATCCTTACCAGAAAGATTCAGCTTAATGCGTCCATGTACGCCATACTCTCGCGCGATTGCATGGTTTTGTTTCAATCTTTCTAATATCATTTTTTGTCATCCATAGTATCTTCGATCTTCTCTACGGACTTCTTCATAGATTCAAGCCTTTTATCAAACTTGTCAAGATTTTTCATCTCTCTTAATTGTAATTTGATAGAATCTAAATCACTACGAATGGCACTAAATTTACTCTTTATATCTCTTTCGCTATACCTTCTTATAGTTTCTATATCCATCCTATTGCTAGATGACATAGAGATCATATCTTTAATCATGTCTTCTGTTTCTACAATTCTTAATTCCAATTTAGAAATGTTTTCGTTAAGAGCGTTATACTTTGTATCAACATAATAATTAGCAGATATGTTTGCAATTAAAATTACAAGAGAAGATAGCGTCAAAAATATGTGGTTACACCATATCTTTCTGCAATCCATTTAAACTCCCTAAGTTCTGAGTTATGAATTAACTCTTATGTGGAAAATATATTGGTTCGTCTTGTGAAGTTTCCCTTTCAATAACAGGAGCATCTTCCTCAGCTGTTTCTTGTGATGTCTCATCGACAGCAGCTTTATACTTTTCATTCACAAATCTAGTTGCAACATTAGAGCCCAGATACGCCATAGAGATTGTGATAACAATATCTTTATAGACAGTGCTATCAATTCTATTAATCAATAGGATACTACTGACTAGTGCTATGACACTCAACGAAAAGACGAACTTTCTTGATAGAAAGTTTAGAGCATATTCTTTGATAGACATTTTATCTTTCCTTCATTAAGTATTTGATATCAGATTCATGTCTGTCAAGAATTTTTCTCATTTCGTCCATTTCTCTTTTATAGGACTCATTTTGTACAGCAGCTTCAGATCTGGTGTACATATCATTTCGAAGTTTTTGTATATCTTGTGATAACTGTGCAACCTGATTTGCAGAGTTTTGTATATTGTTGTTGATGGAAGCTAAACTCCATGTACTATATACGACAAAGCACATCATCGACCAAAAGGTAGCAATACCAATTGTTTTAGGAATTGTCACTCCAAAAACAACATAGCCGTTGTTGTTGCTTTCTTTTGCTTCAGACATTTAAATCCCCTATCTTAGCATTGTGTTCAAAAATCATGCAAGGGATTTCATTTTGAAAAAGAGTGCGTTTGGGGTCGCATCAATACAATCACACTTTCATGTTCATATTGGCTCTTTTCCAACCATACCCTCCTACACTCTCAGGTGCAGTCTTCCGATACATAGAGAATGAATCAAGTGCTGATTGCGAAGCAGCACGTGCCTTTTCGGAATTCTGAATCAAAGATTGTGAGAAGGACATTCTTGGCAGCTTGGAAACAATATCTTGCCCAGAGCTACGACTCATGATATGTGCACGTTGAAACGATTCCATATCAGAAACAATTCTTCCAGCAGCACCTCTCCTAAATCCTCTGAATGCACCAAATGCAGCACCAAGTGCAGCACCTGATTTCAAGCCATCAAGAGTCTTATCAGTAACATCACCACCAGTAGCCATAGCAATAGCAGCATTCACACCACCAACTGTAGCAGCCCCTGTAGTGATAGACCCTAAGAATCTTGAACGAGATTCTGCTTGTGTGATAAAACCAGAGTTCTTAAATAGTTTTTCTGTTTGCGAAGCAGGGGTATTTAGAACCTTGTTCGCAATAACACTCATGGTTTCATCAGCTGTTGGTGCAGCACCTTTTTTAGAAAATGCACCAGCGATTTTATTAAACAGACCCATGATCAAATGACTCCGTTGCGTTTTAAGAAGCTCTCAAATTCCGGACCTCTGTCAAAGTCCCCTTTAGGACTTGGACTCCAGCTATTTGCAGCATTTCTTGTTTGGAAATCTTTTCTGAACAAACCTTCAAATGCTTTAGCATCTCCAGGTCCAGCCCCATCAAATGCACTAGCAAAAGCTTTGTCCATGTGTTTACTTCCTCCATTCATCCCTGAACCAGCATCAAATCCAGCCATAGCTTCTGAAACAGCTTTCTTAGCGCCAGTTGCACTGGCAGCTAAATCACTAGCAAGGTTACGGAATCCAGTTGATTTGTGAGCAGCGTAAGCAATGCCCGCGCCGGCAATCGCACCAAAGGTGCCACCACCAACTGTACCTCCAAATGCTGTAGTGTTGTCGGACAAGATGCCATTTCCTAAGCCATAGGCTGCGCCAGCAGCGGCACCAACACCGACCCCACCTGTCCATTGTGGAGCAATTTCGGATTTACCAAGGAAGTTTTGTACTCTAGCATACATACTGAAACGTTTATTGGCGATAGCCATAAAGTACGCTCCTTGTAAGATTAAATTAAAAATTTTTCTAGATCTAGAAACACTTTTAGAGTGTTTCCAATATAATACTATACATATTTGTTTTTGGGTAGACCGAAAGTTCCATTGGTAGAAATATTTTTGATATATATAATTTTGGGGAGAATTTAATATTGATTTAAGGGAGAAGTGATTTATTTTGCCCCCTGGGGTGATGTGAGGGAGAGAAGAAGACTGAGAGTGATAATGGATAAACACTATATAAAAATATAATTATTGAAACCTAATGTAAACACAAAATACATCTGCACTTCGACTGAGCACAATATATAAAATAAGTACATCTATTGTTAGTCTGAGCACCTGGTGTGTATTTTATGGTTTCTTGTGGAGTGGGGTATAGTCCGGGATTTGCCCCCTGGACTGTATCCATGTTATTACATCATCCACATTCATTAGATTAATTTTATTTTTTATAAGGAGTAACCAAAATGGTTAAATTCATCATCGCTTTAGTAGTATTCTTCTCAGTCCTGTTTTGCGGAATTGAATCTTTAATGAGCTCATCCAAAGCAGCTGATGCATTAAGTAGTCGTAATGCAGTAATCGAATGCAAGGTTGAAGGCAATTGTAAGTAATTGTCTTATTTTTATTAATTTATTTGTTTTTCAATTTTATTTTTTATTTTTTAAGAAAGGTTTATATTATGAAAAGCCCAATCAAATTCCGTTGGATCTTGGTTATCCTGTTTGCAGTATTTATGTTTAATACTGTTAATAATAGTCTTAAACGTTCAGACTATAACCATTGTCTTGTTACGTCTAAAATGACATCTGAGCAATGTCAATCTTTAACTGGTTATCAACTAAATAAGTAATTTAAGGAGATTAAAATGGTTAAATTTGAAAACAAAAACCAAGTAATTGATACACTGAATTCTGCTGAACTTTGGCTTGGCACTTTTCAAGATGTTGAGGATCAATTCTATTCAGAAATGGAACGTTTCGATGATCCAAGTCACCTTGTTATCCAATTGGATTATTATTGTGAGCATTGGCTTGAATCATTGCTTTATAATGCCCGATTGCGTGAGTGCATTAAATTGTTTATTGATAATAATAAATCATTAGATGAGCTGAATGACGTTATCAATGATGCACTTATAGGTAAGACATCTTATCTAGTGCCTCGTAAACCAATAGAAGAGGATGATGAAATCCCCTTCTAAAAATAATATAGCCTTATAGAAATATAGGGCTTATTCGAAACACCCCTGTAGTATATGGGGTGTCTAGTGGAATTGACCTACCACTACTGATGAGATTGGTCAAACTTTCTTCATGGGTTTATAGTACAGCCTTACTATAAGCCTTTATTTTTAATTTGTCTATAGAAAGGACATTATCATGGCTAACACTATCAACACAATCAACTTCTTTGCTTCTCTTCCTGAAGATCGTCAAACTGCTATCAAAGAGGTGGCGAATCAACTGGTATCGGCAATTGGAACGGTTGCTACAAATGAACATAGAGATGTTAAAATCTCTGTACACGGCGTAGAGATTGTGATGCGCATTAAATCTGTATCGCGTAAAGGCAAAGCGTTTGTGACCTTTGTTAAGGGTCGCAATAACGGAGCAGCCCTTCAATTGATGGGAACTCTTAAACTTGTTGAGGGGCGCAACTATGCGATCAATCGTGCCCTGTGTTCAGGATATGAATCCTTCTGCAACAAGTTCTTTATGTTGAATAAAGAGTCGGTAGTAAACGGCAAACAAAAAGAAACAGTTCTGCGCAAGGAAATTATCACTTCTGCGGAGGCATTCTTTGGTTTTGTTGTAAAATTGTCTTCCGATTCCAAAAACAAGATCGAAGATATTCTGGATGCTATGCGTCAACGTCCAGGCCTTCGCTATGCACCTGTATCACATATCATGCCACGTGCTCAACTTGCCCAATACCGCATTCCTGGTTGGGAGATTGAAACTGGTGAACTGGATAGCATGAATTTATCTCCAGACATCAATAGCAAGTTGGCATCTATCGGTGCATTTAGCCAAGGCTCAGTTGATTCTATGGCTGCAGTGTTCGACAATGATATGACATACAGCATCAATGATAGTACTAAGTCAATCGCCCGTTTTGGATTGAATCCATCTGAACATAAATCAGTATCTATAGGCGTTAAAAAAGTTGCAGTCATTGTAGGTGTCGATATGCCAGAAGGTTACAATCGTCTCAACGATAGCATCTATACTTCTATTGTTGGCGGTGCTATACATGCCAACAAGAATGAGTACCTGAAATATGGTGCTGTCCGCGTCATCTCTGAGAACCATGCAAAAGGCGTGGCTGCCTTTATTGGTGATGAGTTTGAGGCTGCTGCTAAAGAACTTGGTGTTCAATACATCACAGGAAAATTAAAATCCAAGTCTGTAGGCTTAGGATATAATCTTGTTAGCAATGGTAAAAGTCTGAAGGAGTTTATCATTGACCTGTACAACGATGCTGAATTCCGGGCTGAGGTAAACAACACTCTGGCTTCTTTTGTTAAAGAGGTTAAGATTGGCGGGCTTGTTTATAAAGTTATCATTATCAACGAAGAGCTGCATGTAACTTCTTTCTATTCCCTGGAGGGATGGGAATATACTGAGAAGTTCCTGAACAAGCAAGAGGATATCAAATCTCATGCCTCTATTGATGAGGCTGAGTTTGAGTTATTGGGTGTTGAACAAATCGACGAGGATTCTTTATCCGAAGAGGAAATCGAGACTCTGAATGCTAGTAGTGTTATGAAATTGTTTATTGAAAGCATCAAAACTAACCCTGATTTCAAAGTAGGGGAAGAATTGCTTAATATGAAACGCGAAGGCCTGATCACTAAGAGCAAGAAAGTGGGCCGTATCTCTCTGTTGACCCTTGATTCTATTAAAGATCAATTTGGCGAAGAAGCCCTGAAGTCCTTCTTGGGGGCAAACATTGATAACTCATACCTGGTTGAGTCATCTATTATGACCAAAGACCTTTCTCCTCGTATTTATGAAGAGGGTGAAATCAAGTTCATCTTGAAAGAACTGTTTGATGATAGCATTGCCTATGCGGGTAACGGAACTCTGAATGCAGAGAACTTTAAGTCTTATGGCAAGGACAAACAAATGATCTCCAACACGATCGATCGTTTGCTTAATGGTGATTCTTCAATTGGTTGGGTTGGTCTGACCAATACAGGGTTCACTATTGAGTTTGCAGGATACGATTTTGTGTTCCCGGCATGGGGTAAACTCAAAGGCCAGATCATTCTTCCTAATGAGGATGATTTGAGTGAGGGCCTTATTGGTGGCAAGCTTGTGGGCACTTTGATGTCTATCTACCAAATGATCAAGTTCCAAAACAATAAAGGTGCTGTATTGACCTATGCCAAACATATGTTAACCTTAGAGCAACTGTTCTTGGGTAGCCGCATTACCAAGATGCGTATGTCTAATAATGCGAACATGATACTGGTTCCACAAACAAAAGATCTGGTAAATGTATACACTACAAACAAGACTGTCCGCAAAGGTATTCAAGAAGATGGTCAGCTTGGCTATATCAAATACCCAGAATTGATGCTGCAATCATTCAAGTTGGTTAGCGCCAAGTCTGGTACACCGTTCTGGACATCTTCTGAAGAATATTCTATTTTTGATATCCTGGAGGAGTCTGTTCTTCGCATTCCTCCAATGCTGGCTTTGTCAAATCAAGACGACTTTGACGGAGACCGTGCTACGGTCTTCTTTGCTAAAGGTCTTGATGGTTATGAAACATGGACCGCTGAACATACTCTGGGGGAAGATAACCTGATTGGTGCGTATCAGGCTGCATATGTTGCAGATGAAGAAGAATCTTTGTTAAAAGGTTTGGATGTTATCAATGATAGCACTATTAAGTGCTATCCTGTTGAGGAGTTCCAAAGTGGTGTAGAAAAACTGGTTAAAGCTAAGCAGGATACCGGGAAATATACCAATGCCTTGGTTCAATCAATTCCACTGTTCGAAGCCATGACTGCTTTGAAAGACGGTTTGTCTAAAGAAGAGGCTCGTATTGCTATTGCTTCTATGGGTGTGGCCGTACAGAACGGTGCAATTTCACAAATGAAGCATGAGAATAGGGGTTATTCACTGATTGATATGATGTATCTGTTCAGTGCATCTGAGCGTAATGCGCACGATGATTCAATCTCATTGGCAGATGCTTGGGAAGAGGCAATCGAGTCTACTATTGGCGATAAAGAAGTAGCACGTCGTATTGCTACCATTATTGCTGAGAAGGCTCCACGTATCATTGAGCACTCCAACATGGTTAAATTAGGCAAAGTATACTCAGAAGGTGAGTACGACTATTATAACCATTATGGCATCCGTGCTACTGGTCTGGCACTGTCTCGTATGGGCTTCGGTTCATACATGCAAAACCTGAACAGTGTTATCTACTCCAACATCGAAGGTACCGAAGAAGAGATTAAGGACTATGTTGATGCCACCATGTCCATTGGTAGCACCTTTGATGGGTTCTTCAAAACTGTAGAGTCTCGTGGTGTTAAACATAGCACTGCACCTAAAGCATCTATTTATGGTGCCATTGGTATGTTCTTCGAAGCTGCCGAGAAAGCTGCTAAATCATTGAAAGCTATTCAGGCTATCAATGTTGCTTCTGAGCGCGAGTCTTCTTCTAGCGCTGAGGAACAAGCTGCAGCTTTGGGTGATATGGGGTTCTAAGACTCCGTACGCACAAAAAGGAAAGACACTACCGCTCCGTTACAAATTACTGTAGCGGAAAAGTAGTGTCGATTCTTTTGTGAGAGCTTACTAAGGTTTCTGGAAGCCCATTAGTATGTACACTGTTTATTTAAGAAGTGCCGGCACTCTTAAGGGTGAGTGTCGACACTTTAATGATTATTTTGTTAACCCTTGGAGATTTGACATGAACTACAACAATATTCTGAAGAAAGACCTTATCGCAATGCTGGTGAAGAAAGAAGCGGAGGTACAGGCTCTGACTAACAAGGTTGAAGAGTTGACACTGGCTTTGAATCGTAATACTGGTGTTATGGAACAACGACCTTTGATTGAATCCAATGCTCGTGAAGAGGTTTTGACTTTTGTTCAGAAACGGGATCTGTTGTTCCGTTTTCAAAGAGCTTTTGGTACTAAATTGTATGATACCAGAATCAGTACTAATGGTGCTGAATGGCGACGTAAAGGGTCCACGTATGATACTCCGTGGAATCCTATTACAGAAGATACCTTTACTGGTAGGTAACACTAGAAGTCGGCGCATTAATATATGTGTCGATTTTCTTTTGAATCTTTATTTTTAATTTTAACTTGGAGGCTAAAAATGAAATACGTACCTACTAAAAATCTCGCCCACGCTTGGTGCAAGTTTGACGAACTTAAAGCATTTGAGGATGCCGCTTGGGAACATGCTAAGGAAGAATTCCTACAAGAGCTTCTTAACGAAGAGTACCGTTCGGTCAAAGACTATAAAGAGTTCCTGAAGGAATTCACAGAAGCTGATTTGAACCACGATATTATCGAGCTACAAGAAGAGCGAGATAATTTGAAGTTCTCTGCAGGACATCCGGACCTCAGTCCTGAACGTAGCTTCCAATTGCTTGTAGAAAGCAATGTTAAATGCCTGTACCTTCAAGCATACGATGAAGTGATTGGTATGTTCAAGTAACCAAATGACCGGCATCTGTAAAAGGATGTCGGCTCTTTTATGACATATTTCTTTCCCTTTTGTAAAATATCGCCGATGCCTTGAGCCTTGTTACTCTTGGTGTCGATTTCTTTTTGAGGTTTTATACCTTATGTGAGTGTAAGTAACTTTTATCGGCACCTTAGGCTTTACGGCCTTCGGTGTCGATTCTTTTTTGAGTAAAACCTTTTATACGGAGAAAGGAATCCAAAATGTTTGTTGTAGACAAAAAGGACTTTGATGTCCAACTTAAAAACAAAATTCAGGAGTGTATTAATAATCCTGAATTACAAGATATTATGCATGCAGATAATGGTAATTCTGTTATCTGCGGCTTTGGATACGTACAAGTCATCAATAGGGATGGCGATGTACTATATCAATCTAATCATATGTGGATGGATGTGGTAGCTGATATTCGTAAGATTTGCGGTATCACTTACTAATACAGAAGAGTCGGCGCTTTTAGTGTCGATTCTTTTTTGAAGAAAGTTGTTTTTCATAGGATTAGTGTCGACGGGGTCCTTTTTCTCCGTCCGCTCTTCGTAGTGAAAGTCGCCACACCTCCCTAGGGCAGTGTCGACTTCTTTTTGATTATTAACCATGTCTTAGAAAGGACAGCACCATGAAAAATCATTTTCTCACCTAAAGAAGTATCCGCCGCAAAAGAATTCAAATCTAAATTCTTTAGTCTGATTGAAAAGACCGCTGAAAAGGTTTGTATTGTAACTGGTAAAGACCCAGAACTGGCTAAGACTAAAGCCAAAGAATTCTTGAATAAGGATATTGTTACAGTATCCCATGAAGAATCTGGTGCATCTATCGTTGAGGTAGATGAAAAATGGGTTACTAGTTTCATTGATAAATTTGGTGAAACTGTTTATGCCTGGATTGATGTTGGTTTCAATGTCATGGTATCCTGTTTACCATTGGCCAAGATCGCATTCTTTAAGCAAAAAGAGCTTGGTGAACACATAAAACAGTTGAACAAAAAAGATTACTAATTTGAATCATCGGCACTAGACGAATTAACGTTTAGTGTCGATTTTTTATTGAAAGCCATCTAATAGAAAGGAAATGATATGGCCGACAAAGCAAAAGCTGCGAGAAAGCAGTTGCATAATATTGCAAACGGTATTAAGAATGCCGCCAAAGGTTATGCTGCTGCTATTGATCAGTCAGTTAAAAAACTCAATGAAGAAAAGGTTATTGCCGGATTTATTGAGTACAAAACAGTAGCAAATGATTACATCCAAAGTGGTGTAATCGATACGGATCCATACGATGTTATGGATGAAACTAAACCTGAAACCAAACTTGGCAATGTTGCCGATTCAATTTTCACCAATTACAAGGAAACCATCATGAAAACCGTAAACGCTAAAAACTTCAAATCTCAACAAGTTCTGGACGCTGAAATGAAAGAAATCAGCAAACTGGACGAATCTGCCGTACTGTTGTTGCACTCTGCTGTTGTTAAAGCCAACAAAGAGTATGCGGCAAACCCAACCGAAGAAAACAAAGTACGCCTGTATGTTGAAGTTCGCAAATACATCCGTGCTGTTGCTCACTTTGGTACTAGCGACATCACCGGTATCACAATTACCCAAAGCAATATGCCGGCTGTAAATGAAGTTGCTGCTGATATTCTGTCTGAACTGAAAATGAATGTCAGCACTCATGAAGAAGCTGAAGCAATTGTAGAATCTGTTAAGGATTCTATTGAGCAAACCCCTGAAGCTGTTAAGAAAGGCTGGACCGGTTCTATTATGGTCGGCCTGACTAAAGTCGGCGGTCTGTTATGGGACTTCGCAAAAGGTGTTGTATGCTATGTTTATAATGGCGCTAAGAAAGTAATTGGTTCCATTATCAAAGTATCTGCGCTGGCATTGTCTTGTATCATCGATCTGCTGGACGCCGCTACTACCAAAGACTTTGGTGCTAGTGGTGCCAAAGGAATCATCCGTAAAGGTATGGTTGCCATGACTAATGTCGAAGAAGAAGCTGTTGCAGCATGATATATGCAGACGCTTCTGAAGTTGGCAAAGGTGTATTCTTAATTGGATACATCTCTGCTAACAATAGTAAAAGGGCTTATAAGCGCATTAAGGCAAAAGACAATAATGTTGCTGAAAGAGCCGCAATTGAATTTGCTTTACAGAATAGCGATGGGGAAGTTGTTGCTAGTGACAGTTTAAACAATGTTACTGGTATTAATAACCCACAGGTTGTGTTTGTTCCTCGTAGCAATAACTTGGCAGACTTGTACATCAAAAGCTGTAAGTAGAAATAAAGATCGGCACTCCATCATAGTGAGTGTCGATTTTTTATTGAGGATAATGTTGTCCTCATTCACGGGTATTCGCCCACTTTTATTCTATTTTTAAAAAGGATCTTAAAATGAACCAACAAGCAAACTTTGAAATCAACCCAGCTCGCATCATCTCTGTTGTACGTAACAACCCTGAAGACTTCCATGAAGTATCCGGTACTGTATACATGCCACGTCCTGAAAATCGTCGTGTGATTTACAGCATTAACCGCCGCGATACTGATAATGGTCCGGTATTCAGTGTTTACCGCACTCAGAACGTTATGGTGCCTGCGCCTTACAGCAATACCCGTAATGCCCGTGCTACCGGTTGGGTTATGGCAAATGCCGATGACCATTGGTCTGTAGCCCAAAAAGGTGCTGTTGACTTTGTTAACACTCCTGTTGGTGACCATAACCACTGGGCAATGGAAACAGCTCTGAAAAGCGATGTTTTCAATGCAATGGCAGTACAAGGTCAATGGACTTATACTTTTGTATGTCCGTCCGATGCAGTAAAACAGTCAGAGTATGACGTTATCAACCGTAATGCTTTGGCCATTTTGGGTTTGCAGTCCCAAAAAGAAAACCTGTCTACAATGAACAGCCAATATGTTCACAATACCGGTGAAATCCGTACTATTGAAAAGGCAATGAATGTTAATGCCATCAATCAGCGTATGGAAGAACTGTACAAAGAATATTTGGTTCAAGTTGCTAAACTGGTCAAAGAAGAAAAACTGTTTAAAGGTGTAGCGATTTATGCTAACCGCGACACCCTTTTACCGATCGCATTGCCAGAACTTGGTGCTGGTTACGGTCGTGTTGGTAGCACAGCAAAAGACTTGTGGGAAAACACTTTGTTCCCTGCAAGCCGCGTAATTGCTGGTTTATTTATGGTAGGTAAAGCAACAGTCAATATGGCTGATGTTGATCCTTTGCATTCTGACTTCACCTGCGGTATTCAAGTTACCCAAAACAGCGAGACACAATATACTCGCCGCATTGTTGAAGTAACTAATCCTCAAGGCAATAAGATTGCAATCCGTACTACTTTGTATGATAACAATCGTGGCAATAGCAATAGCCGTCCTGAAGCCTTTGAACGTGGTATCACTAGCAATCCTGCTATTGTTTACCAAGCCGGTAACCGTGTAACTATGGAAAGCCGAATTCAGGGTCAAGGTCAACCTTGGGTTACTGTACCGAATATCGTGATTTCCGAATACATCTTCGACCGCGCTGGTAGTGGTGTTGCCGCTCCTGTTGTATCCGAAGACTTCGATATGTTTGCTGCTCCTGTAGCACCTGTTGAAGAAGTTGAAGAAATCGATATCAACAAAATCGAAACAGTAAGCTCTGAAGCTCCGAAAGAGCAAACAGGTGTACAAGCAGCTCGTGCACGTCGTTTGGCTCGTGGTGCTAAACCAGCTGTTGAAGAAAAAGAGTCAACTCAAACAGTTGATGAATTGCTCTCCGGCGCTGATGGTACTGTAGATCAAGGTGAACAAGAAGAACCTGCTGCTTAATGTAGTAAAAGAAAAGGTCCCACTTTTAGGAGTGGGATCTTTTTATGATTAAATTTTTGTTGGAGGTAATAAAAATGGATATTAAAGATATCAATGTTGGCCAGATCGTCGTAGATAAATTCGGAAACGAATATGAAGTTATCGACACTGATATATCCCAGTGTATTGCAAAATTGAAATGCACCAAGTTTGTAACAGAAAGTCGTACAGATCCTGTTTTTAAATTTGACAGGCTCGGTAAAGTACTTTGGGTTGGTTCAAATGGTGTATATCCAGGATATGATGTTACCCCAGATATTCTTATTCAAACGTTAAAATTAAAGGTCGGCAATAAAAATTCGGATAACGAACTTGAAGAGCTTAAAAGCGAGTAGAGCGTTTAGAGAAATTAGTTGGCGTAACTAACTTGAGTTAACAATCATGAAATAGTATGATTTTATATCATTCCTTATCGCCATTATTGTTATACTATCAACAATAGGAATATTGTATGTATTGGAAGCGGTAATAACTTTGTTATTTAAGTTTCTTTTTATATAGAGGTGTTGGTATGTTTGTATTTGGAAGTGTTTGGGATTACTTGCTATACAATTCAATTGTAAATAATCCTATCGGATTGTTGTACATCATTGGATTAGTAGTATATACGGCGCTGATAGTATGTAATCTATCCGCCGCTGCTAATAAGATTAATTGGTTCAAGAAACGACAAAATAGTCGAATCTTTATATCAATACTAATACTAATCTCTATTGTATTAGGACATATAGCAACTGTATTAACAGGTAAGCTAATTTCTGTCCTGATATAGAAAGCAATACAACACGGGGCGAGCGTAAGCGAGCCCCTTTATTAATAAGAATAACAAAGTGTAAATTATTTTTTAAGTACAATAGGTACTGGCTGTATTATATAGGTGTGTAATACGTCTATATACAGTAATACATATATAAATATAAAATACACATCTCCGGCGCGGGATGTGTTGTATTAACCATTAATACAAATAGTACAGATACGACAAAACTACCGAATACTAGTACAAGTATACGGCGGGCGCTCCTAGTTAAAGGATGCGTTAAAAAATTAAGTTGTTCACTAAGTATATATACCAATAAATACAATAAGAAATAGTATATTACTAGGGATTACATCAAGTATACTGTATATGCTAATACCCACCGTGACCACACGATGTCGCTGGGGACGTAACCTTACAGCTTCACAGCCCAATTCAGGAACCAAGCATTGCTTATATAGTATACCTATAAGACATAAAACGCCGCTAATAAGTATAATATCTCTGTAGTGTATAAATAAATATACATTGACAAAGAACCCTTTAAAAAGAATACAACAAGCACTGATGCGATACAGGAAATATAGAATAAGAAAAGGGATAAATTCTAATATATGTATGCCTTTCCATGCACTTAAGGAGTTTATAGTCTCTCCAGTAGGACTACTCTCTAACAATATATATAAGTATAGTATATATAGAATAAGAATGCAATAGGCGAATTTTAAAATTGTACTGATATCAGTTATAGGTGTGATTATTTGAACATCTATAGCCACATAGTGGCTTGTATTGATTATATTTTTAACGGAATCACTAGGTATAAATATCGTAATATAGGATTCCAGTATTTAGCAAATATCAATTTAAAGGTATACATTTTTATTACGATTGCACTAGATGTAATTCATTTTTATAATGTAAGTCCCTAGTATAAAATCCTTATTTAGAAAATTAAATAAGGCTATGGAATAGCCTGTATTACATATATTTTTGATCGCTGTACTAGGTGCTGATATCTATTAATATAAGACTTGTATTAATGTATTTCATCATTGTATAAGATGTTTTGGATTTGTATCTAATAGGTGATGTATATTATCTGTATTGTATTAAATGTACCTTGTATTGATTATATACTATTTATTTTAATAGGGCTATTTTTTAATAGCCTTTATTGTATATTATTCTTATATAGGTGTATATGTATTGTTTTATTTTTATATATAAGGGATGTATTATTTTTTATTATAATGATTCTTTATATATGGTTGTATTAGTATGTATATACGTATGTTTTGGTCACTAGAGAATTAGGCGGCGCGGATATGAAGAATTTGCGTATTGCAGAATAGTATTATAAAGTCGGCGCGTAATAGTGTCGACTTTTTATTGGTTAAATTTTATTTTCAGGTTTATTATGATTAAGTTCATAGAAAATATGACATTGAATCAATATATGAAATTCTATGTCTTCCTTATTTTATTAATCTAAGAAAGGATTAATTATGGGTCTTGAAACTGCTATTACGGTATACATGTCTGTATTGTTTGTAGTTATGTTTTTAGGATGGTTGTCATTTACTGTCTTAAAAGGTTTGTCATTACAAATGAAAGGGTAAATCATGATTGGACTTATTGTATTTGGTTCACTAGTAACTAGTGTTGCCATTATTTCTATTTTAGCTAAAGCATCGCCGAAGCTATTGAAACGTGTATTAGGTTATGAAGCCTATGTAGACTTGGTATTTTCACTGCTGATTGGTATGGCTTGTGGTTTCTCTGGTACCATGTCTGGTTTTGTAATCGGTGCAGCTACTGGTCTTATTTTTGGTGTTACTTTATTCATTCTTGCGCGGGTTTATGGTTATGCTCGTTATGAAAAGCAAGAGGATGGTACCTATAAATGGATTGAATACGAGCCCAAATTTAAGTTATCCAATTGGCTGTCTAAATATACCAATAAAAATATTGGTAAGTTTGCATAAGGTTTCATCATGACGTTTTATCTTTTATATTTGTTTTTAATTTCCATCTTTTAAGGTGAAAGTATGAAAAAGTATTTCATTGGTGCAGCAACTATTGCACTTGCTCGTTTGCTTTATAAGAAAGATGGTAATATCTCTCTTACTAAAGTTTGTGCTATTCTTGGCATTTCTGTTTTTGTTATTTTGTATGCTCCGGGCGTACTTGAATTCTTCGTAACAATGGCTGTACTAGCTGTTTTTGGCTATGTTGCTTTTGGTATTTTTAAAGCTGTTATGGATGGTAGCTTGTCAAAAATTTCTAAATGATAATTTCTCATTAATGATATATCATTTATATTTTGATTTTAAAGTTTTTGGAAATCGACTTTAGTGTCGATTTCTTTTTGATTATTATCTTTTCATTTTAAAGGAGTAACTATGGTTGCGCGCCCACAATTTAAAAATTCCGCTACTGGCGGTGCTCTCATTGATTCTGAAAAAGTATCTGATGCTGGCATTAAATCTGATCCTCGTGATGAATCAAATTTTGATAAACCTAAAGACGGGACATTTATTAAGCCTGAAATGATTGCTGATTTTCATGGCAAATATTTTGTTACAGATCGCGGAATACAGGTTTATGTAGATGCTAGATATTGTCATCATAAATGGCGGTATGAAGGCAGTTCTATACAGAAAGGTAAAGAAAAATTTGACATTTGGGATGTTAATGGATATTCTCCTGATTCTGGTACTATTGTTGGTTTTAGTAATAGCAGCAAATACAATGCAGCGCATTGGGATGTTCCTAAGCATTGGAAAGAATATACCGATTACCATAAAACTGATTGGGAAGAAATTGGGTTTCTTGAACACAAGAAACGCCAAGAGCGTTACAGTATGGATTAATTAGAAAAGAGTCGACATATTTGTGTCGAATATTTTTTGATTAAAATCATTTTATTTGGAGTGTGGTATGTCTAGTTTTAAAAAGTTTGCAGTAGAATCATTGATTCCTGCTGTTATTACTGGTGTTTTTGCCATTGCTATTTTGGGTTTGCTTTTCTATTGGGCTTTAAATGCTACGCCGCGCCCAAAAGATAAAAATGAGAACCCTGTAAAACTTGAAAAAGTTGAAAAGCCTTTAACTGGGGTAAAGAACCATTTCTCTATTGATGGCTATAAATTTACTTCAACAAATGTTTGCATTGATGGTAAACAAATTCTTTTTGTACAACAATTTGCAAAAGATTTTGTTGTACTTAATCTTAATGAACCCTGTAAATAACGGAGACTTTAAATGAAGAAATTTGCTATTGTAATTGCCGCATCTTTGGTATTGACTGCTTGTAATCCTTTTAAAGGTGAAACAAATAATCGTATGTATATCAATTCAAACTATTGGATTGAATCATACGTTGATCATGACAAAACTGTCTATCAAGAATGCGTGAACGATATGGTTCCCGGCAAAGAGGCAAAAGCTTTGTGCCGTCCGATTGATAAAGCTCGATTTGAAGATATGCAATACCAGCATATCAATCACTCTATTGAGCTTTCTAAATCTGTTGATCGTAAAAATGATCGTGCTGTTACAGCATTGGAACAATTGCCCGATAAAAAGGCTTCTGAATAAAAGTTTTAAAATAGTCGACACGATATAAGTGTCGATTATTTTTTGATTAAATTTATTTTGAGGTTTTATCATGAAATTTGTTTTTAAATCTATTTCGGAGTATAATAAAAATGCTCCGGTATATGCTGTACGCGTTTTTACGCCAGTAAGTTCAGATATCTATGCAGAAGATATTGATTGGCTTCTGTTTGAATCTTCTAAAGATCGTGATTTGTATATTGAGCATCATAAAGAATCAATAGATGCTTATTTGAAATCATTGTCCGTAGAGGACCCTGAAACTGAAGTCCTTACAACATGTCAGCGGGCCAGAAAATTTGACACTGTAATGAGTGTCGAAAATTGTAAGAAATATATTGGGTATACACCCGAATTTATTATTTCTGTTATTGCCTAATAATGCTATTTAATTGGAGACTAAAATGGCATTTAAAGTATGGTCTTTCCCAAAAAGCTATAATCCTATGCTTGGTAATATAAGCTATAAAGAGTTTAAAGCTTTTATAGAGAAAGTCAAAAAACATCAATTGCAATACTTTACTTTAGGTAGTGCATTTTATATTGAATTCAAAATTGATAAGATGCGTCCAAACGACGTACAGCTTCGAAAAGTTTTGTATTCTTTAAATGGCGGTCGCGCCATAGACTTTATTAAGTCTAATTTTAATTTAATTTAGAAAGGTTCCAAAATGGAAGCACAAAAAGTTTATTTGGGCAAAGAAATGATGCGTTATTTGCCGCTTGAAATTGTTACATATACTGGCAATAAAGGTACTGTTGCTAGTATCTTAACTGATAAAAGAACCGGCTATATCATGGCTCTTGGTATGGTTGAATCAAAAACTCATGGCAATATCCCTGTTGTTTGGAATATTCATGGTGAATCAACTGATCGTGTTTCATCTCGCGGCCTTGGCGATATTAAGCCTACTAAAGACCTCTGTATCAAAGAAATTCTTACAGAGATTCCTGAAGAGCCGAAAGAAACTGATGTTTTCAAACAAGCATTTGATGCAATTAGCAAAGCTAATGGTGTCGAATCTGAAAATAAAAAACCCAAAACCAAAACTAAAGCGCCGGTTGTAAGTTTGCCCGAAGAAATCAAGAATCATCTTGAACGTCTAAAAGAGCATGTTGGCGGCAATGTTGAAGTAAAAGCATATGTGATGGATTCAGATGGGAATCTTGTCAGTATTGATAATACTGAAAGTGATATCGTACACTGAAAAAGATCGCAAGTGCAAAAACAACAAAATGGACTAACGCCACATCGCTGGTATGATTAGTTTCCATTTTTGAGATTTCCGGTAGATAGGTTTGTATATTTTCCTTAAAAATGTACACATTTCTTTATTTTTTTATTTTGAAAGTTAATTGATTAAAAATGACTCAAACTAAAAAGGCCAAAGCACACGTTCGACGTGCCTTTGACCACAAATCTAAACCTAAATTTGATGGTATTAAAGTACCAAAAGTTGGTGATGATTTGATTATTGATATTAAGCCTGTTTTGGACCAATTTGGTCCGACTGGTGTATATGAAAAATGCACCGGTAAAGGCGTTGGTGATGAAATTTTAACACGTAAGATTGTTTCAGTTGTTCAAATTGGAACAAAGCGCTTTGCAGTGCGTGATTCTGCACGTGAATTCTGGGTTGTGTACCCCAAAGGTGATGCATGGTACCCTGATAAAAACCAACGTGTTCATTACGAAAATTGATGCATTAAAATGCATAAAATGTCGTAAAATGTAATCAAAATTTGTATGCATCTATTTATATCGGGTTTACACTTGGTATGATTGGTGCATACAAAAACAAAACTTTGTAGAATATTGAAATATAAAGAAATATTCTTGTGTAAAAGTTTATTAAGAAGTGTATACAATTTAAATAGCTCAAGAAGCATGTAGTCATGCATCGGATATATCAAACGACTTTTTTTAACTGGGCCAAAGCATATTTTGTGTACATTTTTTAATGGGCTTTTGCTCATTTATTGCCGTAAAGGTGATATTTATTAAGATCGTTTGGACGCGGGTTCGACTCCCGCCAACTCCACCAAAAGACATTTCAAAGATGTTGACACTCTGAAAAGAGTTAGCGATTCCATATAGTCTATTTTTAACCCCATTACATTATTGTGATTGAGTTAAAATGTCTTATGAGATGTCTTCTGATGGGGTTGTAATGGAATTCGACAGGCGATGAATAGGGATATTGCTCGGTACGAGTTGCTTCGTAAAAGCAAAATTAAAATAAATGCAAACGATGATGTTTACATGGTACGCGCCGCTGCCTAATTTAGGTAGTTGAGCATAAATGTACAGGGTTTGGACAGTACCTGGTAACAGAAACTGTCCGAGAATTTTAACACTGCGGCTAGTGCACAGTGAGTTTCGTAATCGTCTACGATTGGGTAGAGCTGGAATCGTAACCAGCAATTATAAAAGAGTAAATATGTTTGGGCATACCTAGTAACCAACTAGTGAAATTTAAACAAGCATATACTTTGTGGAAATAACTTAGCCATATATCGGTATATACCGACTTTTTTGCATGAGTTTTAAATACCTTAAGAATCGAATTTTGTGGTGACTACTTACAGAATTTAAGGTTTCCGGACATGTTTACTCCTTTATGATTCGACCCCCGCAGCTCTAAGGTGCTTTAACCTTAAATTGATGGTGCATACCATTGTCCTTTCTTGACAGCATAGCAATTTGTATTAATTGCTATTTGGCTCATCAGCAACGGAAAGACGGCCTGATGAAAAACAAATTTATGTAGTATGTCTTAAGACGAGATACTAAATCAACTATATTTGGATGAGCTAGGATAAGTTCAATGTAGTTGTAAAACCCGGGTAGTCCTAGAAATCCAGCCATGGGTTGACCAAAAATAGCATTTATGGTAATAATGGGTCCGTCTCATGCCCTGAGCCATACGACCAATGACATCGTTTAAGGCATTGGATGTTATGTCGTTAAACCACTATACTTATTGTGTAGTAGAAAGAAAATGCTTAGATCGCTGTAAAAGGCGGTCGAACCGCTAAACCTTGCCGAGGTACTATATCGGCCCTTCTAGGATGAAGAGCTACATCTTAGTATGTGTTCATTGAATGTGATAGGCCTTACCAACCTCGCCGACTCACTTATAGCTCAACCTCAGACTTGTCTGACTATTCCGTCTTTGGATTATAGACGGAAAGAGTGAGTTTATGACCAGCGATTCCGGAGTAACACCACTCTAATAATGATCCACTGAATAGCGTCGGCGCACTTTATGTGACGCCGGCGCATTCTTTATTTAATTAATTTATACAAGATACTATTTTATTGGTATTTTATATAAATTTTTTAATAAGGAATAATAATGGTTGTATGTGTCTGTAATAATGTTAGCACCAACACAATCAATAAAGATTATATTGATTTAAATAAAAGTGTTGATGATCTTATTATTGACACTGGTGCAACTATGTGTTGTGGAAAATGTGCTGATTATATTAATTGCATGTTTTCTGAAAAAGTTTTGTTAGTGCCATCTCTCCAACTAGACTCCTAAGGGTATGATGTTCTGCCCTCATATGATATTATCGTATGTTGCCTATTTTTAATAGGAAGAACAAATTCTTTTTAATTAATATGGAGGATTTAAGTTGAAGAAATTACTTGTTATATTATTAGCACTACCATCTATTGGTTTTGCAAAAGAGATTAAATGTTTATCAGAAATGGCTTATTATGAGGCGCGTGGTGAAGGTACTCATGGTATAAAAGCTGTTACCGATGTAATGTTTAACAGAATGAGAAGTAATGAATTCCCTGATGGTGTTTGTGCTAATTTTAAAAAGCATAAACAATATTCTACAGCTAAAATGGCTGGAGGAAGAAAAGACAAGGAATTGTATAAAAAAATTTCAGAACAAGTTGAATCTGAATATGCTAAATATCGTTTAGGTGATTGGCAAGATTCTACTAGCGGAAGCCTCTATTTCAATTCTAACGGATCACGTCCGTCCAATAAAGTAAAATTTAAAGGGAAACGTGGAAGACATTTCCTATATGGATAGTTTTAGTAGCCTAGCACTTATGTGTTAGGCTTTCTTATTTTTACAATAATGTTCTCAGAAAGGACACTAAGATGTACATTCGATTAAAAGACATTCCTGTAATTGATGCTGATGCTACAGTTGCGGAGGTTTATGAAATTTATTCTAAACAATTGCCGCAAGATTCAAGACTGAATTGGAAATTGCTACAAGATCGTATTGTTATGGAAATTGTAAATGAAATTTCCGAGCCAACTACAATTGAGATTCCTAAATCCTTTTATGATTCCAAATTGAATTGGCCTGAATTTTTATTTGCAACCAAACATATTGACAAGAATTCTGACATTGAATTGATGAGTCATCATGAACTTATGTTTATGATGCTGTATGAACGTCTTGAATCTTTGTTCAAGCACGATCAACTTTTTACGGAATTGATTCGTAAAGACATCAATTATGTTAAGAATCATGTATTGTATGTAACAAGTAATGCATACAATGCTGCTTTGAAAGAATCTTCTGAACTTGTTATTATTTCTCCTTATAACGAGTACAGCAAGGTTTTGACATATCTGCACCAAGACAAAGTTATGGGTGATGTATTGCCCATTTTGTTTAATCCATCTGATCGTGCTATTAAGACTTCCGCGCTGTATTTTAATGTACTGCCCGGTAGTGAGTCTATGCTTGCTGAATCAAATAAAATTATCATTTCTAAAAATGGTAAAGAGTTTCAAGCTCCAGGATTCCAAGTATTCAAAGATGAAAATGGCGGTTTTGTAGGCTATTCAAGTTTGTTCAAAATTGGACAATCACTGCCTGCACGTTTTAAGACTCATCTTAATGGCAATTCATTTGGTGTGAGCAATCCATCTAAAGCTATCTTTTTACAAGATGTAATTGAAAAGGATGGGGAATTAATCACTAAGGATAACACCTTAGTTGATGCAGTAATGGTTTATAACGATATTGAACTTGAATCGTATCGTTTAGTAGGCGGCGAAATTGAAGTATCGCCTAAAGTAGGTAAAGAAATTGTATTCACTAATCGTCACATTGAAACTGAATTTGACGAGATTGATGTAAAAGTTGGACAAACAATTTACAGCAAAGGTGGATACATTAAAATTGGTTCACGTGGTGGTGAAGCAATTTATATTGATATGGTAGATCATATTCAGATTACTTCTATAGAGGAATCAGGATATAATGGGTCTGCTCGTATTGATTATATTGCCTATTATAAAGCAGGTAATGCTCGTATTACAAGTCAAACAGGCTTGAAAGGTGTTACTAAAACCATGCGTAGCTGTGGTAAAATCAAGATCCATCAAGATGGTGAAGAAGATAAAATCATTGATGTGGATATTGTTGCCGGTATTAATAGCCTTAAAGGTAAGATGAATACTATTCGTCTTGCTCAAGCAGCATTTTCATTTAAGTATGGCTACTATAATAACGGTAAAGATTACCTCGACAGTTTAAATGAAGAGGAAATCAATGCCGCAGTTGCTTCATTGCCTACTGCTACTTATGAAAAACGTATTAAACGTATTGATGGTTATGATGATGAAATTATTGTAATCGAAAACGTTAAGTACGGATTGGTTCAGTATTCTTATACTGAACTTGGTAGCCATTTTGCCAAGATTAAAAATCAAGGCATGTCATTTAATTGTCTGAAGTACATTTGCCAAACAAAAGATTCACCTTTAGGTCAATATATTTTAGATAATTGTATTAATAAAGCTGATAAGCAAATTGTTGATGAATTGGCAAAAATCTTATCAGATGAAGGTCGTATATTTGAGTATGCTGACAATTATCCATCATATACATTAGTTGAATTGAAATCAATGTTTAATGAACAAGACTTGATCTTGAGTCGTTCTGCTATTATTCCTACTAGCAGTAAATTATTGGATCCTGAATTTAATAAAGGGTTCTATATCGACTTGAGTAAAGTTCGTTCTGGTACAAGTATTCGTGTGCCATCCGCAGAAATTTTGAATAAATTCTGTGGCAAACAAAATGATGGTCAATATGTGTATCCTACTATGCTTATTGAATTGTCTAAAATCATTCGTGCTGCAATTGCTGGTCCTACCCAGTATTTTACTATCGCACCGCATCGTAATGAGCGTAATCAGAAACGTCCTTCAGCATGGAATGGCTATCTGAATGCAATTAAATCAATGCTGTACCGTACTGAATTAGGTGGCCAAACTTATGTTAAGTCCCTGATTCAGCCAAGCCTTAAAGGTGTTAATCTCAAACAGGTTCATGATAAATATGTTCCTGAAGGCAAAGTCGTAATTCTTGATCGTAATATTCTTGAGAGTATTCGTGAGTATATTTATGGCAAGCCTAATAATAAGACAACTGAAGAGGCAATGCTTGACCAGTTCCGTCCATTAAATGCATTTACTTTGCGTAATCCGTTTTTATGGCGTTCACAGATGATTATTTCCCAACTTTGGGGAATTGACGAATTCAATGATTATCTTCAAGAGAATTATGGAATGACAGTCAATGATTATCTGGATGTACAGGGAAATCTGTATTGTGCTTTGATTTCTACTGAAATTGTAAAACGTAGCCATAGCGACAATGATGGCGACTTATTGCAAATTAGTACAATACCAGGAATTGAGCAACAAGAAATGATGGCTCAATTCAAATTGGAATACTTTACTGAAGATCAAAAACAGTGGGATGAAGACTTCTTGTTGTCTGAGTATTCATCTATTGAAGATGTTGATTGGAGTAAAAAGTACGAATTGTATTATGTTCCAATTTATCCTAAGCATCCTGGTGATAATGCTTATGTGGAGTTTCTGTGTTCATCAGCTATGGCTAAGAATGCAGTTGGCCCTGGTACAAATGATGCATGGGTATTTTACATGTTAGTTCAGCTGTATTATGGACTGGCGCGTGATAATGATCCTAAATCGTATGTACCTTGGGAACGTAAACGTAAAGTACAACTTCGTATTAAAGAAGAAGACTTGTCTACTTATGACCATATTTATACAATGGTTCTTGAAAATCGTGTAATTAATGCGATTAAACATGTGTCAGGTGGAGCTAGCTCTCATGCTGTCTTCTACCTCAAAAACATGACAAAAGACGACAAGAGTGTTAAAAAGGTAATTGAAAGTATCGAGAATGACTTAGGTTATTCAAGAGAAGTTGCCGTTTCTATTTGTCGTATTGTAAATTGGGCAGTTAATACCAATGCACTTGAAATGTGTAATAAGTTTTTACGCATGCACAATAAAGGTGCCTTAGTTGATTTAGGTGATGCGGATATTCAAATGTGGTTTAAACACATTGTTGATTATACATTCTTTGGTAGTATGCTTGCACCGATTTTTACCATTTATGGTCAAAGTCAGGGATTAATTCCTTTAGGCGAAAATGCAGAAAATAATGTGGCCGAAATTATGGACACTTTTGATGCAATTGGTTTTTAAAGCATAAGAAAGAGAGGCACGAAAGTGTCTCTCTTTTTATTTTTTATTTTTAAAGGGAGACATTATGTCAATTGTTTTTAATAAGTTGGATGTCGTTGCTACTGGCGAAAAACCATTGCATATTATAACAGATTCAGAATTTAATCAAGAAAAAGATAAATGCTGTAGATGTCAAAAGGTTAAATCTTTGTATGGTTTGCCATTTAATCGTCACGGTAGGAAATTTATTTGCTCTCAATGTTTGATTGAATTTCAGCAATCCCGACTTCCGTTTTTAAAACTTATGCCTGTTAATTTAGGCTTATAGGTTTTATTTAGAAAGGTTTGGTATGGAACTTAGTCGTAAAAATTTAATTTATCGTTTTGTAAATTTGTATACAGAGCCTAATGAAAATTTCTGTATATTTGCACGTCAATTTTTTATTGGTATATTTTTAATTCTTGTCCTTATAGCAGGAACTGCTGGAACTTTTGCATTTGTATATTTTAATGTAAATGCCATATCAGGATTCTTGTACTTTTTGAAATTCTTTTCAGTAATATCAACATTTATCATACTTGCATTGGTTGTTATGTATGTTTTATTTTTAGCTTTATATGTTTTGGCAGAAGGTAAAAATAAAATGGAAGAAACAGAATTTTATAAGGGAATGTTATCAAAGATGACTCCCATTAAGAATAAGTACAGCAAATTATGTTGCAAAATCAAGTTTAAAGATTAATATAAAGGACCAGATATTTACTGGTCCTTCTTTTATTTCTAGGCACTAAAATGAATAAAGAAATTATTGTTTATAAAGATTGTGGCTTTGAGTTTAAAATAAATGAGCGTATTGTATATTCTAAATTTATAAAAGATAAAGATAGAAACACTAGAGTAAATAGAATTTATGGATCAAATCTTAATCGCATATGCGATATTTTGCTTTCATCAGATCTAAATGCGCCATTATTTGATATAAGAGTTAATCTTTTACAAATAAGTAAGACATCAAAAGAGTATCGTATCGCTTTTATATATCAAGATAAAAATTTAATCAATAGTGTGCATGGTAATCATCCAGAAATTTTACTTGGTCCTGAATATTTCAGAGTAAGGTCTGTTAACTGTCCAGAATTAAAAGTAGGTGAAGGTATATTATTCACTTTGGGTGATAGACTTGATCAAAATTATACAAAGTGTATTATTCAGAATGTTGAAACATATGAAAAACTTCATAGGACTGTAAAACGTCTTAATGAAACACCTGCTATTGAAATTATATTTAATCATTTGCAATATTATTCATTTGGATGATAACGTATGTTTGAAATAGTATATGAAGAAAATAAATATTTTGCTATAGAAAATAATTATAAAGTAATATATACATATCCTTCTAATATTAAAAATGAAGATATGGATATATCAAAACAGTATTTATATAGATTGAAATACGGTCTTGATAATACTGAAGAATTGTCTTCTATTTTTTTAAAAATTGATTCAAATAAACCACTTTTACAATCTCTTCATTCAATTGATGGCGATCATATTAGTTTCCAAATTTTAAAGCAAAATAATTTTATTAGAGGTAGTTTTCTTTTGCCTATTTTTATAGGTAAAGAAAGATACGAAAAAATTAGTGTAGAAAGTGTTGCATGCCCTGATGTTAGTTTTAACAATATATATTTGCGTGGAACTAGCACAGATAGAGATAGAGTTAAGATATTTAAAAAGATTAACCCTATTCAGGCAAAAATTGTAATGAAAATACTTGACGATTTAAATACAAAAAGTGTTCATCAGGTTTTCTTAGACTCATTAAGCGGAATGTATAAAAAGCTTTAAGGGAGACTATTATGAAATTGGATATATTTTATAAAAAGGATAAATTCTTTTTTATAACACGAGATAAAGATATTATTTATATCTATCCTAATGATTATATTTTGACTAAACAAGATGTAGATACATCTATTCTGGTTTATAAAGACTATAATACGAGTGGTTCCGTTTATGAATATGAAAATTTTATTAAAGCAATTCTACTTTGGGATAATGATAAAAAGACTTTAGTTTCTGAACAATCGCTTTATAAAAATGATGGAACTGATATAATTGAATTTAAAATAATTGAACAAGATTTATTACTGAGAGAGTTTTATTTTTCATTTCATACTAATAGTGTAGATAATAGAATTATTTTTTCATCAAGATTGCATACAGATATATATCCTTATGCAATATTCTTAAAAGGTACAAATATTAACAATTATGACACAAAAGCTAAGCATTACTTTTCTGATGAAAGATTAAAATCTGTTGCTAATGAAATGATAAGGATTCTTGAATTAGCCAATAATTATCCTTTGCCTGAATTTGTATTTTTAACTTTATGTAAAGAGGTTTATAAATGAGTTATTTATTTTACGTAAAGAAAAATAAGGGATTTAAAGTGTTTTATAATAGTAAAGCTATTTTTTCTTATTCTAAAGGCGAAGTTATAGATATTAGAGATCCTGATGTAAGGCCATTGTCAAATTTTGGCTGGAGAGTTCCTATATTATTAGAATTAGTTCTAAAAATGGATATAAATGAAAAGTTTATAAATATTGGTTACCAATATGATGGATATGATGAAGGTCTTAGAATAAAAATCAATTATCAGAGTGAAGCTGTTCGTGGATTATTAGCTGCATGTTATTATATCAATGGACAGAAAATTTATTTAAGATCTGCGAATAATCCTGAAATTTCATTTGTTGGATATAATACTGTAGAATTTTTTGTAAGAGGAGAAGACCGATATGAAGATGATAGATCGATCTTTTTGTCATGTTTTCCTGATAATGCAGATAAGATAATTAAGCATATCGATTTTCTTAATCAGGCTACTATATTTGATATTTTATTAATGGATTTGTCAGCTAAATTTTAATAAGGAGACTATTATGTCTTGTACTGTATATTTATACACAGATGGAGCATGCAAAGGTAATCCCGGTCCTGGAGGATGGGGATACCTTTTGAAATGTGGTGAAAAATCTATACATGATTCTGGTTCTGAAAAGGACACTACGAATAATCGTATGGAATTAATGGCGGTTATTAATGGCTTATCTAAACTTGACCGATTTTGTAATGTAATCATTTCTACTGATTCCCAATATGTTAAAAATGGAATGGAGGAATGGATACATAATTGGAAAAAGAATGGCTGGAAAGGTTCCAATAAAAAACCTGTTAAGAATGTTGATTTATGGCAAAGGCTTGATACTCTAGTTCAAAAATTTAATGTTTCTTGGGAATGGGTTAAAGGTCATTCCGGCCATACTGAAAATGAATTTATTGATACTTTAGCTAGCAATGCAGCAGAATCAATTAAGGATTAATTATGTTTCGTAAATTTAAATTGTATATACTTATTAATCCTATTAATTGTATTGTTGAGTATATTAAATATTTGAAAGGTAAGTATGCGCCGAAGAATAAATAAACATCAGTGCCAGCGTAGAAGAAATAATTGGTATATGTTGGAAAGAAAAAATAAATTGTTTTGGGAAACAAAACAATGTAGTATTAGCACTAAGGTTTAATACCTTAGTGCTTTTTATGTTTGTGAATAATATTTTTTATAAGAATAATAATAAGATGGCAATAAACACTGAAGAATTAAGACCGTATGCATATACGGATAGACAAAGATTTATATTGGACGCTATTGATCAATATGGCGGACAATTGCCTGCTGCTAAAGCATTGAATATTTCAAATGGTACTGTATCATCTCATTTAGCTGCTATTAGAAGAGCTAAAGAAGAGGCAAATATAGATGAAGCTATTCGTTCTAGAATTAATGTTGATAAAATAGCTAAGACTGCTAAAGTCTTTGCTAGTGATACATATTCTTTATCTGACAAAGTAAAAGAAATTGAAGGCAAACTTTTTAAAAAAGATATGTCTAAAGCAGAATTTTTAAATTCTAAATCTTCATCTACTTTGTATGATGCAAATGGCAATGTAAAATTACAATGGATTAAAACAGATTCTAAAGAATCTGCTATTGCAGAAACGATTAAATCTGCAATGGAAGAGTTTTACAATTTTGCTAAACCGGTATCAATACCAGTAGTACCGCGTCCTATTGCTGAAAATAAATTGTTAGCACAATATACCATTACTGATTATCATCTTGGTATGTTTGCTGATATGTTTGAAACTCATGAAGGTAAACCTTGGAATACTGATATTGCCACTGCTAAATTAGCAGAAGTAGTTGATAGAATGGTTAATGCAGCTCCTTATACTGAAAGAGCTGTTATTAATATTCTTGGCGATTTCTTACATTATGATAGTGAGAAACCTGTTACACCAGCACATGGTCATGTATTAAGTGCAGATGCACGTCCTGGTAAGTTAATTAGATTAGCTATTAAATTGGTTAATCATGCTGTAATGAAAGTATTAGAGAAGGCTGAAAATGTTACTCTTATAATTTCCCAAGGTAATCATGATCCAATAAGTTCCTTATGGTTACAAAATTGTTTTGCATTTATATATTCTGAAGAAGAAAACGTAGAAGTTGTTGTAAACTCTACTCCTTGGATTGCATATGAATGGGGCAATACTTTACTTGCTTATCATCATGGACATAGAATTAAAAAGTTAAGTGACATTGCAATTAAGATTCCTAATTTGTTCCCAGTTGAATGGGGAGCAACTACTTATCGTTATTGCCATGTTGGACATCACCATCATCAGCATATTGAAGAGGTTGGCGGCATAATTATTGAACGTCACCAAACACTAGCGCCAAATGATGATTACGCTAGCGGAATGGGATTAACATCTCAAAGAGGTGCAAATCTTATTATTTACTCTCAAGATCATGGTGAAGTTTCTAGGATGACATTCCGCCCATGAAATATCAAACAACAAGTGAAGTATTGTGTTATGATCCAAAAGAATATCCACCGCCATTAAATACAAAGATATATTGTGTTTCAAAATATGGTGTAGGAAGACTTGGACATTGGGTTGAAGATTTTGATATAGCATGGTATCCATTACCTAAACTACCTCAATCCGTTAAAGATTTAATTAATGAAAGACTACTTAAGGCGTAGTCTTTCATCTTAAGTTTCAGTAAGCTGGTATATAAAAATACCAGCTTTTATTTTCATTTCATTTTTTATAAAGGGATTAAACATGAAAAAGACTTTTATTGCATTTGCTTTAGCCGCATTTATTACTCCTGCATTTGCTGTAAATACTACTTATGGTAGTGATCAAAATGTAGAGGGTAATTATAATGTAACTACTGGTCAGAAATTGATTGTTGCTGGTCAAGGCAATACAGTAACCGGAGTAGATATTATTACTGTTGGTGATTCCAATGTTGTATCCGGTATTCACAATGTAGTTGATGGTAAGATCAATGTCGTGTCTGGTCACAATGCTGCTGTAAAAGGCAACATGTCTGTTGCTATTGGTCAACGCGCTGAAGCTTACAATAGTATGGTTACTGCTGTAGGCTCTGACACTAAAGGTCTTGGTGAATCATCTGTAGCTCTTGGTAAAGGTGCTACTACTGGCGAAGAAGCTAAAGCTTCAACTGCTGTTGGTCCTCATGCTACTGCTATGGCCCCATCTGCTTTTGCTGGTGCTTTGCATGCTTATGCTGGTGGTGCACAATCTGTAGCATTGGGTCAAAGCAGCCAATCTATGGGTGAAAAATCTACTGCCATTGGTTCTGGTGCACAAGCTCTGGAACGCTTCTCTACTGCTGTAGGTGGCAATGCTGTTGCTACCAATCAACATGATGTCGCTTTGGGTTTCGGTTCCAAAACAACTGGTGCTGTTGGCACTGCTATATCAGAAATTAATGGTGTTAAATATGGCACTTATGCCGGTCATCGCCCTACAAGCGAATTAAGTGTTGGTAGTGAAGGCTGGGAACGCAATGTAACCAATGTTGCCGCCGGTCGTATTACTAAAACCTCTACCGATGCCGTTAATGGCAGTCAGCTTTTCGCCGTTGCTAATCAAGTTGGTGAAAATACCAAAGGTGTTGAAGCCAATAAGAAAGCAATTGCCGAATTGGGTGATGTTGTAGCTATTAATGCCGGCAATATTGAAGCCAATACTCAACAAATCACTACTTTGAACCATACTGTTCAACAGCAAAACACTTGGAACGAAGCTCAAGATAGTCAAATCAATGAGCTGCGTGGCAATGTTGGTGTCAATTCTGAACGTCTGGATAATCTGACTGCTCTGGTTAAAGGTATGGGTGCTAACGAAGCAATCCTGCGTAAAGAAATGCACGATCTTCGCCGTGAATCTCGTGCCGGCATTGCTGGTGCTAATGCTATTGCTGGCATTCCGCAACCACACGCTCCTGGACAAACTGCATTTGGCGTTGGTGCTGGTTATTTCAAACACGAAGGTGCAGTAGCTTTGGGCGTTTCCCACATTTCTAACTCTGGTAAGTGGGTCACCAAGGCTGGTGTCAATTTTGACACCCGTAAAAATGTTGGTGCGACAATTGGTTTGAGTTATGTATTGGGAGGCGTTCCTGTTGTAGCTCCTGCTCCTGTTGTAATTCATAAAACTGAAGTTGTTGAAAAAGTAATCGTGCGTGAAGTAGCACCGGTTCCTACACAAGTAAAAGTGCGTCAATAATAAAAATGAATGCCCTAGCTCGACGCTAGGGCTTTTGTTTTTGTAGCTTATTAATATTAAAGGTTTTTGAAAGTCAAAAGCTCTTGATATTAGTTATATTGATTAGAGTAATAAACATAGTGTTGAAAGATTATTTTTGAAAGGTATTAGATGAGTAAATTAGATGGACCACATCCATTTCTAATTGCAATATCTGTATGAATTTTTGGAATGCTTACCGGATCATGTATCCTCATGGCAATTAATAAGTACAAAATGGGGATATCAAGAACTTACATCGCAATGGACAATCAATACCGTGCTGGCACTTGTATTGTCGTAGACTCTAATGAGTTAAGATGTAATTTTGATAAGGAAGGTATATAAGTCTAATTGAGAATTCTCCATTTGATTTGAGTGATTCTAATGCATATAGTATACATCCGACCCAATTAAAAATGGGAGCCGGTAATCTTATAGTGGATATATTCCGAGGATTACAAGGGATTGTTTTGACAGATTCTTTATTTATGATTCGGGAATTGTATCTTTTTACCAATGGAACTGATATTTCTGTCAAGTATATTAACATTTACTTTGATAAAGATAAATGGAATATTGAACAATCGGATTCTATTGAAAATATGAAGCATGTATCTTTTCTTGATGAAAGTGAAGTTCAAGATGATAGATATATGAAATGTTATACTTCAATATAAGGTGTTAAAATGGTTAGTAAGCTATGGGATGAAGAAGCACGTGAAGCATATGAAAAAAGTTGAAAAAGAAAACAGCTATTATTTTGACACTTTTTATACTTTTTATTATCTTTTCTTTTATAGGATCTTTTATCTGGATTGGTTATTCCAAGAAAGAAATGTCAACGGCTATTGTATATACTGCTAAGAATTCTGATGGAACTATTCGTGAATGTGTTTATTTAAGAATTTCTGGAACAATAGAGTGCGGCGGTAAAGTAATTAAGGAATCTAAATGAAATTGCCTGAGTATATAAATAAAGATTATCCAACTGAGAGTAACGCTTTATATTGTTTAAAAGAGATAAAATCCTGCTTGGAAAATAAAAATTCTACTACAAATATTCAAGATTATTTTGATGTAGTGGAAAATTATATCAATCATATTTCTAAGCAAAGATAAGAAAAGTGGGATTTAGAACTTAAAGAAATTTATTCTGATGTAGTTAAAGAATATTTTACTGAGCGTACAAAATTAATTAAAAGATTAAAATCTTTTATTAGTAAAAATTCTTTATCGTCTAAAACATTGCTTCTTGGTAAGAATTGGATGAGCAGTGAGAATCCTTTTTGTTTTGAAAATGACAAACCAGGTTATTACGAAAGAGATTGGGTTAAAAAAGAATTTATAATACAATTTCCTATATATAAAGGTTGCATAAATTTTATCATTCCTATGGAAGGCAATCCTTTAGAACTTAGTAATCCTTATAGTGCCCCAATTTTAAAAATTGAAGCTTTTAGAGATGATTTAAAAATACCTTTGTTTTCTAAAGAACATAGATGGTCTTTTGCCTATATGGAATCTCCCTGGCTTGTATGTAATTCAATTTTAGAGAAAGTTTATGATAGCAAATCACATCATAATCCATCGGCATAATTTGAAGCACTAATGTTGCAGATTCTTAAAAATTATCCTGATACAAAATATCATAAATAGATTTATTTATCAATCATGAATGATTTTAAAAAATGAAGAAATTCCGAGATATGTTGTAATTTTAATATTTATTTTGAGGATAATGTATTAGAAATTGAAGAATCAGATGATATGTATTCTTTAAATCACTTTAGTTTATTGAATGAATCAATCTCACAATTTGAGAGAGAAACTGATTTATACGATTTATCATTTGCAGAGTAATATTATGGCTGAGGTATTTGTTTTTCTTATGATTGCCGGACTAATTGACTTTCTGGTATCAAATATATTTGATTAAAAAATGAAATACTTCTTATTTATTGATGACATAAGAAATCCAAATTTTGAATCAGATATTGAAATTAAAATTGCGCGCAATTCTGACGAAGCAATTTCTATTTTGAAAGAATTTGGAATTCCGAATCAAATTTCTTTTGATCATGATCTTGGTGGTGATGATACATCTATTATTTATATTAATGCACTTACAGATTATATTATTGATAACAATATTAAGTTCTCAAAAGAATTTAAATATTATGTTCATTCTCAAAATCCAGTAGGTGCTCAAAATATAATTAGTAAGATGGACTCATTATTAAAATATTTTTGTGAGTAAATTATGATTATTAATCCTGATTTCTTTGTTATTGGCGGTTTTGCTATATCCGCCCTTTTAACTACCTTTTTCTGGTGGTATTTGTCTTCTAAAGTAAATGTATATAAAAGTGCCTTATACTCTTTTGCATTTCTTATTGTATGTATTTCTCTTTCATTACATTTTAATGAAAGAGCTGAAAATCAATTGAAAGCTCTTAGACAAACTGTTTATATTAAATATAAACATGATAAAATTATTAAAACTGGTAAGCATAGTTATGGTAAAAGGAACTATTTTACTGTAATTTTTGATAATAAATGTGTAGGCGACATAGTAGTTGATGAAGAATCCTACAAGAAATTTAAAGAAGGAGATTACATAAATGTAACTCCAACTTATTTTGTTTATTATCAATATTTGAGAAAAAGTTGTGAATCTAATGATATATATGTTGATGACAATTATGACGCTAAAGTAATGTATAAGCGTGTACAGCGAAATAGTAATGGTAAGTTCATCTATAAGATGGGATTTAAATATCCTAATGGCTGTGTATATGAAAAGAATGTTTCAATACATGATTATCAAAATATTGTAGAAGGCGCCATTATTCGTAGTAATTCAAATATAAAATATGATTATAACTCTATTAAGAGTAAACAATGTAATTAATATATAAAAATTAAAATAGGAACACAAATGGAATATCTTATTATCGGCAATGTTTTATTAACGTATTGTTTATTCTTTGTATTTAAAGAGGAATATTAAATGGTTATTGATGAAAAACTTATAAAGATTTAATTTATAAGATTGCATCTGAAGATTCTGGATTTAAAAAGATTCTTGATGAACGTATTGACATGTATAAGAAAGATTCTTTTGAAATAGAGCAATTAAAAAATCGTGCTTATACTTTTTGCAATAGAATTCTTATTATTTTTAAATTTGATATTGATCGAAATAAATTTTATACCCCAAATGAATTTATTCAAATTGTAATGGATAAATTTGATAAGATGGTTTCGGAAACTGTTGGTAGAGCAGTAATGAGGAATAGCCCTCTGTATAAAGATAAGGCTATATTTGATATTTTAAATGGTTTTATATCTAGGTTTTATGATGCTGAATTAGAAGAACTTTATCATGATACTTTAAAATATTGTAGATTGGTCTTTCATGAAGTTCTACCTGATATTTATAGTAAATGCAAAGATTATGAAGAATTTCTTAATATGAAGGTAAGACCATGAGTAATGAATGGATTAAATATGAAGAAAAGATTGTACTTGGTGATAACAATACAGTCTTATGTATTCTTCATTTAGATGGCGCCTTGGTATTTGGTCGCGCGGTTATTGATGAATTAGATGTTAAATACTCTAGTTTAGATTATAAAGATAAAATTGAGAAATGCTATGATATAGCACTTTCTTGTGCAAATGAAAACTTTTTAAAACCCGGTAGAAATCCTGATAAAGAGTTTCTTCATGAACAAATTATATGCCATGGATTATATATGAACTATTTATTAAATGGGTTTACTAATTATACAAAAAGTATTATTAAAATGCTTTAATAGAAAATAGGACAAAGGTATGACAAATATTGAACATTTATCTCTTCCATCAGTTTTTATTGAGCCAAGCAAATACAAGGACCAAGTTCTTGTATATAAAAAGAATTCTAATGGAAATAATGGGGCTCCAGTGTTAATATACTGTAGTGAAAGTATTTTATCTGCAATACGAATTTTAAATAAGTCTAATCCGCAAAATAAAGCTGATATTGAGCTTGTAGAGTGGTATATGAATAGATTTTTAAAGGATTAATTATGAAATGTATATATTTAAAATCTGATAAAGAATTTGATTTATCTAAATAGAATTTTGATATTAAGTTCTTTAAATATTGTGACCACACTAAGCTTTTAAAAAGTTTAGTATTTTTGCGTAATAAGATTTTAGAGGATTTCGAATATCAAATTGAAAGAAAGAATTATCAATATGAATTCTCTATTTCTAATGGTTCATTATTTTTAGATGTTTGGAAAGAAGAAAAGAAAGACTTTTTAGGATTTCATTTGCCATTTCTTGGATATAAAAAGAATTTTATTTATTCAAATGTTTTGGCTTCTCCAGTCTTATATTATGTCCATAAAGAAATTGGGATGGAAATGTCAAAGACATTACTTATTTCCAGCTTCATGACTGATAAATATCTTCATTGTTATTCTACTGAAATTGCTATTAGAGAATTTGAATTAAAATATTTTATTTTATGCAATACTCTTAATAAAAATATGAACTTATTTAATAGCGTTAGTCCTGGCGAAATTTGTTCACATTTGTTTTTCCCGAATATTAATGTTTCTGAATTTTCATCTATATATAATTTCATTGTTAATGTAGTTAAAGTTAGTAATAATGAAGTTGTACTATCTGTTGAAAACAGGAAAACTCCAAATGAATTTATACTATTAAAGTATGACGAAACAAATAAATATGAAAAATTTGTACTAGATGCAATAATTAAACTTGAATCTAGTAAAAGTATATTCGCATTTACGGATAATAGGTATTTAATCTGGAATGGACAATATACCGGCGGCCTTTGTTTGGATGATAAATATTTAAAAATGACTACATTTAATGGGTCTATTTATATTTATGTATTATCTAATTCTAAATGGGTAACTTATATTTTAGATCAAGAATCTTTTGATATCAAAATTAAGGATAATAATCCTTATAACTATTCTTTTGAATTGTTTGATTCAAATAATTCTTGTATTATCAATTGTGGTATTGAAATTCTTAGAACTTCTTTAAAGGAAATAAATTATGGAAAAGATTTACCAAATTGCTAATAAGCGTGTGATGTTTAGCCAAGAAATGGATCCCAATATTTTTAAAAAGGATCTCCCTCCTGGATTTTACACTACGGGATACAACGATCGTGAAGGTGTGTTCTTAAAAGAAACTGATCCTTTAACTATCCCTTCTAAAATTTATGGTGATTCAAATTCTCGTTTGGGTCGCATTTTGAATTCTTTTGAGTATGCTACCAAAAATCTTGGTGTTTTGCTTTACGGCAATTCTGGTTCTGGTAAATCTTTGCTTGCCAAACAGGTCTGTGTAGAACTTGCTAAAACTCATCCGGTTATTATTGTTAATTCAAATCATATCGGCTTTCTCAATAATTATATTGAAAATATTAAAGAGCGTTGCGTCTTCTTTATTGATGAATTTGAAAAGATGTTCGAAAAGAAAGAAGATCAATCATATATGTTGACCGTTATTGATGGTGCTACTACAAAAAGTAATTTGTTTTTGTTTACTGCCAATAACAAGTCTATGGTTAATGACTTCTTCTTTAATCGTCCTAGCCGTATTCGTTATGCTTATGAATACAGTTATCTTTCTGAAGACGTAATTAAAGAAGTTCTTTTTGATCGCCTGGATAACAAAGATCGTGTAGATGCGATTTTTAATGCTATTGTTCGTTTTGATGATCCATCATTTGATGTCATTTGTGAATTAGCTTCTGAAGCCAATTTGTACCCTGACTATACTGTTAAACAGCTTATGGATGGATATAATTCTCGTATGATTTCGAATAAACTTAACGATCTTGATTGCCAATTTATTATTGATGGCGAAGATATCGGCAAATTTGTTCAATCTATTTGTGAAAAATATGGAGTAAGTCTTTCAACTTCATATTCTACTGATTTTACAGATTATGATATTGATGATTTGCAAGAAATTATTTTGTCTTCTTCTCCGCGCAAAATGAATATATACATTGGTAATTACAATATTGTTGTTAGTAGTGAAAATTTTGTTGCAAAAGGTGATCGCTATTTACATTTTGATATTTCAAATATGAAATTCAATTATGTAAACAAAGATTTGCATATTAACAATATTAAACTTTCTTCTGAAGGAGTTGAAGATTTAATTTATTTAATTGGTACAACTATTACTAGAGCAGTAAAACCTGATGATAGTAATGCTTTGATTAAAGAAATTAGAAAAGAAGTCTTGCCTTTATTGGTTGATAAAGAATTTGGTATTGTTGCTAAGCCTATTAAAAAGTACAAAAGCAGTTATGCTTTTTAAGGAAATTTATGCATAGCAGTTATATAGCAATTAAATATTTGATTGGCAAACTTTCTTCTATTGTGAAGAAAATTAAACAAAAAGCTTATCAAACAAAATAATATAGAGAAAGCACACTTGAATAGTGTGCTTTCTTTTTTTTGGAATTTTAAAATGATTAAGATAAATTCTTTTAATACTACAGTTACATAATTTCCTAATGGTGAACGCGGATACGAATTTGCTGTAAGTGATGTAGAATATATTCGCCTATTTTTAAAATATGAAGATGATAAAGATATTTTTTCTTTAATTTGTGCTGCTGATACTATTTATCGCTGGAATAAACAGGCCAAAATTGAGTTAATTATGCCATATATTCCATACTCACGTATGGATCGTGTTAAAAAATCGTCTTCTGCTTTTACATTGAAATCTTTTGCTAATGTAGTAAACAGTATTGTTAAACCTCAACATATAAAATGTTTAGATGTTCATTCTGATGTATCTTTAGCCTTGTTTGATTGTTACGTATATAATTACAAACCGCAAATTAAATTTATTAATGGAAAATACGATAAAGATACTACACTGATTGTATATCCTGATGGCAATGCTGCTAAAAAATATAAAGAATACCTTTCGGGATTTAAATCTATTTCATTGTTGAAAGATCGTGATTTTGAGAGTGGTCAAATTGCAGCATCTGTTGTTGCTGATTCTACTGATTTAATTAAAGTTGATACGACTAAATTTAAAGATGTTGTTATTGTTGACGATTTGTGCTCTAAAGGTGGAACCTTTTTAAGAGCTGCAGAAAATATTCGTAAACTTTTAAAATCAGAAGATGTAAATATCGATTTAGTTGTTGCTCATTGTGAGTATAATATTTTTAATGGACAACTTCTTTCTGAAGATAGTCCACTAAATGGAAAGATTTACACTAGTAATAGTATTCTTAATGATGATTGTAAAGAGCCAAGAATTGTCATTCATGAAGATTTTAAACTTGGTTATTAGGAAATTTAAATGGAATCTCTTATCCCTTCTCTTATTTGTGATTTTTATAAAACATCACATCATAATCAATACCCAAAAGATACAGAATTTTTGTATTCTACATTAGTGCTGCGCAGTAATAAATATTTGCCTACTGTTGATCGTGTAGTGTCTATTAATATTACCGGTTTTCTTAAAAAGTATTTTGTAGATTATTTTAACAAATTCTTTTTTGAACGCCCAGAAGGCGAAGTAGTACAGGAGTATTCTGAATTCATTAAACGCACCCTTGGTATTGATGATAATGGTGCCCATATTCGTAAATTACATAAATTGGCCTATTTGCCAATTCGTATAAAAGCAATTCCTGAAGGTATGTCTACGCCTATTGGAGTTCCTAATTTAACAATTGAAACACTCATAAAGAGTTTGCTTGGTTAACCAATTACCTTGAAACACTTTTGTCTTGTTCTTTATGGTCTCCTATTACATCTGCTTCTATTGCACGTCAATATCGATTGATTGGTGAAAAGTATGCAGCTAAAACATGTGACAATAATGGGCATGTATCGTTTCAGTTCCATGATTTTTCTATGCGCGGTATGAGCTCTTTAGAAAGTGCACAAATTTCTGGTCTTGGACATCTTATTTATTTTGATGGTACAGACAATATTTCAGCTATTACATATGCTGATAAATATTATTCTGGGAAAACTGCTAAAGGTTGGAATCCAACTTCAATACCAGCAACTGAACACTCTGTAATGTGTGCTAATATTGCTAAACAGCAAGCTGAAGGCAAAGGCCGTGATGAAACTGAAACCTATCGGAAACTGATTACTGAAACATATCCATCAGGATTTGTTTCTATTGTTTCAGATACTTATGACTTCTGGCATAATGTTAGTGTTGTAATTCCCTCTCTTAAAGATGAAATCATGGCTCGTGATGGACGTGTAGTTATTCGTCCAGATTGCTATTCAGAGGATACAAGTATTTTTACCAAAAATGGTTGGAAGCCATTTAAAAATCTCAATGAATTCGATTTGGTTGCACAGGTTCTAGATGATGGAACATTTGATTTTGTAAAACCTTTAAAATATGTTAAGCAATATTATAAAGGCGATATGGAACATTTTACGAATTCTCATGGAACTATGGATATATTCGTTACTCCTAATCATAGAATGTATTACGAAAGAATCCGTAAGGGTAAAATTACACAGCATATACATGAAGCTAAAGAATTTCCAAATAATAGAAATGCAGGAAAAATATTTAGAAGAAGCGCCATTGGGCCAAATTGCGGTAAAACCCTATCGTTCTTAGAGCGCCTAAAAATCGCATTTCAGGCAGATGGTTCATACTGCTCAGGTGTTAAAAATTCTATAAGATTTTCATTTGCGAAAGAAAGAAAAATTGAAAGACTGAAGTGGATTTTAGACAATCTAAGTTTACCATATAAAATTTATAATTTATCTGATGGCAAAGTAGAATTTAATATTAAATTTGAAAATGCCAAAGATGAATTCTTAAAAGATTTTAGTTGGGTAGATATTAGCAATCTTTGTTCAAACTGGGCTAAGGAATTTTTAGAAGAATTAATGTATTGGGACAGTAGTATAAGAAACGACGGTAGATTTAAATATGATACAACTGTTTCTGAATGTGCAGAAGTGGTAGAAACAATAGCCATTTTCGCTGGATATGGCGTTACGCATTCGGTATTAGAGGACAACCGAAAGGAACATTTTAGCGATGTTCATTCATTGCATATTCGTCATGATAATAGACTGGCAACTGTAAACAAAGAAACTAAAAGCTATGATGGATATGTATATTGCGTACAGGTTCCATCCGGCAAGATTTTGGTCAAGCGGAATAGATGTACTCTTGTTTGCGGAAATTCCGGTGATCCTGTCGAGATTATTTGTGGAACTGTTAAATCTGATGGTGTTACTCCTGAAGAAAAAGGCCTCATTGAGGTACTTTGGGAGACGTTTGGAGGCACTGTAAACGAGAAAGGATACAAAATCCTTGATCCGCATATTGGTGCAATTTATGGCGATTCTATCACTCTTGAACGTGCTGAATTGATTCTTGCCGGATTGGAAGCAAAAGGTTTTGCGTCTTCAAATATTGTTTTTGGAATAGGATCATTTTCGTATGCCGGACCGACACGTGATTCACTCGGATTTGCTGTTAAAGCTACTTCTGTAACACAAAGTGGTATCGAATATCCGATTCAAAAGGATCCTAAAACTGATCCAAATAAGAAATCCTTCCATGGTCGTATCAAAGTTGTAAACGATAAGTGCATCGACAATATGTCTTCTACTGGGGACTATAGTGATGATGAACTTGAAGTAGTATTTGATAACGGAATTGTATCTCATGTAGATATTGGCACTATTCGTAAACGTGCTTTATCTGAAATTTAATCAAGGGCCTTTATTGGCCCTACTTTTACTTTAGGAAAATAAAATGACTGTTAAAAAGCTTTCTGTTCGAGATCAAAACGAACTTATTCGTCGATTAGAAGAAAAGCATGCTAAAATTCTGCGTACTTCTCAAAATCCTAAATATAAAACTCTTATTGAATCTAAAGAATACAAAAGAGCTTTAGGCGCTATTGACACTAAAATCAATAAAGAATTTAATCGTCTGATTAATGATCCTACTAATGGTATTGTTATTGCCGATATTCTTAATCGTAATCTTATTTATAGTCATGGCTATCAAAATAAAGAATTTGAACACCTTTCAAGTCTTTTAGCTGAACGCAATAAACTTGCTGGTGCTATGTTTAATGAAATCATTAAACCTGATTTGGAAAATATTGAAGACTTGATTAATAAGGTTAAGAATTATAATCTGATGATTTCTCTTGGTGAACTTGATTCTAATGATTTTATTGAATCTTTAAAACGTATTATTTTGGAATAATTTATGCGACTCATTAAAGGTCTTATTCCAGATAACAATACAGAATTTGGATTAGCCTTTAGTGGCGGCGTGGATAGTGTAGTATTTGCACATTATCTTATGTCTCAAAATAAAAAGTTTAAATTGTATTTCTTTAATCATGGAAATGATGAAGATAAGAAAGCCTTGGCATTTGCTGAGGCTTTTTCTTTGAAGTATAATATTGAACTTGTTACAAATTCTGATGTTGTATATTTAAAAGAGGCTGAACATGAATGGCGTAATGCTAGATATAAATGGTTAGAGTCTTTTAATATACCTATTGTTACTGGCCATAATTTAGATGATGTAATTTCAGGATATTTATTATTCTGGATTAAAGGGCAAGAAAAATTTATCCCTGTTGAAAGGAATAATATTGTCCGCCCATTTTTACTTGTTAAAAAGAAACATATATACAAGTATGCAAAAAGATTTAATCTTGATTGGAATGAAGAAGAATGTAATTCTAATTTAGATATTCCTAGGAATAGGGTTAATTTAAATATTCTTCCAGAGATTTTAAAAATTAATCCAGGTTTTGATAAAAAAATTGAAAAGCTTTTTGAAGAAAAGCTTAAAAGAGAAATGTATTTGTAATAGGATCTGCTATGAAATATGTTAAGACCTACAATAGAAATTTAGCTGGCCGTGATTTCGTTGTTGGCGATATTCATGGCTGTTATGATCAATTGATGAATCTCTTAAAAGAGATAAAATTTAATTTTGCAAAAGACAGAATGTTTGCTGTTGGAGACCTTGTTGACAGAGGCCCAAAGTCAAAAGAGGTTTTAGATTTACTTTATGAACCTTGGTTTCATTCTGTTATTGGTAATCATGATTATAGATTTATCTGTTATTGTGATGCCGTATCTGAAGATTATAAAAAGGCAATAGTAGACTTTGAAGAATATTTAGCCGGTGATGGTTCTTTTATTAAAAATTTAAAAGAGTCTGAAATAATTAAGTATTACAAACTAATAGATAGTCTTCCAAATGTAATAGAGATTGAAACTCTTCATAGTAAATTCGGTATTGTTCACGCTGAATCATTAAATGATTGGGATATGTTTAAAATTGGAGTGAATACTAACTACTCTATTAGAACTAATTCTATGTGGACAAGAAAAAGATTTTATAAAAAAGATAAATCTGTTATAAATGGTATCGACTATGTTATAGTCGGACATACTGTTGTTGACGAACCTATTCAATTAGATAATACAATATATATTGATACAGGTTATGTATTCGGTGATAATAGAAAACTTACATGCATATGTTTAAATGATATGAAGATGTATTCTGTTTAAGGAGTTATTATGGAATTGATTAAATTTATTCAAAAATATGGTGAGGATAAGCTCCATGAATTAGGAGTACATTTTTATAAATATGGGGATTTGACTGTGTATCAATACAGTCAAATTGAATCTTTTCCGTTTAAAAGAAACCCTGTTGTAATAGAGTCCCGTGGAGTTGTTTTAGATAATAATTTAAAAGTTATTGCAAGGCCATTTGATAGATTCTTTAATTATGGCGAAGATGAAATATGTCCTGATATAAATTGGTTAGACTGCCATATTTATGAAAAGGTTGATGGAAGTCTTATTAAGATTTTTCATTACAATGGTAATTGGCATGCTGGTACGAAAAAGACTGCATATGGTAATACTGATGTAAATGGATTTGATGTAATGTTTAAAGACCTTGTTTATAAAGGTTTTAATGTTCAAACACAAGAAGAATTTAATTCTATTTTTGAAGGTTTCGAAGGTTTAACTTTGATATTTGAACTCACATCTCGTGAGAATAAAGTAGTTAAATCATATACAGGTACTCAAATGTGGTTATTGGCAGTTCGTGATAATACAACTGGCGATTATATTAATAAAGATAAAATAATTTCTGATCTAAAAAATACTGGAAGATTGGAAAAACATTTAATTAGACTTCCTAAAAAATTTATATTTGATAGTTATTCTGCTTGTGCTAAAGCTTCAGAAGAACTTACAGATTTAGATGAAGGTTACGTTGTTTATAATAACAGCGGAGTACCTATTTTAAAAATTAAAAGCCCTGCATATGTTGCAGCTCATCAATTACGCGGTAATGGTTTAACTGGTAATAAAGCTCTTGAGCTTGTTATAAATTTTGAAGAATCTGAATATTTATCATTATTTCCTGAAGATAAAGAAATTATTGATAAATATATTGATGCAAGGAATAAGCTATTTGATTCATTAGATTTTATTTGGGAGAAGTATAATAATGCTCCTACTATAAAAGATTTTGCATTAATAATAGGTGATTATTCTGAGTCTTCTATTCTTATTAAAAAATATAAAAATAGAGATAAGACATTTTTAGAGATATTTAATGATTTCTTATTTTCTCGTAGAAAAAGTTTTGTATCTAAATTTTTAAATGATTAAAGGAAATTAAAATGGGCGGCAAGTTATCTTCTCGTAGAATGGTTAATGAATATAGCTATTTATGTAGTGCTATTCTTTCTGCTATTAATATTAAAAATGTTTATATCCCGCGCCATATTGAAAGTAAATCTTCTTTTGGTGATATTGATATTTATATCAAAGAAGGCGATATTAAATTTGAAGAGGTTGTAGAGCTTCTTCGTAAGTCAAAATCATTTGATATTAAAGAAGTATTTACTGGTACTAATCAAATTGTAATCCATTTCAATGAATTTGATATTGATGTTCAAGTTGATATTAATTTTATTAAGAATTGGAGCTTTAGACATTGGCATGATTTTGGTGTTATGTCTGCCCTTATTGGTCAAGTAATTCCGTATGAAATGAAATTTGCAAGCAATGGATTATTCCTTCGTAAAACTGAAAATATGATCGAATATCCAATTAGGCTTGATTTTGAAGAAGCTTTATCCTTTTTAGGTTTTAATGAAGTAGTATTTAAAAACGGATTTAAAACTGAACAAGATCTTTTTGATTGGATTGTTAATTCCAAGTATTTTAATAAAGCTGACTTGATTATCAATCCTCGAAATTCTGGAAAACGTAAACGGGATGAAAGTCGAGGTATTGATAAAATAGTTGAGCAAATGCTTAACTGTAAAAATAAAGGAAGATTTAATTTAAATCGTCTGGAACCATATAGGCGTATGTCTTATAACATGTTTAAAGAGGTTCAAAAACGTGATTATGAGATTAAACGTATTAAAAAGTGGTGTAATATTTTATATATTCCTCCTTTTAAAATCGAAGAGCTTGCTCAAAAGTATTCGCTATTAAATAATGCTTCAAGGATGGATAACAAAGATTTTTCAAATCTTATTGTTCGACATGCTTATAGCGATCCTGAAGCTAAAGCTATTAATGCCTCAATTAAGATTGTTAAGAAACAGGTTAATCCTACTCTTGTAAAAGAGTATTCGGATTTATATAGCGGCAAAGAACTGTTAATTAAATTGTCTTATCTCATTTTGAGAAGTAAAGGTATTAAAGAAGCTAAGAATTATATTCCATCCCGTGTTTTACGCGATGTGCTGAAATTGGAAAAGGAATTAAATGGGAACAAGTAAACTTAAAGTATATTTAACTGTTGGCATTTCTGCCTCTGGTAAAACTTCATGGGCTAAAACCAATCCAATTTCTAATGCAGTTTATATCACTAGGGATGATATTAGATTTAATCTTATTAAGCCCGGGCAAACCTGGGCTGATTATAAGTTCAATAAAGAAAATGAACAGATTGTTTCTAATATTCAAAGATCAATTGCTGATCAAGCAGTAAAAGATAAAAAGAATATTGTTATTGTAGATACTAATCTTTCTTTTCATGTTAGACAATATTGGAAAGATTTTTCCCAAAAAGTCGGTTATGAATTTGAAATAATTGATTTTGAATGCTCTTTTGAAGAAGCAGTTAAACGTGATAATCTTAGAGCAAATGGTGTTGGTCAATCAGTTATCAGAAAGCAATACAAGAATTATTTAGAATATTCTGGATTTAAATTTTATATTCCAGATGAAGCTAAGCAATATAATTTCAAATCTAAAGGTGAGAAACATTCTGTTTCTAAAGTAAAAGTAATAGCAGATGTCGATATAGAAAAGATTAACAAGATCAAAGATTTTGTTGACTATTCTGTTACTGAGAATAGACTTAATCAGTGTATTGAATATCTAAAAGAAATGAATAAAGAATTAGATATTTCAAATATGGGCGATTTTTTAAGATGGCTTGCTAATGACGTATTAAAAGAAGAGCAAGATGTTATAACTGAAAACGGTCTTGATAATAATTTAAGTAATATAATGAAATCTGTATCAAGTAAAGGTCGTAAATGGTTTATGGATAAAATAAATGAATGATTATTTTGGTGTTATAATTACATTTGCTCTTTTCTGCTTTATAATTAAAAGATATATAACAAAAGACCAAATTAAAGAGTTGTTATCTGAAGGTGCTACAGTATGGGCCATTATAATAACTGTTATTTTGTTTATTTGTACATTTTGGAAAGCCTCTATATTTGTCTTAATAATATGGGTAATTGGTTCGCATATTTTAGGATTTTTTGATGACATAAATAAACCTAGGACTTAAGAAATGAATACCAAAAGATTCTATATATTGAAAGAAAATGCAATTTCTTCTATATTTAATGATAAAGAATATAATCCCAATATTTTTTCTATTAATGATTTAAAAGAAATTGGTTCTTTAAATAATTACTCTGTTGTTTATACTAAATCAACTTCAGAGTTTTTACACAGAAATCTTATATTGTTTTCTGAATATGTAATCGATATTGTTATTTTTGGGAATGATTTAAAGTCTTTTAATGTTCTCAAAAGTAGAGCTGTATTTACTATGGAAAATGCTATAGAATTATTAGATTTGATTGAGGTAAATAAACATGCAGCAATACATTGATCTGGTTAAAGATGTTTTAACTAATGGAACTCCAAAACCTAATCGTACAGAAATTCCTACACCATACACTGTATTTGGTCGCCAGATTAGATTTAATCTAGCTGAAGGCCTACCTGTATTGACCACTAAGAAAATGGCTATTAAAGCTTGTGTAGCCGAATTGTTATGGTTTATTGAAGGTAGTGACAATGAGCGTCGTTTAGCAGAAATTCAATATGGAAAATCCAGGAAAGAGCTCGATGATAAACGTACAATATGGACTGACAATTGTGAAGCATGGAATAAAGCACCATTGGGCAGTCCTGATTATACTGGCTATTCAGGATGTATATATGGAGTACAGTGGCGCAATTTAATGTATTGCCATCCACCTATATTATGGTATAGATGGGAGTATAAAAAATTTGACCAGCTTCAAATGGTAATTGATGACCTTAAAATAAAACCTTATAGTCGAAAAATAATTATGCTTTCCTATAGCCCGGCTCAAATTGATAATGCTGCATTGACCGCATGCCATACGCAGGTTCAATTCCAGGTTCAAAACGGGAAGTTGAACTGCATGTGGACACAAGCAAGTGTTGATCTATTCTTAGGTCTTCCGTTTAATATTCTTTCTTATGCTATTTTGACCCATATGTTAGCAAAAGAAGTAGGGCTCGAAGTTGGAGAACTGATTGGTTCTCTTGGAGACGTACACATTTATGAAAACGCCGTTGAAAATTTAAAGACACAAATTGAACGTGAGCCATTGCCTCTTCCTAAATTATGGCTAAATCCTGATAAGGATATTTTTTCTTATACAATGGACGATATCCGTATTGATGGATATGAAAGCCATGAAGGATTAAAAGCTAAGATGGCTGTATGAGTTTATAGAATAGAGAAACGCAAGTATCGTATTGAGCAATTTATATATTTATTCGTGCAATTATTGATACCTTTGCTATCTCTATTCTTTCTATTGAAAGATTAAAATGGAAATTCTTAGTTCTATTTTTTATAAAATTATCAATTATATAAATTTATATTTATTTAGTGGGAGTTCTTTTAAGATTAGAAAGCTTGCTAAAAAGAATAATGGAGATTCAATTTATTCTTCTGCCAGTTTAATGAGTCCATCTTATGTAAAAGTTATATTCCATGATATAGTTGATTATAAGAATTTTATAAGAGATGTTATTTTAAATTCTAGTGATATAAAAAATTGGGATTTTTATTTTGCTACTGTTTTAGAAAACAATAATATTGTAGCAACGTTTCATTATTCTAATGATGAAAATCTTCCTGATATTTTAAATAAAAAATATATTGATATTGCTTTGCATTCATTGGATATATTTTCTAATATTATTGAAAGTAATAGTATTTTAGAAATGAAAGTTGAAAGCAATACGGTAATTATTCCGGATGGTTATAGTTACTATATTAGTGGTCCTAATAAGTCTACAACCATTACTAAAGATGATAAGAAATTGGTTATAAAAAATGAAAGTTATTGCTTGTTAAGCAATTCTTGCTTTGAAGTTTTAAAAAGTATGATTGAAAAAATTTCTTATCAAAACAAAATTTTGTACAATATTGATTTGGATTTAGATAATTTAAAGTTATTCAAATAAAACAAATCAATGTCAAATTACATCCTTGGGAAGCTTAAACCCGGTATAAGCAATCGACTCATGAATAATCGTGCGTTTGGAAACGAAAGTTCCAAAATGAATTGGATGAATTCAGGGAAACCTAAGTCTTTTAGATATGGCAATCCTGAGCCAAGCTAAGAGCCAACTCTTAGAAGGTGCAACGACTACTGGAGAGGTAAAGGTCCTCTTAATGACCAGATTAGCGTCCAACGCCTAAGTGATTTATCATATGGCGATGATATAGTCTAGGGAGTATAGAAATATACACAAACCTGAATCGATAGACAGTGGGTTCGAATCCCACCCCAAGGACCAAGTTTATAAGGTGTTTGGCGTTATTTAAAGCGCCAAATGCCGTGTAAATTTATTTAGAATTTTTGTCTAAGGAACTATTATGACATCTCCACTTTTTAAAACTCAACGTCCTAAATTGGCAGTTGGTAAAACTACAAGTATTCCTGCCACTCGTGTTAACACTACAAACGAAGCTGGTGGGGCTGCTTATTCAATGAGTCATGAACATGCATTAGCTCAATATGTAGTTACAGGTATGTTTGATAACACTTGTTATCTTGATGGACATACTCAACTTAAGCATATTAAAGAGCTTGCTAATAAATGTAGCAATGATTTTGTTATGCGTTTGGCTGTTTATGCTCATGAATATGGTTATATGAAAGACACTCCTGCATATCTGCTTGGTTATTTAATGAAGCAGAATGACAAGAGTTATTTTAAACGTGCATTCCCGCGCGTTATTACAAATGGTCGTATGCTTCGTACATTTGTTCAAATTATTCGTTCTGGTACATTTGGTTCTCGTAGTTTTGGTACAGTGGCCAAAAAAGCTATTCAAGACTATTTGAATAACTGTACTGATAAACAAATTATTAATGCTTCTATTGGTAATGATCCATCTCTTAAAGATGTGATCATGATGGTTCATCCTAAAGCAAACAATGGTGCACGTAATCAACTTTATCGTTGGGTATGTGGTTTTGACTTTGATGAAAAACAATTACCAGTAGAATTGCAAAAATATCTTAAATTGCAAAAAGATCCTTCAGAATTTACTGAGCTTCCAAAAGTTCCGTTCCAAATGTATACAAGTATGTCATTGACTGATGCTGGATGGAAAGCAATTTTTGATATTTCAACTTGGCAACAAATTCGTATGAATTTGGCTACTTTTGATCGACATAATGTCTTCAATGATTTTGCTTATGTAAATAAAGCATATGAACGTTTAGTTTCTCGTGATGATATTCTTCGTTCTAAAGTTATGCCTTATTCTGTATTTAGTGCATATCTAAACGCAGGTTCTATTCCTGCTCGTATTAAAGATGCATTGAATACTGCTTTACAAATTAGTCTTGATAATATCCCAAAGACTGATGGCAAAACAGTTCTTGCAATTGATTATTCTGGTTCTATGACCTGGAAAATTAATTTAAAAAGTTCTGTTCGTCATATTGATATTGCCGCAGTATTTGCTGCTGCATTGAAATTCCGCAATCCGGAAGCAGAGATTGTTTTGTTTAACAGTCGCGCAAGAGACTATATTGTCAATCCGGAAACCACTGTGTTACAATTAGCTAATGATATTTCTCGTTTAGCCAATGGTGGCACTGATTGTGGTGCAGCCCTTCAGCATATTTATGATAAAGGTCGTTATAGCGGAATGCCTGACAATATCATTATGATTAGTGATAATCAATCATGGCTTGGATTCAATAGAGGCCATAAAACCACTGCGCAAAGAATTTTCGATGATATTCGAAAAATTAATCCTCGCGCCAAAATGGTTAATATTGATATTGCACCAATGTCAAGTTCTCAGACTTCACCTAGTGAACATGTACTTAATATCGGCGGATTTAATGATGTAGTATTTAAAATTGTATCAGATTTCTTTGAGTCTAAAGGTGATAAGTCATTCTGGGTAAACAAGATTAAAGCTATTGAAGTTTAATGGCTTAAAGAATATTCCTATAACTGGGTATTGGTTTCGTTTCCTTTAACGATATCTGATTATATGATTGCTATCTGTATTTTGATACAGATAGTGGACTGCACAAAAACAATCAAATGTACGAAAATGCAGATAATCGTACTTCCCTTGTGAGATCTTTTACCTCGTTTGATTTCATGATGGTTCCTTTCAAAAAGTTAGATTCTACTTTGTAGAGTAATGTGTATTTTAATAGTACCCATTGCTATGTAAAGTATTCTAGGCGTAGCGCAGTCCGGTTAGCGTGCTTGCTTTGGAAGCAAGGGGTCGTAGGTTCAAATCATACCGTCTAGACCAATATATTTTGTGGGTTTATATGGAAACTATTGTTATAAACTTAATTGGTGCTCCTGGTTCTGGCAAAAGTACAACTGCATCAGAACTTTTTGCAAAAATGAAATGGCTAGGATATGATGTTGAATTGGTTTCTGAATATGCAAAAGAGCTTGTTTGGGAACAAAGAAATGAAACATTTAAAAATGAGTTATATCTATTTGCTAAGCAACACCATAGAATGTTTAGATTAAACGGTAAAGTCAAATATATTATAACTGATAGGCCTTTAATTTTATCCGTATTTTATAATAAAAAATACGTAGATAATAGTAATACATTTAAAAACCTTGTATTGCAAGAAGTCAATAAATTTAAAAATATAGACATCTTCTTAAATAGAACTAAACCATATGTTCAAAAAGGAAGAAATCAAACCGAAGAAGAATCTAAAGAATTCACATTGGAAATGTTCAATATTGTAAAAGAATACTGTCCAGACTTAAAAGTTATAGATGCGATTCAGGATACTACTTCAAATTATATAATTGATTTATTGCAAAAATAAATTATTGGTGTTATCATGAAGATATGGAAAGTTAAAAAAGAACAAATTTAGGAAGTTATTGTGAGTGTTGTTAAACCACAATTTAACCCTATTATGCCTAGCAGATGAAATCTTTTTTATTTTTTAATAGGTATTACGATGATAGTATATGAAGTCTATCAATTTGATGGTAGTAATTGCCATCGACTAAAATTGTTTATGTCGTTTGAAGAAGCAAGAGATTACTTGTTTAATCAGAAGGATTCAATATCGTTTTCGCATGGCATGCGGCAAATAGCAATATAATGAAAATCTGGAAAATTAAAAAGGCAGAAGTTAAAGAAATTCTCGAAAAAAAAAGATATTTCTTTTGCCACAAATACAAATATTCGCATGATAAAGCTAGAACAATTATGCGCCAATTGTGCAAAGAGAGTCTAGCAAAAAGATGCCCTAGTCCACCTGGACATATGGATATTGTTTGTATCGAATTAATTAAAAATAGTATTACAGAAGTTCAGCCTGTTTAAAGTTTTTGTCTTTCATTTTTCAGGTTCCTTCTGTATACAATTTGAGGGGTTAGTTTAATCGGGAAAACATTATTGGGAATTTTACAATTTTGTCCTTTACTGGAATGCAGTAAGATTTACATTTCACGGCTAATGAAAAGATGTAGGTTCGAGTCCTACACCCCTTACCAAAACAAAAATAGAGACTTCTATGAGAAAATTTAATAGGCAAACTATATACAATAGTAATGGATCATTTGTTATGAGTGATACCCAAAAACATAATGTTAAAGTTGGTGGCTATGTATGGAATGCATGTTTCCTAATTTTATTTGCTGCTAAAGTATTTGGGTTTGCAACATATTCTTGGTGGGTAGTGTTTTCACCATATTTAATCCTTTTAGGATTATGCCTTATTTTACTGTTTTTTGCTTTTATTGCCTTAATCGTTGGATTAGCAAGTAAACAATAGGTCCCTATTTTAATTCAAATTGCTATTAAAAAATTATGAAAGAATACTCTTTCTCTTATAGATTTGATAATAAATCTTGGACTATTAGTATTTATGCCGATAGTGAAGAAGAGGCCAAGAGAAAGTTCTGGGCTTTGAAAGAAAATGGCAAATACGATGGTGAAATTGTGTGCAAAGTAAATGCAACTAAACCATATAATTTTATCGAATCTATTTTATCTAAGATTAAAAATATATGTAAATCAAATTGACGTTTAAAATATACGCCACTCCTTGATTTCGTATACAGAGATGTTTGCCATCTCTGCTTCTTTTAAATGCGCTCGTAGTCCAATTGGATAGGGCAAGGGTCTTCTACACCCTAGGTTGCAGGTTCGAGTCCTGCCGGGCGTGCCAAA